>OLND01000311.1_pt1 | contig 62339 bp, 47 predicted proteins | sample 1672031 | NCBI WGS metagenome assembly OLND01 (sample SAMEA3136638, study PRJEB25190) | human gut metagenome | biome: human gut; feature: human-associated habitat; material: faeces | place: Austria | collected 2013 | reverse complement strand
TCTCCCCGGTGGGGAGAGCGCCCTTTTGTATGGAAAAATATCAGAGTCTAACTTGCAGCGGTAGGCTTAGCCCTTGACCACGGTGTACCAAACATCGCCGTTGGTCTGAGGCGCAGACACGACCTTGTAGCCATCGGCCACGAAGTTGGTGCCGGCACCCTCGGCCGTGCAGTTGGACGGGTCGAAGTTCACGAAGGTACCGCCGTTGATGATGACCTTAGCTGTACCATTCTTGTAAGCGCTGTCCAAGCAGTTGATCAAGAAGTTGTAACCGTAAGTCGGGCTGCTGTACGGCTCGCAGGCGAAGGTACCGCCGTTGATAATGAGGGTACCCTCCTGAACCTGCACAGCAGTACCGCCGCCGTAATAGTAGCCGCCGTTGATGGTGAGGGTTGCACCATTCCGGACGTTGATGCCATAGCCGCCGTTGACGCCGGTATCAATGCCGCCGTTCTCGCCCGCATTGATGGTGGTATCCGCATCGACGATAAGGGCGCAGAAGTTCACATTGTTGTTTCCCATGTCATTGGGGGTGATGATCTTCTTCTCCAGATTCAGTGTGGTGGGCTGGGAGATAACCATGCGGGCCGCCGCCGTATCCTCAATGTTGTTGGTATGGATGTCCTTGGTAACAGCCACGACGCCGCCGTTGGTCAGAGCCTCCTTCAGCTCCGTAACGTTCGCCACAGGGTAAGTGGCGCTCTCGTCATAGGTGCTGTTGAAGCTGTCGCTCTCCACGGTGTCCTGGGTGGCGTAGACGGTGAACTTGACACCCTCCAGCGTCTTATTCATGTACTCGTTGCCGGCGGCCTCGTCCATATGGGCGGATACGGTGATCACTTTGGAAGCGCCGCCGTTGGCAGCCAGATGGCCCTCGGCGTTCATGTCAAAGGTTTCCTCGCCAGTCTTATAGGTGAACTTGATGACCTTCAGCAGGCCAGCGTCGCCCTCCAGACCGGTGACGACGATCTTATACTTCAGGGCCAGATTGCCCTTGTTGACGATCTGGAAGGGGGTCAGGGTGTAGGTGCAGCCCGGCTCCCACAGGGGCGTTTTTCCATCTTCGGCGAAAGCGGTACCGTCTTTCGTTGCCCATGCCAGAGTGTCGATCGCCTTGCCAGTCTCATCCTGAATCTCGATATCCAGATTACCGGCCTGGATCTTGTTGACGCCGGTGGATGCGGTGTCGGTGAACCATGCGAAAGTAGCGCCTACCAGCATAGCCAGGCACAGAACCATAGCCATGACGCTGCCCAGCAAGGCCCGTTTGGTACTCTTGCGGTTTGTCATAATATCTGCCTCCTATTTTTTGCGTGGGCCGATGGGGCGCTCGTAGGGGAGTACGGATCGCCACAGCCAGTCTGCGGACCGGTCTGCACCGTCGTGTCAGCCGATTTTCAGCCACTTCGTGTCATGAAAATCGGGAAACATCCTCGAAATCGCTTTGCTGCATCCTCCGCTGGCGGCGCTGCGGTGATTTCCGCAATGACATTTTTATATCATATCATTGCCAAAAATCGCAATTCGGCATAGGGATCCATATTCTCTTTGGAGCATCTCTTATCGTTTCAAGCGAAACGATAACCGCCCATGGGCGGTTCGGCACACTGTCTATATGCGCATATTAGCACTCCTTACGACGGACTGCAAGAGGATTTGATATTTTTGTCGTTTTTTACATAGCGGTTTTACAGCCATAGCGGTTTTACAGCGATTTCACACAAAGCGCCCCTCTCGCAGGGAGAGGGGCGCTCAGGCGGTATATGGGCAGGATCAGCAGCGGACCAGCTCCACCAGCACCTGCACCATTTTCTCCATGGAGGCCACGGGGACGAACTCATGGACGCCGTGGAAGTTGGCGCCGCCGGTGCAGAGGTTGGGGCAGGGGATATCCCGCTCCCAAGAGAGGCGGGCTCCGTCGGTGCCGCCCCGGATGGGAACGATCTCCGGCTCCACGCCCACGGCCCGCATGGCGGCACAGGCGTTGTCGATGAGCTCCATGTGGGGCAGCAGCTTTTCCTTCATATTATAGTAGCTGTCCTTCAGCTCCAGCCGGAAGGAGTCCTCGCCCCAAACGCCGTTGAGGTAGCGGACGGCGTTTTCCACGAAGGTCTTGCGGGTCTCGAACTTCTCACGGTCGTGGTCACGGATGATGGCGTGGAGCACCACCTCCGTCTCGTTGCCGGAGACGTCGGTGACGTGGTAGAAGCCCTCGTAGCCCTCGGTGTGGGCGGGAGTCTCCGCCTCCGGCAGCAGGGAGATGAACTGGTGGGCCATGAGGACGGCGTTTTTCATCTTATCCTTGGCGGAGCCGGGGTGGATGTTGACGCCGTGGACGGTGAGGGTCACGGCGGCGGCGTTGAAGTTCTCGTACTCGATCTCGCCCAGCTCTCCGCCGTCCACGGTATAGGCGGCCTTGGCGGGGAATTTGGCGGGGTCGAAGTGGTCGGTACCCTTGCCCACCTCCTCGTCGGGGGTGAAGCAGACGGCGATGGTGCGGTGGGGGACCTCCGGGTGGGCCAGCAGATACTCGCAGGCGGTGACGATCTCCGCCACGCCGGCCTTGTCGTCGGCGCCCAGCAGGGTGGTGCCGTCGGTGACGATGAGCTGCTGTCCCACGTAGCGGCTGAGGAAGGGGAAGTCCTTCACCCGCAGGCAGCCGGTCTTGGCCAGCGGCAGGTCGCCGCCCTGATAGGTGACGATCTGGGGGTGGATGTCGGCGCCGCTGACGGCGGGAGAGGTATCCATGTGGGAGATGAGGCCCAGCGCCGGGACGTGCTCCTGACCCGGCGTGGCGGGCAGGACGGCGTAGACGTAGCCCAGCTGATCCATGTGGGCGTTCTCCAGCCCCAGCCGGGCCAGCTCGTCGGCCAGATACCGGCCCAGCTCCTTCTGGTGGGCGGTGGTGGGGACGGTATCGGACGTCTCGCTGGAGGTGGTGTCAAAGGAGACGTATTTCAAAAAACGTTCGGTCACTTGCATGGTGGTTCCTCCTGTATCAGGCATCCCGCAGGATGCCGGTATTCTTTGCCTTGTATTGTATCACAGTTTCGGGAAAATACGAGACTTTTTTCGCCGCCGGGGGAGATTTTTCTGCGGCGGCGGGGATTTTTGCTTGAGTAACGGCGGCGGGTGTGCTATACTGATCACTGTATGCGGGCGTGGTGGAATTGGTAGACTCGATGGATTTAGGTTCCATTGCCATACGGCGTGCGGGTTCGAGTCCCGCCGCCCGCACCAAAAACCGGCAGGCGCCACAGGGGGCCTGCCGGTTTTTTATGCTCGGGTCAGGGGGCAGGGCGGTTCCTCTCATAAATGGCAGCTGCGATGCAAATGCGCTGATCCGTCTGCCGTTTTCCAGCAGCACGCAGCTTTGTTCCTCCAGATCCGGTCAACTTCCTTCGGTTAGAATAGACTAACTTCCGTGCTTTCAAAAGGCCGCCGTCAGCGGCCTTCCCATAAGCTGTCTGTCTTATCTATATGGATCGTACTACCCGTTCCGTGCAAACACAAAATGCTTCTCCCGTTTGGGGAAATTTTTTCGGATGGGTGCCATGCGGCGACGGGCGCTGCGTCCATTCGCAGCCTAAAAAGGGACCCCTGCGGCGAGGCCGCAGGGGTTCCTTTTCTATGCAGGGATCGACCGTATGTGCAGAAATTGCTGATGCAGGGCCCTCTTACATTTTCTCCGGGGCGCTGCAGCCAATGAGGGTCATGGCGTTCTTCAGCACCGCACGGGTGGTATCCGCCAGCTTCAGCCGGGCCAGCAGCACCGGCTCCTCCTCGCCCTTGATGCGGCAGGCGGCGTAGAATTTGTGGAACGCCGCCGCCAGAGCGGTGAGGTAGCGGTTGATGTGGCTGGGATCGTAGTCCCGTGCCGCCAGCAGCACCACCTGACCATAGGAGGCGATCTGCTTGATGAGGGCCTGCTCCGTCTCGTCGGTCAGGAGGCTGAAATCCACGGCATCGGCGGCCGGGACGGTATAGCCCTCGGCCTCCAGATTCTTCAGCAGGGTGCAAATGCGGGCGTGGGCGTACTGCACATAGTACACCGGGTTCTCGCTGTCCTCCCGGACGGCCAGACCCAGATCGAACTCCATCTGCGTCTCCGGCTTGGCGTTGAAGAAGTAGCGGCAGGCGTCCACGGGGATCTCGTCCAGCAGGTCCGTCAGGCTGATGGCCTTGCCGGTGCGCTTGGACATCCGCACCACCTCGCCGTCCCGCACCAGCTTCACCAGCTGCATCAGCACGATATCCAGCCGGTGCTCACCGTCCAGCCCCAAAGCATCCATGGCGCCCTTCAGGCGGGCCACATGGCCGTGGTGGTCGGCGCCCCACACGTTGATGACCTTATCGAAACCCCGGACGGCGAATTTGTTGCGGTGATAGGCAATGTCGGCGGCGAAGTAGGTGTAAAACCCGTTGGCACGGCGCAGCACGTCGTCCTTCAGGCCCAGCTTCTCGATGTCCTCGTCGGACTTGCCGGCCTTTTTCAGGTTCTCCGCCAGGATCCGGCTGGTGGCCAGCCACAGAGCGCCGTCCTTCTCATAGGTATAGCCCCGCTGGGTCAGCGCCTTCACGGAGTCTGCCACATAGCCGCTCTCGTGGAGGGTGGACTCGAAGAACCATGCGTCGTACTGGATGCCGTACCGGGCCAGATCGGTCTTCATCTTGGGGATGTTGTGATCCAGACCGAATTTGGCCAGCGCATCGTGCCGGGTCTTTTCGTCGCAGTCCAGATACTTCTCGCCCTCCTGCTGATAAAACAGCCGGGCCAACTCCCGGATATCGTCGCCATGATAGCCGTCCTCCGGGAACTCCACGGCGTCCTCGCCACGGATCAGCTGCTGATACCGGGCATCCAGACTCCGGGCAAACTTATCGATCTGGTTGCCGGCGTCGTTGACGTAGAACTCCCGCCACACGTCGGCACCGGACTTCTGGAGCACGGAGGCCAGCGTGTCGCCCAGCACGCCGCCACGGGCGTTGCCCATGTGCATGGGGCCGGTGGGGTTGGCGGAGACGAACTCCACCATGTACTTCTTTCCGGTCAGCGTGTCGTTGCGCCCGTAGTCAGCGCCCTCCGCCTCCACACAGGCCACGGTATCGCCGAACCAGCGGCTGCCCAGCCGGAAGTTCAGAAAGCCGGGGCCTGCCAGCTCCACGGAGGTGAAATAGGTGTCCGTCAGATCCATCTGCTCCGTCAGGATCTGGGCCACCTGCCGGGGGTTCATCTTCATGGCCTTGGCGGCAGCCAGGCAGAAGGTGGTGGTATAGTCGCCGTTGGCGGTATCCTTGGGGATCTCCACCGAGGGGGTCACCGTCACGCCCTCCGGCAGCAGGCCGGCGGCGGCCGCCTTCTGATAGGCGGCGGTGGTCAGGGCCAGCACCTGGTCCTTTGCGCTTTGGATCATATTCATTGCGGGGTCCTCCTTCATTCTTGATATAGCTCCAGCCGAACCGTCAGCGCCGACACCGGCGTCTGTCCCATGTGCAGGGAATAATCCAGCGTAATGTGTCCTTGTTCCTCCTGCTCCAACTCCCACAGCAGCTCATGGGCGGCTATGTCCAGCGCCAGCACGCCCTCCTCCGTGGGCAGGTGCAGGACGGTGGGGGCGGCGGGGTCCAGCCGCATCCGGTAGCTGTTGCCGCTGCGGAGAGTCACGCAGCCGCAGTCCTCCAGCCACAGCTCCGAGGTCATGAGACTGCCGTCCTCATCGCTGCGGGCCTGATACCGCAGCTGCCACCCCGACGGGGTGCGCTCCAGCGTGCCGCTGCCCCGGAAGTGCAGCACATCCTCCATGTCCGGGAGCCGGGTGCGGCTCTCCACATGGACCTTCACATTTCCTTCCATGACGGCCTCCTCAGTATCGCTCGATATCCACCAGCCGCACGGGAGCCGTAGGCTCCTCCTGCAGGAAGCGGCGGGCCATCTGGCCGAAGCCCTCCGGCCGGTCGCTGGTACACAGCAGCGCCTGTCCGGTCCCCTCCGGGGCCAGCAGCTGCCGCCGGGCCAGCGCATCATGCAGGGTGTGGACGGACTCTGCACCGGCGTTCACCAGCGACACCTCCGGCCCCATGATCTCCCGGATGATATCCGTCAGCAGGGGATAGTGGGTGCAGCCCAGGATCAGCACGTCCAGCCCCTCCTGCCGCAGAGGCTCCAGATACTCACGGGCCACCGTCTCGATGACCACGTCGCCGGGCTGATAGCGGCCGTTTTCCACCAGCGGCACCAGCAGCGGGCAGGCCCGGCTCACCACATGGATGGTTTCATCCAGCCGGTGCAGCGTCCGCTCATAGGCACCGCTGCGGACGGAGGCGGCGGTGGCGATGAGGCCCACCCGCCGGTTCCGGGTCATGGCCGCCGCCTTCCGGCAGGCGGGCTCCACCACCCCCAGAATGGGCAGGTCGTTTTCCGCCTGCAGTTGGGGCAGAGCGGTGGTGGATACGGTGCCGCAGGCCACCAGCACTGCCTTGATATCGAAGGAGCGCAGGAAGTGGACGTCCTGCCGGGCGTATTTCAGCAGGATCTCCGGCGAGCGCCCGCCATAGGGGACACGGGACGTGTCTCCGAAGTATATAATGTTTTCAGAGGGCATCAGCCGCCGCATTTCCCGCACGGCGGTCAGTCCCCCCAGACCGGAGTCGAACACTCCGATGGGCCGTTGGTCCATGACTGGGCCTCCTTTCCGGCATCCCCGTGATGCCGCAGTGTATCACGCTGCATAATAAAACAATCATATTATACTATGGAAGCTCTCCTTTCTCAAGTGAAAATTTGGCGGATTTCCCCGGTTTTTTCAGTGGTATTTTCCCGCCGGGTCTGTTATACTGTTGCATACAGTAAAGGCCCCTTCGGCGGCGTGGAGGTGTATCCGTATGGAGATCAAAATGACAGAGAAGCAGTTCCGGCGTCTGCTGGATCTGGTGTATATCGGCAACTGGATCCTCAATTCTACCCGCGGCGACGATCGCATCCGCCAGTATGATGAGGTGGAGAGTCTGGTGTTCTCCCAGTGTCTGGCCCATGGGATGGCGCCGCTGACGGAGCTGTATCAGGGACAGCTGATCCCCTCACAGGCCTTTGCCGAGGGCGGCATCCACGAGGCCATCATGGCCTATGAGGACACCACCTTCTTTGAGATACTGGCGCAGGAGCTGGCCCTGCGGGACATGGATGATCCCCCCATCACGGAGGAGAATTACGACGAGGTCATGAACCGCATGAACGCCTATTTGGGGGAGTTCGAGGCCCACGGCACCGACCACATCTCCGTGGACATGGAATAACGCACTGCATAAAAAATCTGCCGGGAGAGGACTCCCGGCAGATTTTTTATGCACCGGCGCAGGTCTGCCAACGAAATAGCCGGGGACGGAAGCTCCGTCCCCGGCTATTTTGGTTTTTGTTACGCCTCAGCGCTTCAGCACTTCTCGTAGATGGTGGCAACGCCCATGCCGCCGCCGATGCACAGCGTAGCCAGACCACGCTTGGCCTCGGGACGCTTCTGCATCTCATGCAGCAGGGTGACGATGATACGAGCGCCGGAAGCGCCCACGGGGTGGCCCAGAGAGATGGCGCCGCCGTTGACGTTGACCTTGCTCATGTCGAAGTGCAGCTCACGGGCCACAGCGATGGACTGAGCGGCAAAGGCCTCGTTGGCCTCGATCAGGTCGATGTCGTCGATGGTCAGGCCGGCCTTGGCCATAGCGGCACGGGAGGCAGGCACGGGGCCAACGCCCATGATCTTGGGATCCACGCCGCCCTGGCCCCAGCTAACCAGCTTGGCCATGGGCTTCAGGCCGTACTTCTCCACAGCCTCGGCGGAAGCCAGCACGATGGCGGCAGCACCGTCGTTGATGCCGGAGGCGTTGGCAGCGGTGACACGCTGGGTACCCTTGTCCTCGGTCTCCTTGGCACCGGTGACCTCGAAGGTGTGAACGACCTCGGGGTTGGGGGACTCAGGACCAACGGGGAAAGCGCCACGCAGCTTGGCGATGCCGTCGGCGGTGACGCCGGCCTTGGGGAACTCGTCACGCTTGAACTCCACGATCTCCTTCTTGACCTTCACAGGGACGGGAACGATCTCGTCGTCGAAGCGGCCGGCGGCCTGAGCGGCCTCGGTCTTCTGCTGGGAAGCAGCGGCGAACTCGTCCTGCTCACGGCGGGTGATGCCCCAGATATCATTGATGTTCTCGGCAGTGGTACCCATGTGATAGTTATTGAAAGCATCCCACAGACCGTCACGGATCATGGTGTCCACGATCTTCTTGTCACCCATGCGGGCGCCCCAGCGGGCGTCGGGGGAGGCGAAGGGAGCAGCGCTCATGTTCTCGGTACCGCCGCAGACCACGATGTTGGCATCGCCGGACAGAATGGCACGGGCGCCCTCGATAACGGACTTCATGCCGGAACCACAGACCATGCCGATGGTGTAGGCGGGAACGGAGTAGGGGATACCGGCCTTGACGGAGACCTGACGGGCCACGTTCTGGCCCAGACCGGCGGTCAGGATGCAGCCGAACATCAGCTCATCCACGTTCTCGGGAGCAACGTTGGCCCGCTTCAGGGCCTCCTTCACCACGATGGCGCCCATCTCGGTGGCGGGGGTGTTCTTCAGGGAACCGCCGAAGGAACCGATAGCGGTTCTGCAGCAGTTGACGACGTACAAGTCTTTCATAGTATCTTTTCCTCCTAATTTGTTTTGGGTCCCTTTTTGGCTTTCCGATTTGCCTTGGTTTCCATTACCTTATCTATCGTACCATTTTTAGCAAAATAGTCAAGGGGAGAATCTCATAAAAATAGGAAATAATTCCAGAGTTCCCTTGTTTCGGGAGAAAATCAGTCCCCGGAGCCGGTGCTGCCGCCATCCTTTTCGCCGGAGTTATCGCTGTCCGTACTGCTGCCCGTACCGCTGTCCGTGCCGGGATCGGCGCTGCCGGAGCCGAACTGGCTGCTGAGCTCGGACTGCCGGGCCGTGAGGCGGCTGTAAAAGTCCCCGGCGTCCAGCTTGTCATAGAGGCCCTGGTTGTATTCCACCGTCAGCTCGCTGCGGGCCTGAGTCACGGTTTCCGTGAACATCTCGTCCAGCACGGAGCTCTCGTCCAGCGTCTGGCCGATGGCCACATACCAGCCTTCGTCGGTGGCAATGACATCGCTGACCTGTCCCGGCTCCAGCGCAGAGAAGGCGGCGGACAGGGTATCCCCCAGCGTCTCGGCGCTGAAGGTACGGCCGGTGTCCCCGGCCTCGATGCCCAACTGCTGGGCCATCTCCGCATACAGGGCATCCTTATCCTCGGCGGTGGCCAGCCGGGCGGCAAAGTCCTCTGCCTGCGCCTGAGAGTTCTCACCGCCGGAGGCGGGCCAGTACAGCAGCTTCACCGTCACATAGCCCTTTTCCTGAGCGAAGGCGTCAATGGCCTCCTGCGTGGGGTGCATGGCGCTGCCGTCGGCGGTATACAGGTCGTGAATCCGTGCATACAGCAGGTACATCCGGTTGATGCTGTCGAAGGTATCCTCGCTGATGCCCAGCAGCTGCAGCTGCTGCTGGTAGCCCTCCTCGCCGCCGTAGTAGGTGACATACTGCTGCCGCTGCTGCTGAAGCCGGGCCTCATCCTCCTCCGTCAGGGATACATTGTACTGCTTGGCCCACTGCCGCAGCAGGGCGTAGAGCTTCACCGTCTCCACGGCGTCGGCCTTGGCATAGGAGCCGTAGGTCATGCCGTTGGACACCTCGGCACTGAAATCCAGATTCGGCACATAGGAGGTCAGGTACTCGCAGTCATAGGCCAGCCAGTACAGGTACTCCTCCGCCGAGATATCCTCGCCCTCGATGCGCATCAGCACGGCGTCCGGATGGATGCCGGTGACCTCATAGTAAAGACCGTCCGTTCGTTGGCCGGCGCTCATCCGGTCGCCGGAGGCGATCCACAGCACCATCAGCACCGAGACCACCAGCATCGCAGCAAAACGTTTCATAGGGTTCCTCCTTCTGCGGGCGTTTCGCCCGAAATTTCCTTGCGTTTGAGAGTCAGCGCCTCCACCAGATGCCCGGCGGCGTCCAGCGCCTCCTCGCCGGGCTTCAGGTGCAGCGTCAGCTTGGGATGCTCCCCCGCTGACAGCAGCAGGCGGCTGCGGTAGGCCGGCAGAGTGCATACCGCCATGAGGCTGGGGACATCCATCCGCTGGCCCAGGCTCAGCAGCAGCGTCTGGCCCTTCTGGGTAATATCCGTCACCCCGGTGTCGGCGGCTGCCGCCCGCAGCAGCGCCACATCCAGCAGCGCCGTCACCGGTCGGGGCGGATCGCCGTAGCGGTCCGTCAGCTCGTCGATGAGGTCCGCCGCCGCATCGTTATCCCGTAGGGCGGCAATGCGCCGGTACAGGTCCATCCGCTGCCGGTCGGAGGGGACATACCGCTCCGGGATGTACGCCGCCACCGTCAGGTCGGCGGAGCACTCCGGCCGGATCTCCCGGCCCTTCCCCTGCTGCTCCAGTACGGCGTCGTTCAGCAGCTTCAGGTACATATCATAGCCCACGCTCATCATGTAGCCGGACTGTTCCGGTCCCAGCAGATTACCGGCGCCCCGGATCTCCAGATCCCGCATGGCGATGCGGAAGCCTGCGCCGAAGTCCACGTATTCCCGGATGGCGGACAGCCGCTTGCTGGCCACCTCCGTCAGCACCTTGCCGGGGCGGTAGGTGAGATAGGCGTAGGCCCGGCGGGAGGAGCGCCCGATGCGGCCCCGGATCTGGTGCAGCTGCGCCAGACCCAGCCGGTCGGCGTCCTCGATAATGAGAGTATTCACGTTGGGGATATCGATGCCCGTCTCGATGATGGTGGTGCAGACCAGCACCTGTACCTCGCCGTCGGTCATCTGCTGCATCACCCGGCTCAGCTCCTGCTCGGACATCTTGCCGTGGGCCATGGCGAGGCGCACATCCTCCCCCAGCCACTGGCGCAGCCGTCCGGCGGTGGACTCGATGTTCTCCACCCGGTTGTGCAGGTAGTAGACCTGCCCGCCCCGGTTCAGCTCCCGCCGGATGGCCTCCGCCACGGCGGGCCATTCGTGCTCCATGACGTAGGTCTGCACCGGCTGGCGGTCCCTGGGGGGCTCCTCGATGGTGGACATATCCCGGATGCCCGACAGGGCCATGTTCAGCGTCCGGGGAATGGGAGTGGCGGACAGGGTCAGGGTGTCCACCTGACGCACCCGCTCCCGGAGCTTCTCCTTGTGGGTCACGCCGAAGCGCTGCTCCTCGTCGATGACGAGCAGCCCCAGATCCTTGAACACCAGATCCTTCGCCAGCAGGCGATGGGTACCGATGAGCAAGTCGATCTTTCCCTGCGCCGCCCGCTCCAGAATTTCCTTGGTCTGCTTGGGGGTGCGGAACCGGCTCAGCACCTCCACCGTCACCGGGAAGGAGCGGAAGCGGTTCATGGCGGTGGCATAGTGCTGCTGGGCCAGCACCGTGGTGGGTACCAGGATGGCGGCCTGCTTGCCGTCCAGGATGCACTTCATCACCGCCCGCAGGGCCACCTCCGTCTTGCCGTAGCCCACATCGCCGCACAGCAGCCGGTCCATGGGTACGGGCTTTTCCATATCCGCCTTGATCTCCCGGATGGCCTGTAATTGATCGTCGGTCTCCGTGTAGTCGAAGGCGTCCTCGAATTCCTGCTGCCACGGGGAGTCCGGGGAGAAGGCGTGGCCCGCCTCCCGCTGGCGCTGGGCGTAGAGCTTGATGAGGCCCTCCGCCAGATCCTTGGCGGCTGCCTTGGCCCGGTGGGTGGTCTTGGCCCACTCCGTGCCGCCCAGCTTATTGAGCCGGGTGTGCTCGGTATCCTCCCCGGCCCCGATATACTTGCTCACCAGATCCAGCGCCGTGGCCGGCACATACAGGCAGTCGCTGCCGGCATAGGCGATCTTGATGTAGTCCTTCTCCACCCCGTCGGTGGGCATCCGGATCATCCCCACGAAGCGGCCGATGCCGTGGTGCTGATGCACCACCAGATCGCCGGGTGTCAGGTCAGCGTAGGACTGGAGCTTCTGCTGATTGCTGTCCCGCTTGGGGCGGGTCTTTTTGGACTTGCCTGCCAGCGGCGTGGTCAGCTGTCCCTCCGTCAGCACCGCCAGCTGCAGGGCCGGGTACTCGCACCCGGCGGACAGAGTACCCAGCGTAATGAGTACCACGTTCCGCACTGGGGAGCGCTCCCCCTCCAGATCCAGCACCGCCGGGATCTTCCGGGCCTCCAGCAGCTCCAGCAGATTTCTGGCCCGCACCTGTCCGCCGCACAGCACCACCACCCGGCAGCCGCCGGTGAGATAGTGGGTCAGGTCCGTCACCGCCGTCTCCAGCGATCCGCCGTAGCCGGACAGCTGCCGGGCATCGATCTGCAGCAGGGCCTTGGGAGCCAGCAGATACCGGCTGGTGGGCAGGCTCTCCAGCTGGCACACGGGGAAGCGCTCCAGCTGCCGGGCAAATTCCGTCTCCGGCAGGGCCGCCTCCGCCATGGGGCCGCACAGGATGCCGCTGTCCATGGCGGCGGTGACGTCCGCCTTCAGCTGGCCCAGCCAGCCCTTCAGGGCCTCCGCCGTGCGTCCGCTCTCGCTGACGCACACCAGACACCCCGCAGGCAGATAGTCCATGGCCGTCACCAGCTCCGGGTATACCGCCGCCAGAAACCGGTCGCTGCCGTTGGGGACGATGCCCTGACGCAGCAGGTCGGCATCCGACCGCAGCTGCCGGGCCACGGGCTTGTCCTTCATCCGTCCCGCCAGCGTCTCCAGCCGTTCGGCGGTCTCCTCCGCCGCACCGTCCCGCCACAGGGGCAGCACCTCGCCGGCCGGCAGCAGCAGCGCCTCCCGACAGTTCTCCGTCCGCCGCTGGGTGGCGACGTCGAAGAAGCCCAGCGAGTCCACCTCGTCGTCAAAAAATTCGCATCGCACCGGGGCCTCGGCGCCGGGGGAGTAGACGTCCAGAATACCGCCCCGCAGGGCGAACTGTCCCGACCCCTCCACCTGCTCCGTGCGGGTATAGCCCGCCGCCGTCAGCCTCCGGGCCAGCTCCTCCACCTGATACCGCCCGTCAGAGCGGAGGGTGAAGCTGCACCGGTCCAGCACCTGCGGGGGAATGCATCGCAGGGCCAGTGCATCGGCGGTGGTGACGATCACCGGGGACTCCTCTTGCCGGATGCGGTACAGGGCCTCCAGCCGCCGGTATTCCCATTGACGGCTCACCGCCGCCAGCTCCCGCCAGTGGAGCTCCCGGCCCGTCAGCAGGACAGGCTCCCGGCCGGTGAGGGACCGCAGGTCCGCCGCCTGCCGCCGGGCCTCCCCCTCGTCGGCGCAGAGCATCAGCAGGGGCCGCCCGGACTTCAGCCGCAGCGCTGCCGCCGTCATGGCCCGGTGTACCGGGCTCAGGCCCGTCACCAGCGCCGGGCCGCCGCCGCTCTCCATCAGCTGCGCCAGCTCCTGTATCTCCCGGAGCTGCCACAGCTCCCGCAGCAGAGCTTCCATCCTGCCGCCTCCTTCCGATGATGAAATGTCCGTTCCCGGCGTACATGGGCCGGGAACGCCTTCGGGGGCGTATACGTCAGTATACGCCCCTATGCTGTAAGTTACCTGAAAAAGCAGGGAAATATGCGTGAAAAATGATGTGTGTTTGCCTCCGGGCAGAAAGGCACCAAAGAACGCCAGCAGAAACCAATGGTTTTTGGACTTCCTTTACCTTCAAGAGTTTCGTTCGATATGAGATGTCGTGGGAATCGACACAGCAACAGACCCGCTGCCGCTCCCGCTCAGGTGAAGAAACTGGTGGTTCTGCCGCTTGGGAGTATGGATTCCCCCGGTAGAAGAACTACCCCCTTCAACCACCCAATGTAGCGGCAGCGTGAGTAGAAGAACGCCGATTCCCTGCTTCGGCGGAATTTAGGAAGCAACTCTTGCACACAAAAGGAAGTCCAGAAACCATCGGTTTCTGGCGGCATTTTTTGCATACTTTTTGCTGCTGTTGGCAAAAAGTATGCCGTCGGAGACAAAAAGGATGATGGGCCGCCGGAGACAAAACAGAAAAGGCTGTCGGAAAACTTCCCTTCAAAGGTAAAGCAAATGAATCAGTTGAACCGGTTCATGGCCCGGTCAGGCCCCTGTGAAATCAATACCTCCGCAGCGTCACCGGCACGGTCCAGCGCCTCCATCAGCACCTTCTGATCCTCGCCCAGAGGGCGGCCGATGACCCAGTCCACCACGTCATAGCCCGCCTGCCCCGGAGCGCCTACCCCCACCTTGATGCGGGGGAACTGATCGGTTCCCAGATGCTGGATGATGTTCTTCAGGCCGTTGTGGCCGCCGGCGCTGCCGCCGGTGCGGATGCGGAGCTTACCCACCGGCAGGGAGATATCGTCGGAGATGACCACCACGTGGTCCGCCGGGATCTTATAGAACCGGGCCGCCTCGCCGACGGATTCGCCGGAGAGGTTCATATAGGTCTGGGGCTTCATCACCAGCACCTTTTCCCCGTTCACCATCCACTCCGCCGTCCACGCCCGGAAGCGCAGCTTATTGAAGCGGAAGCCCTTCCGCCGGGCCAGCCCGTCCACCGCCAGAAAGCCCATGTTGTGGCGGGTACTCTCGTATTTGGAGCCGGGGTTGCCCAGCCCCACCAGCAGCCAGCTGACGCCGCTGCCCTTGCGCTGAAAGATCATAGGTCCACATCCTTTGCCGTGTGAGTGATATATAACGCCCCAATGGGCCGTCGCATTTTGCTGTTCTACGCCCGGCGCTCAAAAAATACGACTATATATTAACATAGAAGCTTGAAAAAGGGTAGCGAAACTTTGCCGAACACAAGAGGAGTATCCTCCGCCCCGCACAAAAGCCGAACAGACGGCGTCTGTTCGGCTTTTTCACAGGTTCTCCTTCACCCACTCACCGGCACAGCATCAGGGGGATGGCACCGGGGAGGTTCCGCAGCTCTACACGGGGGGCGCTGGGGGCGTACTCCCCGTCCAGCGACCAGGGCAGATCCTCATCGGTGGTGACAGTCACCTGCTGCACATGGCGGAAAATGACGCCGGGGCCGTTGTAGTCCATGCGGCTGATGGCGGCGATGAGGCTTTGCAGGTCGAAGGCCGTCTTGGGCATCCGCAGCAGCAGCAGTTCAAAGGCTCCGTCGTCCATCTGCACCCGGCTGGGATCCAGCTTCATGATGCCGCCCAGAGAGGTGGAGTTGCACACGGCTCCGAAGATGAACTCCCCCTCGAAGGTCTCCTCTCCCGTCTCCACCCGGCAGCGGTAGGGCCGCAGGGAGTCCAGATCCTTCATGCCCTCCAGAATATAGGCGAAGTGACCCAGAGCGTTCTTGGTGGCCTGTGGCACGGAGTAGGAGCTGCGGGTAAAGGCCCCGAAGGAAGCCACATAGGCAAAGTATCGGTCGTTGTGGCGGCCCACATCCAGATAGAAGGGGTGGCCGTTTACGATGCTCTCCGCCGCCTTCAGCGGCGTGGCGGGGATATGCAGGCTGGCGGCAAAGTCGTTGGTGCTGCCGTTGGGGAGATAGCCCACCTCCGGACACTCAGGCAGCTGCATCAGGCCGGACACCATCTCGTTGAAGGTGCCGTCGCCGCCGGCGCAGACCACCAGATCGTATGCTCCGCCCAACTCTGCCGCCACACGGGTGGCGTCTCCACGTCCCTCAGTGAGGAATACCTTCACCAGATAGCCCGCCTTGGAAAAGCAGGCCACCGCATCAAACAGCGGCGCAAAGGATTTGGTGCGCCCCGCACGTGGATTGACGATAAACAGAAGCTTTTTATCCATACCGGTTCTCCTCTTTTGCACACGGTTCTCGGTTTTGTGTTTCCACAGAAGACAGCATAGCATTTTTATTATACTCCTCTCTGCCGGAAAAAGCAATGGGTGCCGCCGGAGAAGTCCTGAACGGTTTCTGCACACATTCTTAAAGAAAAATTTGCCCGGCGGGCTTGCATTGGCGGCGGGCTTTCGGTATGATATAAGATATTATGGTATGTTGTGCGTACCTACTTCGGCGGAAGGAGTCCACCCATGAAGCAGCAAAAAAGCCACTATTTCAAATGGGGCCTGACGGTGTTTCTCACCGTCTGCGCCATCCTTGCCTTTTACGATACATTCTATATGAACGGCACCCTCCAGCGCTATCTGGGCAAGCTGGTGACGGTGCTGGCCCCGGTGCTGTACGGCTTCGCCATGGCCTATCTGCTGGCACCCATCGTCAACTGGATCGAGGGCTTGATCCGTAAGGGGCTGAAGCGGCTGAGCAAGGGTCAGGAGCCCAAACTCCGGGGCGGTCTGCTGCGGGGTGTCAGTATCCTGCTGACGTGGGCCGTGGTGGCGTACCTGCTGTATCTGCTGATGAGCGTGCTGATCCCCCAGCTCATCGACAGCGTGGCCATGCTTATCAACAACGCCGAAAGCTACTATAATAAGATATATGTCTGGGTCACCAATCTGCTGGAGAAGAACCCGGAGATCGCCGGCTGGATGGAGACGAATCTGGAGAACTACTACAATGACCTCATGAAGGTGCTGACGGAGCAGGTACTGCCCGGCGCCCAGCAGATGCTCACCACCATCACCGGCGGCATCTGGACAGGCATCTGGGGTCTTGTGACCTTCACCACCAACTTCCTGGTGGGCATCATCATCTCCGTGTACCTGCTGGCCATGAAGGAGAAGAGTCTGGCCCGGTGCTGCAAGCTGCTGTATGCCCTCCTGCAGGAGGAGCAGGCCCGCTGGGTGGTGCGGGCCACCCGCAAGACGAATCAGATCTTCAGCGGCTTCGTCCGGGGCAAGATGCTGGACTCCCTCATCATCGGCATTCTGTGCTTCATCGGCTGCTCCATCTTCTCACTGCCCTACACGCCCCTTGTGAGTGTGGTGGTTGGCGTCACCAACATGATCCCCTTCTTCGGGCCGTTCCTAGGCGCAGCGCCCAGTGCCTTCCTGATCCTGCTGGTGAGCCCCAAGCAGTGCCTGATCTTCATCGTGTTCATCATCGTTCTGCAGCAGATCGACGGCAACATCATCGGCCCCAAGATCCTGGGCGATGCCACCGGCATCTCCAGCTTCTGGGTGGTGGTGGCCATCACCGTGGGCGGCGGCTTTGCCGGGGTGCTGGGAATGTTCCTGGGCGTCCCCATCTTCGCCTGCCTGCAGACGCTGGTAAAGTACCTCACCGACCGGCAGCTGGAAAAGCGTCATATGCCGCTGGAGGCCTGCGAATACGTCCACCGGGATCAGGAGCCCATGCCGCCGGAGGAGCCTCCCGCTCCGCCAACGGAGACCAACTGACAGCGCAGCTCCCGCACCGGCATCCCCTCAGGGGATGCCGGTGCTTTTTTTGCGGGCTGCCGGGTTTTGCCGGGGAAGTGTGAGCGCTTTTCCCGCATTTTTTTGCAAAAACGAAACTTTCTCTTGCAAACCGTGGGGAAATGTGGTACATTGCACTTCGACAACTGCATATCGACAGGCCCTCGCCGGGTGATGCCACACGATCACACAGGCCGGGGGCGACCATTATTTCTGGCCTGCCGCCGAAAGGGCGGCAAGGAAGGAGAAGACATGAAGAAGAGACTATTGGCTCTTTTCCTGACGCTGGGACTGGTCTGCACCGTACTCACCGCTTGCGGAGACGGCAGCAAAGATCAGGGCGGACAAGGAAATAACGGCGGCGAAGCAGTCAGCGGCGGAGAGATCACCGTTGGCATCGCCAAGGACCTGGATGACAGTCTTGACCCTCACCGGATGGTGACCGCAGGAACCAGAGAGGTCTTGTTCAACCTGTTTGAGGGCTTGGTAAAGCCCAATTCCAAGGGTGAATTGATCCCCGCTGTTGCGGAGCGCTACCAGCTGTCTGAGGACGGAAGGACTTATACCTTTACCCTGCGTGAGGGTGTGAAGTTCCATAATGGCGCAACGGTGACGGCGGAGGATGTGGTATATTCCATCGAACGCTGCGCCGATACATCGGAGGGTACGCCTCTGGTGCCGGCGTTTTCTGTTATTCAGGAGGTCAAGGCCGTTGACGAAAGGACCGTGACCATCACCATTGCCCAGCGGGATCTGGAGTTCATCAGCTATCTCACCAGCGCCATCATCCCCAAGGGCTACGACGATCAGGCGACCCATCCCGTGGGTACCGGCCCGTTTATGTACGTGTCCCGCTCCCCGCAGGAGAACTTCGTCATCCAGCGCTTTGACGATTACTGGGGAACCCCCGCCTATCTGGATAAGGTGACCTATAAAATTTACGAGAGCGCCGATGCGCTGGTGACGGCCCTGAAGGGCAAGTCCATCGACCTGTGCGCCCATCTGACCTCGTCTCAGACGGCGCAGCTGGACAGCGACTTCCAGATTCTGGAGGGTACCATGAATCTGGTACAGGCGGTGTATCTGAACAACGCCGTGGCCCCCTTTGACGATCAGCAGGTGCGTCAGGCCCTGTGCTACGCCATCGACCGCCAGACCATCATGGACATGATCGCTGACGGCCACGGTACGGCGCTGGGCAGCAGCATCTATCCGGCCTTCACCAAGTACTTCCTGCCGGAGCTGGTGCAGAAGTACCCCTATGACCCCGCCAAGGCCAAGGAGCTGCTGGCACAGGCCGGCTATCCCAACGGCTTTGACATGACCATCTCCGTTCCCTCCAACTATCAGCCCCATATGGACACGGCGGAGGTGGTGGCCGAGCAGCTGCGTGCTGTGGGCGTCAACGTCACCATCCAGCCCATGGAGTGGGGCGTGTGGCATGAGCAGGTCTATAAGGGCCGGGACTTCCAGGCCACGCTGGTGGGTCTGGATGCCAGTGCCATGACGGCCCGTGCGCTGCTGGAGCGCTTTACCTCCGACAACGCCAAAAACTTTGTCAACTACAACAATCCCGACTACGATGCGCTGTTCACGCAGGCCATGAACGCCTCCGACGATGCGCAGCAGGCGGAGGTCTACAAGCAAATGGAGACCATGCTCTCCGACACCGCCGCCAACCTGTACATTCAGGATCTGGCGGATCTGGTGGCCATGCGTCAGAATCTGGCGGGGCTGGAGTTCTACCCCATCTATGTGCTGGATCTGTCCACGGTGCATTTTGTGAAATAAGGACGGCGAGACCGTCCCCATAGAAATGAGGCGATGACCATGAAATATGCGGCAAAGAAGATCGTGTGGATGCTGCTGACCATGGTCATCGTCTCATTTTTGGCCTTTCTGGCCTTTCGCATCATTCCCGGCGACCCCACCGCCAAGCTGCTGGGCGAACAGGCCACCCCGGAGCGGGTGGAGGCCCTGCGGCAGGAGCTGGGGCTGGACCGCCCGTTTCTGGAGCGGTACGTCAGCTGGCTGGGGGATTTCGTCCGGGGGGACATGGGCTCGTCGTACAATTACAGTATGCCGGTGAGCCAGATGCTGCAGGGGAAAATTCCCGTGACGGGGCTTTTGACCCTGCTGTCGTTTCTGCTGATCGTGGTGCTGTCCATCCCGCTGGGACTCTTCACCGCCCGCCACAGCGGCGGGGCGCTGGATAAGGCCCTGACGGTGGTGAATCAGGTACTGATGGCGGTGCCGGCCTTCTTTACCGGCATCCTGCTGACGTACCTGTTCGGCCTGCTGCTGCGGTGGTTCGTGCCGGGGAGCTTCGTCTCACCGGCGGAGAACTTCTGGCAGAGCGCCGGCTATCTGGTCTTCCCCGCCGCCGCCATCGCCATCCCCCGCATCGCCATGACGGTGAAGATGCTGCGCTCGGCGCTGCTGGCGGAGATGAACAAGGACTACGTCCGCACCTCGTACAGCCGGGGCAACGACCGGCGGGCCACCCTGTACCTCCATGTGCTACGAAACGCCCTGCCGCCGGTGGTGAGCTTTCTGGCCATGACGGTGGCGGATATCGTGGCAGGCTCTGTGGTCATCGAGCAGGTCTTTGCCATTCCGGGGCTGGGGCGGCTGCTGCTGACCTCCATCTCCAACCGGGACTATCCGGTGGTGCAGGCCGTCGTGGTACTGGTGGCCTTCTGGGTGGTGCTGGTGAACCTGCTGGGGGATCTGCTGAATCAGCGGCTGGATCCCCGTCTGCGGCTGACGGATTGAGCCGCACACATTTGTAAAGAGAACTTTCTATGGAAAGGGGGCAGGCTCCGTGCTGCTGCACCAGAAAAAGAATCACTATCTCCGCATCGGCCTTGCCATCACGGCGGTCATCACGGCCATGGCGCTGGTGGGCTGCTTCTGGACGCCTTATGCCCCCACGGCCATGTCCGGCAGCGAGAAATTCGCTGCGCCCTCCCTGCGGCACCTGTTCGGTACGGACAACTTCGGCCGGGATATTTTCAGCCGGGTCATGGTGGGCGCCCGCACCACCTTCTTCATCAGCGCCTGCACCGTGACCATCGGCGCCGTGGTGGGAACGCTGGTGGGCGCCCTCACCGGCTACTTCGGCGGGCTGGTGGACGAGCTGCTGATGCGGGTCAACGACGCTGTCACCGCCTTTCCCAGCATCCTGCTGGCGCTGGTGTTCATCTCCCTGCTGGGCTTCGGCACCTACAACGTCATTCTGGCGCTGGGCATCGCCTTCATCCCCAGCTACGCCCGTGTCATACGGGGGGAGTTCGCCCGGCAGCGGGAGATGAACTATGTGAAAAACGCCCGGCTCATGGGGGCCAGCCACCTGCGGATCATGCTGGTACACATCCTGCCCAACACCCGGCAGGTGCTGCTGCCGACGCTGGCCATCGGGTTTAACAACGCCGTTCTGGCGGAGGCCAGCATGAGCTTTCTGGGCATTGGTGTCAAGCCGCCGGAGGTATCTCTGGGCTACATGATGTCCGAGTCCCAGAGCTACATGGTTCGTGCGCCGTGGTATATGCTCACCTGCGGCAGTGTCATCGTGCTGCTGATCTTAGGGGTCAGCCTCATCGGCGAGGGCCTGCAGCAGAAGAAATGGGGGAGGTAGCGCCATGCTGGAGATCAAGGACCTTCATGTGCAGTTCCATACCTCCGACCACGAGGCGGTACGGGGCATCGACCTGACGGTGCAGGACGGTGAAATTATGGGGCTGGTGGGCGAATCCGGCTCCGGCAAGACCGTAACGGCCATGATGGTGTCCGGCCTGCTGCGGCCGGAGCAGGCGGATTTCCGGGGCCGCATCCTGCTGGACGGCGAGGATCTGCTCCACGCCGGCGGCCAGCGCATCCGTGCCATTCAGGGTAAGGATATCTGTGTGGTGTTTCAGGAGCCTATGAGCGCCATGGACCCCACCATGCGGATCGGTAAGCAGGTGGAGGAGTGCCTGCGGGTCCACACGGACCTGTCGGCGCAGGAGCGGAGGCAGCGGGCCCTGCAGGCTCTGCGGGACGTGGAGCTGCCGGACCCGGAGGGGGTCTATCGCAAGTACCCCCACGAGCTCTCCGGCGGAATGCTCCAGCGGGTGATGATCGCCGCCGCCATTGTGGCCCGGCCCCGTCTGCTGCTGGCGGACGAGCCCACCACGGCGCTGGATGTCACCATTCAGGCCCAGATACTGGCCCTGCTGAAGCGGCTGAATCAGGAGATGGGAATGTCCATCCTCTTCATCTCCCACAACCTCCATGTGGTGCGTAAGCTCTGCACCCGTGTGGCGGTGATGGAAAAGGGCCGCATCGTGGAGACGGGGCCGGTGGACCAGATCTTCTTCCACCCGCAGGTCCCCTATACTCAGCGGCTCATTGCCGCCATTCCCACAAGGAGGAAGCTATGAACAGCGAACCCATTCTGGAGGTACGGCACCTGAACGTGTGGTATCGGCCCTCCGGCGTGCTGTGCCGGGGACGGCAGCAGGTGCTCCACGACGTGAGCTTTGACCTGTACCGGGGCGAGATACTGGGGCTGGTGGGCGAATCCGGCTCCGGTAAATCCACGCTGGCCCGTGCCATTTTGGGGATGCTGCCGGACTGTGAGGGGGAGATCATCCATCACAGCAAGCGCCCTCAGATGGTGTTTCAGGACCCAGCCAGCGCCATGAACCCCAGCCGCACGGTGGAGTGGATATTGTCCGAACCCCTGCGGATCTACGGGAAATACGACGCCGCCGAGGTACGGCGGCGGGTGGCGGAGATCATGAAGCTGGTAGGTCTGCCGCCGGAGTGCGGCAAAATGTACCCGTCGGAGCTGTCCGGCGGCCAGCGGCAGCGGGTGTGCATCGGCACGGCGCTGATCCAGAAGCCGGGGCTCATTATCGCTGACGAGGCGGTGTCGGCGCTGGACGTCACCATTCAGGCTCAGATACTGGAGCTCATCGCCCGGCTGCGCCGGGAGTACGGGCTGTCGTACCTGTTTATCTCCCACGATCTGAACGTGGTGTATGAGATCTGCGACCGGTGCCTTGTGATGCACCGGGGACGCATCGTGGAGCAGGGGCCGGTGGAGGAGCTTTACGACCATCCCAAGGAGGACTATACCAAGGCGCTGTTAGCAGCGGCGGAGTGAGAGCATATGACCAACGAGCTGAAAGAGAAATTACTGGCCTACGGCACCAAGGCCGAGCCATTTACCGTACACAATCACATCCGGGTGACGGACCTGCAGGACGGCGAGGCCCGTGTGGAGCTGACGCTTCAGCCGGAGAGCCTGAACCGCTGGGGGACGGCCCACGGCGGCATCCTGTTTGCCTTAGCGGACATCGCCGCCGGAACGGCGGTCCTGACCCTGCGGCAGGAAGTGTGCCTCACCGTCAACGCCTCCATCGACTTTCTGGATGCGGCGGGGCTGGGCAGCACCCTCATCGCCGTGGGCCACGTGGATCGCATGGGCAAGTCTCTCTGCTTCTGCCACACGGACATCACCGACGAAACGGGCCGTCTGCTGGTGACGCTGCGGACGGTGATGGATCTGACGGGCCGCCCGCTGGAGCTGTGAGCGCTATGAGGGAATTTTACAGACGCCACCGGGGACTGCACCGGTGGCTTTTGGCCGTGGTAGCCCTGCTGGCAGTGTATTTCGCCCTGCGGCCGGTGCCGGGGCTGATGAACTGGCTCAGCCGCCACGTCATCATGCCTTGGGAGCGGGCGGTGGCCAGCGTGTGCTATCTGTTCCGCACCTCCATAGCGGAGGTGTTGTATATCGTGCTGCTGTCCGTGTCTGTCTTCTATGTGGCCAACGTCCTCCGGCGGATGGTGACTCAGCCCCACCGGGGCCGGACTCTGTACCGCTTCTTCCTGACGGTGGTGTGCAGCGGGCTGAGCATCTATGCGGGCTTCTGCCTGCTGTGGGGCGTCAACTACTATGCCGACTCCTTCCAGCAGCAGTCCGGCATCTATGCCCGCTCCTGTACCGTGGAGGAGTTAGAGGCCGTCACGGCGGACTTTGCCCACCAGCTGGCACAGGCGGCAGACAATGTGCAGCGGGACGAGAATGGTTGCTTTGCCGTGTCCCGGCAGGAGATCTTCGCCGCCGCCACGTCGGTGTACGCCCCCTCCTATGAGGAGTTCCCCTGTCTGCGGATGAAGGATCACACGCCCAAGGCCATCAGCTGCTCCACAGTGCTCAGCGCCATGGACTTCACGGGCTTCTACTTCCCCTTCACCGGGGAGGCCAACCTCAATGTGGACTGCCCCGCCAGCTTTCTGCCCTCCACCATCGTCCATGAGATGGCCCATCAGCGGGGCATCGCCTCGGAGCAGGAGTGCAACTTCATTGCCATTGCCGTGTCTCTGGCCAGCGGCGACCCGGTGTACCGGTATTCCGGGCTGCTGATGGGGTATGTGCATCTGGGCAACGCCCTGTACCGGGCGGACCCGGACCGGTGGCAGGTCATCCGGGATACACTGCCGGATACGGTGGTGGCAGACCTGCGGCAGAACAGCGCCTATTGGGCGGCCTTCGAGGGGCCGGTGAACGACGCTGCCAGCAAGGTCTACGACTCCTTCCTCAAAAGCAACGGCGAGAGCCGTGGCGTCCAGAGCTACGGCACCGTGGTGGATATGCTCATGGCGTACTACGGGTAAGTCAGGTTGCGGTAAGAGGGGCTGCAAATTCCCCAAAAGCGCAAGAACAGGCCCCGTCCGATGGACGGGGCCTGTTTCGATACCGGCACTCCCGGAATTTTTCTCCACGGAGACGAAAAACACATTGCGTCTGACCAGAGGGGATGACAAGAAGGATACGGGCGTCCGCAGTCGGAAAGCACGCCGGGGTCTAATGACCCGGCCCCATAAAACCAATAGGGGGACGCATGGCGTCCCCCTATTGGTTTTATTTATCAGACAATGAAGAAATCGGAGATCTGCCCGTACAGGATCATCAGCATACACAGCGGCGTGATATACTTCACGCAGAGACGGAAGAAATCATAGACCCAAGGACGGTTCTCGCCGTTGAGGAGGATCTCCTGCCGCAGGGCATCCGGCTTCAGCTCCCAGCTGATCATCAGGCACATGAGCAGCGCCCCCAAGGGCATCAGCAGGCCCTCGGCCACGCTGTCGAACAGACCCAGCCAGCTGGTGCTCCAGCCGGGCAGCTTGGCGCCGGCCAGACCCAGCAGCTCCGCCGGGGAGATGTGATTGCTGCCCATACCGTCGGCGCAGACCAGAGCGCACAGGGCCGCACAGATCACCACCGCAATGGCGGAATACAGTTTGCGGCGGTCGCCCTTGCCCTTTTCCCGTGCCTTATCGCAGAAATGGGCCACGATGACCTCCAGCATGGAGATGGAGGAGGAGATGGCGGCAAAGAACACCAGCAGGTAAAACAGGATGCCGAACACGGGACCGGCGGGTCCCATCTTATCGAACACGTTCTGCATGGTGATAAACAGCAGCTCCGGGCCGCCCAAAGCTCCGTTGGGGTCCAGGGCAAAGCGTCCGGGAATGACACACAGACCGGCCATCAGGGCCACCACGGTGTCCATGCCCACGATGATCATGGTGCTCTTGCCCAGATCCTGCTTCTTATCCAAATAGGAGCCGTAGGTAATCATGACACCGGCGCCCAGAGACAGGGAGAAGAACATCTGCCCGCCGGCGGCGGTGAGGACCCTCCAGAAGCCGGGGGCCTCGTCGATGATGCCGTTGGCCACGGCCCAGCCGGGGACGAACATATACTTCAGGCCGTCCGCCGCACCCGGCAGGGTGCAGGAGCGGATGATGCAGATGATGAGGATGAAGAACAGGGCCGGCATCCCCACGGAGCAGACCCGCTCGATGCCGCCGCCTACGCCGCACATGACCACCAGCATGGTGATGAGCATGAAGGCCAGCGCAAAGGCGATGGACACGTCGGGCTGGCTCAGCAGCCCCTGAAACACGTCGGCGCCGCCCACCCCGTTAGTGCCAAATTCGGCGCCGATGAGGTTGCCAAAGTTCACCACCACATAGCGCAGACAGTAGCCGCCCAAAGCGCTGTAAAAGCTGGAGATCAGCGCCGCAGCGGCAATGCCCAGCCAGCCCAGCCACTTGAAGCGCTTGGAGATGCTCTGGTAAGCGCCCACAGCGCCATGGCCCGTCTTGCGACCCAGCGCCAGCTCGCCCAGCATGATGATAACGCCGCAGCACAGCGCCAGCGCCAGATACAGGATCAGGAAGGGGAAGCCACCGTTGGCACCCATTTTGTTGGGGAAGCCCCATATATTGCCCAGCCCCACAGCCGAGCCCACAGCAGCCATCAGAAAACCGAAGTTTGATCCGAAGCCCTTGCGATCGTTCATCGTGTGTTTCTCCTCTCCGGTGCATAACGCATAAAACCCTAAATATTATACAGCATTTTAACATAAGATACAACGATTTTTTCCGCAAACTCCGTTGGATACAGCATCTATTTATCCAGCAAAATGAGGTAAACCGCATATTTAGCCGGGGCACTCCACGATTTTTGATGTTTTCGGGAAAAAGTGTTGACACCGGGCCGGGGATGTGGTATATTAGGTGTTGCCGATATCCGCCGGTGTGGTGGAATGGCAGACACAGGAGACTTAAAATCTCCCGGTAGCGATACCGTACCGGTTCGAGTCCGGTCACCGGCACCATCCGGTCCTTCTGAATATCGCGGAGTAGAGCAGTTGGCAGCTCGTCGGGCTCATAACCCGGAGGTCGCAGGTTCAAGTCCTGCCTCCGCAACCAGATCGAGTGTTCATAACCAACCTGAGAGTTGGATGTGGACACTCGATTTCTTTTTGCCTACATTTGTGTCTCTTTGATCAGCGGATACAGCACATTCCTCCAACCCGCACACGATCCCGTAGTCCCTGCATTTTCCAGAAACCCCCAACAGCGGCGGCTACATATTTTTGCCGCCATTGCAGAAAATAGGCATACCGCCGATGAAGAAGGGCAAGCACACCCACCATCGCCGGTAACAAAACTCAACAGCTGGAGGATGTATATAGATGAAAGCAACTGGGATCGTGCGGCGCATCGATGACCTGGGCCGGGTCGTGATCCCCAAGGAGATCCGCCGCACCATGCGTATCCGTGAGGGCGACCCGTTGGAGATCTACACCACACGGGACGGGGAAGTCATTTTCAAGAAGTACTCCCTCATCGGCGGGCTGGAGGACTTCGCCGCCCAATTCTGCGACACCCTGGCCCGCAACACGGATTTCACCGCCGCTGTTACCGACCGGGACGGCATCGTGGCCGTAGCCGGGGCCGGGAAGCGGGAGCTGCTGGGCAAGAACCTTTCTCCGCAGCTGGAGCAGATCATGGAGCAGCGCAGCATCTATCAGTACCGCTCCGGGCAGGAGCGGCTGCCGGTCTCCGAGAGCGCCGGGCAGTACGCGGCGGCGGTGGCCGCCCCCATCCTGTGCGGCGGCGACGTGTTGGGGCTGGTACTCTTTATCTCAGCGGAGGATCGCCTCCCCGGCGAGGGGGAGTACAAGCTGGCCCAAGCCGTGGCGGGCTTTCTGGGCAAGCACATGGAGGCCTGACTGCAAAGGGAGCCGGGAGAGCGATGCTCTCCCGGCTCCCTTTGCCCGTTTATCCCAGCAGCCTGAAGGCTCCATGGATCAGCATACAGACCGCCATCCCTACCGCCGTCGGCAGCACCATGGCCAGCAGCGTCCACCGGCGGCTGCCGGTCTCCCGGCGGATGGTGAGGCAGGTGGTGCCGCAGGGGAAGTGCAGCAGGCACAGGGCCATCATACACAGGGCCGTCTCCGTGGTCCAGCCGCTGTGCAGCAAAATGGCCCGCAGCGCCTCCAGCCCGCTGCACTCCGTCAGCGTCCCGGTGTGCAGATAGCCCATCAGCAGAATGGGCAGCACGATCTCATTGGCGGGAAAGCCCAGCAGAAAGGCCAGCAGCACCATGCCGTCCAGCCCCATGAGCCGTCCCAGCGGGGACAGTACCCCGGCGGCCCGCTCCAGCAGAGAGACGCCCCCGGCGTCCATGTTCCCCATCCCCCAGATCAGCAGCCCCGCCGGGGCCGTCACCGTCAGCGCCCGTCCCAGCACAAACACCGTCCGATCCAGCAGGGAGCGCACCAGCACCCGCCCCACCTGGGGCAGGCGATAGGGCGGCAGCTCCAGCGAAAAAAAGGAGGGCTGTCCTCGCAGCACCGTGGCGCTCAACAGCTTGGACATGGCCAGCGTCATGGCCACGCAGAACACGATGACCCCTAAAAACACCGCCGCTGCCAGTGCCGACCGCCACGGCCCGGCGGCATCCCCCAGAAAGAACAGGCCGATCAGGGCGATCAGCGTAGGGAAGCGGCCGTTGCATGGAACGAAGCAGTTGGTGAGGATGGCCACCAGCCGCTCTCTGGGGCTGGCAATGATGCGGCAGCCGGTGACGCCGCAGGCGTTGCAGCCGAAGCCCATGGCCATGGTGAGGCTCTGCCGCCCGCAGGCGCCCGCCGCCCGGAAGCACCGATCCATGCAGAAGGCCACTCTGGGCAGATACCCGGCGTCCTCCAGCAGCGTGAACAGGGGAAAGAAGATGGCCATGGGAGGCAGCATCACCGCCACCACCCACGCCACCGTCCGGTAGATGCCCTCCACCACAGCCCCCTGCACCCACCACGGCGCTCCTGCCAGCAGACCCCGCAGTGGTTCCTCCAGCGCCGTCAGCCACCGGCTCAGCAGCCGGGAGGGGGCATTGGCCCCCTGTATGGTCAGGTAGAACACCAGCCCCAGCAGCAAAAGCATCACCGGAAAGCCTGTAAGCCGGGAGGTCAGCAGCCGATCCAGCCGCCGGTCCGGGGCGTGGGGGTCTGGCCCGGCGCACCGGACGCACTGCCGCCCGATCTCCTCCGCCAGCGCCACCACCGACGCCGTCAGGCTGTCCCGCAGGGCCTGCCCGGAGAGGGCTCCCAGCCGTTGCTGCGCCCGCTGCCACAGGGACTGTTCCCCCTCTGTGGGCGGGCTTCCCCACAGCAGCGCCACGGCACGGCGGCGGGACATTCCCGTCTCCAGCAGTCCCAGCGCCGCCTCCACCGGCGGGACGTAGGTCAGCTTCCAGCCGTCCTCCCATGGCTCCCGGCGGCACACCTCCGCCGCCTGGTGCCGCAGCTCCGCCAAGCCCTTTCCGCTGCGGGCGGCGGTGGCCACCACCGGCACATCCAGCAGCTGCCCCAAGCGCTGGATCTGGGGCGTGACACCCCGGCGGGCCGCCTCGTCCATGAGATTCACGCACAGCACCAGCCGCCAGGTCTGCTGGCGGAGCTGCAGGGCCAAGATCAGCCCCCGCCGCAGGCAGGAGGCGTCCACTACCACAATGACGGCATCCGCCTGCCCGCTCTGCAAAAACGCCCCGGCCACTTCCTCCTCCGGCGAATCCGCCGCCAGAGAATAGGTCCCCGGCAGATCCACCAGCCGGAAGCGCTGCCCCGCCTGCGAAAAATAACCCTCTGCCCGCTCCACGGTCTTGCCGGGCCAGTTGCCCGTGTGCTGGCGCAGCCCTGTCAGGCGGTTGAATACGGTGCTTTTTCCCACATTGGGGTTTCCCGCCAGCGCCACGGTATATGTATGCTCCACCACGCCTCCCCCTTCCCTAAGGATAGACCATTGTATGCCGCCCACCTCCGTTGGGTGCGGGGAGGGTGCGGAAGGGCCTTCAAGAGCGCACAAAAGCCCGCCAGCAGCGGGCTTTTGCGATGACGGAGAGGATGGCGGGCAATGCCCTCCCGACACCAAAGGCGGCAGCCCTATGGGCTGCCGCCTTCTTACTCTGTAAGGAAACGGGATCACTCGGCCTTTTCCACGGCCTCGGTGCGGTAGATGAAGCGCACAGCGCCGTCCATGCCGTCCGTCAGCCCGGAAAAGCTGCGGTAGTTGCGGGAGACCTCCACCGTGGCGGTCAGGCGCTCCGCCAGCCCCTCCACGTCGTCGCCCAGCACGCTGACCAGCTTCTCCACGCCCTCCTCGTTGAACTGCTTCAGTCCGTCGGAGAGCTGCATGGCGCCGTCCCGCAGCTGCTTCACGCCATCCAGCAGGGCGGGCATATTGCTCTGGAGCTGCCGAGCACCGGCGGCAGCCTGATCCACACCGGCGGTGTAGCTATTCAGGCCCATGTAGAACACGTTGTACTGGTCCAGCTGCTGCTTCAGGCTGCGGATCTGCACGGCACCGGCGGAGGCTTGCTCCGTAGCGGCCATGATCTTCTGCTGCACCTCGTCGGAGGCCATGGTCTCCTCGATCTTCAGCTGCACCTGCTGCTCCGTGGCGGCGTCGATCTTCTGCCGGATCTCCTCCGTCCCCATAAGGGCCGTCACATTTTCGGAGATGGTCTGCTGCATGGCGGGAGTCTGCATCTGCAGCTCCACGGCGGCATCCACTTGCGCCTTCAGCTCAGGACTCTGCTGATACTGCTCCATGGTGTAGCCCATGGCGTTGAGTACCTGTCCCAGCACCTGCTGGCGCACCTGCTCCGTCACCTGCGCCGTTACCTGCTGCTGCACGGCCTCGGTCACAGCGGCACGGATCTGATCCCGTGCGGCCTCCACGGCGGCAGTCACCTGCTCACGGGCGGCCTGCTCGGCCAGCGTACCGGCCTCGTCCAGCTGGGCCAGCACGCCGCCCAGCACGGTGGTGTAGTTGTCAATGGTCAGGGAGGGGATGGTGATGCCCGCCTGCGCCAGCTGGGGCTGCAGCTGCTCATCGGCCATAGCCAGCAGGGAGGTAAAAACCTGCTTGGCCCCGGCGTTCAGGGCGCTGCTGTTGGAGCTGAGCTGATCCAGACCGTCCGTCAGCTGATCCACGCCGTCAGACAGCTGTCCGCAGCTGTCCAGCAGCGTGCAGAGTCCGTCATACAGCTGGGAGGAACCGTCCATCAGCTGATCCATGGCATCCGTGAGCTTGCCCAGAGAATCGGACAGGCTCCCCAGATCGCCGGAGGTAAGGTCGTCGGTATCCACCTCATTGAGGAGGCTGTTGGAGACGACGGTGAGGGTGGTCTCCAGCGTGAAGTCCGTTACGTCGGCGCTGATCTCCACATAGTCGGGCAGGTCCAGCTGCTCCTTGCTGATGCCCAGATCCTCCTGCAGGCCGGGGAAGGCCATGCCCATGACGGCGATGCGGTCGCCGTCGTTGATGAGCTTACCGTTGGAGACGGTGACATTGGAGAAGTGGGAGGTATCCAGCAGGGCGCCGGTGAGGGCCACGAAGGGGACATACACCTTCTGGCTGACGCCGTTGACGGTACGCACCTCATACTGGTTGTTTTCATACTCGAAGCGGATGGTCACCTTGCCGCTCTTGCCCGCCAGCTCGCTGGGGGTGACGGTCTTGCCGTCCAGGGTGTAGTGGATGCTCATGCTCACCGGCAGCTCCTTCTGGATGGTGCCGGTCCAGCAGTCGTCCCTCACCTGCTGGGCGTCGTTCAGGCTCTCGATGGCCTTCTGAGCCTCGGCGGGCAGGGCGTTCTTGATCCAGTCGCTGACCAGGATCTTCTGGGTGCTGCCGTCGGCAGCGGTCATGACGTACACCGTCTCATCCTTGACGGCCTCCGTGTCGGAGGCGGAGGCGGCCGTCACCACGGTGGACGGGGCCTCGGTATCATTGGCGTCCTTGCCCACGGCGTAGGTGGTGACGCCGGCGGCGCCTACGGCCACCGCCATGGCTAAGATCACAGCCAGAAATTTATTCTTTTTCATTTTACAACCTCCTGTTTACCAATGAGATGGGTCATACCACGGGTGGTGCGGCACACGATGCCGTCGCACAGGATCAGCAGAGCCGGCAGCACCAGCAGCACCAGCAGCACGCTGATGATAGCGCCACGGGCCATCAGCATACACATGGAGCCCACGATATCGATGTTGGAATACAGCGCCACGCCGAAGGTGGCGGCGAACAGGCCCATGCCGCTGACGATGATGGAGGGGGCCGAGGTCCGCAGGGCGGTCATGACGGCCTTCTTCTTGTCCTCGCCATTGAGCCGCTCCGCCTTGTAGCGGGTGGTCATCAGGATGGCGTAGTCCACCGTAGCGCCCAGCTGGATGGTACTGATACAGATGGGGGCGATGAAAGGCAGCGACTGGCCCAGCACATGGGGCAGGCCCAGATTGATGAAGATAGCCAGCTCGATGACGGCGATCAGGATGAAGGGCAGGGAGAAGCTTCCCTCCACCAGCGTGATGATGAGGAAGATGGCGGCGATGGAGATGGCGTTGACTACCTTGAAGTCGTGATCCGTCGTCTCGATCATGTCCTTCATGCAGGGGGCCTCACCGATGAGCATTCCGCCCTCGTCATACTTCTTCAGGATGGCGTTCAGCTGATCGATCTGCTGATCGACATCATCGGAGGCCACCTTATATTCGGAGTTGATGAGCAGCAGCTCCCACTGGTCGCTCTCCAGCATGGAGCGCACGGAATCCGGCAGCACCTCCATGGGGATCATGGGACCTACCACGCTCTCCATGCCCAACACATACTTCACGCCCGGCACCTGCTCCATCTCGTCGATCATGGCCCGGACGTCGCTGTCCGGCAGATCGGCGTTCACCAGCAGCATATGGGTGGAGGCGATGTCAAACTCCTGGGAGAGCTTCTTGTTGGCGATGACGTACTCCATGTCCTCCGGCAGGCACTGGCCCATATCGTAGTATACCTCGTCGTTGGTCTTATCATAGCTGATGTAGGCCGGGGCGATGAGCAGGGCGAAGATCACCAGAAACACGGGGAAAATCTTGCACACGCCCTTGGCAAAGCCTCCCATATCGGGGATCAGGGACTTATGCCGTGTCCGCTGCAGAGGCTTATCCAGCACCAGGATCAGGGACGGCAGGATGGTCACGCAGCCCAGCACGCCCAGCAGCACGCCCTTAGCCATGACGATACCCAAGTCACGGCCCAGCGTGAAGGACATGAAGCACAGGGCGATGAAGCCGGCGATGGTGGTGGCAGAGCTGCCGATGACGGAGGTAAAGGTGTTGTGGATGGCCACCGCCATGGCCTCCTTGTGGTCGCTCTGCAGGGTCAGCTGCTCGTTGTAGCTGTGCCACAGGAAGATGGAGTAGTCCATGGTCACGGCCAGCTGCAGCACCGCAGACAGGGCCTTGGTGATGTAGGAGATCTCTCCCAGGAAGAAGTTGCTGCCAAGGTTATACACGATGGCCATGCCAATGCTGGCCAGAAACACGAACGGAACCAGCCAGCCGTCCAGCAGCAGCATCATGGCGGCGCAGGCACAGGCCACGGCCAGCGCCACATAGATAGGCTCCTCCTGCTCGCACAGGTCCTTCAGGTCCGTCACCAGCGCCGACATACCCGACACGAAGCACTGCTTGCCGGCGATGGAGCGGATCTCACGGATGGCGTCCATGGTCACGTCCTCCGAGGTGGCGGAGTCGAAGAACACCGCCAGCATCGTGGCATCATCGGTATTGAACTCGTTATACAGCTTATCCGGCAGCAGCTCCATGGGGATGGAGAGGTCCGCCACGGAATCGTACCACAGCACGCTCTCCACGTGGTCCACCTGCTGGATCTTCTCCTTCAGCTGGGCCACCTCCTGCACCGGCATATCCTGCACCACGATGAAGGAGAAGGCTCCCTTGCCGAAGTCCTCCTTCAACGTCTCCTGCCCGATGACGGTATCCATGTCGCTGGGCAGATAATCCAGCATATCGTAGTTGATCCGGGTACCCAGCATCCCAAACACCGCCGGCACCAGCAGGATCAATGCGATCATCAGGATCAGAACACGGTTTTTTACCACCGCTTTAGACAATCCCATTGCATCTCGGTCCTTTCTCACTTGATCTCAAATTCATCTGTCTCGATGACGTCCGGCTGCTGGTGGCGGATGATCTTCACTGTCAGCAGAGCCACCAGCAGATTCATCACGCCGTCCAGAAACAGCGACGCACCCAGGAGCATGGTCAGCGCCTGCGCCCCCTCGCCGGGCCGCAGCACCAGCAGCACGCCCAGCACACCGGCGCACGCCGCCGCCAGCAGGATGGCCCACCAGCGGTCGATGCCGAAGCGTTTGGCGTCCACGGCGATCTGCACCTTGAACAGCCCGTCCGACAGCACCAGAATGCCGTACACCACGCACAGAAAGCCGATGGTCTCGCCGGGATGGGTCAGTGTTACGATGCCCAAGGCGATCAGCAGCACGCCGAAGGCCAGATCGTACTGGAAGGCCAGCCGGAACAGGTCACGGGACAGATACCCCGCCACCTTCACGGCACCAAACACGATCATCCCGATGCCCAGCAGCTCTCCGATGACGGCCACCGACACGCCGGGCCACACAAACAGCACCACGCCCAGCACGCACAGCAGCACCGACATGATGATGTATCCTGTTTTGGCCGCTCGCATAGGGGTCACAGAACGCATGATACGCATCTCCCTCACTTTTGATGGTCTGAGTATATCGCTTTCGGCGGCGGGAGAAAATGGATAAAATAACACCGGGTGTCTGAAAGTCAGACACCCGGATGCAAATTGCCCAGTTTTTAGGCAGTCAGGGGGTATTTGCCTAAATTTTCAATGGTCGTCCCGGCTGCGCTCGATGATGAGCTCCGGCAGGCCGTGGCACAGGCGGCTGATACGCCGCAGCTCCTCCAGCGCCTCGTCCTGCATCCCGTCGCTGATCCAGTCGATGCACATTCCGAAGATCTGGCACTTGATGAAGCGGATCACCGCCTTCCGGTCTGCCTCCGGCAGTTGGTGCTGGGGGAAGGCGGTATCGATGTAGGTGGTGACGGCGTACTCGCACAGACGCATGGTGCTCTTCTCGAAGAGGTCACGGTTCACGGAGTGGTAGATATGCATCACGGCGCTGCGGTTGTGCAGCGCATAGCGGAAGGCCATCTCGCAGCACTCGTCCAGTGTGGAGATGGTGGGATACTCCTCGATGAGCCGGTCGGTGCAGGCGGTGATGATCTCAGCGATGAGGGAGGGGATATCCTGAAAATGGTAGTAAAAGGAGTTTCGGTTGATGCCGCATTTTTCCACAATATCCCGGACACTGATCTTGTTCAGGGGCTTTTCGTTGAGCAGCTGCAAAAACGCCGTTTCAATGGCCTGCTTGGTAAAATTTGCCATACATACCTCCGTCTCTTCTGCACATACTCTCTCGGAAAATTGATTATAACAGATTTTTCTCCGGCTGACAACCCTCCCAAGGTGCCTAAAATGGGGCATACTATCCCTGCCGTCATGACCGGCGGCAATTAAAAACAGGAGGTCCATGCCATGCGAAGGAAAAAGCCCTTTCACGACCCGGCTCCGGATATCCACGACTTTCCCGGCGTGCCGGAGAGCACCTTCGATCTGGTAAACCAGTACGGCACCTACAACATCCAGCCCACCTCCCACACGGAGAATCTGTTTCCTCTCATCGGGCCGGAGCTGCCGGAGCGCTGGCGCACCATGCGTCTGGGAAAGGACGATCTGGAGGACTTGTAGCGGAAGTCTGCGGGGCAGACGCATCAGGGGCGGGCGCCTTTGCGCCCGCCCCTGATGCGCTTTTCTCTTGCAGGCTGTGTCGAAATATGGTAGGATGGACGTATACCATATGGTATAGCGACCCCCAAATACATGATTCGGAGGAAAGAGAAGCGATGAAGCAGATGAAACGGGCCGCAGGTCTGCTGCTGGCGCTGGTACTGGTGCTGAGCATGGCCGCCTGCGGTAAGAAGGACGGAGACGGCGGCGACAGCCAATCCGGCTTCCAGCGTGGCACGATTGAAAACGGCATTTACACCAACACCTTCGTGGGCATCGGCTGCCAGCTGAGCGATGACTGGACCTACTACACCGACGAGCAGCTGGCAGAGCTGTCCGGCGTGGTGGCCGAGAGCAGCGAGGAGATGCAGAAGGCCATGGAGGATGGCAAGAGCACCTATGATATGTTCGCCAGCGCCATGGAGGGCCTTGTGACCATAAACGTGGTGTATGAGGACCTGGGCGCTCTGTACGGCAAGCTGCTGGACGAGGCGGGCTATCTGGAGATCGCCGTACCCAAGCTGGAAGATGCTCTGACCTCCATGGGACTATCCAACGTGAAGGTGGAGCAGACTCCGGTGCAGTTCGCCGGTCTGGTTCGGGAGGGCGCTGTTATCTCCGGCGAGATGGACGGCGTCCCCATGTATGAGACGCTGGTGTGCATCAAGCAGGAGGGCTATATGTGCTGCGTGACCATGTGCAGCTGGACGGAGGATATCACCGCCGATCTGGTGGAGCTGTTCTATCAGGCGTAAGCCAAGGCGAAACAAATAAACAGGAGGCCGCAGGCAATGCCTGCGGCCTCCGTTTTTTGCTTTATTACAGCTCCGGGGCGGCGTTGGTGCGCTGGGAGCGCAGACGGTAAGTGACCTTCTTCAGCTTCCGGCTTCTCATGGAGCTGATGGCCGTGGGGATAGCACCCAGCAGCGTGAAGGCATACAGCTTCACCAGCTCCCCGATGTAGGTGGAGGAATCGATGATCTCCTGACGCAGCATCTCCGGGATCATGCGGAAGCAGTCCAACAGGCTCAGCTCGTAGTAGTCCTTCAGCTCGTTATAGACGGCGACGGACCAATCCAGCTGGTAGCCCACATAGGTCATGCCCAGCATCAGCACGATGCTGACCACCAGACCCACGGTGGAGAACCGGCCGCCCAGCAGCTCATAGCCCTTCATGGTGCAGATGGCCATGACGATACCGCTGACTGCCGCCACGTAGCCCAGCTGGCCCAGCAGCACGATGCACGCCACGCCCAGCAGAGAACCCAGCAGCGCACCCACGGTGCCGGCCACCACGTTCTCCGTCTTGCCCAGCTCCGCCTGCTGGTTCTGCTCCTGCAGATGGCCCAGCTGCTGGTAGCAGCTGTCGCACAGCAGGGAGGGGACACCGGTCATGATGCAGGGGTCCGTCTCCACGGCGCTGCCGCAGTTCTGGCAGCAGTTGTCATAGCCGGAGGCGTGCAGAAACTCCACCACGGCGGCTACAGCCTCCGCCAGCTTCTCCACCTGATTGGGATTGCCGAAGCGGACATTCAGGGTCAGCTCCACCCGGCTGCGCCGGACGGAGAAGCCCATCACCAGACGGGTCCCCTTTACAAACTGGCGGATGGCAGACTGATCCGGCTCCTGCCCCAGCTTGTGCAGGGACAGGGTCATAACGGCAAGGCCCTGATCGTTGCGCCAGAGCATGGTCCGGTAGCCGCCGACGCTGCCGAAGAGGATGCTGCTCTCGCCGTCCACCATCAGGTGCAGACGCTGGGCGGTCTGGTCCAGAAAGGTCTTTTCTTTTTGGGTCATGGGGTAGCTCTCCTTTTCTCTCTTTCACATGGTTTACACACAATTAGGCCGGAGGATCGTCAGAAGGAGACGACCTCCTCCTTGGGCTTTTCGCAGGGGGCGATGGCGGTGACATACAGCACCGGACCCTCGCCCTGATAGGCGTCGTTAGGTTCCTTCTTCACCGTGGCGGTGATCTCCACCCACTGGCGGTTCTTGAACCTCTCCAGTCCCTCGCCCTTGGCCACCAAAGCCAAAAACTGCATATCGTTCTCGCAGCAGACCATGGCGAAGCGGCCGGGGCAGTGGACCCCCTTGAACTTCTTGGAGTGGCACATGACGGCCTTATACCGCACGGTGACGCCGTCGTAGCGGTCGGGGTTGTCCATCATATCCACATACCAGACACCGTAGTCGTCGTCCGGCACATCCAGATGGCCGTCGGAGAGATCGAAGGGGGACATCTCCGGAGTGACGTACTCCTCGCTGGTGCCGTCCTCGTTTTCCAGATAGATATCGGCCCGGCGGTTCACCATCCGCAGGTTGCGGCTGCGGAGCTGGGCCCGCAGCTCCTCGTTGCAGTGGTTGAAGATCAGCATATCGGCGTTGCTGATCTTCTCCATCATCAGCTGGCCCATATTCTTCACATACATCTCGAAGCTTCTGGCGTCCACCAGACACATGATCTGGTAGAGGATCCAGTTGGCAGGCAGGCCATCCCGGTACAGAGGCTCGATCATCCACATACCGTTATACTCGATGATGACCTGCTTGGGCCGGTACTGCTTCTCCAGCTTCTTGAACAGCTCCGGGGTCAGCTGACTCTGCTCGTCCACCGTGTAGGTGAACACATTGCCCAGCACACGGGGGTCGTACTCCAGCTCCCCCTCCTCGCAGCAGATCAGCAGGGTACGATCCTCCTCGGCAAAGCCGTCCCGGAGGATACCGTTGATGAAGCCGGTTTTGCCGGAATCCAGAAAGCCGGCGATGAGATAGACAGGAATATCCATAGTTCCTCGCTCCTTACAGGTGTTACAGGCTGAACAGCTCTTTGAGCTTGTCCTCCTTCAGCTGGGCGCCGATGACGCACAGGCGGCCGGTGTAGTCGGCGCTGCCGTAGCGGACGTCCTGCTCCTCGGGGACATAGTCGAAGTGCAGCCACTTGCCGCCGCTGGGAACGATCCCCTTGGCCCGGAGGATGGCGCCGTAGTCGCCGGTATCCAGCGCCGTCAGGATGCGGCGGATGTCCTCCTCCGTGTAGGAGTGGACCGTCTCGGCGCCCCAGCTGGTGAACACCTCGTCGGCATGGTGGTGATGGTGGTGGCAGGAGCACTCCGGGTCGTCGCACTCGCCGTCGTGGTGATGGTGATGCTCGTCGTGGTCATGATGGTGGTCGTGCTCCTCGTGGTCATGGTGATGATGCTCGTCATCGTCATCATCGTCGTGGTGATGACCGCAGCAGCAGTGGCCCTCGTCCTCGTCGTGGTCATGATGATGCTCATGCTCGTCATGGTCATCATGCTCATCATGGTCGTGGTGGTGATGGTGGTGCTCCGCCTCCTCCGCCTCGTGCTCGGCCTGCATCCTGGCCAGCAGCTCATCGGCCAGAGAGACCTTTTCCACAGCGGACAGCAGAGTCTTGCCGTCCAGCTGGTCCCACGGGGTAGTGAGGATGGCGGCGGTGGGATTCTTCTCTCGCAGCAGAGCCACGGCGGCCTCCAGCTTCTCCTGAGACAGCTTCTGTGTCCGGGAGAGGATGATGGTGCCGGCGGACTCGATCTGATTGTTGTAGAACTCACCGAAGTTCTTCATATACACCTTCACCTTGGTGGCGTCAGCCACGGTGACGAAGGAGTTCAGCTTCATGTCCGGCTCGTCCCGAACGGTGTTCTCCACCGCCACGATCACGTCGGAGAGCTTGCCTACGCCGGAGGGCTCGATGAGGATGCGGTCCGGAGCGAACTGCTCATGGACCTGGCGCAGGGCCTTGTTAAAGTCGCCCACCAGAGAGCAGCAGATGCAGCCGGAGGACATCTCGCTGATCTGCACGCCGGAATCCTTCAGGAAACCGCCGTCGATGCTGATCTCGCCAAACTCGTTTTCAATGAGCACCAGCTTCTCGCCCTGATAGGCCTCGCTGAGCATCTTCTTGATGAGCGTGGTCTTACCGGCGCCCAGAAAACCCGATACAATGTCGATTTTTGTCATAAAACAACCCTTCTTTTCTCCTCCGCCATGGCAGAGGACAATCTTTCTCCTATATCATACCCTATATTTTCCAAAAATGCAAGAGGGTGGGACGGCCCTCCACCGCCGGGGCGGAAAACTTTTCTTGACAGGATACTCATACGGCGTTATACTGTACTCACTATAAACGAAAGGAGGCGTACACCATGACGAAGAGCAAGCTGACCAGTAAGGGGATCATTGTGTGCGCCGCCGGATCGGCCCGATAAAGGGGCCGATGTGACCGTACCCTATGTGCGTCCCCGTCCGGGGGCGCATTTTTTGTACGATGCCGGACGCCGGCGGCGTTTGGACAGGCGGCCTGCGGGCCGCTGGGAGAGAGAAGGAGGCTTATGGAAGAGAATCGATCGACATTCAAGCTGTCGGGGCGGGAGAAGGCCGGGCTCATCTGGCACTATCTGCGCCCCTGCTGGGGACATTTTGCGGCGGCGCTGCTGTGTGCGTGCCTGTCCATGGCGCTCAACGCCCTGACGCCCCAGATCATCCGTATCACGGTGGACTCCATTCTGGGATCCGAGGAGGCCAAGCTGCCGGCGCTGCTGCGGGTGCTGCCGCTGGAGACGCTGCGGCAGGAGCCTGTCACGGCGCTGTGGTGGGCGGCGGGGGCCGTCATGGTGACGGCGCTGCTGCGGGGCCTGTGCAGCTTCGGGCAGCGGGCCCAGCTGTCCCGTGGGTCCGAGGCCTACGTCAAGGGGCTGCGGGATGACCTGTACCGGCGCATCCAGTATCTGCCCTTTGCGTGGCACAAGCAGCACCCCACCGGCGACATCATCCAGCGCTGCACCTCCGATGTGGACGTGATCCGCACCTTCGTGTGCAACCAGCTGGTGGAGGTGGTGCGAACGGTGTTCCTCATCATCCTGTATCTGTGGATCATGTTCCGCATGAACGTGAAGCTGTCCCTGATCGCTCTGGCCTTCATCCCCATTGTGGGCCTGTCGTCGGGGGTGTTCTACCGGAAGATCTCCTCCCGGTTCAAGACCGCCGACGAAGCCGAGGGCGAGGTGACCACCTGCGCTCAGGAGAACCTCACCGCCGTGCGGGTGGTGCGGGCCTTCGGGCGGGAGAAGTATGAGGAGGACAAATTTCAGGCCAAGAGCGAGCGGTACGCCGGACTGTGGATCCATCTGGGAAAGCTCCTGTCGGTGTACTGGGCGTCGGGGACGCTGCTGACGTGCTTGCAGGTGATGGTCATCATTCTGGCGGGCATCCATGAGAGCGTGGCCGGGGCCATGACTCTGGGCGCCTTCGTGGCCTTCGTCAGCTACAACGAGTCCTTGGCGTGGCCCGTGCGTTCTCTGGGCCGGGTGCTGTCGGATATGAGCAAGGCCGGGGTATCCATGGACCGTGTTGGCTACATCCTCCGCTCCCCGGAGGAGCAGGATCAGCCCGATGACGTTCCCTTCCCCGGCGGGGACATTGTGTTTGACCATGTGACCTTCGGCTACGAGGGGCAGCCGGTCCTGAAGGACGTGTCCTTCACCATCCGGGAGGGAGAGACCTTCGCCGTGCTGGGCGGCACCGGCTCCGGCAAGAGCACGCTGGTGCATCTGCTGGACCGGCTGTACGACGTGCCGGAGGGTTCCGGCCGCATCACCATCGGCGGCGTGGACCTGCGGCATATCCGGCGCAGCGACCTGCGGCGGCACATCGGTCTTGTTTTGCAGGAGCCCTTCCTGTTCTCCCAGACCATTGGAGAGAACATCCGGGCCGTGCGTCCCGATGCGCCGGAGGATGCCATGCGCCGTGCGGCGGCCATCGCCTGCGTGGATGATGCGGTGACCTCCTTCCCGGAGGGGTATGACACCATCGTGGGGGAGCGGGGCGTGACTCTCTCCGGCGGACAGAAGCAGCGGGTGGCCATCGCCCGGATGCTGATGCAGCAGGCCCCGGTGATGATCTTCGACGACTCCCTGTCCGCCGTGGATGCCGAGACGGACGAGAAGATCCGCACCGCCCTGCGCCGGTCCACCGGCAATGCCACGGTGCTGCTGATCTCCCACCGGGTCACCACCCTCATGCAGGCCGACCGCATTCTTGTGCTGGACGGCGGCCGGGTGGCGGAACTGGGGACCCATGCCCAGCTGGTGGAAAAGCCCGGCATCTACCGGGATATCTACAACATTCAGATGCAGAGTGCCGACCGGGCGCTGCTGGAGGAAGGGGGGAGCGAACATGGCAGCCATTGACGAAAAGGAATATACCCAATCCTTCGACTGGAAGATCTGGAAGCGGCTGGGGCCGTTCCTGCGGCCCTATCGGGGCGCCTTCGTGTCCATGCTGGTGTTCAACGGCATCTGCGCTCTGGTGGACGTGGTGCTGCCCCTGTTCCAGAAGTACGCCATCCAGAATTTTATCGAAAAGAACACCCTGACGGGGCTGCTGCCCTATGCACTGGCGTATCTGGCGGTCATTCTGGTGCAGGCCCTGTCGGTGGTGATCTTCGCCCGGAACTCCATGCACATCGAGATGAATCTGGGCAAGGATATGCGTGGGTCTCTGTTCCACCATTTGCAGACCCTGTCCTTCTCCTTTTATAACGTGACCCCGGTGGGATATCTGCTGACCCGTGTCATGAGCGACACCAACCGCATCTCCAGTATGCTGGCATGGAACTTCACGGATATCCTGTGGGCGGTGTTCTATGTGCTGGGGACCTTTGCGGCCATGCTGGCTCTGAACTGGAGGCTGGCGCTGGCGGTCATCGCCATCGTTCCGGTGATGGCCATTCTGACGGGGTACTTCCAGAACCGCATCCTCCACTGGAACCGGAAGGTACGTAAGCTGAACTCCCGCATCACCGGAGCCTTCAACGAGGGCATCACCGGCGCCCGCACCACCAAGACGCTGGTGACGGAGGAGCAAACCGCCGACGCCTTCCGCAGTCTCACCCGGCAGATGCACGACTCCGGCATTCGGGCAGCCCGGCTCAATGCGGTGTTTATCCCGCTGGTGCTGTTCTTCGGCACCATGGCGGTGTCCATCGTGCTGCTGCGGGGCGGCTACATGGTGCTGGATCAGGCGCTGGAGCTGGCCACTCTGTCGGCCTTTACCGCCTACGCCGTCAGCATCTTCGACCCCATCCAGATGACCGCCGCCAATCTGGCGGAATTCATCTCGCTGCAGGCCTCCATTGAACGGGTGACGGATCTGATGGACGAACAGCCGCAAATTCAGGACACCCCGGAGGTCATCGAGAAGTACGGCGACGCCTTCCACCCCAAGCGGGAGAACTGGGAGCCGCTGCGGGGCGAGATCGAGTTCCGGGATGTGACCTTCCGCTATCCCGACGGCGGCGAGAACGTGCTGGAGCATTTCTCCCTCCACATCCCCCAGGGGACCACGGTGGCCATCGTGGGCGAGACGGGAGCCGGCAAGAGTACCCTCATCAATCTGGCCTGCCGGTTCTTCGAGCCTACGGAGGGGCAGATCCTCATTGACGGCGTGGACTACCGCCAGCGCAGCCAGCTGTGGCTCCACTCCAACATCGGCTATGTGCTGCAGAATCCCCACCTGTTCTCCGGCAGCGTCCGGGAGAACATCCGCTACGGCAAGCTGGACGCCACCGACGAGGAGGTGGAGGCCGCCGCACGGGCCGTGTCGGCGGATACGGTGGTGTCAAAGCTGGAAAATGGCTGGGACAGCGATGTGGGGGAGGGCGGCGACCGTCTCTCCACCGGCGAGAAGCAGCTGATCTCCTTTGCCCGTGCCGTACTGGCCGACCCCCGCATCTTCGTGCTGGATGAGGCCACCTCCTCCATCGACACCCAGACGGAGCAGCTGATCCAGAACGCCATTGACCATCTGCTGACGAACCGCACCTCCTTTCTGGTAGCCCATCGTCTCTCCACCATCCGCAAGGCGGACGTGATCCTTGTGGTGAAGGACGGCCACATCGTGGAGCAAGGCAAGCATGAGGAGCTGCTGCGGCGCAAGGGCTATTACCACGACCTATACAGCAAGCAGTTCGCTCAGGAGAGCGCCGCCCGCATCTTGGGTGAGGGCAGCGCCCAATAAAGCACATATCAGAGCAAAAGCCCCATTCCCGGCGCTGCTGAACTGCACCCCACTTGTTAGATATCTAACAAGTGGGGTGCAGTTCACTGATGGCTTCCGGGATCTTTGCCGGAGGGCCTCCCCATCTGTTCATAAAATTTTCATATTATTCCTGTTGCCATTTTGTAACTTTTTTTATATAATACCCTATGGTGACATAATACGGCGCAGCCCGACAGGGTTCGTCGTTTCAAATGCAGCGGGCCGGGTCTCCGGCAACGAGGGATATGATATGATTCGATTGAAGGACGTTGAAAAAACATACGAAAACGGGACGAAGGCCCTTCAGGGCATCTCCTTTACCATTGAGGACGGGGAATTTGTGTTTCTGGTGGGACCCTCCGGCTCCGGCAAGTCCACCATCATCAAGCTCCTGACCGGCGAGGTCATCCCCACGGCGGGGCGGGTCATGGTCAACGGCTTCTCCATGAGCCGCATCTCCGACCGGCAGATCCCCTATATGCGCCGCACCATCGGCGTGATCTTTCAGGACTTCCGCCTAATCCCCAAAAAGACGGTGTTCGACAACCTGAGCCTTGCCATGCGGGCGGTGGGGGCCACGCCCCGTGACATCCGCACCCGCATCCCCTATGTGCTGGAGCTGGTGGGTCTGAAGGGTATGGAGGACCGGTACCCCGACGAGCTGTCCGGCGGTGAGCAGCAGCGTGTGGCCATTGCACGGGCGCTGGTGAACAATCCCAGCACCATCGTGGCCGACGAGCCCACCGGCAATCTGGATCCCAACCGCTCGCTGGAGATCATGACCCTGCTGGAGCGCATCAACGCCCTTGGCACCACCGTGGTGGTGGTGACCCACGAGCGGGATCTGGTGAACCACTTCGACAAGCGGGTCATCATGATCGATCACGGGCAGGTCAACGGCGACGGCGTGGGAACGTATGAGGTGTAACAGATGAAGCACGATTTTCGATATTTTTTCCGGGAGGGCATCCGCAATATGTTCTCCCACGGATTCATGTCCTTCGCCGCCATCGGCGTGACGGTGGCGTGTCTGGTGATCATGGGGACCTTTTCGCTGGTGGCCTATAACGCCAACGAGAACCTGAAGGATCTGCAAAAGGAAAACGCCGTGCTGGCCTTCGTGGATGAGAACCTCTCTGACAACGAGGCCAAGGCCCTGCAGTCCACGCTGGAGAAGATCCCCGGCGCAGCAGACTGCACCTTCGTCTCCCGGCAGGAGGCACGGGACAGCTACGTGGAGCAGTACGATGAGGACGACCTGTACAGCGACCTGGATCCCTCCATTTTTCGCCATCGGTACGTTATCCATCTGACGGACGCCGCACAGATGCAGCAGGTGGTATCCGATCTGGAGGCCACCCCCGGCATCGTGAAGGTCCGGGCGGACGAGACCATCTCCAACGGGTTTTTGACGGTGCGGAATGTGGCAAGCCTCATCAGCATCGCCCTCATTGCGGTGCTGCTGGTGATCTCGGTATTCATTATCTCCAACACCATCAAGCTCACCACCTTTGACCGGCGGGATGAGATCGCCATCATGAAGATGGTGGGCGCCACCGACGGCTTCATTCGATGGCCCTTCGTCTACGAGGGTCTGCTCATCGGTCTGATGGGCGCCGTCATCGCCTTTGGGCTGCAGTGGCTGCTGTATGAGGCCATTTCCAAGGGCATTGCCGGGTCCGATACCCTACAACTGCTGCGGGTGGTGTCCTTCCGGAAAATTTGGGGGCCGGTAGCCGGTGTGTTCGGTCTGGTAGGGATCCTGGTGGGCGTGGGCGGCAGCCTGACCGCCATCCGGAAGTTCCTGAGAGTATAAGGAGGAGTGCAGCATGAGTAAGAAAAAATGGTGCGGCCTGCTGGCCATTCTCATGGCGGTGAGCATCGTGTTCACCAGCGGCGCTCTGCGCCCGGTGAACGTCTATGCCGAGACCATCGCAGACCTGCAGGAGCAGTCGGAGGAGCACCAGAAGAAGCTGGAGGAGATCAACCAGCAGATCGAGGAGGCCGAGGCCAACAAGGCCGATGCGCTGGAGCAGAAAAACCTGCTGGATCAGCAGGCGGACATCCTCCGCAGCCAGATCTCCAACGCCCAGCAGCAGATCGATGCGCTGGAGGCGGAGCTGGCGGACAACCAGCAGAAGGAAGAAGCTCAGTACGACCTGTTCTGCCGTCAGGTGCGGGATGAGGAGGAGCGGGGTACCGCCTCCTTCTGGTCGGTGATCTTCAAGGCCACCAGCTTCAGCGATCTTTTGGGCCGCATCGACTTCATCAACGAGGTGGCCGAGCACGACCAGAGCGTCATCAACGACCTGCGGCAGCTGCGCCAGCAGATGCAGGCCGACCGGCAGGCGCTGGAGGAGCAGCGCTCCCAGCTGGAGAGCCGTCAGGCGGAGCTGGACAGCCAACTGGAGGCGGCGACGCAGCTGATCGCCCAGTACAATGAGACGGCGGACGGCCTGAACGATCTGGCCGCTCAGGAGAAGGCGGCAGCCGATGAGCTGGACGCCCAGATCCAGGCACGGAGAGAGGAAGAAAACCGGAACAACGGCGGTGATAACAGTGGAGGCAGCGGCGGTGGCGGCAGCAGCGGCTCCGACGAAACGCCCTCCTCCGACGGGTACATCTGGCCCTCGGACTGCCGGCTCATTACCTCCGGCTACGGCGGGCGTGAGCAGCCTACCCCCGGCGCCAGCACCACCCACATGGGCGTGGACATCGGCGCCTCCTACGGCAGCTACATCTATGCCGTGAAGTCCGGCACCGTAGTGGGTTCTAAGTACAGCTGGGGCGGCTACGGCAACTATGTGGAGATCGACCACGGCAACGGCAACTTCACCCTGTACGCCCACATGAGTGAACGTCTGGTGGCGGTAGGCGAGCATGTGGAGCAGGGCGAGGTCATCGGCCTGTGCGGCTCCACGGGCATCTCTACCGGCCCCCACGTCCACTATGAGATCTGGGAGAACTACACCCGCATCAATCCGCTGAACCGTCTGCCGGGGTACATCCCCTATTGGTGGTAAGCAGCCTTTTCCCCACCTGCACCGCTTGGTGCAGGTGGGGAATTTTTTATGCCGTCTTTCTCCCGCCGCCGGGCCATAGACTGGTGGAAAGGGGGCGCTGTGTTATGGTGGGATATGTGCGATGGGAGGAGAAGCGGAAAAGGCTCACCCTGCGGCGCTGTCCGCTGGGAGACGGGGAGGTGTGCCTGCTGGAGGGCGGTGGGCGGCTGGATCGGCGGGTACAGCGCCGGGTACGGCAGGCGGCGCAGGCCATGGCCGACGCCGGGGTGCGGTATGCGGCGGCACCGCCGGAGTGGGCGGCGCTGCTGCTTCCCCTTCGGCTCCCGGCCCCGGTGGCGCTGCGGCGGGCCATGCTGGGGCAGCTGGTGGACTGCGCCTGCAGGCAGCTGGGACTCTGCCGGTCACAGGCCAGTGTGGTGCTGCGGGCCTCCCGGCCCGACGGGGCCGTTACGGAGGCGGCGGATCTGCTGGCCCGGCGGGTAAGGTATCTGTCGCCGCAGCTGGGCCGGGGGCAGGAGGAGCTGCGGCGATCCCTGCGGCACCGGTACGGACTGGGAGAGGGCGGTCCGGCGGCGCAGCTGGCGGTATGCTTCGGCGCAGCGGCGGCGGGGCTTCCCTCCCTGCTGATGGGGGAGAGCCATCAGGAGGTCCGGTATGTATGGGCCGAGCCGTGGTGGGAGAAAATGAAGCCGTGGGCAGCGGAGGAGCCGCTGCTGGCGGCGCTGCTGGCGGAGGGAAGCCTTCCGCCGGGTGCGGCTGTCCCGGTGTGGGTAGGACTTGACACCGGCGGGGAAAGAACTTATAATGCAGAGTGATATAGTGTCTGTACTATTTTTGTTATAGTGTTTATACTAATCTCGTGCGGCCATGCCGTATTTGTCAACAGAAAGGAATGGATTCCATGGTAAAAGAATTCAAAATGAGTCAGGAGCGGTACGACGAGCTGAAAAAGGAGCTGGATTACAGCAAGACCACCCGTGCCGACGAGATCGCAGAGCTCATCAAGGAGGCCAGAGGCTTCGGTGACCTGTCGGAAAACAGCGAGTACGACGAGGCCAAAAATGAGCAGGGCAAGCTCTACTCCCGCATTGCCGAGCTGGAGAACATCCTGCTCCACGCCGTCATCGTGGACGAGACGGACATGGATTCCGACAAGGTATCCATCGGCTGCCGTGTCACCGTGACCAATCTGGATAACGGCAAGACGCTGCCGGAGTACACCATCGTGGGCTCTCAGGAGGCCAACGTCATGGAGCGGAAGGTGTCGGAGGATTCCCCCTTCGGCAAGGCTCTGATGGGCAGCAAGGCCGGCAGTGAGATCACCGTGGAGGCCCCCAAGGGCGTCATCCGCTACCGGGTGGACAAGATCGAACGATAAGGAGACCATATCTATGGCACAGCAGAATCAGAATCAACAGGACCTGCGGGAAATTCTCCAGATCCGCCGGGATAAGCTGGCAGCCCTGCAGGAGGCGGGCCGGAATCCCTTTGAGATCACCCGCTATGACGTGACCCATCACGCACAGGAGGTCAAGGACCAGTTCGACCAGCTGGAGGGGCAGACCGTCTCTCTGGCGGGCCGTCTTATGAGCAAGCGGGGCATGGGCAAGGTGTCTTTCTGCGATCTGAAGGATAAGTCCGGCCGCATCCAGATCTACGCCCGGAAGGACGAGATGGACGAGGATGCCTATGACCGCTTCAGGAAATATGACATCGGCGATATCGTAGGCGTCAAGGGCGACGTGTTCCGCACCCAGAAGGGCGAGATGAGCATCCGGGCCCATGAGATCACCCTGCTGTCGAAGTCCCTCCAGCCCCTGCCGGAGAAGTTCCACGGTCTGACGGACAAGGAGCTGCGCTACCGCCAGCGGTATGTGGATCTCATTATGAATCCCGAATCCCAGCGGAACTTTGAGATCCGCAGCAAGTTCGTAGCGTATCTGCGCCGGTATCTGGACAATATGGGCTTCATGGAGGTGGAGACCCCCGTGCTCAGCCCCATTGCCGGCGGCGCCAACGCCCGGCCCTTCATCACCCACCACAACGCTCAGGACATCGATATGTATATGCGCATCGCCACGGAGCTGCACCTGAAGCGGCTCATCGTGGGCGGTCTGGAGCGAGTGTATGAGGTGGGCCGCATCTTCCGCAACGAGGGCATGGACACCAAGCACAACCCGGAGTTCACCACCTGTGAGCTGTATCAGGCCTACACCAATCTGGACGGCATGATGGATATTCTGGAAGGCATCCTCACCGGGGCCGCCAAGGAGATCCTGGGTACCTACCATATCCAGTGGCTGGGCCACGACGTGGATCTGACCCCCAGCTGGAAGCGCATCACCATGGCCGATGCCGTGCAGAATGTCACCGGCGCCGACTTCATGGCCATTGAGGGCGATGATGACGCCGCCGTGGAGCTGGCCAAGAGCGTAGGCGTGGACATGGAGGGGGTAGCCCGGACGTGGGGCAACGCCCTGTACGAGGCCTTCGACCAGAAGGTGGAGGAGACGCTCATTCAGCCCACCTTCATCACCATGTACCCGGTGGAGGTGAGCCCGCTGGCCAAGCGCAGCCCGGAGGACCCCCATCTGACGGAGCGGTACGAGATGTTCGTCTGCGGCTGCGAGATGGGCAATGCCTTCTCCGAGCTCAACGACCCCATCGACCAGTACCAGCGCTTCAAGGCTCAGGCGGAGAAGCGGGCCCACGGCGACGAGGAGGCCGACATGATGGACGAGGACTTCGTGCTGGCGCTGGAGTACGGTATGCCCCCCACCGGCGGTCTGGGCTTCGGCATCGACCGCTGCGCCATGATGCTCTGCGGCACCGACTCTATCCGGGACGTGATCCTGTTCCCCACCATGAAGCCGTTGGACGCTGACAAGAAGGGTTCCAAGGAAGTTTCGGCTCCTGCGGAGGCTGCTCAGACTGCTCCCGTTGTGGAGGAAAAAATCGATTTTTCCAATGTTCAGATCGAGCCGCTGTTTCAGGATCAGGTGGATTTTGACACCTTCTCCAAGAGTGATTTCCGTGCCGTAAAGGTCAAGGAATGCGAAGCCGTGAAGAAGTCCAAAAAGCTCTTAAAGTTCGTTTTGGACGATGGAACCGGCGTAGATCGGGTCATTTTGAGCGGAATTCACGAGTATTATGAGCCGGAAGAACTGGTCGGTAAGACCTGCATCGCTATCACGAACCTGCCGCCCCGCCCGATGATGGGCATCGATTCCTGCGGTATGTTGATCTCAGCCGTGCATCACGAAAACGGCGAAGAAAAGCTCCATTTGCTGATGGTGGATCCCCACATCCCCGCCGGCGCAAAGCTCTATTGATCGCCCCCTGATCGGGCTAAAAAAGCCTCTCGTACACCAATTTACACCATGGGTGCACCACGGATGCCGAGAAAAATGTGCGTTGGTCATATTTTTGAACTGCTTTCATTGTACGACCATGGAGATTCCATGAGCTGCTTTGAAAAGCTTGAACAATTCCAGTTTGTCGAAGAGGAAAATCGGGATCGTGCGGAGGAAATTATGAATGAAGAATGCTTGATCTGCAAAGCCCCGCTTACCTATCTCGAAGCCGATATTCTGATGGAATGTGAGATTTGCCATAAGAAAGAAAACAGCAAGACGCGCTGCGTGAACGGACACTATGTATGCAACGAATGCCATACCCGAGGGCTTGATCGCATCATTGCGTTGTGCATGACAAGCGCATCGAGAGATCCTATCGCCATCATTGAACAGATGATGGCGCTGCCCACCTGTCATATGCACGGTCCGGAGCATCATGTGATGGTAGGAGCGGCATTGCTGACTGCATACCACAACGCAGGCGGAGACATTGATCTTCGCAGCGCATTGACGGAGATGATGAATCGAGGACGGAGCGTTCCCGGCGGCGCTTGCGGCTTTTGGGGTGCTTGCGGTGCGGGAATCAGCACAGGGATGTTTGTGTCCATCATTTCGCAGTCTACGCCCCTGACCAATGAGCCGTTTGCACTGTCCCACAAAATGACGGCAAAATCGCTTCAAGCGATCAGTGAGATCGGAGGTCCACGCTGCTGCAAGCGGGATTCCTTCCTCTCCATCCTTGCGGCCATTGACTTTGTAAGGGAGCATTTCGGCGTTGAGATGGAAAAGCCGGAGATCGTATGCCATTACTCCGCGCAAAACAACCAGTGCATCGGAAAGCGCTGCCCGTTTTCCAAGGTGAATCATTGAGAAATATCAAAGCAGTTAGTTAGGGGATGATCGTATGAGGATCCTATATGAATTATCTTGGTTGTGGGAAACGCTGGGCATTGCGCTTGCGGCTGCGGCTGTCTGCATAGCTTGCGCCGCACTGATCTGCAAGGCGGCGAAGAAGAAGCTCAGCAAAAATGTGTTGGCAGCCATAGGAGCAGCGGCATTTGTGGGCGCTATTCTGGCGGTCATTCTGATCGCCCGGACGCCGATGCCGCTTTGACAGGACGGAATCCACAGAGCGATGAGATCAGCTCCGTACAGAGGCATGGGACGCCATGACGGTCTGGGGTGAGGGCTACAAGCGACAATTTGGTGAGAGCTGATAGGTGTGCTTTTCCGCAAGTAAACAGGGAGGGCCGGAGCATACGCTCCGGCCCTCCTTGGTTTTCGGTTATTTTTCCACAGGCGGCGTTCTCTTCCGGATCACTCCACCACGGGGAGACTCTTCACCACGGCGGCGCAGCGGGGGCAGAGATCCTCGTGACCGGCCACGGTACCCACGCTGGTGAGCATCTTCCAGCAGCGCTGGCACTTGGTGCCGGAGGCGGGCCGGACGGTGACGGACAGGCTGTCGCCGGTCTCCACACGGACCTGAGACACGATCAGCAGGTCCGCCAGAGCACCCTCCTCCATCTGGCCCAGGAAGGCATCCTCGGCGGGAACGGTGAGGTCCACCTCGGCCTCCAGACTCTTGCCGATGGTCTTGTCGGCACGGGCCTGCTCCAGTGCGCCGTTGACGGCGGTACGGACGGCGGCGATGCGGTCCCAGCGGGCCATCTCCTCCGGGGAGAGAGCGTACTGGGTGCAGGGCTGCACCATCTCGTTGAGGAGCACGTTGCGCTCGTCGTCGCCGGTGCGGTGGGGCATGGCCAGCCAGATCTCGTCGCAGGTGAAGGCCAGAATGGGGGCGAACATCCGGGTCATGGCGTCCAGGATCAGGTACAGGGCCGTCTGGGCGCTGCGGCGGCTGAGGCTCTCGGCTCCGTCGCAGTACAGGCGATCCTTGATGATGTCGAAATAGAAGGAGCTGAGCTCCACCACGCAGAAGTCGTTGACGGCGTGGGACACCACATGGAACTCGTAGTTGTCGTAGGCGGTGAACGCCTTGGCGATGAGGGCGTTGAGGCAGGTCAGTGCCCACTTGTCCAACTCCAGCATATCCGCCGGGGCCACCAGCGTGTCAGGGTCGAAGTCCGTCAGGTTATCCAGGCAGAACTTGGCAGTGTTGCGGAACTTCAGATAGTTCTGAGACAGCTGCTTGAAGATCTCGTCGGAGCAGCGGACATCCACATGGTAGTCGGAGGAGCCGGCCCACAGACGCAGCAGATCGGCACCGTACTTGTTGAACACCTCCGCCGGGTCCACGCCATTGCCCAGAGACTTATGCATGGCACGGCCCTGACCGTCCACGGTCCAACCGTGGGTGACGCACTCTTTGAAGGGTGCGCCGCGGCCCAGAGCGCCCACGGCGGTCAGCAGGGAGGACTGGAACCAGCCGCGGTACTGGTCAAGGCCCTCCAGATACATGGTGGCGGGCCAGAAGCCCTGCGTGCGCTCCATGGAGGCGAAGTGGGTGGAGCCGGAGTCGAACCAGCCGTCCAGCGTGTCGCTCTCCTGTTCAAAGCCGGCGGACTTGCCGCAGTGGGGGCAGGTGAAGCCCTCCGGCAGGATCTCCTCCGCCGTCATCTCGAACCATGCGTTGGAGCCCTTCTCCTCGAACAGGCGGGAGACGGCGTCGATGGTCTCCGGCGTGCAGATGGGCTTGCCGCAGTCCTTGCAGTAGAACACGGGAATGGGCAGACCCCAGCGGCGCTGGCGGCTGATGCACCAGTCGGTGCGCTCCAGGATCATGGAGCGCATCCGGTCCTTGCCCCAAGTGGGCACCCAGCGCACGTCCTCACAGGCGGCGCAGGCCTCGTCCTTGAAGGACTCCACGGAGCAGAACCACTGGGGAGTGGCCCGGAAGATGATGGGCTTTTTGCAGCGCCAGCAGTGGGGATAGCTGTGGACGATCTCCTCGCTGGCAAAGAGAGCGCCGCTCTCCTTCATATCCGCCAGAATGACGGGGTTAGACTCCTCGGTCTTCATCCCGGCGTACTTGCCGGCATAGTCGGTGTGGCGGCCCTGATCGTCCACCGGCACCACCATATCCATGCCGTAGCGCAGACAGGTCTGATAGTCGTCGGCACCGAAGCCGGGGGCGGTGTGGACGCAGCCGGTACCGGAGTCCATGGTGACGTAATCCGCCAGCACCAGACGGCTGGTCTTAGGCAGGAAGGGGTGGCTGGCCAGCATATTCTCGAAGAAGGCGCCGGGGTGGGTCTCCACGATCTCATAGTGCTCCACGCCGCCGATCTTCATGACCTTTTCCACCAGCGGCCGGGCCATGATATACATCTCACCGCCGTCGGCACGGACCACGGCGTACTCCTCCTGCGGGTGCAGGGCGATGGCCAGGTTGCCGGGCAGGGTCCAGATGGTCGTGGTCCAGATGACGAAGTTCAGCTTGCTCTTATCCAGATGGGAGAGCTTACCCAGATCGTCGTACATGGGGAACTTCACATACACCGTGGTGCAGGGGTCGTCCTGATACTCGATCTCCGCCTCGGCCAGCGCCGTCTCGTCGTGGGGGCACCAATACACGGGCTTGAGGCCCTTGTAGATGTAGCCCTTCTCATACATCTTGCCGAACACACGGACCTCCTGCGCCTCGAAGGCGGGGTCCATGGTCTTATAGGGGTGGTCCCAATCACCCACCACGCCCATGCGCTTGAAGCCCTGCCGCTGGACATCGATATAGTGGTCGGCAAACTCATGGCAGGCAGAGCGGAACTCCGCCACGCCCATGGCCTTGCGGTTGAGCTTGTTCTGCTTGATGATGGCGCTCTCGATGGGCATACCGTGGTTGTCCCAGCCGGGGATATAGGGGGTGTAGTAGCCCCGCATGGCGTAGCTGCGGGTAATGAAGTCCTTGATGGACTTGTTCAGGGCGTGACCCATGTGCAGGGCGCCGTTGGAGAAGGGAGGGCCGTCGTGCAGGGCGAAGCGGGGCTTGCCCTCGTTCTTCTTCAGCAGCTCATGATACAGGTCCAGCTCCTCCCAGTGCTTGAGCATCTCCGGCTCCCGCTTGGGCAGACCCGCCCGCATGGGAAAGCCGCTCTTGGTCATGTTCAGCGTCTTTTTGTACTCCATGTGTTACCTCCGTGTATGAAAATATATTTGAAAACAAAAAAATGGCCCTTGTCTCCGTAAGAGACAAAGGCCACTAAGAAACCTCTGCGGTACCACTCTTGTTGCCGCACCGGGTGCGGCCGCTCTGCCCCACGAGCCGTGGGGGGAAGGGAAGATAACGGCCCTCTGCCGTCCGGGCTTACTGCCGGTTCAGCCGGATGCTCCGGGGTGATCTTCACCGCTGTCCTCCGTGTCCGCCTTGCACCATACGGCGGCTCTCTTGGCATCGGAGGGACGGGCTACTGTCCCCATCCTCGCAGATATGCATATTCTCCCTTTACTATACCCACTTTTGCGGGGTTTGTCAACGGGAAAAGTTTACTTATTCATGGCCACCAGCGCCATGGCGCCCATGCCCACATACACCACGCAGAACAGGATCAGCAGGGCGGAGATCACGGTATCCATGGTGCCGCCCACCTTGCGCTTGCCGGGATAGCGCTTGCGGACGTAGTACATGAGGCCGCACACGGCCCCCACCAGCACCATCATCCATGCACCGGCCACCACGTTATCCTTCCATACGGTGCTGCGCAGCACCAGCGCCGCCACCAGCACCACGAACACCACGCCGATGAGCACCTTCATGGTGGTGGACATCTTCTCCGGCTCCTGCCGGGTGGAGGTGCTGCGGACCATGGAGCCGGTGTCCTTCTGGTAGTTGGAGCCGTTCTTCTTGTGATGGATGTTCTTGTTGGGGTTGCCGATGGCCTTGCGCTTGTCCCGCTCCATACGGGCGTAGTTGTTGGTCATATCATAGGGTTCTTTCTTCGCCATGTTCATTCTCCTTCGATCGGTAAATGTTCCAGCTCTCTGCGGAGCAGGTCAAAGGCGCAGTGGGATGCCAGCATCCGCACCCGCTCCCGGCCGCTGCCGCAGTTCATGTGCCGCACCACCGTGCGCTCCGGGGTGCTCAGGGCCACGAACACCGTGCCCACAGGGTTTCCCCGGTCGTCGCCGTCGGGGCCGGCCAGCCCCGTGGTGGCCACGGACAGGTCGCTGCCGGTGATGCGCCGCACGCCCTCCGCCATGGCTCTTGCCACCGGCTCGGACACGGCGCCATAGCGGTCCAGCGTCTCCTGCGGTACGCCCAGCACAGAGGTCTTCACCTCATTGGTATAGGATACCACACCTCCCCGGAACACGCAAGAGGCTCCCGGCAGATCGGTGATGCGTTTTGCGATGAGGCCGCCGGTGCAGCTCTCTGCCGCCGAGAAGGTCTTGCCGTGCCGGTGCAGCAGATGCAGCACCGTCTCCTCCAAGCCGGAGACGTCGATGCCATAGAGGTAGGCGCCCAGCCGTCCACGCATCTGCTCCAGCAGCGGCGCCATGCGCTCCTCGCAGGCGGCGGGGCTGTCGCCCTTGGCGGTGAGCCGCAGCATCACCTCGCCGGTCTTGGCGTAGGGGGCCAGCGACGGGTTCACCGCCTGATCCATCAGATCCCCCAGCAGCTCCTGCACCTGCGGCTCCGACAGGCCGAATATCCGCAGGTCGTGGGAGAGGATGGTCCCGCTGCTCTGGCGGCGCAGCCACGGCAGCAGCGCCGTCTCCGTCAGGTAGCGGCACTCCGACGGTACGCCGGGCAGCAGCACCGCCGTCACATCACCGGCGCGGAACACGCAGCCCGGTGCGGTGCCGACCCGGTTGCAGAACACCTCGCAGCCCTCCGGCAGCTCCGCCTGACGCAGGGTGCCGGGCGGCATCTCCCGGTGGAAGATGGTGTCGAAGTTTCGTCGGATGTCTGCCGCCGCCTCCGGGTGGAAGGTCAGAGGGACATCCAGTACCCGGCAGACCGTCTCCTTGGTGAGATCGTCATAGGTGGGGCCAAGGCCGCCGGTGAAGATCAGCAGGTCCGCCCGCTTCCGGGCGATGGCGACCGCTTCCTCCAGCCGTTGGGGGTTGTCGCCCACCACGGTGTGGTACAGCACGTCCACGCCCACGGAGGCCAGCGCCTGCGACAGCTCCTGCGCATCCGTGTTGGCGATGTTGCCCAGCAGCAGCTCGGTACCCACGGCGATGATCTCTGCGTGATAGGTCATAGGATCACTTCCTTTGATGATTTGCCTGATGGGATTTTTGTCAGCAGGTTCTTTTTTGTGCCTCCGGCGGGTAACTTTCTGCCAACAGCTGGAAAAGCAGGCCGTCGGGGGCAACAAGCCAAAACGGTCAGCGAAAACCGCCTTCTCTCACTTGATCTTCACGATGTCCCGGTTCTCCATGGCCCGCCGGACCAGACCCGCCACGTCCAGCGCCTGCTCCATCTCCCGGACCTCCTCCACATGGGGCTTTGTCTTGGGGTGACGGGGGGTGAACACCGTGCAGCAGTCCTCATAGGGCAGAATGGAGGTATCGAAGGTGCCGATATGGCGGGCGATGCGGACGATCTCCTCCTTATCCATGCCGATGAGGGGACGCAGCACCGGGAGGGTGGCAGCGTCCTCACTGACGGCCAGCGCCGCCATGGTCTGGCTGGCCACCTGCCCCAGACACTCGCCGGTGACCAGTGCGCCGCAGCCCAGCTCGTGGGCCAGAGCGTCCGCCAGACGCATCATGAACCGGCGCATGATGAGGGTGAAGTGATCCTCCGGGCAGCTGCGGCGGATCTCCTCCTGGATCTCCGCAAAGGGTACCACATGGACCGTCAGGCGGCCACACCACGGCACCAGCTCACGGGCCAGCTGCAGCACCTTTTCCCGTGCCTGCTCGCTGGTATAGGGAGGGGAGGCGAAGTGGATCATCTCCAGCTGAACACCACGCTTGGCCATCATGTAGCTGGCCACCGGGGAGTCGATGCCGCCGGAGAGCAGGCTCACCGCCCGGCCGCCCATGCCGATGGGCAGGCCGCCGGCAGCGGGCTCGGCGGGGGCGTGGACGTAGGCGGCATCCTCCCGCACCTCCACATACACCGTCAACTCTGGATGGTGTACATCCACCTTCAGGTGGGGATAGGCCTCGTGAAGCTCGCCGCCCACCCACTGGCTCAGCTGAATAGAGCTCATGGGGAAGGACTTGTCGGCACGCTTGCTCTCCACCTTGAAGCTGCGGGCCGCCGTCAGGGCCTCCCCCAGATACGTCTTGGCGGTGGCCAGAATGGCCTCCTTCTCCTTGGGGCAGGGAACGGCCCGTGCAATGGCGATGATGCCGAACACCTGCTTGCAGGCGGCATAGGCCCCGGACAGATCGCAGGTCTCCTCCGCCGGCTCCACATAGATGGTACTCTGCTTGGAGTAGATGCGGAACTTGCCGAAGCGGGCGGTACGGCGGCGGATGTTGCTCATAAGCTTCATCTCAAAGCTGCGGCGATTCAGGCCCTTCAGGACCACCTCGCCCAGCTTGCACAGAATGATCTCATTCATAGGTGTTTCTCCTTATATCTTCAGGTTATCCATAACAGGTAAGCGGGATCACTTCAGCATGGCGCTGCTGCGGTACTGGATGGCCTCCGCCAGATGGGTCGGGAGGATCTGCTCCTCGCCCTCCAGATCGGCGATGGTGCGGGCCATGCGGAGGATACGGTCGTGGCTGCGGCCCGTCAGGCCCAGCCGGTCGAAGGCCCCCTGCATCAGCTTCTCCCCGGCGGCGTCCAGCCGACAGTACTGCCCGATCATGGCGGGGGTCATATAGGCGTTGCAGGTGACGCCGGTACCCTCGTAGCGCCGCTGCTGCACCTGTCGGGCGGCGTTGACCCGGCTGCGGACCTGCTGAGAGGTTTCCGGCTGCTCCTTGCGGCGCATGGCCTCGTACTCCACCGACGGCACCTCCACGTGCATATCGATGCGGTCCAACAGGGGGCCGGAGATGCGGCGCAGGTAGCTTTGCACCTGACTGTCCGTGCAGGTGCAGCGGCCGGAGGGATGGCCGAACCAGCCGCACCGGCAGGGATTCATGGCGCACACCAGCATGAACCGGCTGGGCAGGGTCAGGGAACCGGAGGCACGGGTGATGGTGACCACGCCGTCCTCCAGAGGCTGGCGCAGGGTCTCCAGCGCCGCCTTGTCAAACTCCGGCAGCTCGTCCAGAAACAGGATACCGTTGTGGGCCAGAGAGATCTCCCCCGGCCGGGGTATCGTGCCGCCGCCGGACAGGGACACCGGGGAGGCGGTATGATGGGGGCTGCGGAAGGGACGATGGGTCACCAGCGGGTGGCTGGGCTCCGTCAGCCCCGCCACGGAGTAGATCTCCGTGGTCTGGAGGGACTCCTGCCGGGTCATATCCGGCAGAATGGAGGGCAGCCGCCGGGCCAGCATGGACTTGCCGGAGCCGGGGGAGCCCACCAGCAGCACATTGTGTCCGCCGGCGGCGGCGATCTCCAGCGCACGCTTCACGTTCTCCTGTCCCATGACCTCGGAAAAGTCCGGCATGGGCAGCGTCTCGCCGGTGGGCTGCCACCGCTCCGCCGGCGGGATGGGCGTCTCGCCCCGGAGATGCGCCAGCAGCTGGGCGACATTTTCCACCGGATACACGGTGACACCGTCGGCCAGCGTGGCCTCGGCGGCGTTCCGGGCCGGGACATAGAGCTTGCGGATGCCGCACCGGGCGGCGCACAGGGCCATGGGCAGCACCCCCGCCACCGGGCGCAGGGCGCCGGTGAGGCTCAGCTCCCCCAGAAAGGCGGCGTCCTCCGGCAGGGGCGGCAGCTCCTCCGAGGCCGTCAGCAGCCCCAGCAGGATGGGCAGATCGTAGACCGTCCCCTCCTTCCGCTGGCCCGCCGGAGCCAGATTCACCGTGATGCGGCTGACGGGGAATCGGGCGCCGCAGGTCTTGACCGCCGCCCGGACCCGCTCACGGGCTTCCCGCACGGCGGTATCCGGCAGGCCCACCACGTCGAAGGCCGGGAGCCCTCCCGACAGGAAGCACTCCACCGTCACCTCATATCCGCTGATGCCCGACAGGCCCAGCGAGCGCACCGACACCACCATTGCTCCGTCACCCTTTCCCGGAAGTTCCGCAGTTTTCCCTTTATTTTATCACAGTTTTCTCCGGCAGGAAACCCTTTATCGCTCCCCGGCGGCAAGATTTCCGGAAAAATGTCTGAACCACCGTGATAATTTTCATGCACCATGAAAAAAAAGTGTTATTTCGAGGAAATTTTTCATTTTTCACATTTACATCCCGGAAAGACTGTGCTACAATCATCCTGTATGGTATGTTTGGTCTCTCTTAAAAAACGGTAACACGTTGACAAAAAAAGGAGGTTCATTTATGGAAAGAAAAATGAAATCCATGGATGGTAACAACGCAGCGGCGCACGTTTCCTATGCGTTCTCTGAGGTTGCAGCCATCTACCCCATCACCCCGTCGTCCCCCATGGCGGACTTCGTAGACCAGTGGTCCGCCAACGGCCTGAAGAACATCTTCGGCACGAAGGTCAAGGTGGTGGAGATGCAGTCTGAAGCCGGCGCCGCCGGTGCAGTTCACGGCTCTCTGGGCGCAGGTGCGCTGACCACCACCTACACCGCCTCTCAGGGTCTGCTGCTGATGATCCCCAATATGTACAAGATCGCAGCCGAGCAGCTGCCCGCCGTGTTCCACGTCTCCGCCCGTACTGTGTCCACCCAGGCGCTGAACATCTTCGGTGACCACTCCGACGTCATGGCCTGCCGCCAGACCGGCTTTGCCATGCTGTGCGAGGGCAACGTGCAGGAGGTCATGGACCTGTCTCCCGTGGCCCATCTGGCCGCTCTGGAGGGCAAGGTCCCCTTCATCAACTTCTTCGACGGCTTCCGCACCAGCCACGAGATCCAGAAGATCGCCGTGTGGGATTACGAGGATCTGAAGGATATGTGCGACATGGACGCCGTGAAGGAGTTCCGTGCTCACGCCCTGAACCCGGAGCATCCCCATATGCGGGGCAGCCACGAGAACGGAGATATCTACTTCCAGCACCGTGAGGCCTGCAACAAGTACTATGCCGCTCTGCCCACCGTGGTGGAGAAGTACATGGACAAGATCAATGCCAAGCTGGGCACCGACTACCAGCTGTTCAACTACTACGGCGCACCCGACGCCGACCGGGTCATCGTGGCCATGGGCTCCATCTGCGACGTGGCGGAGGAGGTCATTGACTACCTGAACGCCCACGGCGAGAAGGTGGGTCTGGTGAAGGTCCGTCTGTTCCGTCCCTTCGCCCCGGAAAAGCTGGTGGCCGCCATTCCCGCCACCGCCAAGCGTGTGGCCGTTCTGGACCGCACCAAGGAGCCCGGCGCTATGGGCGAGCCCCTGTATCAGGATGTAGTCACCGCTCTGGCCAACGCCGGCAAGAACGACGTGCAGGTCATCGGCGGCCGCTACGGTCTGGGCAGCAAGGATACGCCTCCCGCCTCCGTGTTCGCCGTGTATGAGGAGCTGAAGCGTGACGAGATGAAGCGCCAGTTCACCATCGGCATCGTGGACGACGTGACGAACCTGTCCCTGCCGGAGGATAAGAACTGTCCCAACACCGCCGCCCCCGGCACCATCGAGTGCAAGTTCTGGGGTCTGGGCGGTGACGGTACCGTGGGCGCCAACAAGAACTCCATCAAGATCATCGGCGACCACACCGACAAGTACGTGCAGGCCTACTTCCAGTATGACTCCAAGAAGACCGGCGGCGTGACCATCAGCCATCTGCGCTTCGGCGATCACCCCATCCGCTCTCCGTACTATATCAATAAGGCCGACTTTGTGGCCTGCCACAACCCCTCCTACATCACCAAGGGCTATAAGATGGTCAACGACGTCAAGCCCGGCGGCGTGTTCATGATCAACTGCCAGTGGGATTTCGAGGAGCTGAACCACCACCTGAAGGCCGACGCCAAGCGCTACATCGCCCGCAATAACATCCAGCTGTATACCATCAACGCCATTGATCTGGCCATCGAGATCGGTATGGGCAAGCGCAACAACACCATCCTGCAGTCCGCTTTCTTCTCTCTGGCCAAGGTGCTGCCGGAGGAGGATGCCATCCGCTTCATGAAGGAGAAGGCCAAGGCCTCCTACCTGAAGAAGGGTCAGGATGTGGTGGATATGAACTACAAGGCCATCGATCTGGGCGCCACCGCCTATAAGAAGATCGACGTGCCCGCCGAGTGGGCCGACGCCGTGGACGAGCCGGATACCCGCGAGCTGAAGGGTAAGCCGGAGCTGGTGAAGATGGTCAAGGAGATCCTGGAGCCTGTGGGCAAGATGGACGGCGACAGCCTGCCCGTCTCTGCCTTCTCCGAGCACGTGGACGGTCAGTTCGAGCTGGGCGCCTCCGCTTACGAGAAGCGTGGTGTGGCCGTGTCCGTCCCCACTTGGGACGCCAACAAGTGCATCCAGTGCAACCAGTGCGCCTACGTCTGCCCCCACGCCACCATCCGTCCCTTCGCTCTGACCGCCGAGGAGGCCAAGAACGCCCCGGAGGCCGCCAAGGTCGTGGACGTGAAGGCCGGCAAGGGCAAGGGCACCTATCAGTTCACCATGGCCATCAGTCCTCTGGACTGCATGGGCTGCGGCGTCTGCATCGGCGTCTGCCCGGTGAACGCCCTGACCATGGTTCCTCAGGAGGGTGAGCTTGCGCAGCAGGATGTGTTCAACTACTGCGTGGCTGAGGTGTCCGAGAAGAAGGATATGCAGGACAACACCGTCAAGGGCAGCCAGTTCAAGCAGCCCATGCTGGAGTTCTCCGGCTCCTGCGCCGGCTGCGCCGAGACCAGCTATGCCCGTCTCGTCACCCAGCTGTTCGGTGACCATATGTATATCTCCAACGCCACCGGCTGCTCCTCCATCTGGGGCGGTCCTGCGGCTACCTCTCCCTACTGCGCCAACAAGGAAGGCCACGGCCCCGCATGGTGCAACTCCCTGTTTGAGGATAACGCCGAGCACGGTCTGGGTATGTACATCGGCCAGAACAAGATCCGTCAGGATCTGGCCGAGGAGACCCGCCAGCTGATCGCCGTGGAGTGGGCTCGTCCCGAGCTGAAGGCCGCCGCTCAGGCATGGCTGGACACCATGGAGGACGGCGAGGCCAATGCCGAGGCTGCCCGTGCCTTCGTCAAGGCTCTGGAGGACAGCATCTGCACCGTAGAGGAGCTGGCCGCTGTGCCTCAGTTCGCTGAGCACGCTGCCGAATTGAAGGCTAAGGGCGCTCTGTTCTGCGACTGCGAGGCCTGCACCATCGCCGCTGACCTGCTGAGCAAGAAGGAGTATCTGGCCAAGAAGTCCATGTGGATCTTCGGCGGCGACGGCTGGGCCTACGACATCGGCTACGGTGGTCTGGACCACGTCATCGCCTCCAAGCAGGATGTGAACATCTTCGTCTTCGATACCGAGGTGTACTCCAACACCGGCGGACAGGCCTCCAAGGCCTCCAACATCGGTCAGGTGGCTCAGTTTGCCGCTGCCGGTAAGGAGGTCAAGAAGAAGAGCCTTGCCGAGATCGCCATGCAGTACGGCTACGTGTACGTGGCTCAGGTGGCTATGGGCGCCAATCCCGCTCAGACCATCAAGGCCATCACCGAGGCCGAGGCCTATCACGGCCCGTCCCTGATCATCGGCTACAGCCCCTGCGAGATGCACAGCATCAAGGGCGGCATGATGAACTGCCAGAAGGAAATGAAGCGTGCCGTGGACTGCGGCTATTGGAACCTGTTCCGCTTCAATCCTGCTGCTCCGGTAGGCCAGCGCTTCTCCATGGATTCCAAGGCGCCCGCCGGCGGCTATCAGGAGTTCCTGATGAACGAGGCCCGTTACAGCCGTCTGACCCGTGAGTTCCCGGATCGTGCCGGTGTGCTCTTCCAGCGCAACGAGGACGAGGCCAAGAACCGCTATGAGCATCTGTTGAAGCTCATTGAGATGTACGACAAGTAATCTCGGTTCGCAGAATCAAATAAAGGGAGCGCTGCGGCATTGCCGC
>OLND01000310.1_pt1 | contig 62387 bp, 50 predicted proteins | sample 1672031 | NCBI WGS metagenome assembly OLND01 (sample SAMEA3136638, study PRJEB25190) | human gut metagenome | biome: human gut; feature: human-associated habitat; material: faeces | place: Austria | collected 2013 | reverse complement strand
GCATGGCAGGCGCCGCCGCCTCCTACGCTGCCCAGCCCGGCGCAGCCGTACCCGCCGGCGCTCCCGTCGCCGCCGACACGGTGGTGTTCGCAGGCGGCGCGGCGCAGGCGAGCCCCGTGCCGAACCAGGCAGCCGTGCGCGCCAGCCTCATCGACACCACGAACAACCGCACCTACTCGCTGGCTTCGGCGCGCCTGCTCATGGGCCGCGAGTCGAAGAACGACATCGTCGTCCACGACATCAACGCCAGCCGCACCCATGCCGAGCTGCACTTCGAACCCCAGGGCGTCTGGACCATCACCGACCTGGGCTCCACGAACGGCACGCTCGTCAACGGCGCGGAGATCGCCACGCACCCGCTGCGCGAGGGCGACCGTATCACCATCGGCATGACGAACTATGTGTTCACCCAGGCCCAATAACGCGAAAGGCGCATGCGTGAAAGTTGTTAACCGCACAGAGCGAGGGGTGTACTCGTGATCGACGTCGTACTGCTGATCGGACGCCTGCTGTTCGTCGCGCTGCTCTACCTGTTCCTGTTCGCCCTCATGAAGACGGGGATAGGCCTCGTGCGCGGCCAACGTAAAAAGGAGCGCACCTGGAACCTGTCGGTAGAGCGCGGGCCGAAGGAGCTGCGCGGCGTGTCCATCGTCGTGCGCGGGCCCGTCATCGTGGGCCGCAGCCCCGGCGCCGACATCGTGGTGGGCGCGGGTTACGTGTCCGGCCGCCACGCGCGCTTCTCCCTCATGGGGCAGAACCTGTTCGTGGAAGACCTGGGATCGACGAACGGCACTGCCGTGAACGGCCAGGTCATCGGCGAACCGGTAGCGCTCAAGAACGGCGACGTGGTCAACGTGGGCGACGTGGCCATCCGCGTGAGGTTTGCCTGATGGCCGCCGAGCGCCCGTACAAGTCCACGCCACACACGCGCAAGGGCGCCACCACCACGTTCGGGAGCCGCACGGACATCGGCTGCCTGCGCGACCACAACGAGGACAGCCTCGTGGTGGCACCCCCCCTGTTCGCCGTCGCCGACGGCATGGGCGGGCACGCAGCCGGCGAGGTGGCTTCGGAAATCGCCGTGAACGTGCTGGCCGAGCGCGCGCCCGCGCATCCCGACCCCGAGGCGCTGGGACGCGCCGTGGAGGAGGCGAACCGCGCCATCATCGTCGCTGCCCACGAGGGGCGGGGCCGCGAGGGCATGGGCACCACCATGACCGCTGTCATGCTGGAGGGCGAACGGCTCATCATCGCCCAGGTGGGCGACTCGCGTGCCTACCTGCTGCACCAGGGCAAGCTCCAACAGCTCACGCGCGACCACAGCCTGATGGCCGACATGATAGAGGCGGGGCAGCTCACGCCCGAGGAGGCGCGCACGCACCCGAACCGCTCCGTCATCACGCGGGCGCTGGGGAGCGACCCGCATACGCAGCCCGATCTGTACGAGATCAACGTGGAGACGGGCGACCGCCTGCTCATCTGCTCCGACGGCCTGTCGGGCATGGTGTGCGACAACGACATAGAATCGACGCTCGCCCGTGTGCGCGACCCACAGCGCTGCGCATCGCAGCTGGTGAACGAGGCTATCGCCAACGGCGGCCACGACAACGTCACCGTCATCGTGGCGGACGTCACCGGCTTCGCCGAGGTGCGCCGCAAGAAGATGGCGCGCAAGACGAAGCTCTCCATCGCGCTCGTGCTCGTGCTGTTCGCCGCCATCGTGGGCGGCACGGCCTGGGGCACGAACGAGTACCTGCACAACGCCGCCTACCTCGCAAACGACAATGGCAAGGTGGCCATCTACCGCGGCGTGCCGGGCAACGTGTTCGGCCTCGGCTACTCCGAGCTGGTGAAGACCACCGACGTGTCAGTGAGCGATCTGCAGCCCGGGTTCCAGGAACGGCTGAAGGAAGGCTGGCGCGTCGACAGCGTGGAGGCCGCCGAGTCGCTGGTCAAGGAGTACCAAGAGGACATCGACGCCAAGAGCAAGCCAACCGGGGACGATGCGGCGGATGCCGGCGCTCCCGCAACCGACGCAGCCGGCAGCACCGGCGGCACGCACGACGCGGACCCGCCGGAGCCTGCCAACTCGCAAGGCGGTGCCGCATGACGCGCCGCAACATCGAGCTCGTCCTGCTGTGCGTGGCGGCGCCCATCGTGGTGCTGCTGTTCGCCATGCTGGCCGTGAACCAGGGGCTCGCCCTCAACGCCACCACGCTGGGGGTGCCTATCGGCATCTTCGTGGCGTTCATCATCGCGCACCTGGCCACGCGCAAGTTCGCGCCCAAGGCCGACCCGGCCATCCTGCCCATCGTGTTCGCGCTGTCGGGCATCGGCATATGCTTCGTGGAACGCCTGGCACCCAACCTAGCAATGAACCAGGTCATGTGGCTGTTCCTGGGCGTAGCGTTCATGGTGCTGGTCATGGCGCTCGTGCGCAACCTCGACAAGGTGGCCAACTACAAGTATACGCTCATGATCGTGGGCTTCCTGCTGCTGCTCTCGCCGTTGGTGCCGGGACTCGGCCAGGAGATCTACGGAAGCCGCATTTGGCTGGGCATCGGCAAGTTCTCGTTCCAGCCGGGCGAGATCGCGAAGATCGCCATCGTGCTGTTCCTGGCCGGTTACCTCGCGCAGAACCGAGAGATGCTCTCCGTGTTCACGTGGCGCGTGGGTCCCTTCAACCTGCCGGACATCCGTACGTTGCTGCCACTGCTGCTCATGTGGCTGGTGGCGTTGGTCATCGTCGTGTTCGAGAAGGACCTGGGCAGCGCGCTCGTGTTCTTCTTCCTGTTCCTGGTCATGTTGTACGTGGCCACGGGCAAGAAGTTCTACCTGGTGGTGGGCTTGGGCCTCATTGCCATCGGCGGCGTGGGAGCCTACCTGGCCTTCGGTCACGTGCAGGTGCGCGTGGACAACTGGCTGGACCCGTTCGCGGACGCCCAGAACACCGGCTACCAGCTGGTGCAGGGCATCTACTCCATCGCCGATGGCGACCTGTTCGGCGTGGGCGTCGGGCGCGGCCTGGCCGAGCAGATCCCCGTCGTGGAGAGCGACTACATCTTCGCCGCCATCGCCGAGGAGATCGGGCTTTTGGGCGCGGCGGGCGTGCTGCTGCTGTTCCTGTGCCTGGCCATCCGCGGCTTCGTGACGGCGGCGCGCGCGAAGAGCGACGTCAGCTCTTTCGTGGCCGTGGGCCTCACCACCATGATCGTGCTCCAGGCGTTCATCATCGTGGGCGGCGTGACGCGGCTCATCCCGCTCACGGGCCTCACGCTCCCCTTCATCAGCCAAGGCGGCTCGTCGCTCCTGGCCAGCTTCATAGCGGTGGGTTTCCTCATGCGCTGCGGCGACGAGGGCACGGGCGTAGGCTCCGAGGTGGCCAGCGCCACCAGCTCGCTGCATGCGAACAGCGTGCTCGGGCGCGTGTCGCTGGGCAAGCGGCTCACGCACGCCATGATCATCCTTTCCACCCTTTTCGCGCTTCTCGTGGCCAACCTCACGCTCATCATGGTGGTGCAGGCGAACTACTACCAGAACATGCCCGGCAACAACCACACGCTGGCGAAGGAATCGCGCACCGAGCGCGGCACCATCTCCACCTACGACGGCGTGATCCTCGCGCAGAGCGTGCAGCAGGAGGACGGCACCTACGAGCGCGTCTACCCGGCCGGCAACCTGGCCACCCACGTGGTGGGCTACGCGTCCACTCAGTTCGGCACGTCCGGCATCGAGGCTGCCGAGAACGACACGCTGAAGGGCCAGCAGAACTACGCCAGCTGGACCGACGTGCTGAACTCGCTGGCCGGCATCGGCGGCGTGGGCAACGACGTCACGCTCACGCTGAACTCGAAGATACAGCAGGCGGCCCAAGACGCGCTCTCGGGCTACGCCGGCGCGTGCGTGGTCATGGACCCCGAGACGGGAGCCGTGCTGGGCATGGCGTCGTCGCCCACCTACGACGCGGCCAACTTCGCCGCCGAGATAGAGAAGGCCAACGCCAACCCCGACGGCGAGAGCACGCTGCTGAACCGCGCGATACAGACGCTCTACGCCCCCGGCTCCACGTTCAAGATCGTCACGCTGGCAACGGCGCTCGAGGACGGCGTGGCCAGCGAGGACACCGTGTTCTCGTCGCCGGGCACCATGGACATCGGCAACGCGCCCGTCACGAACTTCAACAAGAACTCCTACGGCGACATCACGCTCGCCCGCGCCACCGAACTGTCCAGCAACACCGTGTTCGGCCAGCTGGGCGTGGAAATGGGCGCGGAGAAGCTCGTGGAGGGCGCCGACAAGTTCGGTTTCAACCGCAAGATCGACTTCACGCTGAACACCGCCACCTCGCTCATGGCCGAGCCCGACGAGATGACGAAGTGGGAGCTGGCCTGGTCGGCCGCCGGCGAGCCGGTGAACCCCCAGAACCACCCCAGCCCCGCCGGACCCCAGGCCACCGTGCTGGAGATGGCCCTGGTGGGCTGCGCCATAGCCAACGACGGCGCTATCATGAACCCCTACCTGGTAGAGGGCGTCTACAATGCCAACGGCGAGCGCAGCTTCACGGCCTCGCCGAACAAGTTCCTGCAGGCCGTGAGCAAGGAAACGGCCAACCGCGTGAAGGACGTGCTCAAGGGCGTCGTCACGGACGGCACGGGCACGGCCGCCGCCCTCCCCGGCGTGGAGGTGGCCGGCAAGACCGGCACGGCCGAGAAGGAGAACGGCAACGACAGCTGGTTCGTGGGAATGGCGCCCGCCGACAACCCGCGCGTCGTGGTGGCCATCAACCTTGAGCTTGCCGACGAGGGCATGGGCACCGAGCGGGCGCAGAATGTGTTGAGAACGGCCCTGCAGGTGCAAGGGCTTTTGTAAATAAGGTATGCTGGTGGCAATCGTATCAACATCGACACGCAGTACCGCCACGGGGCATGTGACCTAAAGGAGCAGAAACGTGACCGGAAACATGACAGGCAGGGTGTTCAACAACCGCTACCAGATAACCGAGCGCATCGGTATCGGCGGCATGGCCGAGGTGTACCGCGCGCAGGACAACGTGCTCGGACGCCTGGTTGCGGTGAAGGTCATGCTGCCCCAGTACGCCGCCGATCCCAACTTCACCAAGCGCTTCAAGCAGGAGGCCGCCGCTGCGGCCAACCTGCAGAGCCCCTACATCGTGAACGTGTACGACTGGGGCCAGGACGACGGCACGTACTACATCGTCATGGAGTTCGTGCGCGGCAGCGACCTGAAGACAGCCATCAACGAGCGCGGCGCCATCAACCAGCGCAAGGTGGCCGAGATCGGCTCGCAGGTGTGCCAGGCCCTTTCGGTGGCGCACAACCTGGACATCATCCACCGCGACATCAAGCCGCAGAACATCATGGTGCAGCCCGACGGCAACGTGAAGGTCATGGACTTCGGCATCGCGCGCGCCAAGAACTCGGTCATGACGCAGACGTCGTCCGTGCTGGGCACGGCGCACTATATCTCGCCGGAACAGGCGCAGGGCAAGGAGCTCACCGCCGCCAGCGACATCTACTCGCTCGGCATCGTGCTGTACGAGGCCGCCACGGGCAAGCTGCCCTTCGACGGCCCCGATGCCGTGAGCGTGGCCATGAAGCAGGTGAACGACCTGCCGGCCCCGCCGCGAGAGATCAACCCCGATATCGACCCCGCGCTCGAAGCCATCATCATGCGCGCCATGGCGAAGAACCCCGCCGAGCGCTTCGCCACCGCGCAGGACATGCGCTACGCGCTGAACGACTACCTGGCCGGACGCCCTGTGAACGTGGGCGGCGGCTTCACCAGCGCCGAGACGGCCGTCATGGGCGGCGTCGTTCCTCCCATGGGCATGGCAGACGGCACCGCCGTCATGCCCGCCGGCATGGGCGCGGGCGGCACGAAGCCCGCGGGAACCCCCGGCGGCACGAAGAACTACCGTTCCGACGACGGCAAGAAGAAGAACAACAAGAAGACCATCGGCATCGTGGTGGGTATCGTTGCCGCGCTGGCCATCGTGGGCCTTGCGGCATTCGCCCTCATGGGCGGCTTCGCCACGGGCGACCCCGTGCCCGACGTGACGGGCAAGACCGTCGAGGAGGCCACGGCCATCTTGAAGGAGGCCGGCTTCGAGCTGGGCACCACCGACCAGAAGTACGACGACAAGGTTCCGGCCGGGCAGATAGTCGGCCAGGACCCGAAGGCCGGCGACAAGCGCGAGAAGGGCTCGAAAGTCAACGTTACCGTATCGCAGGGCGTGGCTCAGATCACCGTGCCCGACGTGAAGGGCCTCGACGCGGAAAAGGCGAAGCAGGCGATCAAGGACAAGGGGCTCGTGCCGAGCGCGGGAACGCCAGCCTATTCCGACACAGTTGAAAAGGGCCTGGTCATTAGCACCAATCCTGAAAGCGGCACCAAGGTTGAGAAGAACTCGACCGTGGAGTACATCGTGTCGCTCGGCTCCGAGGGCGTTGAGGTGCCCAACGTGGTGGGCCAGCGCGAGGGCGCCGCGGTCGCAACGCTGAACGATGCGGGCTTCTCCGTGACGACCGACTACGCCAACAGCGACACCGTGGCCGAGGGCCTGGTCATCAGCCAAAGCCCCTCCGCCGGCGAAAAGGGCAAAGAGGGCGGCACGGTGAACATCGTGGTGAGCAACGGCAAGGCGAAGCCCACTAAGTTCACGGTATCCGCCTCGGTCTCGGGCGAGGGCGGCTACGTGTCGCCATCGTCCATGGAGGTGGACGAGGGCGGTAGCATCACCTTCCAGGTAACGCCTAACAGTGGCTACACGGTGTCCTCCGTCACCGACACGAACGGCAACAGCTACAGCGTGTCGCCAAGCGGCGGCAGCTTCACCGTCAGCAACGTGAAGAACAGCATCGCCGTCACCGTGGTGTTCGCCAAGCAGTCGACGCCCGACCCGACGCCGACGCCTAACCCGACGAACTAGCCGCCACTTTTCGTGCCGTGCGCGCACATTCGGGGCTTCACGCTCGGATCTCTAGGAGGATCGCCTCGGGCGGTCCTCCTTTCTTTCCGTCTCATTCCCCTGTCTCGCGCCTGTATCGCGCCTGTTTGACGACAACGCTTCGCCGTCAAGCCGCCAACGAGCAAGGCCCCTCCTCGTCCTGCATGCGAGCTAGCCCTACAATGGGCGGATCACACGTGTGAAAGGACCGCCAGGATGAACCTCTCCCTCATTGCCATCGTCCTCGTGGGCCTTGTCGCCGCGCTCTGCGGGCTCGTCGTAGCCAACTTGAAGGCGCAGCAGCGAGACGTGCAGGCTGCCTGGAACCGCTTGGACGGATTGCGTCGCCGCGGCATGGAGGCGGTGCCGGCGTTCGTCGCCGCCGTCTCTCAGGACGAGGCTGCCGCGCAGCGCGTAGCCAGCAGTCCCTCGGTCGTACACCGCGCCCTGGACGACGTTGCCGCGGCCTCGCGCGCCTCCGCCTCTGCGGAGGACCCGCATGCGGCCGCAGCAGCAGACGACCGGCTCGTACAGGCCATCGAGCGCGTCTACGCGGCGGCCGAAGTCGAACCAGACTTCGTGGCAAGCCCTGCCAGCCGCAAGGCCAGCGCGCAGCTCGATGCGGCCATGGAAGCCCTCGCCCACGAGCAGCAGATCTACAACAACGTGGCCACCATCGCCACGAACGCGCAGCGCTCCTTCCCCGCCCTCCTGTTCGCCAAGCGACTGGGGCTGTCCGAACCGCAGCGCTACGAGTCGGAAGCGGCCGCCCGGCGCGCCGCGCTCGACTGGACGCGCGGGAGCCTCCCCTCGCTCGCCGACGCCTCTCCGCATGTCATGAACCCCCAGATGCTCTGGGCCTCCGCCATGGCCGACGCCGCCATAGACGATCGCACCGACGAGCGGCGCCGTTAAGGAGCCAGCCGCACCTGCCGCCGAGCCCAGCCCGCCCGTCTCGCATGACTGCCGTGCAGCTGGCCGGGAACAGCGGGTACACCTCGCCCTTTTCGCCTCTCCGCTCGCGCCGCGCCGCCCTTCCCCTCGCTACCTCGCCTTCCCGCAAACCCTCCCTCGTATCTGGATAATTGACGGGTATTTTCGTCATGCATGGGTTGCGTGGTAAGATAGAGGGTACATTCGCTCGGACATGCTCCAGGCCCATCAAGGAGGTACCGCATGCAAGAGCCCTCACCCGCCCTTTCGCGGCGCACGTTCGTCGGCGGAGCAACCGCCCTCGCCGCCGCGTCCCTCGCCTTCCCCCAGGCCGCGTTCGCCGTGACCGCCGCCGAGAAGCAGGCAGAGGCCGACGCCGTCCGCAACCAGCTGGTCGGTCTGAACGCCGACCTGGAGGCCGCCGCCGAGCGCTACTACGGCGCGCTGGACGAGCAGAACGCCGCACGCACGGCCATGGAGGCCGAGCAGGTCAAGATCGACGAGGCCACGGCCCAGATCGCCGACCTGCAGGATCACCTGGGCACCCGCGCCCGCAGCATGTACCGCTCGGGCTCCGCCACGTTCCTGGACTTCCTCATGGGTGCCACCTCGTTCGCCGAGTTCACCCAGAACTGGGATATCCTGAACGGCTTGAACGAGAACGACTCCCAGATGGTCGCCGAGACCAAGGAGCTGCGCGAGAGCGTGGAGGCCTCGAAGGCCGAGTACGCCAAGCAGGAGAAGATTGCCGCCGACAAAGCAGCCGAGGCGAAGGCCATCAAGGAAGAGGTCGAGGCGAAGATCGCCCAGGCCGATGCGCTCATGAACTCGCTCGATGCCGAGGCGCGCGTCCTGCTCGAGGAAGAGCAACGCGCCGCCGCCGAGGCGGCCGCCGCGCAGAAGCAGGCTGAGATGGAAGTCGAGGCAGCGCGAGAGGCCGCGAACAACGGCAATACGGGCGGTGGCGGAGGCGGGGGTACCGGCGGCGGCAACCCGCCGAGCGGAGGCGGCGGCAACGGCGTGGACATCCCGTCGCAGGGTTCCGTGGTCGATTACGCCATGAGCCGTATCGGCTGCCCCTACGAATGGGGCGCGGAGGGTCCGAACTCGTTCGACTGCTCCGGCCTGGTGACGTGGGCGTATCGCCAGATCGGCATGTACGTTCCGCATCAGAGCGAATCTCAGTACAACGCAGCCCGTCAACGCGTTCCGGTCTCCGAAGCCCGCCCCGGCGACGTGCTCTGGCGCTACGGCCACGTGGGCATCGCCGTCAGCAACGGCGGCACCCACTACGTCCATGCGCCCGACCGGGGCCTGCTCGTGCGCGATACTGACCCGCTCTCCTGGTCGAAGTTCACCTGCGCCCTGCGTTTCTAGCACCGCCGACAGGAGAACGGCTCGACGCCTGCCAGCGGGCTCGGCCATTTCTCTAGGATAAGCGCTGTCGGGAATGCTACAATAGCTGCCGCGCCTCCGTAGCTCAGGGGACAGAGCACCGCTCTCCTAAAGCGGGTGCCGCGCGTTCGAATCGCGCCGGGGGCACCATCGATTTCTCGCGACGCCGCCTTGAGCGGCGTCGTTTTTTCTTCGATACCCGTGCAGTCGCAAATGAAAGCGTCGAGGCAGCAACGGACGATGACAGCGCCTCCGCGGCTTCGGCAGCGTTACCGCAACGCGCGTTCCCTGCGGCTCGTTAGCTTCGACAGCAACACCACCGCCCGCGCGCTCGACAAGGGCTCGGGCGATGGAGAGCCCAAGACCGCTGCGATGCGGCAGTTTTCATAGAGCGGGTTTCGCTGCACGGTGGAAGCTGGGACGAGATTGGAGGCCATGGCCGATCTGGCCGGACGTTTCAAAGAACTGGGCGCGGGAACTTGAAAGGCGAAGTACATCGTGCCAGATCAATATTATTTCCATTTGCGGCAATAAATGATAGCCTTGGCATACATTTACCACAACCTGTTCTTTCGTCCATGACCTTATTAGTAAGGGAGCGTTTCACGTGAAACACTCCCTTGGTGCGGGCAGGCTAGCGAACGGCGAGGTCGTCGTCGCAATCTTCGAGAGGGCCCGAAGCGACGGAGGTTATCTCGCCGACGGAGGCAGGCTCGTGGGCTGAAGCAGGCTCGTCGGCTCGGACAGGGTTCGAAACGGGAGCGTCCGGCTTCCGCGTGCCGAGCGCGAGGGAGATGGACTTCGTGGGGCAGTTCTCCACGCAGTCGAGGCAGAACGTGCATGACTCGAGCGTCTCTGTCGAGGAATGGGCCACGTCGATGTTCTCCGGGCACACGGTCGAGCACGTGCGGCATCCCTCGCTTGAAACGCAGGTGGCGCAGCTTGCCTGCGGCCGCACGCCGAAACCGAGCCTGGCGCGCAGCTTGCCCACCAGGCCGAAGAAGAAGCCCAAAGGACAGATGGCCGAGCACCAGCGCTTGAACAAGAACAGCTCCGCCAGCAACATGAGCGGGAACACGACAAGCTCCCAACCCGGCTGCAACAGCACGAACACGCGGTTCAAGGCCCACAAGGTGCCGAACACAAGCCCGATAGGGCACAGCAGGCAGAAAACCGGGAACTTGACGACAAACGACACCAGCAGCAGAACGGCCAACACCGCACCTTGCGTTTTGATGCCGGGCCCTGCCCCGGCGCATGCAGAGCAGCCAGCCGCCTTCCCGGCCTCTTCAGATGCTTGCGAGGGGGCCGGGACGCGGTCTTCGCCCCTGCGCCCGCGCAGACCGCGCGGCACATGGCCGCCGAAGACGTTCTTGAGCAGCTGGGAGGGGCACGCCCAGGCGCAAAACGCCCGTCCCACCAAAAACACGATGAGCAGCACTGCAAGGACACCCGGCAGCAACTGCCACGGGATGCTGCCCGATGCGGCAGCTATCTGGGCGAAGCCTACCGGACACAGCACGCACAGCGTTCCGATTGCCGCGCCCCCGCCAACATGCGCCGCTCCAACCGCCGCAACCAGCAAGGCAGTGGCAACGACTATGCGGAGAGCCTTGCTACGCGTTTTCATGGGTGGCCCCCTTCCCCTCTCCTGAAGCTGGCCTCAAGGAACCGTCCGGACCATCGGGGTGCATGCCTCGCGAATGCGGGGGCAATGCTTCGGCTGCGGCAGTCGTGCGCAAGGAGGTAAGCTCCGCGTCGGCCACCGCGCCCGATGCGTGCGCAGCCTCGCTCTCGCGTGAGACCACCACGATTCCCTTGTTTGCGATGCTGGGGTTGTAGGCACGCAGCGACGAAGACGGGCATGACGTCTCGCACTTCCCGCAGCCGTCGCAAAGATCGGCGTGCACTACCGGCCGATCATGGTCGTCTAGCGAGATGGCGCCCTCCACCGGGCACTCGTCCTTGCACACGGTGCAGCCGGACCAGTCCCAGGCCACGCAGGCATCCTTTACCACTACCGCCACACCCAGGTCGCGCTCGCGCGCACCGCCGAACGCCAGCGCGCCGGTGGGGCACGCCTCGACGCACTTCATGCAAAAGTCGCAGTGTGCCTGCTCGAACGCCAACGTTGGCGTCCCGTAGGCCACGAAGCCGCCAGAGAGCGGCACCGGCGTGATGATGCCGTACGGGCATGCCTGCAGGCAGCGCTGGCAGCGGTTGCACGCCGCCGCCAACCGCGCGTTGGACTCCACGCCAGGCGGGCGCACGAAGGCAGCGTCGGCCTGCTTGGTCGCCGCGCCGAACCCCCCTGCCCCTATGGTTATCGCCCCGACCGCACCGGCGGCGAGAAACCCGCGCCGGGAAATAGTATCCACACCCATCAACCCCTCTCACCTGTCCAACGCCGACAAAGAAGCATCGGAAGCCCGCTTAAGAAAACGCTCTTGCGCGCGAGGCTACCCCACAACCTCGTCCAGCGCGCTCTCGTCGGCTTTAAGGTAGGTTTCGGTGAAGGTGGCCAGATGGGCATAGAAGCCGGTTTCTGCCGATGCGCAGGCGTCAGCCGCGAACGGCTCTATCCACCGCAACAGGTGATCGCGCAAAAATGCCAGCTGGCCGCCCAGCAAGTCCTCCGCCGCCTGGCCCTCGCCCGCCCGCAGTGCACCGGCGGCCTGTTCGCACAAGCGTGCCATGAATGCCAGCTCAACCGCCAGATGGTCTTCCGGCTCCGGGAAGGCGGGGTCCTTCGCGAATCGCGCTGCATGATAGAGCGTCCTTACTTGGGTATACGCTTCCTGCATCATGAGCCCGTCCGGGCTGGTGTACACCGACTCGTAAGGAAACGCCTTCTGTGCGGTGCGCGGCCCCATGCCGAAGAACACGCGGTTGAACACCACGGCCAACTGCTCGAGCGCCGCCTCGTCAAGATCGGCCAGGCAAGCCTGCAAGGCGGCAAAGCCGTCTGCTAACGCCGCGTCGTCAGACTCGAGGGCTGCATGTCCCGCGAAATCGGCAGCGAACGCAGCATCTATCTCTTTCTCATAGCAGCGCGAAAGCAGCGTATACACCCGCCCGCGGTTTTCGCAAAAGTCGGTTAAGTTCTCGATCAGCTCGGTCGGCAAGGCATTCTCCATGGTGCTTCCCCTTCTTCTCCGTCTTGCGAAGACGCCCGCTCGCTGCGGACGCCTTCCCTCGTGCGCAAGCCATGCGGCGAGCGCGCCTTGTCCGTCACGGCTCTGTGACCGGCGGTGCGCTCGCCGCATGGTTTGCCCGCACCTTTGCGGGAGCGGGCGATGCCACGTACCGGCATCGCCCGCCTCGAGGCATCGCTAGTAGATGAACGACTCCACGCTCGTGCCCACACCGTACATGATGACGCGCAAGCACACCGCGCCCACCACCGAGCAGGCAAACGCCGCGAACATAAAGGCAGCCAGCTTCTTCGGGTCAGCCAAGCCGGAGCCCGCATCGCCCTTCGTGGACTTTACGCAGGCCAAAGCAGTGAGCGCCACAGGGGCCGCGAGCCCCACCAGCACCACGCCCAGCCAGAACATGACCGCCAGGTCGCCCGCCAACAAACGCTCGATGGAACGCGACGGTGCCTGGTACGGCGCGATGGCGATCCATACCACGTAGGCCACCGACGTCACTGCCATGATGACAACGGCCGCCAACGCAATGCGCAGGGCAAACCCGCCGTCTTCCTTGGCGTTACCGCGAAGCAATACCAGACCGCACATCAAAAGCGCGCCCATGGCCAGGCCGGCACCCAGGTACATGAGCGGCAGCGCCGCGCTGTCCCAGGCAGGACGGGCTGCGATCAGGTACGAGGCGCCGGCCACCACCGGCAGCACCAGACCCAGAACCGCGCCCAGGATGCCGAACACCTTGCTGGCGCCGGGGTAGTCCTTCTTCGCCAAGACGACGTACACCAAAGACACGATGCCCATGAGCGCCACCACCAGCAGCTCCTTGGACAAGCCGGAGCCGAAGTTGCCCAGCAGGTGCGTCGCGCGCTCCGGGTGCCCCATGTGCAGTACCGACACACAGCCGCCCACCGCCAGGCACGCCAGCGCGATGAGCGCGCCTATGAAGCGGACTTCCTTGAACTTGCCCTTGAGCTCGCCTGCGCCCAAGAACACGAAGATGCCGCCGGTAATGCCCAAGAGCACGCTGAAGATCAGCAGAGGCCACTGGATCGCCATGGCTACTCACCGCCTTTCCAAGTGAACTTGTCCAAGCCGTAGTCCACTCCCGGATGGTTCCCCACATCGGTGAGCTTGTGCGTCTTCTTGGACGCCCTCATCTTCGAAGGCGCGGACTCGGGATCGTCCAAGTCGCCGAACAGGCGCGCCTGGCCGGGGCAGTGGCGCACGCACGCCGGCTGCTCGCCCTTGTCGATGAGGTGGGCGCACATGGTGCACTTCTCGATAACGCCCTTGTCGCGGCCCTCGTCGTAGGCGCGCACGCCGTAAGGGCAGGCCATGACGCAGTACTGGCACCCGATGCACTTGCTGTGGTCCACCAGGACCACGCCGTCCTCGCGCTTGTAGCTGGCGCCGGTGGGGCACACGCTCACGCACTCGGGGTTGTCGCAGTGCTGGCACGCCACGGGCAGGTAGTACATCTCCAGGTCGGGGTAGGTTCCCGAGGGACCTACGGTGAGCACCTTGTTGTAATAGGTGCCCAGGCCCACGCCGTTTTCTTGCTTGCAGACCACCGCGCAGGAATGGCACCCTATGCAGCTGTCCAGATCGATTGAGATAATGTTGCGGGTCATGCTACTTCGCACCTCCCTTCACCGTCACCTGCGCCACGCCGTTCTCCTGGCTGTCGGAAGCCAGGGCCTCGGCGCTCATGGGCAGGAATATCTTCAGGTCTTCCTCGTTCATGCAGATGTTTGCCGGCGCGCCCTCCTCGGCCTTGTAGATCCTGCAGAGGCCGCCGTAGTTGTCGGTGCCGACCGCCGGGTCGTAGGGGCCGTTGTTCTCGAACAGCACGTTGCAGTTCGAGTCGAAAGCGCCGTGCAGGTCGTCGGTGGCCTCGCGCTCGGGGAACCACCAGTCGTGCTCCACGTGGATCATGCCCGGCTTGATGGCCTCGGTGAGGTTCGCACGCTGGCGAATCTTGTCCACGTACGTCTCGATGACCACCCAGTCGTCCTGCTCGATGCCGTGCTCGGCAGCGGTGGCGGGGTTGATGTCCACGGTCGGGAACATGTGCACCTCGCGCATCCACGGGCTGTTGCGGTACTCGGTGTGGAAAAACGCATGGGAGCGCCCTCCCGTGATAAGCGTGTACGGGAAGTCCTCCAGCATGTCGGGGCGGGCCAGCGGCGTGATGGGCGGCTCGATGTACAGCGGCAGCGGGCCGTTGCCGTACAGCAGCAGGTCTTCGGACCACATTTCCATCTTGCCGTTGTCCGACTGCGGGTGCGCAGGAATTACCTTGCCATCCGGCGTCTTCGTGCCGGGGAAGCGGTACACCGTCCCCATCTTGTTGCCACGGTACATGGTGTTGAAACCGGGGCGGAAGTCGCTCGTCTTGCGCATGAAGCCCGTCTCGTACTTCGGCGCGCCCTTTACGGTGGCCATCTCGACGCCGGTCACGCTGATGCGCTCGCGGAATTCCTCGAAGCTTGCACAGCTCAACTGCGGAGGCAGCGTTTCGGGGCCCTTCACCATGTAATCGAAGAACTCGTACTTGTCCTTCCAGTACATGTCCACGTCCATGTACTTCGCGAACTCGAAGCAGATGTCCATGTCGTCTTTGCTCTCGCCCAGCGGCTCGTGGAACGGCTGGCGAATGAGGTAGGTGTGGCTGGTGGGATAGCCGTGGCCCGAGTGAGCCCACTCCACGCGGTCCACCTCGTTGGGGTGCGCGGCCGGCAGGATGATGTCGGCGAGCTCGCCCGAGGGGGTCATGTAGATGTCCACGTTCACGAAGAAGTCCAGGTTCTTGAAGCCCTCCACGATCTCGCGGCCGCCCTCGATGGAGAGGATGGGCTCGGACGTCTGCTGCCAGTAACCGTGGATCTGGAACGGATCGCCCTTTGCCATGGCCTTCGTGGTGGCCGCGCCGAATCCGCCCTGCTGGCCGTAGATGACCTGGCCGCCGGAGTTCTGCGTGGTTTCGCGCAGCTCGCCCGTGACATCGTCGGCAACGAGAATCTGCTGGTAACCGGTGTTCTGGCACACGGAGAGCTTCTTGATGTTCTTCGCCGTTTCCAAACGGCGCTTGCCCATCCGGCCTTCCTTGTTCGGCACGACGTCGAACATGAACGAGTCGTAGCCGGTGGCGGGCTCGCGGCCGATGTTCTGGCCGCCCTTCGAGTCGAAGTTGCCGGCGAGCGCCATCATGATGGTGAACGCCTGCGAGATGCCCGATGTGTTGATGGAGAACTCCACCTTCTGGCCGCGGCAGAAGCACGCCGAGGGACTGGCCTCGATGTAGATATCGATAGCCTCGCGAATCTTGTCTTCGGGCAGTTCGCAGAACTCGGCAGCGCGCTCCACGGTCCACGGCGTGACGTGCTCGACCAGGATATCCCAGGAAGTGCGGTACGTCTTGCCGTTGATCTCGCGGCTACCGGAAAGCGCCGGCTTCGCGTCCGCCACGATGTTGCCCTCGGCATCGAGCCACTGGAAGGCCTTCGGGCCGCCCACGCCCTGCTTGTTCTGCCAGTCGCCGGACCAGAAGATCAGCTGGTCGTGCGCCTCGTCCCAAGCGGGGTACAGCTCCTCGTTGCCGCCTTCTTTGATCATTGACTCGCGCAGCTGGTAGCCGGTGCCCTCCTCGTCGATGAAGAACGGGGCGTTGGTGTAGAAGCGCGCGAAGTCTTCGGCGCACTTGTCCGAGTGAATGATCTCGTTGATGAACGCCAACACCAGCGCCATGTCGGAACCGGGGCGGATGGGCAGCCACAGGTCTGCCTTGCTGGCCGTGCAGGTGTAGCGCGGATCCACGCAGATAACCTTGGCGCCGCGCTCCTGGGCGCGCTTGACGGTGAGCCAGTCGTAGTAGCCACGGCTGCGCTCCTGGCGGCACCAGATAAGGATGCAGTTCGTATTGTTGCCGTCCCAACCGGTGTACTGCGTCTCGTCGCCGTACAGGCGCTGGCTGGTGAAGTACGAGCCCACCCAACACAGGTTGCCCACGCCGAACGTGGCCGTGGAGCCCAGCTCCAGCCATAGCTTGTTGATGGCCTGGAACTGCAGCATGTCGCGACCTGTGCCGTACTGGTGCGCAATGGTGTGCCAGCCGTGCTCCTCGCCTATCTTGGTGAAGCGGTCGGCGGCCTCCTGGTAGGCTTCCTCCCACGTGATGCGCTTCCACTGGCCGGAGCCCTTCTCGCCCACGCGCTTCTGCGGGTAGCGCACGCGCAGCGGGTTGTACAGCTCCTGCGGAATGGCAAACGCGCGCGAGCACAGCGTTCCCTCGCTGAACAGATCGGGGTTGCCCTCGATCTTCACCACGCGGCCGTCCTTGACGTGACCGAACAGCGCGCAGCGGCCGTAACATTGGCGGCACGCACTGGGGATCTTCTTCACGTCGTCGGATGCGGTCGCCCCTGCGGCGCCCGCTGCATCGTCCGCAAAGGCCGTGGCAGCCTGCGAACCCAGCAGCAGCGTCGATGCGGTCGCGGCGGCGGTTGCCTTCACGAAGCCGCGGCGGCTCATCTTAAGTGACATCTCTCCTCCTCCTTTTGCCTCTCGTGGCCAAGATCTGCTTCAGGAGGAAGGCCGCGGGCAGATCCCGCTGGGACTGGCGACGGTTCATGCACAACGCTGGCCGCTCCCCTTGGCGAATCGAGCGCGTGCACCACTCCAATGCGCACGGCCCCTCGTTCACCCGGCGCGTCCCCACGCGCCCTCCCATCCTTGGCAAATTACTTGCAATGCTAATTATATTAACCACAACTATTAGCGCAACAGGTATTTGCAAAGAATAGTCCTGAACTGCTACAAGCGTGCGTAGAGCAACCGATTCGCACGGCAATGAAAGAGGAGATTCGACCGATAATCTTCCGCGTTCTTGACGGGGCCCAGCCGCTTATGGTTTCTTGTAGGCGAGAGAATGCGAAACGCCGCGACCGAACGATCCTGCCACTTCCCTTGCATGGTCGCCTTCCCGTCGCCCGGCGCGATACGCCCCACCGCACGCGACAACGCAAAAGCCGCCCTGCGCATATCGGAAGGGTTCAACATGGAGAGCAAGCACAACCGTCTCATAGGTTATCTGGTGTACGACGCGCAGAAGCACATCACGAAATCGCTCGAGGTCACGCTTAAGCCCTACGATATCACCCCTGGCCAGTGGAACCTCATCAACCAGCTCGATCAGGCGGGCGAGCTGTCACAGAAAGAGCTGGCTACCATCACGCACAAAGAGCAGGCAACCATCACGCGGTACCTGGACACGCTCGAGCGCAAGGGGCTCGTGGTGCGCAACAAGCACAAGACCGACCGTCGCTCGCATGTGGTGAGCACCACCGACAAGGCCCACGAGCTCATCCGCACCGTGCTGCCCCTTACCGCCATCACGGCGAACCGGCTGATAGAGGGCATCGACCAGCAGGACATCGACACGTTCGTGGCCGTGCTGGCCGCCCTTAGGCAGAACGCGGAGGCCATTTCCGGGGAGTGAGAGACCGCCCCACCGCCAGCATACCGGCGGGCGCCCCCTTCGGAGACGCCCGCCGCCTATAAGCCGATCGATCGAGGAAGATTGCCCTACCGCCGCCTGCGGCGAAGCGCCAGCATGCTGGCACTGCCCACCGCCACCGCCAGCGATACCACGGCCGCACCTGCGACGAGCGCCACCGACGCGCCATCGCCCGTGCCTGCGAGAGAAACCGGCTTCGCGCCGCCCGCCGACGGGGTGCTGGGTTTCTCGGGCTCATTCGGCACGACCGGCTCCTCGGGATCGGGCGGCACGGGAGCGTTCTTCATGGCAAGCTCGACCTGCGCCGGCTGCCCTACTGCCACGGAGAACTCCACCGGCGTCCCATCGAGCACGTAGCCGTCGGGGGCGGCCGTCTCCACGAAGCGGTAGGAGCCTACCGGCAGGTCGCGCACCTCGATGATGCCCTGGCCGTCGGTGACCAGCTCCCCGTAGCCGTCCACCACGGACCACGTGCCGTCGGCTAAAAACTGCTCCAGCTTGAACGACGCGCCTGAGAGCACCTTGGACTCATCGTCGGCGTCGACTTTCGTGAGCACGGCGCCGCCCAACACCGGGGTCTTCTTGTTCACAGCCGTCACGGCCGCCGTGTAATCGGGCACGGTCTCGTCAAGCGCGAACTCGATCGGCTCGGTTTCCAGCTCATAGCCCTCCGGTGCCGACACCTCCACGAAGCGGTAGGAGCCCACAACCAGATCCTCGACCGTGATCAACCCGCTCGCATCGGTCGTGAGCGCCTCGTACCCGGTCAGGCCGGACCACGTGCCGTCGGCCGCGCGTTCCTCCAACTTGAACACCGCACCCGGCAGTCTCACCGATTCGTCGTCCGCATCTACCTTGGTGAGCACCACCTTGCCAAGCACGGGACTCTTCGTGTTCTCGGCCGTAACCGTTGCGGTATGGTCCGGCATGGATGACGCGATGGCAAACTCTATCGGCTGCGATTCCATGATATAGCCAGCGGGCGGCTCTACCTCCACGAAGCGGTACCGCCCTAAAAGCAGCCCGGTTACCGTGATCTGGCCGCTGGCGTTCGTGGTCAGGCGCTCGGCACCCGCAACCACCGTCCATGAGTTGTCGGACTGCATCTTCTCCAACTTGAACACAGCGCCCGAAAGCGCGATGCCGGCATTGCCCGCATCGACCTTCGTCAGAACGGCCTTTCCGTCGCGCACCTCCACGCCGCCTGAAATCTCGGTGAAGTGAGCGCTGCCCGTCGACGTCTCGGACGACGAGTCGCCGTACGTGAGCGTGGCGGAGTTCTCGTAGCGGCCCGTCTCGGACGCATCGGCTCGCAACTCGACGATAAACGAGGTGAAATCGCCCTGGTTAGGGCCCTTAACCCCGAAGTATTTCATGATGATAGCTTTTTGGGCAGGCGATACGCCCTTGCTGTCGATCAGTTGCTCCAAGAGGGCCTCGCCCTGGCCATTGAACGTATTGGCTATATTGAGCCTGCTCGTGCCATTTCCAGAGGGCACGTTGCCGAACCCGATATACACTGCGCTCCCCTCCCAAACGCCGATAGTGGGCAAGGCGGCATCGCGCACTTTGGCGGCGAACTCGTCCTGGCTCATACCGCTAGAAGCCGAGCCCTCCATTTTGGAGAACAGATCGGTTATAGGATAGGCACCGTACTGTTCGGTCTGGGCTTCGCCTGAATCGGTCGTTGCAAACACCGGCACGTACACGACGACGTCGTCGACCGTGATGGCCTGACCGCCTTGGAGCTCGTCGGACAGCAGCAGTTTGCGCTGCTGTGCAGAGGGCGCCGACCCGCCGGCCGCATAGTCGGCGTAGGCATCCGTAACCCGATCCAGGTTCACGCCCATGTTCCACACGATCTGGTTCTGGCCGGCTACTTGGGAGCCGTACTTCAGCAGGGGCGTGCCAGGCAGCGGGCCCGTGGTGGGCGGATCGATGCTGATGGACGGAAGCGCCTCGCCGTTCACAGTGAACACGATATCGTCGCCCGTACCTCTCACGTACCCTTCGAGCGAAAAGAACCCGTTGCCCAGCGAGGGGAACTGAGCTCCTTCGGCGGACAGCGTGGTGATGATGGAGATATCCTGGCCGGGTATGAGCGCTCCGTCGGCATCGCGGTTGCCGCTTACCACGTACGAGCCGATAACGGTGCCGGTTCCCGGATCGACCAGATCGGCGGGCCCGAAATCGCTGGCGAGCAAGTGGTCGTCGCCATCAACGGTAATGGTGAACGTGCTGCCCGCCTCGGCGTTCGACATGTCGGCAATGCTCCAGTTCAAATAGATGCGCACGTAGGAACCGCTCGTCAGATGCGTGCCGGCGGGAACATCGCGCCATGTTCCGTCGCCCAGTCGCTGCTGCAGCTTTATGCTGTCAAGCGACACATTGTTCGACAAGTCGGAGGCACGCGGCGCCGGATCTGCATCGACGCCGGCTCCACCGCCCTCGTCTCCTTCGGCGGCGAACGCCGGAAGGCGAAGCGCCAGGAGAAAAAAGGCGAACAAGGCAACGATTCCTGCAAGTCGCCGTGCACGAGCAAGATGGCGGGAGGAAGAGGCGGCAGTTAAACGGAACGGTGCGGACACAGAGACCTCCTCGAAACGAATAGGGCTTCACCGGTACACCTTAGGCGTTGGCGGCATTGAATTACGTTTACGGACCTACGCAGTTTTCCGCACGTTGCCGTTCGGAAAAAGGGCCGTTGCCCGCGCATACGTTCCCTGCTACAATATGCCGGCACAATTTCATAGCATCACCCCGTTGATACGTCCTGGATCGCACGAGACTGGACGAGGAGGGGCCTCTGGAGAATCCCGATCGTCGGGTGCCGAAGGGGCAAGGCGGATGGCCGAAGGCCGCATCGCCGAAACTCTCAGGCAAAAGGACAGAGCAAAGCTGCAGCTTGTTGCGCGCACGCGCCTTCCCTTTTTCCCGCATATATCCTCCAGAGTGCCGCGTCCATGGACGGGGTTCGCCGAAATTGCACGTACATGCTTGTATCGAGGAGGAAACTGGTGGAAGGCTTTTTCAGCGTTATCAACGATGGGCTCGTCGCTATCGACGACTTCATCTGGGGGGTGCCGCTCATGGTGCTCATCCTGTTCGGCGGCATCCTGCTGACGGTACGGTTGCGCGCCGTGCAGTTCCGGCAGCTGCCGCGCGCCCTGCGCTACATGGTGAAGAACGAGAAGGGCGGGGCCGGCGAGGTGTCGAGCTTCGGCGCGCTGTGCACGGCCCTGTCGGCTACCATCGGCACGGGCAACATAGTCGGCGTAGCCACGGCCATCGTCGCCGGAGGCCCGGGCGCGCTGTTCTGGATGTGGCTGGCCGCCTTGTTCGGCATGGCCACGAAGTTCTCCGAGGGCCTGCTGGCCGTGAAGTACCGTCGCGTCGACAAGAAGACGTGGCACGTTCTGGGCGGCCCGTTCTACTACATCGAGCGCGGCATGGGCATGAGGTGGCGCTGGCTGGCGAAGGTGTTCGCGTTCTTCGGCATGTGCGTGGGCCTGTTCGGCATCGGCACGTTCACGCAGGTCAACTCTATTTCCAGCGCTATCACCGGCTTCTTCGACCCCGAGAAGAACGCCACCGTGAGCATTCTGGGCATGGACTACTCCATCTTCACCGTCATCGGCTCGCTGCTGCTGGCCCTGCTGGTAGGCCTCGTGGTCATCGGCGGCCTGAAGCGCATCGCCAAGGTGTCCGAGCGCGTGATCCCCGCCATGGTGGTGCTGTACGTGGGCTTCTCGCTCGTGCTCATCTTCACGAACCTGGACAAGGTGCCCGGTGCGTTCGCCGTCATCTTCCAGAGCGCGTTCGGCCTGCAGGCTGCGGCCGGCGGCATGCTCGGCGCCATCATCGTGGCCATGCAGAAGGGCATTGCGCGCGGCATCTTCTCGAACGAGGCGGGCCTTGGTTCCGCGCCCATCGCCGCTGCGGCCGCGCAGACGAAGGAGCCGGTGCGCCAGGGCCTCGTGTCCATGACCGGCACGTTCCTGGATACCATCGTGGTGTGCTCCATGACCGGCCTGGCGCTGGTCATGACCGGCGCGTACCAGATCCCCGGCCTCGAGGGCGCCGCCGTGACCACGGCCGCGTTCCAGGCGGGCCTGCCGTTCCTGCCGCCCGAGGTGGTGTCGTTCGTGCTCATGGCATGCCTGGTGCTGTTCGGGTTCACCACGATCCTCGGTTGGGACTACTATGGCGAGCGTTGCCTGGAGTATTTCAGCAACGGCAACATGAAGGCCGTGAAGGTGTACCGCTGGCTTTACATCTTCTGCGTGTTCATCGGCCCCTACATGACCGTGGCCGCCGTGTGGACCATCGCCGATATCTTCAACGGCCTGATGGCGCTGCCGAACATGATCGCGCTCATCGCGCTGTCGGGCGTGGTGGTTAAGGAGACGAAGGATTACTTCGAGCGCCTGAAGGCTGCCGGAGACGAGGACGCCATGGAGCCGCATCTCCCCGGCGACAACTGGGATATCCCGCCCATCGACCCGCTGAACGCCCCCGATTCCGATACGGCCGGCGCGCGGGCATAGAGGCCGCCGGGGCGTCGTCCGCAGCTTTTCCCTCGCGCGCCGAGCCTTCCCGCTCGGCGCGCCGCGTTTGGCACCCGGCACGCGGACCGGAAGGAGCGGTGTTAGCCGAGTGCGGCGTTGAGCTTCAGCACGATGGCTGCCAGCTGCCGCTTTTCCGCATCGTCAAGCACCGCCAGCGTCTCGCGCGCAAACGCGCGCTGGTGGTCGCGAGCTTCCTGCGCCTGATCGCGACCGTGATCGGTGAGCGCGACCCGCCGGGCACGGCGGTCCTGCTCGCCGGCGGCGCGCTCGATGCAGCCGTCGGCTTCCAGCCGGGCCAGCAGCGTCCCGAGCGACTGCGGGCGGATGCCCACGATATCGGCCAGCTCCACCTGCGACAGCGGACGCGGTGCGAACCCCTCGGCCATCGCCTCCTCGTGGCTCGCCAGCACCGCCAGCACGAACGAGGCCCCTGTCGCGCCGCCCGCCTGGCGCGATCGGCGCGCGATCACCTGGCTCATATGCGCCATCTCGCGCATGATGGAGTCGTCGCTTAGAGGCTCCATGGCCCATCCCCTCCCTTCGCCCGGCGCCCGCTACGCCTGTTGCGCGGCAGCCTCGCCCAGCTCGCCCGCCGCAACGGCGGGACGCGCTGCGCCACCCGAGGCTTCGCGCAGGCCGCGCAGCTTGCGCACCTCTCGGACCACGAACACCGTCGTCATGAGCGTGGCCAGGCCGTCTGAAACAGGCGCGCTCACCACCACGCCCTGCAGCCCCGTGAGCCCGAACACGGACGTCAGCACCGGAGGCAACAGCAGATACAGCGGGATGAGGAAGATCACCTGGCGCGTCATCTCCAGGATGGCGGCCTTGAGCGGCTGGCCGCTGGACTGGAAGTAGCTCGACCCCACGATCTGGAACCCGACCAGCGGATACAGCAGCGTGTAGATCTGCAGCGCCGTGACCGCGAACGACTCCAGGTCGCCCGTCACGCCGAACAGCGCCACGATCTGCACCGGTATCGCGTGCGAGAGCACGAGGAAGAACGCCCCGATGGCCACGCCCGCAACCGACGCCCACTTGAGCGCGTCGAGCACGCGCTGCCACAAGCGGGCCCCGTAGTTGTACCCGATGATGGGCTGCGCTCCCATGATCAGGCCGATGAGCGGCGTGATGGCGAACAACGTGGCCTTCTGCGCCACGCCGATGGCCGCAAGCGCGCCCGTCACGCCGATGGGATCCTGCGCGCCGTAAATGCCGATGACCTGGTTCAACACCACGCTCACCACCGTGGAGGCCACCTGCATGACAAACGACGCCAGACCCAGCGTGAGGATGCGCCCCATGAGACGCGCATCGGGGCGGCAACACGACAGGCGCAGACGGAACGGCGCGCCCTTGCACATCGTGAAGTACCACACCACCGGCACCATGCCGCACGCCTGCCCCAGCACGGTGGCGCCGGCGCTGCCTGCAACGCCCCAGCCGAGCACGAGCACGAACAGGTAGTTCAGCACGATGCACATCACGGTGCCGAACACCATGGTGCCCAGCGCCAGGTTCGGCTTGCCTGCCGTGCGCAGGAAGTTGTTCAGGCCCATGCCGAGCGACTGGAAGGCGAAACCCACGCAGATGATCTGCACGAACGTCTTGGTAGGCTCCCACAGCTCGTTGCTCGTGCCGATAAGCGCGAGGATGGGGTCGATGGCCGTGACCGCTGCCACCGCCACCAGCACGGCCAGCCCGAACAACAGCACAGCCGAGTTCCCCAGCGTCTTCTCCACCTGCGCCTTGCGGCCCTCGCCCAGCTGGATGGCCGCGAGCGCGTTGCCGCCCTGGCCGGCGACCATGGAGAAGCCCATGAGGATGGTCATGACCGGCAGCGCCAGCGTGGTGACGGCCACGCCCGTGCCGTCGGGGAACGCCTGGCCGAGGAAGGCGGTGTCCACCACGTTGTAAAGCGAGTTGAACACCATGCTGATAATGGCTGGGATGGAGAACTCCAGCAACAGCCTGCCGATCCGCTCCGTCCCCAACCGGTCCGTCCCTTTCGCCGCCCCGGCGCCGCCCACCGCTTCAACCTCGTTCGCCATGCACCTGCCTCTTTCGTGCTTCCGTGATACCTGATGTACGTCCCCTCTAGTTTACCCCGATTCAGTGTCGAGGAGAGAAAATAATAAGTTAACTTATTATTTTCTCCATAAGACAGCCCAGAGCGCATGACGTCGTTTTTGATGCATTGCGCTCTTTTCCCACATCAACCTGTGGCGCCGGCGGTCCTTGCAGGGGCGTCTTGTCTTGGGATCCCACGCAGAAAGACCCCGTGTTTCATGCGAAACACGGGGTCTTTCCTCAAAAAGGCAGCGGGGGGCTGTTTCTGCCTTAACCCAGGCGTGCGCCGTCGGGAACCTCGCGCTCGGGGACGGCGAGGGCAGGGAGGATGCCATCCTCGTAGCCTATGTCGTAGATCATTCCCTCGGACACCTCGCCGGCCATCTTGCGGGGCGCCATGTTCACCACGAACAACGCTTGGCGGCCCTCCAGCTCGGCCTTGCAATCTGCGCGCTCCTCCTTCATACCGGAGAGGATCGTGCGCGTGAACCCACCGAAGCTCACCGTCATCTTGATGAGCTTCTTGGAACCCTCCACGTCGTCCACCCGCACGATGCGCCCTACGCGGATGTCCAGCTTGTTCAGGTCGTCGATCGTGATGGGCGGCTTGACCGGTGCCGTCTCGATGGCCTCCACGGCAGCGTCCTAGCGCAGCGCGTCGGCCACTTTGCGGGCCGCCGCGGTAATGGACAGGTCGTCGATGTTCACGGTGATCTCGGCGTACTGCTCGTAGAGCGGCTTGCGCTCGTCGTAGAGCTCGCGCAGGCTCATGCCGATGCCGCCCTTCAGCACCACGCCGCGCTCCTGCAAATCGTGCAGGCGGCTCACCAGCTCCTCGTAGGATATCTGCAGGTACACCACGCGGCCGATCTCGGCGAGGTGCTTCATGGCCTCGTCGGAGTACACGGCCGATCCACCCGTGGCAATGATCGAGTTCTCCGCCTCTATATCGCGCAGGATCTCGTTCTCCACCTGGATGAAGCCCTCCGGGCCGCACGCGTCGATGAGCTTCTGCAGCGTTTTGTCGCACTGGTTCTGGATGACGAGGTCAGCGTCGACGAACTGGTAGTTCAGTATCTTCGCCAGCACGATGCCCAGCGTCGACTTGCCCGCACTCGGCATGCCGATCAGCACTATGTTGTTCCGCTCTTGCTCCATGATGCCTCCTCTTGCATCGATTCGACAGCTGCCCTGCCGTCGGCGTCTCGGGCGCACAGCACGCCCAACGGCTCCGGCGACACCACCGGGCCGCCGGGGGTTTCCAGGGCCAAGGCAGGGGCGTCGTCGCCCGCCTTGCTTTTCAGCGGGAACGTTTCGCTCACCACTATAGCAACGAAGATGAGGGCGAAGCCGCCCACCAGGCGAAGCCCTATCTCTTCCCCATACAGCAGCACGCTGAACAGCACGGCGAACAGCAGCGCCGACACGAGCGTCATGGTGTCGCCGAAGCCCATGGTCAGCTCGGAAAGCGAGCCCGTGAGCGACATGAGCCCTATGCCGCCCACGGCCATGACGGCTGCCACGAGGTTGAACGCCGTCGGCCGCTTGCGGGCGATGGCCCACCAGGCGAACGGCACGATGACGCAGTACGTGGCCGTGAGGAAGGCGTTCTTGCCCGGCGTGGTATGGTCGAGCCCGATGGTCTGCACCCAGAACGCCAGATAGCACACCACGCCGAGAATCGTCCCCTTAACCAGGTAGTCGAGAGCTCTCTCGCCCGAGAGTGCCGCGCGCAGACGGCGGAAGAACAGCGCGGCCAGGATCGCACCCGTGGCCAGGAACCGAAACCCTATGAGGTAGGCCGGCTGCAGAACATCCACGGCATCTTTCATGACCACGAAGCTCAAACCCCAGATGACGGTAGCCACAACCAACAGGAGCTTGTAAACGCCTGTCGGAATGCGATGCGCTATGCCGTCTAGTTTTTCCACAGCCGCCCATTATACGGTGCCCCTCGGCCGAATGATAGGGACCGAACCAGCTGGCGGCTTTCGCAAGGCGCACGGCAGCAACAGCCATCGGCAACGAGCCAGCGCCCCATTTCAGCAACCTGGCGGCCTTGCGCCGCAGGCCGCGCGAAGCACGTGCCCTGCACGAGCGCCCTCGATCGCCCCGCGCTAGAGCCCCCGCCGGCGCGAACGGGAGCGCGCCTCCCGTCCGCGCACGGTCTCGCAGGCAACAGCGGCCAAGCCAACCCATATGAGGAGGAAGCTCGCAAGCTGCCAAGCGTCGGGAAGCTCGCCGAAGCACGTCACGGCAAGCAGCATGACGAGCGTGGGGCTGAGATATTGCAGCAGGCCCAAGAGCGACAGCGGCGCCCGATTCGCGGCGGCCGAGTACAGCGCCAGCGGGCCCGCCGTAACCACCCCGCTTCCCACCGCCAATAAGGCGATTCCCGCGGGCGACGTGAGTGCCAGGGCATCGGGAGCCGTATGCGCAAGCTCCCAGAAACCGGGATCGGCCCAGCCGACGGCGAACAGGCCCGAGCCGAGGACGGCCGCGAACAGTGATTCGACGGCCATGCCGGGCAGCGCATCGTAGCCGCCGCGTTTCTTCACGGCGCCGTATGCGCTGAACGTCGCGGCAAGCACGAGCGCTATCCAAACCGATCCGCCGTGCGTTGCCGCGAACAGCAACGCCCCGCAGGCAGCCAGCATCGTGGCAGCCTTCTGCACACGCGTCAGGCGCTCGCGGAAGCACACGACCCCCAGCACGATGCTCGTGAGAGGGCTGAGGAAGAACCCGAGGCTCGTCTCCAGCAGATGGCCGCTCGTGGACGCCCAGATGTAGACGCCCCAGTTGGCGGCGATGAGCACGCTCGAAGCGCCGAACGTCGCCCATGCACGGCGGTCGTGCAGCAGCGGCAGGAAGCGCACGCGCATCGCCAGACAAAGCACCACCGAGAACGCGCACGACCACACCATGCGCGTGGCCAGCGCCTGAAGCGGCGGAACCGCCGAGAACAGCTTCCAGTAAACCGGAACGACGCCCCAGATGGCGTAGCAGAACGCGGCCTGCACCAGCGCACGGCGACCTTCCTGCCCGATGCGCGGCTTCGCGCCTGCGTCCCTTCCACCTTCCATAGCCGCCTACCCTAGCTCCGACCGTCGGTCCGCGCCCGGCGGTGCAACAGCCGCACGAACGCCGCGAAACCGAGCAGCGCCAGCACCACGATGGCCACCACAGCGGCGTATACGGCGAAGTCGCCGTTCTCGGCACCGCCGGCTCCGCGGGCAAAGCCGGCGGCGAGCGAGCTCAGCACGGCGGCGCTTGCCATGTTGAAGTTGGCGAGCGCCAGGTTTCCGGCGTACTTCTGCTCGCCGAACAGGCTGCGGGCGAACGCCGAGGCGATGACGGGCACGCAACCGTACGAGAAGCCGACGAGCAGCGCGCCCGCCACGAACAGGCCGGGCACGCGCATCCCGGGAGCGAACGAGCCGGCAAGGGCCGTCGCACCTGCCAGCGCGGCGAGAGACGCCGCAGCCATGACCGCCACGAGGCCCTTCCTATCGTACAGCATGCCGATGACGATGCGGGCCGCGCCGTTCGTCGTTGAGACCAACCCCACGAGCAGCGTCGCGAAGCCCGCCTCCAGCCCCACGGCCAGGGCGGACGACTTCGCGTCGCCGATGATCATGAGCCCCGCGCAGATGGCGCACGTCGCCCATAGGCAGTACACCCAGAACAGCGGCGAACGCGCCATGGAAGGCGCTTCGCTGCGTGGCGCAGCCGCGGCGGAGGCGCGGCGGGAAGGCGCAGGTGCTCCCGCGTCGGGCGCGGGAACCAAGTCGGAAGCAAGCCGAACCGGCACGGTCTCCCCGCCGCGAACCCCGTCCGCGGCAGCTGCGCCCCGGTCCTGGGGCCGCGGCCGGACTACGAGCGTCGTCGCAACCAGCACGAGCGCGATGAGCACGGCCAGGCCGACGAACACCGCCCTCCATCCCGCCACCTCTATGCAGGCGGCCGCCGCCGTACCCAACACCAGGCCGCCTATTCCGAAGCCCATCATGAGGGCGCCCGACGAGAAGCCCACGCGGTCGGGGAACCACGCGTTCACCGTGGCGATAACGGTGTTGTAGGCGATGCCGCAGCCCGCGCCGCACAGCACGCCGTAGCCCACGTACAGCACCGGGAGGCCGCCCGCATCGACCGCCGCAGCCGTGCCCGCGAAGCCCCCGGCCAGAAGAACGGCCGCCACCAGCAGCGTGGTCCTGAACGACAGGCGCTCGTTCAGCTTCGCTCCGAAGAACCCGCCGAAGCAGAACGTGATGATGGACAGCGTGAACACGAGGCGCATGCTCTCGCGATCCCATCCGAACTCTTGCCCTATCGCGCTGGAGAAGTTCGACCACGAGTAGATAAGGCCGAGAAAAAGCAGCGACAGCACGCCGGCGGCAAGATAGCGCATACGGTGGTTCATGGGTTGCTCCTCCTTCGCGCCGCCGCGCGCTTCGCGACGGCCGTCATCAGCTTGATTCTATTCACCTGGTTGACCTCGCTCGTGCCGGGGTCAACCTCGATCGTGGCTATGTTCGCGTCCACGCCGTCGGCTGCGCACCACGTGCGCAAGGGCTTTATCGCTCCCTGTCCCACCACATGGCCTGCCAGGCAGCCGAACGCGCGGGCGTACACGAGGTCGCGCACGCCCGCGCGCACGAACAGCAGCGCGGAACCCGCGATAGTCCAGCCGGCGCCCTGCACCAAGAAGCGCGGGACGACCTCTGTGCCGGCGCGTTCCAAATCCTGCACGGTTGGGCAGCGCAGGCAGGCGCCCGCATGGCGCTGCAGCACGCGGCACCGCTCGTCGAGCGCGGCGTGCAACGGTGCCGCGGCGCCCTTCTCGCGCAGCGCGGCGGCGGCCAGGGGCAGCAGGTACGGCAGCGCAGCCTCGCACCCCTCGCGCTCGATGCACGCGACGAGCCCCGCGTTCATGCGCTCGTCGAACACGGCAGGGGCCGCACCCACGACGCCCACGATGGGCCGGCCGTCGCGCTCGGATAAGCCGAAACCTGCCAGCGCCGCCCCGAATGCGCGCAGGCTTCCTTCGAGGACGAACGCGTTGGCGGCCAGCGCACGGCAGGCGCGGGCACTCGACGCGGCAAGGAGGGCATCGAAAACCGGCTCATCGGCAGGACGCGTGTACGGCCGCACGCGCAAGCGCGCTTGGAGCAGAGCATCCCCGAACGCCAGAGCATCGGCAAGGCGCGCGGCCGCACGCGCATCGGCGGCAAGCGCCTCGAGTGCATCGGTGCCGCTGATCACCGACGCACGCGCTTCGAGGCCGGACGCTGCGAGCGCCTGCGCCAGAAGGTACGGCGCGTCGTCACCGCGGCAGCGCACGCAGGGCGTCGGCACCGCCACGCGCAGCGGCCCGGCGACCGGGTCGGCAAGAGGGTCGAGAGGCTTCTCGGCCATGGGCTGCGCAGCTTCGCCGTGCGCCGAATCAACTCTTGGGCGCACGGCCGCCGGCTGTGCCTGCATGCGTTGTTTCGGCAGGCAGGCACCACACCCCGTCAGGGCTGCGCCGGCTGCGGCGCCCTCGCGCAGGAACCCAACCGTGCGGCCGGCGGCAAGGAGGGCCGCATAGCAGGCGTCATTGTTGACCGTTTCCAAACCGGCGCGCACCACCTCCTCGCCGCCGGCCGCAAGCACGCGGCACTCCTCGCCGCCGGCTGAGAGGGCGGCCTCCACCAACGGCGCGTGCCACGCCGAGAAGAACGGCACGACGATCATCGCGCATCTCCCCTTCCCAGCCGCTCCTCGCGCGCCGCGACCATCGACCGCACGCGGATGCGCGTGGCGGCAAGGTCCACCATCTCGTCTATCTTGAGCGCGGTGAGCGACCGCCCCCGCTTCTTCAGCACGGCGCGCGCCTGGTCGACGGTCACGGCATCCAGACCGCACCCGAACGAGTAGAGCACCACGAACTCCAGGTCATCCCTCCCGGCGGCAAACCGCGCAGCGCGCAAGATGCGTGCTGGGTGCTCCCAGCGGCTCGTGCCCCCGTCATCCGCGCTGCCCGCCCTCACGGGCGCCGCGTCTCCGCCAACCGCCTCGCCTTGCCGACCGCCCTTCGCAGGGCCACTTACCCCCTTGCCTGCCCCTCCGCTGCAAGTCCCTGCCGGCAGCGCGTCCTCGGTCAGCACGGCGAACCCGTAGGAGCGCAGCAACCCCGGAATCGCATGGTTCGCCGCCGGGTCGCCGTGGTACGGCCGCCCCGCCAACACGACGCCGGGCACGCCGCGCTCGGCCATGAGGGCAAGCGCCGCCCTTCCGGCGGACACCATATCGGCGCGGAACCGCACCTGCTCGCACGCCGCCGCGCGGGCCGCGCGCTCCACCTCTTCCAAGCCCAGGCCGTGTGCCACCGGCTCCAGCGCCTCCTGCAGAGCCGCCGCGAGCCGGCCATCGGGGCCGTCATCGCCGAGAACGGCTTCCACCTGCGGCATCACCAGCCGCATGCCCCGCTCGTGCACGAAGCCCACGTTCGCGTCCAGCACGAAGGGATAGCCGGCGAGCACCGGGCACGACCAGCCTTCCGGCCCCTCGGCGCGCACGTACGGCAGGAACGCCGCCGGCACGCCGCGCTCGGCCAGTTCCACGAGGTGCGCGTGCATGAGCTTCGCCGGGTAGCACAGCGACTCGGAGGGAATCGTCTCAAGCGCTTGGCCGCGCAGGACCGCGACCGGCAGGCGCGACGGCACTACCCGGAAGCCAAGGCGCGTGAGCAGCGTGTGCCAGAAAGGATAGAGGTCGTACATGCCCAACGCGCGCGGCAGCCCGATGGCGCCGCGCGGCGCAGCGTCCTCCGGCAGCGCCCGGTACGCGAACAGCCGCTTGTACCGGTACGCGAACAGGTCCGGCAGCCCGTTGTCCTCGGCACCGTCCCCCAGCCCGCGCTCGCAGCGGTTCCCCACCGTGAACGTGCGCACCGCGTCGCCGTCGTCGAACGACGTCACCGTCAGACGGCAGGCGTTGCCGCACCGGCCGCACACCTCCGTGCGCTTGCTGCTTGCCAGGCGCTCCACCTTCGCGCGCGACAGCAGGCCGGAACGCCCGCCTGCCGCGGCTCGGTCGCGGGCGATGAGCGCCGCGCCGTACGCGCCCATGTGCGCGGCGAGGGCCGGCCGCGCCACCTCGGCGCCGTACAGGTTCTCGAACGCCCTCAGCACGGCATCGTTCATGAACGTGCCGCCCTGCACGACCACGCGCCTGCCGAGCGAGGCGGCGTCGCGCGCCCTGATAACCTTGTACACGGCGTTGCGCACGACGGAATACGCCAGCCCAGCCGCGATGTCGCCTAGCTCGGCACCCTCCTTCTGGGCATGCCTCACCCGTGACGTCATGAACACGGTGCATCGCGTGCCCAGGTCGACGGGGCGCTGCGCATGTACCGCCGCCTCGAGGAAACGGTCGAGGCGCACGTTCATGGACCACGCCATGCCGCTGAGCAACGCACCGCATCCGCTCGAGCAGGCCTCGTTCAGCACGATGTCGTCCACCGCGCCGTCGCGCAGCCACACGCACTTGATGTCCTGCCCGCCGATATCCAGGATGAAGTCGGCGTCGGGCACCAGCTCGCGCGCCGCGCGCACGTGCGCCACCGTCTCCACCTCGCCCGAGTCGAGGGCAAACGCCCGCTTCAGCAGCTCCTCGCCGTAGCCCGTCACGCACGCGTGCGCCACCTCCACCGCCAGCGTGCCGTCGTGGCGCAGCGGCAGGTGCTTCCACAGGTCTACGAGCATCGCCTGGGCCGCCTCCACCACGCTGCCGGCCGAGCGCTCGTAGTACGTTCGCAGCACGCGGCCCTGCTCGTCCACCAGCACGTACTTGATAGCCTCGGAACCCGAGTCTATCCCCAAGAACACGCGCCCCTCGGCGCTGCTCAAGTCGGCCCGCGGCGCCGCGAGGGCGGCATGGCGCCGCACGAACGCATCGTGCTCGGCATCCGTGGCGAACAGCGCGGGCAGGCGCTCCAGCGTGGCGCCCCGGTCCCAGGGTACGGACTCCAGCCTCCCGATGAGCTCCCCGAGCCCATACGGCACGCTGTCCCACGCCTCGAACGCAGCGCCCTCGGACACGAAGAGGTGGCCGTCGGGCGGCACTTCCAGGTGAGCGTCGTCCAGCCCCAGGCGCAGCCTGAACCGTTCGCGCAGAGCCGAAAGGAAGTGCAGGGGCCCTCCCAGCAGGGCCACGGTTCCGGAAATGGGCCGCCCGCAAGCCAGGCCGGCGATGCACTGGGCCGCCACGGCATCGAACACGGATCCCGCGATGTCCTCCTTCGGCACACCCTCGTTCAGCAGGGGGCGAACGTCCATCTGCGCGAACACGGCGCAGCGCGAGGCGATGGCGTGGACGGTGCGACAGCCGTGCGCGCAGTAGTTCAACGCCTCCGCGTTCATGTCCAGCATGCCGGCGATGGTGTCGATGAAGCCGCCGGTGCCTCCTGCGCAGGTGCTGTTCATGCGCAGTTCCTCCCCGCCGGTGAGGAACAGGATCTTCGAGTCCTCCCCGCCTATCTCGATAGCCACATCCACCTGAGGGATGCGCCGCTCGACGGCCGTGCGCGCGGCGACGACCTCCTGGGCGAACGGCAGGTCCAGCAGGTCGGCGAACTGCATGCCTGCCGACCCCGTGACGCCTATCGTCATCCGCTCTTCCGGGAAGCGCATCCGCGCCCGCGCAAGCGTGTAGCCAAGCGTCTCCCTCACGTTCGACAGATGGCGCTCGTACGAGTCGTAGAGCAGCTCCCGGTCGTCATCGAGCACGACGAGCTTCACGGTCTTCGAGCCTATGTCCACGCCGGCGTGCAGCATGTCCGCCTCCCTCCCCTCGTCGGGCGCCGCACGCTACGGCTGCGCCGGCTCGTCCCACGGGTACACCGGTGCGGGGCGCTCCTCCCGCCGTGCCTTCGCGGCAGCCGCCAATTCCAAGATGCGCGCGTGCTCCGCTTTCTTCTGGTCCAGATACGCCTGCTTGGCACGCTCGCGCATGGCGTCGGTGATGGGCTCTCCACAGGCCGGGCACGCGTCATCAAGCAGGTTGATCGCACCGCCGCATGCGGCGCACACGCCATGCTTGTCGTAGCACTTGCCGCAACGCGAGCAATCGGTGCACGCGAACGTCATAATCAACCATCTCCTTGGCATCCTCCGAGAACGAACGGTTGCCGGCACGACAGCAACGCCGTGCCGGCAACGAAAGCAACGGTGGCCGCCCGCGGGGGGATGCGGTCGGCCACCGCCGAGAGCATGGCGCTACCGGTACAGCGCCAAATGCCCGTCGGTCTGGTCGGCCAGCTGCTTCATCTCCTCGAGCTCGCCCACGTGCAGCGCCTTCGAGATGCAGATGGCCGCGCACGGTGCGTTGCCCTCTTCCTTCTCGAGGCAGTTCGCGCACTTGTCCAAGCGGTAGGCGTACGGCGACATGAACATCTCATGACGTCCGTCCACCACGTCGGGCTTGCCCAGGAAACAGCGCATGTACGTCTCCGTCACGGGCAGCTGGTAGTAGTCCTGGCACGCGAGCTGGCAAGCGGAGCAGCCCACGCAGTAGTCGAGCTCGACGAGCACGCCGATTTTCTTAGCCATGGTTTCTTCCCTTCGTTATCGTCGGTTTTCTCATGAAGTCAGGCTATTCGCTGAACTTGCTGACCTTGCACAGGCTGCTGCGCATGGGGGCGGCGCCGAAACCGGGGTCGGAGCCTTCCGCCGTGGTCAGCACGTTCGGGTTGGCCTGGTCCCAGTCGAAGCCGGGCAGGTTCAGCTCCTTGCAGGCGTGCTTGTAGTTCGGGCGACACATGCTCACCGCGCCCTTGATGACGCCCTTGGAGATGCGGGCCTTCGCCTTGATCTTGCCGCGCAGGCTCTCCACCCACAGCCATTCTCCCTCGGAGATCTGGCGCTCGCGGGCATCCTCCTCGTTCAGCTCGATGTAGGGCCACGGCTCCAGGATGCGCTGGTGGGCGATGTTCGTCCACGCGGAGTGGTAGAAGGCGTAGTCGCGCGCGCCCGTGGTCAGGCACAGGTCGTATTCTTTGTACAGCTCGGGCGTGGAGTACGGGCTCTCGAACGGCTCGTGGTAGCTGGGCAGCGGCGAGTCGTAGCCGTAGGACGGCATCTGCTCGGAGTACACCTCGATGCGCATCGTGGGCGTCTGGAACTTCACGAGGCCCTTCTCATGCTGCCGCGTCGTGCGGCTCTCGCCGCCGTACTCGATGAAGTATCCCTGCTTCGCCGCCACCTCGTAGTCGGTGATAGGCTCCTTGCCGTTGGGGATCAGATGGAACTCGTTCAGGCGCCACAGCTGCATCTCCTCGGAGCTCTCCCACGGCCACAGCTCCGGGTCGAAGCGCTTGCCCAGATTGCGCATGAAGTCCCAGTCGTCCCACGCCTCGCCGGGGGCCTTCACGGCCTTCTGCGGGATATTGAACGGGCACGGCTCGGGATACAGCTCCTCGTCGAAGTTGCCCACGCGCTCGGACCAGTGCGCGGCCGGCAGCACGATATCGGCCAGCTCGGCGCCCGGCGTCATGAAGTAGTCCATGTTCACGTTGAGCTCCAGCACGTCGGACATGAGCGCCTCGTGGATCTTCGTGGCGTTCTCGAAGCAGCCCAGCGGGTCGTTCGCCACCGAGATCATGACCTTCACGGGCCAGGGCTCGCCGGTGAGCATGGCGTCCCACACGTCGTTCGGGATGTTGGCGTTGCCGTACACTTGGGTGTACATGGGATGCTTGTCATAACCCAGGCGCAGCTTCGGAGGCACGCGGTCGTAGGCCGTGATCTTAGGATCGAGCATGAACTCCCAGAACGTGTTGAAGTAGATGCCGCCCTTGTCGTCCAGCGGCGGGTTCAGCAGCAGCTGCAGGATGGTGATGGCGCGGCCGGACTGCAGAGCGTTCGACGTCATCATGCAGGCGCCCAGGTAGGCGGTGAGCAGCGATGGCTTGTCGTCGGTGGGATTCGTGATGATGTCGAACATCTCCAAGATCTTCTCCACCGGTGCCCACGTGACGGCCGACACCTTCTCGGGCGTCCAAGCGGCCACTTCGTCCTTGTACGTCTCGAGGCCGGTCTTGCAGGTCTTCGTGCTGCCGTCCTTGAGCGTGACCTCGAAGGCGCCCATGAGCGAGGGCTTCACGTCGGCGCGGTCGAAGTCCTCGGTCTCGGGACGCCAGATGGCCGGGGCGCCGGCGGTCTTGTCCCACACCACGTAGTGCTCGTCGGATCCGCCTTCCACCAGGTCGGCCTCGCGCATCATCATGCGGGCCTCGTTGTCCACGAGGAACGGGGCGTTCGTCCACGTGGTGAGCATCTCCTCGGCGGCCAGGAACTTGCCGCTCTGGAACATGAGGTTCGTCAGTCCCAGCGCCAGCGCACCGTCGGTGCCGGGTCGCACGGGCACCCACAGGTCGGCTTTCGCGGCGATGTCGCGGAACACGGGGTCCACCACCACGACGCGCGAGCCGTTGCGCTTCGCGTCCATGATGCGCAGGCCGCTGTACTGGCGCGAACGGATGGGGTTCGTGCCCCACATGACGATGGAGCCGGCGTTGCGGTAGTCGCACGCCTCGTGCGGATGGAACATGCGCCCGTAGGTCACGTGCGTCTGGGCCAGGTTCGGCAGCAGGCACACGTGCGTGGGCCACACCTTGCCGCCGCCGTTCCACGTGTTGTTCAGGCGGTCCAGGAAGTGGTTCGAGCCGCGGCCCGTGCCCTGCGAGATGATGACCGACTGCGGGCCGTACTCCTCGATGGTCTCGCGGATCTTCTTCTCGATGATGTCGAGCGCCTCGTCCCACGTGATGCGCTCCCACTTGCCCTCGCCGCGCTTGCCGGCGCGCTTCAGGGGGTACTTGAGGCGGTCGGGATGCGCGTGGATCTCCTGGGCCGAGAACGCCTTGACGCACAGGATGCCGTCGTTCACCGGATTGTTCTTATCGCCCTCCACGCGCACGATCTCGTCGTTGTCGTTGACCGTGAGGATGACGCCGCACTTGGAATGGCAGTCGAAACAGACGGTCCTTACCTTCTTCTCCATGATCTACCTCCGTATTCGTATCTCTCGTCTCTTCACGCCCGCCCGTTGCCGGGCTGGCGAGCTAGAACTTCTTGTCCTTCGTCTCCGGCCCGAACAGGAACACCAGCAGGCCGGGGATGATGACCATGGCGGCGGCGATGTACATGGTCACGTACACGCCGAAGCTGGTCATGACGCCGGCCAGCACAATGGGGCCGACGATGGAGCCCATGCGCCCCCACGAGGTTGCCAGGCCGTTGCCCGTCGTGCGGATGGCCGTCTCGTACAGCTCGGGCGTGTACAGCGCCATCATCATGGCGTTCAGGTACTTGCCGAACTGGTAGAGGATGCCGGTGACGATGAGCATGACGAGCGTGGTGGACGCGCCGTAGGCGATGCCGAAGATGGACGTGCACAACCCGGCGATGAGGAACGTCTTCTTGCGCCCGAACTTCTTGGCCGACCAGCTGGCGAAGAACCATGCCGGGATGCCGCCCAAGATGCCGATGGTCACGAACCCGGTGGACTGAACCACGTCGAAGCCCTTCTCGATGAGGATGGTGGTGAGCCACGTGGTCAGGCCGTAGTCGCTGAACATGGAGATGAACCACACGAAGAAGCACAGCACGGTGACCTTCAGGTACTTCGACTTGAACAGGTCTTTGAACGACATTTTCGCATCGGAGCGCACGACGACCTCGACGGGCGGCAGCTCCTTGTGCCGCGCGATGGCCTCCTGCTCGAACTTCGCGCAGATGGCATCGGCCTCCTCATAGCGTCCCTTCGCCTCCAGCCACAGCGGCGACTCGGGGCAGATCTTGATGATGCCGATGACGAAGAACGCCGGCAGCGCCTCGGCCAGGTACACGCCGCGCCAGTCGAAGTGCGGCAGGATGAGCACGGTGAGCACGCCCGCCACGGCGAACCCGACCGGCGTCATGAGCTGGTAGAGCGTCATGAACTTAGGACGGTCCTTGCCCGACACGATCTCGCTCAGGTAGCTCAAGGCCACCGGGAACTGCGCTCCCAGGCCCAGGCCCAGCACGAAGCGCATGGCGAACAGGTAGTAGACATTGGGCGAGAGCACGAGCGCGAACCCAGCAACGCCCCAGATGAGCATCGAGGCAACGATGGTCTTCTTGCGGCCCACCTTGTCGGCGATGCGGCCGGCGGCGATGGCGCCGAAGAACATGCCCAGGAAGCAGATGGACGAGTAGTACCCGCCCGTCGTGGCGTCCATGCCGAAGTATTCGCGGATGGTCGGCATCAGGAAGCTGGTACCGCCCAGGTCGATGGTCTCGGCGAACCAGCCCATGAGCACGAAGAAGATGATAAGCGCCGTATGCGGCGAGGTCGGAATGCGGTTCATGCGATCGGCGACCGAAACGCGCCCGTCCTGCCCGCCATGCTCGCTCCCCTTGGCCGCGGGCGGTGCGGACCCTCCGGCGGCGACGGCATCTGCCATACGATCAACCTCCTTAAAGAATTGGATCTCCCCTTTGCCTCACCGCGCTGGCGGTGCGGCCGAATCGGAGCGGATGCGCGCCTTCCCCCTTCCCCGCTCAATCCGCGTCAAACCTTGTGCCACCCAAGATACGCGGCGGCCCGGCGGCGGTCGATCAATGGCTCGTTGCAACGGTTAAACGAATTGGCAGGGTGCTTGTACCGGAGCATAAAACGCTATGACCTCGGTAAACGAGGTCTCTGGCAGGATTTCCTGCAAAGTCTATCCGTAGGGCAGGAGCTCTGCCCTTGCCGCTCAACAGAGGTCGCCCAGCAGGCTGTGGCAAGGGCAGAGTCTCTTCCCTTGCCCTACGGGACAGCCTCCATGGCGAACCTGCGTTTCGGGCTTTCGGCGCAACCCTTCCGCGCTACACCAGCTCGTAGGTGTCCAGGTAACGCGGCTGCAGGTTCTTCTCGGCAACCGTCTTCCTTATGTAGCGGATCACGGCGTCCACGTGTTCCCGGGAACGGTTCTCCGGCGTGGAGAGCAGCCCGAACTCCGTGCTGAAGAAGCCCTCTGTGGGCTTGGTCACCACGCGATCCGGCAGCGTGCGCAGGCCCTCGACCAGCTTCGGTGCGAAGCCAACGGCCTGATGCTCCATGATCTGCACGAAGATGATGGCTCCGGCGTTCGTGACCGTCTTCACGTTGTCCTCGAGGATGTAGTCGTCGAGCGCATCGCCCAGCACGGTGTCCTTGTAGCGTGCCACCGGGTAAGGATCCACGTCGCGCGGTCGTACCGCGTCGCGCCGGGCCAACGGCGAGAACGACGACACCATCGCCACGAGCGGCGACGTGAACAGCGGCTCGTACACCATGCCTCCGTCCTCCACGAGCTCGTCCACGTAGCTGCGGTACTTCTCCGTCATGGGCAGCGATATGATGCCGAACGACTCCTCCTGGTCGCGCGACAGGATATGCGGCACAATGCGGTAGAGGTTCGACTCGTTGAGCTTCACCTCGAACGGGAACTGGCCCGGCCGCTGCAGGTTCAGCAGCGAGATGAGGTACTGGGACACGCAGGATGTCACCGTGATGCGCACGAGGCCCTTCGACGGCGCCATGTCGGCCAGCTTGTACTCGGTGAGCGATCCCTTCGCCTCGTCGTACAGCTCCACGATGGCGTCGATGCGGCGGCTGAGCTCCTCGCCGGCAGGCGTGAGCGATATCAGGTTGTTCTGGTAGGTCATGAGCGTGACGCCGAAGTCTTTCTCCAACTGGTGCAAGGCCCGGCTCAGCCCTTGCGGCGTCATGAAGTAGTGGGCGGCCGTCTTGGAGATCGATAGCGTGCGCGAGAAATCCTTGAAATAGTACAGGTACTCGATATGCATTGCGACCACACCTTCTCGTCTTCCCCTGAAACGTATGTGTGCAGCGCTCAGACGCGACGGCCTCGGATAGCCTCCCCAGTCTACCCGAGGGTCGTCGCACCGGCAATTTCCTGAGAAGCGGCGTCAAGTTAACGCCCGTTGGCCGGGAGAGCCGCTTCTGCGCATCCGACGTGCGGTTACGCTTGGGGAGCGGAGGGCGGCCCCGAAGGCTTGGGCGCCGTGGGCGCGCCCGGCGTGGCAGGCATCTTCTGCCCCGGCATGGCAGGCGCCGCAGGCTCGTCGGCCGGCGGCAGCGGCTCCTTGCAGAACGGGCAGGTCACCGGTCGGAAGTTAGGCGACACGATCTTCTTCCCGCAGGCCGGGCAGATTAGCGGTCCCGAGGTCGTATCAGGTGGTCTGAAGCACATGGCAGTCCCCTTTCCCCCTCGCGTAGATGCGAGGAACGTCGTTCGACGTTTTCACTATAGAAAAATGCCGACAAGGGGACAAACAACGAACGATCCCACTCCCCCCAACCGTTCGTTGCGACGGTGGAGCAGGATAGCACGGTGCTGGAAAGGAATTTGGACTGCGATGGCAGAATCGGGCGGATCTTGCGGCCGCCCCTCGTCGACGAAGGTTGAGAATCCTGCCATGAAAACGAGATTTTGGCGCGCATCTTTGCTTGCGATCGCCAAAGAGGAAAGGGAATGCCCTGCCCGTCTGCCGCCGCGCCTTAGTACTCGCGCTTTGCGCCGCCTATCAGCACGAGCGTGACCTTCGTTCCCACGCCCAGCTCGCTCTCCACTTCCATGTGGGTGTCGGAGCCGAAGTAGCCGCAGATACGGTCATGGACGTTCTTCACGGCGATGCCGCACCCGGTGGACGATTCGGGGTGCAGGATGTTCAGGCGCGCTTCCTCGGTCATGCCCACGCCGTCGTCCGCCACGCACACGATAACGTCGTCGCCTTTCACCTGGCCCGTCACGCTGATGGTGAGCTTGCCTTCCGACGGCATGGCATGGCGCACGGCGTTCTCCACGAGCGGCTGGATAAGGAAGGGCGGCACCATCATGTCGTCGACGTCCGGCTCTATGTCCACTTCCATGGCTACCCGGTCCTCGCCGAAACGCGCGATCTCGAACGTAAAGTAGCGCTTCGTCTGCTCCATCTCGCGCGCGAACAAGATGAGGTCGGTGGAGTCTTCCAACGTGCGGCGGTAGAACACGGCGAACTCGCGCAGCAGGATGCGCGCCTTCTCGGGGTTCGTGCGGATGAGCGAGGCGATGGTGTTGATGGTGTTGAATAGGAAATGCGGGTTGATCTGGCTCTGCAGCGCCTTCAGCTCCATGCTGGTGGCCAGCTTCGTCTGCTCCTCCAACGCCGAAGCCGCCATCTGGGTGGACAAAAGCTGGCCGAAACCCTCGGCGATGGACTTCTGCGTCTCGGAGATATGACGAGCCCGGCGGTAGTAGAACTTCAGCGTGCCCTCCACCGTGCGGCCCACCACCAACGGGACGATGATGGCGGCCTGGATGGTGGACGAGCCGGACGGGAAGCCGATCTCCTCCGGTGTGAACAAGATACGACCGCGCCCATCGGAGAGCGTGGCATGGGTTGCGTGCGTGCGGATAACGCTGCCGGAGGGGTTGTCGGCCTCCTCGTAGCCGGCGTAGCCCAGGATATGGTCCTTGTCGGTCACCGCCACGGCAATGGCCGCCGTCGAGGGCAGCAGCAGCTGGCAGATGCGCTGTGCAGCTTCGCTGGTCATCCCCTCCTTCATGCAGTCGAGCGTCTGGCTGGCCAGACGCAGCATGGCATCGGACTGGCGCGCGCGCACGGAATCGGGATCCATGAGCAGCCGGATGACGATGACGAGCGAGAGGGTGAACACGATGCCTGCCACGATGAGCACGGCGATGCTGCGGTACGGCGACACGGACGACCAGATGAGCACGAGGCCCGACAGCACCGCTACGGTGAACATGAACATCTCGAGCGTGAAGAAACGGGGCAGGGCGGTCTTTTCCGTCGTTTCCTGTTGCACCTGCTGCAAGGCGAACCTCCTCGTCGTGTCTGAAGGCACCATCCTACCAGCATCCGGCGTGCAATGCACGCCCGTTTGTCAGAGCACCCCCACCTCGTTCAGCACGAGCACGACTGCGGCCACGATGAGGAAGCCGCCGAAGATGAAGCGCAGCGTGCGTTCGGGCACGAGGCGCACGAGGCGGGCGCCGACCACGGCGCCGGGGATGGAGCCCACAGCCACCGCGATGCCGGCCATATAGTCGATATTGCCGAGCAGCCCCTGCTCGATGGTGCCCGGAATGGCCAGCAGCATGACGGCGATAAGCGACGTGCCCGACGCCTGCTTCATGGAGATGCCCACGAGCGACAGCATGAGCGGCACCATGATGAACCCGCCTCCCACGCCCACGTACCCGGACGCCAGGCCGGCGCCCAGGCCGATGGCGGCGCCGATGGCCAGCTGCTTGCGCGAGAGCTTGGGGAACGACTTGCCCGTGTCCGCAGCGATCTCCGACGCGCCGGCCGGTACATCCGACTCCACGTCGTCGTTCGCCGCGGCGTCGCCCGCCTGCTCCACGGCGGCCTCCACGGGGGTCTCGCCCGCAGGCTCCGCCTGCGCGGGCGCCGCGGGGCGGGCGGGCTTCATCTTCCACGCCTTCCGCAGCATGTTCACCGCCGAGTAGCCGATGATGAGCGCGGCCGCCAGCATGACCATCCAGGCCGGGGATATGGTGGCAAGCCATACGCCAATGGGCGAGGTGCAGGCACCGCCCAGACCGGCCGCCAGGCCGAGGGACGGCACGCATGTCTTGTGCCGCACGTGCGACACGGCTCCCGAAACGGAGGTGGGGATGATGGTGAAAAGCGACGTGGCCGTGGACATGATGGGGCTCATGCCGAACGCCAGGCGGAATATCGGCACGAGAACCGTGCCACCGCCGATTCCCAGCATGCCCGAGAGAATACCGATGCCGATGCCCACAAGGGCGGGTATCACGAGCGAAGTGAAGATGTCCATGGGCGCGCCTGCCAGTCCCTTCCCCAATCAACGATATGTCCGCGACCCAGTTTAACGGAAACGGCGCTGCACGCACGTTAAAGGCGCGTCAATTCCGCAAGCGTCAGGCATGCGTTGCCCAACGTTGCCGCCGCGTCGCCGACGGGCGGCCCCGGAGGATGCGGCAGCTTGCTGAACCTACGCGCAGGCAGGTCGCCGCACGCGCTCGGCTTGCAGCAAGCCGCTCTGGCGGTTGCCCGACCGGCGATGGTCCGGCACCCGCCGCGCTTCCGGCAGCTCGAGCGCTACTCGGCGATGTTGAGGCGGATCTCGCTCGTCACGCCGGGGTCGATGCCGGCCGCCTGAGCAGCCACTGCCGCCGCTTGGCGCGGGGAGTCCACGCCCAGCTGTCGTTGCGCGGCCGACTGGATGAGCGCCGTGCGCAGGATCTGGTCGTTCTCCATGCGCGCCATGAGCTCGGGCCATACGAACTGGAACTCGAAGTACTTCGAGCAGTTGCGCTGCGCGTACGTGGTGGCCTCTCCCGTCGCAGCCTTCGCGGCGCGGCGATAGGCCTTCTTGTCGGGGCGCGCCAGGCTGCGCAAAAACGCCGTCAGGCGGATGCGTCGCGTGATGCCCGGCTCCAGGAACGGCCCCGGATACGGCTCGAGCGAGGAGGGCTTCACCTGCAAGAGGTCGATCTGCGTGCGGCTGTACTCCATCTTGCGGAACTCGTAGAGCCAGCGGAAGATATCCTGGCGGAAGCGCGTGCCCTCGCTCTCGGTCTCGGGCGGCAGGTGGCGCAGGCTCCACTGGTTGTCCAGCCAGATGTCCGATCCGTACATGCGCAGATCCAGCATGTAATCCAGATCCTCGCCGCGCGCGATCCACGGGTCGAACGACAGGCGCTTGAATGCCTCTTTGTGCAGCGCCAGGCAGCCGCCGCACACGTGGTTCGAGCGCGACAGGCGCGGGCCGCGCATGGCCTTCGTCATCATCTTGTTGAACGCCTTGCCCTGCTGCCAGAAGTGGTTGTACCACTTGTCCTGGCTCTTCGAGAGATACGTGCCCTCGGAGTTGAAGTAGAAGCCCGTCTTGGCCAGGATGGGGATGCCCTTCTTCGTGAGCTTGCCCAGGCCGTACATGGCTTTCTGCAGGAAATCGGCGTCGTCCACCACCTCGTCGTCGTCAAGGAAGACCACCGAGTCGAAGCCGAGCGTGTTCGCCACCACGAGACCCAGGTTGCGGATGGCGCCGTAGCCGGACAGGCCGATCTCCTTCTGAAGCTTGCCCAGGCCCAGCTGCTCCATGCGCTGCTGGATGAGCGCGAGCTCGGGCGCTCCCACCACGGCCACGTTGAGAGAAGGGTACTGCGATACCTGCGTCTGCACCTTCTCGGCCGCCTGATTCTCGATGGACGGCTCGCTCACCACCAGCACCACGATCTGACCGATGCCGCGCACCTTCTGCAGCGAGTGCAGCAGGCGCGGCAGCTCGCCCGGGGCCGAGATGGGCGTGGCGTGGTCGTAGGTAGTCAAAACGCCGCCGCCTTCCTTGCGGCGACGGGCAGAGACGAAGGTCGGTATGACGATAACCGGGTTCATGCGCTTCCTTTGAAATCGGCGAGCCGACGGTCCCCTTCGACCGCCCTCAAAACTGATCTATTGTACCGCGCGGCCCGCGCTTTGGCCCTGCACCCTTTTGATTACACCGAATTTGCGAAGGGGACGCGAACGCACCATCCCGGCCAGTGCATGCTCGGAAAGGCGCACCGCCTGTGGAGCGGCCGCCGGCGCCGCCGATACGCCCATCCGGGCACCGAGGGCGAAAGCGGCCCGGAGAGGCACGATCGGGGGAGGTACGCCTACGACGCCTTCGCCGGCTGCTTCACCACACGGAAGCGCTTGAGCGCCGAAAGCAGCGGCAAACCCAGCACGTACATGACCAACGCCTCGCCGATACCGGTGGCTACCAAGCCGAACAGGTACATGGGCACGTAGGCGCCGTCCAACGCGATGCTCGTGAACGGGATGGTATAGAAGCCCAAGCCCTGCAGCAAGAGCGGCAGGTACGCGGGCACGATCACCGCGTTCGCGATCACCGGCCCGAGCAGCGCGAGCTTCGGACGCTCGCGCATCTTCCAACACCACAGCGCGCCCAGGAACGTGGCCAGGCTGCCGAACACCACGTCCAGCAAGCCGAGCGCCCCCGTTCCGTTCACGGCCAGCGCGATGAGGTTCGCCACGATGCAGCCCACCGTGAGCCCCGGCACGGCCGCCGGCGTGAGCACGGCCAGCACGCACACCGCCTCCGATATGCGGAACTGGACCGGCCCCCATGCCAACCCCTGCAAAAGCAGCAACGCGACGAGCGTGGCGGCGGCGTACACGGCCGCGATCATGCCCGCCTGGGCGACGTACGACGATCTTCCCTTGTTCATGGGTTTCTCCTTGTCTCCACACGACCTATCGGCCGCGGGCTTTGGGCAACGGGTAAACCGCGAGTGCAGGGCCCAACGATGCAAACGCGGAGCGCCCCCGCCATGCGCAACGCACAGCCGAACCGCCGCAGCGAAGTATAGCAGAAACCTTGATCAAGAAGCCGCTGCCATGGTTACGCAAGCTCTTCGACATCCAGGATGATTGCGAAAGATAAAGAGGATCGGATGCGTGCGAAGCGTGGCTGTGCGGGTTTTCGCAGGTCATACGCGGTCGGGCGAATCTACATCGACCTTCGATGTTTTTGGATGATAAAGAGGGGCACTCATCTAAGCTGGGCTCCCAACTGGTCGGAGCATTCCGCACGATCTTCTTTGACGAACAGGCTGCCCCGAGAAAAATTTAGGAGGGTCTTTCGCAGAGGCGGCAACGGGCGCTAGCCCCTCTTTCCCTTGCGGGATTTGAGTGGGCGGCGCTTGCCGCTGGTGGAGGCTTTCTCGCCGCGCAGGCGTCGGGCTTCCTCGCGGCGCTCCTTCACCTGGGCCGTCTCCTGGCGCAGGCCCTGGTAGGAGGCGAAGCGGTCCTCGCTCAGCTCGCCCGAGTCAACGGCGGCGCGCACGGCGCAGCCGGGCTCGTCCTGATGGCGGCAGTCGCGGAAGCGGCACTGCTCGGCCAGCTGCTCGACGTCGGCGAACGCGGCCTCGATGCCCGCATCGGCATCCCAGAGGCCCAAGCCCCTCACGCCGGGCATGTCCACCACGAAGCCGCCGCCCGGCACGGGAATCATCTCGCGGCTCACCGTGGTATGGCGGCCTTTGCCGTCGCCCTCGCGCACTTCGGCCGTCTCCTGCACCTCATGACCAACCAGCAGGTTCACCAGGCTCGACTTCCCCACGCCGCTCTTGCCGATGAAGACAGCCGTCGTGCCGGGAGGCACGAGGGCACGCACGGCCTCCACGCTTGCCGGCTCCGCCGCCGACACCACCACCGTCTCCGCAGCGGGCCCTGCCAGCTCGCGCACGTGGTCGCGCACGGTGCGCACGGCATCCTCGCTTTCGGCGAGGTCGGCCTTTGTGAGCACCACGGTCACGGCGGCGCCCGTCTCGTAGGCCAGCACGAGCTCGCGCTCGAGCCGCTTGAAATTCATATCGGAGAGCGGCTGCGCCACGAACACGCGGTCGAAGTTCGCAGCCAGCACCTGGGGCAGCGCCCGCTCCGTGGGGTCCTTGCGCACGAACGCGCGCGTACGAGGCAGGATGGCCTCGATGATGCCCTTGTCGTGACCTGCGGGGACCGTCACCTCCACCCAGTCGCCGATGACGGCACGCACCTGCTCGCCCTTCACAAGCGCCGTGGCGTGCTCGCAGCGCACGAGCCGCCCCCCGTCCGTCCGCACGAGCGGATACCCGCGATCCAGCTTGACGACCTGGCCCTTCTGCAAACGTACCCTCCTTGCCCTAGCGCTGCCGTTCGCGCAGATAGTAGAACACGCCCATGAGCGCGAGCCCCAACGCTGTGGCAATGGCGCCGGGAACGAACGCATTCACGTCGAACTCGTCTTCATGGTGCTTGCCCTTGTCCACCACGGTCACGATGTCGGCGTGCAGGTCGGTGAGTCCCTCGTGCTCGGTGCACACCAAATGGAACGTACCGCGCACCTGCAGCTTCGTGCCGGTGGTGCCGTACTTGCCAAACGTGTCTATCTTCGCCGCCTGCTCGACGGTCATCAGCACCGACACCGTTGCAGTGGAGTCCTTCTCGTTGGCGGCGAGCGTGATCCACCGGTGGCGGTTGTCCAAGCCCTCGCGGATGCTGTCCCCGATGGCCTCGCCCACCACCTGCACGGTCTGGTTGTCGTAGTACGCATCGGCGTTGCCGAGCGCCGCGATGGAGGTGTCGTAGATGAACGAGCTGTCGGGACGCTGCTGGGGGTTCACCAGGTTCTCGTCGTCGTCCGCGAACGCCGAGCCTGGCACGAGCGTCGTCGTCAGCGCCCCAGCCAGCACGAGCGCGGCAAGGGCGCGGCGCAGCCACCCAAAGGCTTCACCGTAGAAGAGACCTGCCTCGCGGCCGTGAGGCGCACGGCAACCGCAAGCCCCCTCGCCTTCGGCGCTCCGCGCCCCGCAGGCGCGCTCCCTTGCCTGGTCGGTCGCCCGCATCACAGCACCTCGCCTGTCCGTATCTGCGGCGTGCGCCGGCGCGGCTTGAACGACACGAATATCTCCACGATCAGCGCGAGCAGCGTCACGAACTCCAGACGGCCGGCCCACATCTGCACGATATAGAACACCTCCAGCGTGGCCGGCATGCCAGGTGCGGCCAGCCCCGAAGACACGCCGCCGTTCGATGCCATGGACACCGACTCGAAAATGGCCTGCGTGGCCTCGTACCCGTGCGAGATGCCCACGAGCGCGCCGATGACGTAGGTGAGCACGTACAGCGTGAACACCGTCATGGCCTCCTTCACCACCTCGGGCGTCACCATGCGACGACCCACGTGGTTGTACGACACCACCACACGCGCGGAGTCAGGCGCGAGCGCCTCCTTGATGGTGGCCACGATGGATTTCGCTATGATGCCCACGCGGCTGAACTTCACGCCGCCCGACGTGGACCCTCCGCTGCCGCCCACGGCCATGAGCAGGGCCACCACGAGGAACGCGCCCGACGACAGCGCGCCGGTGAGCTGGTTCGTGGTGATGTTCTGAAAGCCGGTGGTGGAGAATGCCGAGATGACCATAAACCCGCCGCGCCTCAGCATGGCCGGCAGGTCGGAGAAGTTCAGGCTGGCGGACAGCGAGGCCGCGAACACGCACGTCATCACGGCAAGCCACAGCACCATGGTGCGTATCTCCAGATCCCGGAAGAACACGGCCACGTGGCCTTTCCATATCTCGGAGTGCAGCACGAAGTTGACGGAGCCCAGCAGCATGAGCATCATGAGCACCACCTCGATGGGGAACGAGTGGTAGTACATGATGCTCTGACTCATAGGAGCGAAGCCGCCTGTCATGAAGCCGGATATGGACAGCCAAAGCGATTGCAAAACAGCGCGCAGCGGTTCCATACCGACGAACAGGCACATAAGGGAGAGTATGGCCGTGGCAACAATGATGAACCCCATGCCGATCTTGGCGATGAACTGCGACGTTTGCACCACGTTGGGCACGACGTGCTCGCTGCGCCCCTCCGACGAGTACAGGCTCGCACCCGAGCGCTTGCCGAACAACCCGAACGACAGCGCCACCACGATCAGGCCGAATCCTCCTAAAAGGTGCATCATGAAACGCCACATGTTGTCGGCATTCGAAAGATGGTCGAGATCGAGGATAATGCTGGCGCCCGTGGTGGTGATACCCGACACGCCGTCGAACAACGCGTCGAGGTAGCTGGCAAAATGGCCGGAGAGGTACAGCGGTATGCTCGCCACAAACGCAAGCACGATCCACGCGAAGCCGGTCACGGCCAGCGCCTGCTGGCGGCCGAGCCGACCGGGCTCAATGCGCAGGAAGCGCAGGCCCGAGCCCAGGATTAGCGAGATACCGATGGTCAGCAGGTAGTGCGAGGCCGGTTCCCACTCGCCGCACGCGATGGCCGTGGCCAGCGGCACGAGCAGCGCAATGGTGGAGAACAGGACGAGCACGCCCAGATAGTGCCCGATGACACGTATGTCGTAGAGGGAGAACCGCTGCCACATGGCCTATCCCCTCCGAAGGCCGGCGCACGGTGCAGCCTGGTTGTCCGTCGTCATCCCAGCACAACCCTCACCACGATGATGAGCGTCCATAGCAGCAGGAGAAGGCACGCGAGCGCCAGCAACACGACGCCGAACCCGATCAGCGGGGTGGTGATAGCCTGCCGTATGCTCTGCTTCGAAGTGCGCATGCCGGTATTCTAGTACAAAAGCCCCGCGCGCGATACGCCTCACGTGCCAACACCGCTAAACGTTGATGCGGCGCTTCTCGTTCGTCTACCCGGGAAAGCCGTCCCGGTGTTTCACGTGAAACACCGGGACGCGAATGCGTCGAGAAAGCGGGCGCGGGCATCGCGGGTGGAAAGGGCGGTGCCCGGTGCATTCGCACCGGCGAACGCCTCCTCGAGAAAACGCCGCTGATCAGGAGCAAGCGACAACTCCTCGCGCCAGGAGCCTCCCTGACGCGAGGAGTCGAACGACGAGTACCGCAGGTACAGCACAAGATCGGCGAAACCGGCGATGTCCGCGGCGCAGGCGGCAGCGAACGCCTCCGCGCCTTCCTCCACGAGCCGGCTAAGACCGAAGTCGACGAGCGAGACCCGCTCTCCATCGTACAGGATGTTTGCCGGGCGCAGGTCGCCGTGAGCCGCGCCGGCCTCGTGGAGGGCGATGAGCGCGTCGGCCAGTTGCGCGCCTATGCCCGCGACTTCTACGGCTCCGAACTCATGGTGTCGTTCGAACAGCCAGGTGGCGAGCGAGTCGCCCGGCATGCGCTCAAGCACGATGAAGTAGGCGCATCCTGCGCGCACGATGCCGCGCCACGCCGGCACGGCCGGATGGTCCACGCGGGAGAGCGGCGCCACCTCGCGCCACACGGCGGCGAGGTCGTAGGCAGAGCGAAGGGGACGCAGGAGCTTCAGCGCCGCCGGGGCGCCGCCGGGACCGACGGCGTCGAACACGGCGCCCGAGCCGCCGATGCCCGTCAGCCTTCCTATGCGGTAGCCCTGCACCGAGCGTCCGCAAAAACGCCGGTACGGCAGCGCCACGAGGTGCTCGGCCACGCGGGACATGGGAGGCCTCCCGGCGCGCGGCGCTACCGCGGCATACCGCAGGAGGGGCAGAACTTCGCGCCCGGCGGCAGTTGCGATCCGCACGAGGCGCAGAAACCGCCCTGGTCCACCTTCGCACCGCACTGGAGGCAGAATTTGGACCCGGCCGGGATGGCCGTGCCGCACTGCGCGCAAGCCGTGCCGGCGGCGGGGACGGCCATGGACGCGACAGCAGTCGGCATGCCGCCCATCGGGCCAGGCTGCTGGTGCGCCTGCACCTGCGCCGGATGCTGGCCGTACCCCTGTTGGCGGTAAGCCGCCTTGCGACGGTCGGAGCTGCTGAACGAGCCGAAGCCCAAGCCGGACAGGAAGCCCTTCTGCTGGTACTGGGCGCTGCCGCCCTGGCCGTACTTGCGCTTCTTCTTGCTGCTGAACGAGAACATGCCCATGAATGCCGCCTTTCGAAGGTCGCCCCGCACCTCGGCGCGGCGAGAATCGTTGCAAACGTTGGAACCACGGTAGCAGAACCGTGCAGCACGAAGATCAAATCGAGGTAAAGGATGGCGCCGGGCCGCACCGCTCCCGAAAAACCGCACAACCGTCGCAAGACGCAAAACGACCCGCCGCGCAGCTGACGGACGGGTCGTTTCAAGTCTTTTTCGCTCACCGCTGATACACGAGGCTCCTAAGTGGACAACGGCTACTTCTCCAACAGCAGGTCGTCCAAGGCGGTGGCATCGAGCTCCAGCGGGGCCTCGACGGTGCACTCGTAGTTGCCGTCGGCATCGATGTCGATGAGCACGTGGCTGCGGTCGCGCAGCTGGCCCTCCACCACCTTCTGGGCAATACGGTCCACGATCTCACGCTGGATGAGGCGCTTCAGGGGACGCGCGCCGAAGATGGGGTCGTAGCCGTCGATGGACAGGTGCTCCATGGCCGCAGGGGTCACGTCGAGCGTGACGCGGCGGTCGGCCAAGCGGTCGCGCACCTCTTCCAGCTGCAGATCCACGATGGGCTCGATGTTCGTCATGTTCAGCGCGTTGAACACCACCACGTCGTCGATGCGGTTGATGAACTCGGGGCGGAACGTGGCGCGCAGGGCCCCGTCGATGGCCTGCTTCATGGCCTTCTCGTCGCCGTGCTCGGCGAACTCGCGGATGAACTGCGAGCCCACGTTCGACGTCATGATGATGATGGCGTTCTTGAAGCTCACCACGCGGCCCTGGCCGTCGGTCAGGCGGCCGTCGTCGAGCACCTGCAGCAGGATGTTGAACACGTCCGGGTGTGCCTTCTCGATCTCGTCCAACAGCACCACGGAATACGGCTTGCGGCGCACGGCCTCGGTCAGCTGGCCGCCCTCGTCGTAGCCCACGTAGCCCGGAGGCGCGCCGATGAGGCGCTGCACGCTGAACTTCTCCATGTACTCGGACATATCGATGCGCACCATGGCGCGCTCGCTGTCGAACAGGTACTCGGCCAGCGCCTTCGCCAGCTCCGTCTTGCCCACGCCGGTGGGTCCCAGGAACAGGAAGGAGCCGATGGGGCGATCGGGGTCGGAGAGCCCGGCGCGGTTGCGGCGGATGGCGCCGGCCACCGAGGACACGGCCTCGTCCTGGCCCACCACGCGCTCGTGCAGCTTCTCCTCCAGGTCAACGAGCTTCGCCATCTCGCCCTGCATCATCTTCTGCACGGGGATGCCCGTCCACGTGGACACGACCTCGGCTATCTCGTCGTCGGACACCTCCTCCTTCAAGATGGCGCCGTCCTGCTGCTTCACATTCAACGCCTCTTCGGCGTCGTGCAGGCGGCGCTGCAGGTCGGGGATGCGGGCATAGCGGATCTCGGACGCCTTCACCAAGTCGCCCTCGCGCGTGGCGCGCTCCTCTTCGAGCTGGGCGCCCTCGAGCTCGCTCTTGAGCTCCTGCACGTTCACGATGGCATCCTTCTCGTTCTGCCACTCGGCCTTGCGCTTGTCGAGGTCCTCCTGGGCGGCGGCGATGTCGCGGCGCAGCGCCTCCAGGCGCTCCTTGGAGGCCTCGTCGGTCTCCTTCATGAGCGCCTGCTCCTCGATCTGCATCTGGGTGAGCTTGCGGTCGGCGGCGTCAACCTCCTCCGGCATGGAGTCGATCTCGATGCGCAGGCGGCTGGCGGCCTCGTCCATGAGGTCGATGGCCTTGTCGGGCAGGAAGCGGTCGGAGATGTAGCGGTTCGAGAGCTCGGCCGCGGCCACGATGGCGGCGTCGGTGATGCGCACGCCGTGGTGTATCTCGTACTTCTCCTTCAGGCCGCGCAGGATGGCGATGGTGTCCTCCACCGTGGGCTCGGTGACCAGCACCGGCTGGAAGCGTCGCTCAAGGGCCGCGTCCTTCTCGATGTACTTGCGGTACTCGTCGAGCGTCGTGGCGCCGATGGCGTGCAGCTCGCCGCGGGCGAGCGCGGGCTTCAGCATGTTGCCGGCGTCCATGGAGCTGTCGCCGGTGGAACCGGCGCCCACGATGGTGTGCAGCTCGTCGATGAACAGGATGATCTGCCCCTCGCTCTGCTTCACCTCGCGCAGCACGGCCTTCAGGCGGTCCTCGAACTCGCCGCGGTACTTCGCGCCGGCCAGCATCGCCGGCAGGTCGAGGGCGATGATGTCGCGGTCCTTCAGCGAGGAGGGCACGTCGCCGTCGACGATGCGCTGGGCCAGGCCCTCCACGATGGCCGTCTTGCCGGTGCCGGGCTCGCCGATGAGCACGGGGTTGTTCTTCGTGCGGCGGGACAGCACCTGGATGGTGCGGCGGATCTCCTCGGCGCGGCCGATGACCGGGTCCAGCTTGCCCTCGCGGGCCTGCTGGGTAAGGTTCTGGCCGTACTGCTCCAGCGCCTCGAACTGCACCTTGTTCTGCTGGTCGGTCACGCGGGTGTCGCCGCGCAGCTCCTCGTAGGCCGCCTCGATGGTCTTGCGCGTGATGCCGGCGGCGTTGAGTATTTTACCGGCGGCGCCCTTTTCCTCGGCCAGCGCGATGAGCAGGTGCTCACTCGTGGCGTAGCTGTCGCCCAGCTTCTCGGCTATCTTCACGGCGCTGTCGATGAGCCCCATGAGCGCCGGGCCCGGCACGCCGCTCATCATCATGGGACCGCTCGCGCTCACCTTCGGCATGCGCAGGATCTCGTCGTCCACGTTGGCCAGCAGCTGGAACGGCTCGGCGCCGATGCGCTTGATGATGGCCGAAAGGTTGTTCTCCTTCGATTCGAGCAGGGCCTTCAACATGTGGATGGGCTCCGCTTGGGATGCTTCGTTCTCGGAGGCGATGGTGATGGTCTGCTGCAACGCCTCCTGGGCGGTCAGGGCCAGTTTGTTCAGGTTGCCCATGTTCATAGGTTCGTTCCTCCTTCGCTTTCGTCCAATGGCAAAAGCCGAGAATGCAAGGTCAGGGAAGGCGCCGCAGCGCCGTGGGCATGTCGGATGCCCGCACGAGCGAGTTCACGCTCTCGCGCGTTTCCAGCTCGTGCACGCGATCGGCCAAGCGGCGCACGCGTTTGTGCAGGTCGTCCAGCTCGTTGTCGCGCTCGTCCAGCCGCCCCTGCAAGTCCAGGATGCGGATGACGCCGGCCAGGTTGATACCCTCGCCGGTGAGCTCGTTGATGAGCTCCAGCCGCTCGATGTCGGCCTGCGAGTACATGCGCGTGTTGCCGCTCGTGCGCTGCGGCGTGACGAGGCCCTTCTGCTCGTAGGTGCGCAACGTCTGCGGATGCACACCGGCAAGCTGGGCGGCCACGCTTATCATGTAGAGCGGGCGGTTGCGGTCGGTACGGTCGGTCATTGCCAGCTCCTCACGTCGTCCGTGGTTGCCGCAAGGAAGTCCTCCATGGCCTTCTTCTGGCCGTCGTTCATGGCCTTCGGCACCTGCACGTCTATCTTCACCTTCAGGTCACCGGTGCCCTCGCCCTTCACGCGCGGGGCGCCCTTGCCCTTGATGTTGAGCACCGTCTCATCCTGCGTGCCGGCGGGCACGCGGACGCGCACCTTCGTGCCGTCGGGTGCGGGCACGACGACGCTGGCGCCCAGCGCCGCCTCGGCCACGGTCACGGGCACGTTCACCTCCACGTCGGCCCCCTTCCGAGAGTAGTAGGGGTGCTCGTCGATCTTCGTCGTGATCAGCAGGTCGCCCGCCGCGCCGCCGTTCTCGCCGGGACCGCCCTTGCCCTTGAAGCGCAGGCGGCCGCCATCCACGGCGCCGGCCGGTATCTTCACCGTGAGCGTTTCCTTGTCGGCCCGTCCGGGCACGCGCACGGTCACGAGCTTCTCTGCGCCCTTGAACGCCTCGTCGAACGACACGTTCAGCGTCACGTTCATATCCTGGCCCTTGCGGGGCCGTGGCTGGCGCGCGCCGCCGCCGAAGCCGGACAGGTCGCCGAAGTCCCAATCGCTTCCGAAGGCGCCGTCGCCGTGGCGGATGCTCTCAAGGATGTCGGCCCAGCTGCCGAACCCGCCGGCGCCGGCTCCGGCTCCGCCGAAGATGTCCTCGACGTTCACGTTGCCGCCACCGCCCCAGCCATGCGGGATCTGGTTCTCGTTCGCGGTCCCGTACTGGTCGTACAACTTGCGCTTCTTGTCGTCGGACAGCACCTCGTACGCTTCGTTGAGCTCCTTGAACTTCGCCTCGTCGCCGCCCGTGTCGGGGTGGTGCTTGCGCGCGAGCTTGCGGAACGCCTTCTTTATCTCGTCAGCCGTGGCGTTGCGCGCAACGCCGAGCGTTTTATAGTAGTCGGGAGTCGCTGCCATGCTCCACCACCTTTCGTTCTATCTCGTATCAAGCAGAAGCGGGCCTTGAATCCGCCCGCTTCCACCTGCCGCTATTTCTTGTCTTCTGTGCCCTCGTCAGGCGCTTTCTCGCGTTTCGGGCCGCCGCTGGTCACGGTCACCATCGCTGGTCGCAAGACTTTCGATCCCATCTTGTAACCTTTCTGGTAGACCTCGGCCACCGTCTCGTCGGGCACGTTCGCGTCGTCGACCGTGGCGACGGCCTGCGCCTCGAGCGCGTCGAATGCCTCGCCCTGCGGGTCGATGACCTCCACGCCGTCCTTCTTCAGCACGTCGACCATCTTCGTGTGCACGGCGCTCACACCGTCCAGCAGCCCCTGCTCGCCGTTCTTCGTCGCGTAATCGATGGTGCGCTCGAAGTCGTCCAGCACGGGAAGCAGGCTCGACACCAGCTTCTCGGTCGCGCGGGCCTTCTCGACCTCGCGCTGCTCCGTCGTACGACGGCGGTACGTGTCCCATTCGGCGTGCAGCCGCAGGAACTTGTCCTGCCACTCCTGGGCCTCGGCCTTCGCGGCAGCCACCTGCTCGCTGTCAGTGGGCGCGGCCTCTGCAGGCTCGCCTTCCAGGGCCGCCTCGGCCTCTGCGACGATACGGTCGGCATCGCTGCCGGCGGCCGACCCCTTCGGGTCGGACGACGCGGCGGTGGCACCGGGCTCTGGGGAGGGGGCAGCAGAGCCGGTGCCCGCGTCGGCCTGGCTCGCGGAGGGCTGGGAATCCCCGGCCGCCCCGCGCATGTCCTCGATGGGGATGTTCCTGCCAGCGCCCTGCGCCGGGCGCCCGGACGGGGGTGTGCTCGGCTTGGCCATAGCGGTTACTTCCCTTCCTTGCCGTCGTTCTCGTCGACAACCTCGTAGTCGGCCTCGATGGTGTCGCCGGCCGGCGTGGACTCGGCCGCAGCAGCCTGCGCGCCGGCATCCGCGCCCTGCGTGGAGTACACGACCTCGGCCAGCTTGTAGCCCGCCTGCTGCATCTTCTCGGTCGCGGCCTTGATGGCGTCGAGGTCGGAGCCCTCGAGCGCGCTCTTGGCCTCGTTGATGGCCTCCTCGGCAGCGGACTTCACGTCGGCCGGTGCCTTGTCGCCCACCTCGGCGAGCGTCTGCTCGGTGGCGTTCACCAGCGCGTCGCAGTTGTTGCGGACCTCGACCTCTTCCTTGCGCTTCTTGTCCTCCTCGGCGTGCAGCTCGGCGTCCTTCACCATGCGCTCGACCTCGTCGTCGTTCAACGCGGTGGAGCCGGAGATGGTGATCTGCTGCTGCTTGCCGGTGCCCAGGTCCTTCGCCGACACGTTCACGATGCCGTTGGCGTCGATATCGAACGTGACCTCGATCTGCGGCACGCCGCGGCGCGCGGCCGGGATGCCGGACAGCTGGAACTTGCCGAGCGTCTTGTTGTCGTGGGCCATCTGACGCTCGCCCTGCAGCACATGCACCTCGACGGACGTCTGGTTGTCGGCCGCAGTGGAGTAGATCTCCGTCTTGCGGGTGGGGATGGTGGTGTTGCGGTCGATCATCTTCGTCATGACGCCGCCCATCGTCTCCACGCCCAGCGACAGCGGGGTCACGTCGAGCAGCAGGATGCCCTCCACGTCGCCGGCCAGCACGCCGCCCTGGACGGCCGCGCCCATGGCCACGACCTCGTCCGGGTTCACGGACATGTTCGGCTCCTTGCCGGTGAGCTTCTTCACGATGTCCTGCACGGCGGGCATGCGGGTGGAACCGCCCACGAGGATGACCTCGTCGATGTCGCCGGCCTTGAGGCCCGCGTCCTTGAGCGCCTGCTCAACAGGCTTCTTCACACGGTCGAGCAGGTCCTTCGTGATGCGCTCGAACTCGGCACGCGTCAGCGTGTAGTCCAGGTGCTTCGGACCGGAGGCGTCGGCCGTGATGAAGGGCAGGTTGATGTTGGCCTGGGTGGTGGAGGACAGCTCCATCTTCGCCTTCTCGGCGGCTTCCTTCAGGCGCTGCAGGGCCATCTTGTCCTGGCGCAGGTCGATGCCATTCTCGGCCTTGAACTTGTCGGCCATCCAGTCGATGATGCGCTGGTCCCAGTCGTCGCCGCCCAGGTGGTTGTCGCCTGCGGTGGCCGCAACCTCGAACACGCCGTCGCCGAGCTCCAGGATGGACACGTCGAACGTGCCGCCGCCCAGGTCGAACACGAGGATCTTCTCGTCCTTGTTCGTCTTGTCCAAGCCGTAGGCCAGCGCCGCCGCCGTGGGCTCGTTGATGATGCGGAGCACCTCGAGACCGGCGATCTTGCCGGCGTCCTTCGTGGCCTGGCGCTGCGCGTCGTTGAAGTACGCGGGCACCGTGATGACGGCCTGCGTGACCGGCGCGCCCAGCTGCTTCTCGGCGTCGTTCTTAAGCTTCTGGAGCACCATGGCGGAGATTTCCTCCGGGGTGTAGTCCTTGCCGTCGATGTCGACGACCGCGCGGCCGTCCTTGCCCTTCTGCAGCTTGTAGCTCACGGTCTTGCGCTCTTCGGGAGTCTCGTCGTAGGAGCGGCCGATGAAGCGCTTCACGGAGGACACGGTGTTCTCCGGGTTGGTGACCGCCTGGTTCTTCGCGGCCTTGCCGACGACGCGCTCGCCGTCCTTGCGGAAGCCCTCGACGGACGGCGTGGTGCGGTCGCCTTCCGCGTTCACGAGGATTTCGGGCTCCGAGCCCTCCATGACCGCCATGGCGGAGTTCGTGGTGCCCAGGTCGATGCCGAGAATCTTAGCCATTATCGTTCCTCTCTGTTGGAGTTGTTACCTTGTTGGGTCGTGCTGGTTCGTGCCGGGTCGTGCTCTGAGGTTCGCCTTCTATGCAAAGAGGTGCGCAACCGCGCACCCGTTCGCCGTACGAACATCGGGCGGCGAACGGGTGCTCTTTGCCGCTCAATCTTCTTTCGACGTTTTGCACTATATAATCTAAGTCTTACGTTGTCAAGTTATATCATAAGTTGCTGTTGATGTTTTGTAACAATGCACACTATACTCATACTGAAGGCAACGAGACGGCTGGGACAAGAGCGTTACGGCCCCTGCATTCGTTCGTTTCCCGCACGATGCCCCAATAGGATCGAATGTGTGCGGTCAATGGAGAGACAGAGGGCGGCGGCGCAGGGAAGGGGTAAGCGTCGGACAATGTTTCACGTGAAACATTTGTGCGCTATTATGCGAGCAACTGCGCGCGTCCTTATTGGGCGGCGCACGCCGCAGACGGAATTCTCGTTTCGTTTTTCGGGCACCCGCCGAGCACCTTTGCAGGTTATCCCGAAAAAGCAAAAGCCCCCGCATCTGCTTCCACAGATGCGGGGGCCGGTTGATCCGGTACGGGGATCGCTTGCGAGGCGTTAGTCCTCGACGACCTCCGGGATAGCGCCCATGGGGCACTCCTCGACGCAGTCGCCGCACGCGATGCAAGCATCCTCGTTCACGACGTCGGCCTTGCCGCCAACAACCTCGAGCACTTCCTGCGGGCAGGCGTCGACGCAGATGCCACAGCCAATGCACTCATCGGCATCGATAACCGGGTGAGACATGTCATTCTCCTTCTCGTCCAAAATACCCGCGAGCACACGGGCAACTTCCCCAAAAACTTACTGCCCGCAAGATACCATGGTTCTATGCAAATGCAAGAAAAATCGGCGATTTTTCAGGGTACGGTACGAATTCTTTCATGGATGCTGGGCGTGTGCACGAGCAGCGTGAAGATGGCGCGCCTGCGCGTGCTCAGGCGACAGCGAGGGGCACGCGAAGGATGCGAAACATTCCGCCCGGAAGCGGCGCCCGCATGCCAAGGGCCCCTCCGCACAGGAGCCCTCGGCATGTGCAGAATGCTCTCCGCGGGACCTCGGATCCGCCTGCCGACTCTAGCAGATCCGGGGCAGCTGCTCGCCTACGAGCATGTCGAGGATGCGCGTGCCGCCGAACGCCGTGCGCAGGAACACCTTGGGACCGCGCTCGGGCTGCGCTGCAGCCACCTCGCCGATGATCGCAGCATCCGCGCCGTAGCGGTTCGCGCGCATGGCGGCGAGCGCGGCGTCGGCCTCGTCGGGCGCCACCACGCATACCATCTTGCCCTCGTTCGCCACCTGCAGCGGATCGTAGCCCAGCATCTCGCAGGCGCCCAGCACGGCCGGTTTCACCGGCACGGCATCCTCCTCCACGGTGATGTCGGTGTCCGACTGCGCGGCAAGCTCGTTCAGCGTGGAGGCCAGGCCGCCGCGCGTGGGGTCGCGGAAGCAGCGCGTATGGGGAGCGGCCGCCAGCACGTTGGCGATGAGATGGTTGAGCGGGGCGGCATCGCTTTCAAGGTCGGCCGAGAACGACAGCGACTCACGGCAGCTCATGATGGTGATGCCGTGGTCGCCCAGCGTGCCGGTGACCAGCACCTTGTCGCCCGGGCGACACCGAGCGCCGCCCATTTCCACGTCCGGCGCCAGCGTTCCCACGCCGCTCGTGTTGATGAACACGCCGTCGCCATGGCCACGGTTGACCACCTTCGTATCGCCCGTCACCAGCGCCACGCCCGCCTCACGGGCGCACTCCGCCATGGAGTTGCAGATGCGCCTGAGATCGTCGATGGGGAAACCCTCTTCCAGAACGAAGCCCACGCTCAGGTAGCGGGGTGTCGCGCCGCTCGTGGCCACATCGTTCACCGTGCCGCACACGGCGAGCCGGCCGATGTCGCCGCCAGGGAAGAAATGAGGCGTCACCACGAAGCTGTCCGTGGAGAATGCCAGCCGCTCGCCCGGCGCCGGCGCGGGCAGCACGGCGGCATCGTCGCCGCGCAACAGCTCGTCGCCCGCATAGGCGGCGAAGAACACGTCGTCGATAATGCGTTTCATCATCGTACCGCCGCTTCCGTGTCCCAACATCACCGTGCTATCCATAACGCTCCTTGCCTCGATTAGTCCATACAAACGAAGGTTTAAGTGAAACATCTTCGACCCGGCTCGTAAAGGGAGGTTTTCGCGGCGCTTGAAACCCTCCTGCTTTCAACCGCCACCGAGCCGACGGGCCTTCTACCTATATATACTGTCCTGTGGTCGTAACTACGAGGCGCCCGTTCTTCACGCCCTTCGTACCCAAGATGAGGTTCGCGATATCCTGCACGAGCCCCGTTTCGCCGCGCAGCACGATGACCTCGAGGCAGTTGTGCTCGTCGAGGTGCACGTGCATCGAGGACACGATGGACTCGAAGTATTCGTGCTGGATGGCATGCAGCTTCTCCTGCAGGTCGCTGGCATGGTGGTCGAATACGATGGTGAGCGTGCCCATGACCTCGGCGCCCGGCGTGGCGCATTCCTCTTCCACCAGCGCATCGCGCACGAGGTCGCGCACGACCTCGCTGCGGTTCTTGGCCAGTCCGCGGCGGGCAACGAGCCGGTCGAAGCGCACGAGCAGGTCCTCGGGCATAGCCACCGAGAACCGCATCAGATCGTTGCTCATCGACGTGCCCTAGACCAGGTTGACGGTGACGTTGCTGGCTGCTGCGGCGTCGTCCTCGAGGGCGTCCTTCGCCTCGCCGAGCAGCGCACGCACGTCATCGAGCAACGCCTGGGCAGCATGCATCTTCTCGGACACGGTGGCGAAGCCGGCGTCGCCCGCCAGATGCCCCAGCGTGTGCGCCCAGCGGCGCTCCAGCTTCACGTGGTCGTCGACCTGCTCGATCATCTGCTCGAGCTGTCCGGTATTCACTCCGTTGGTGCACATAAGGCTACCTCCTGTATCGTTTCGCGGCGCGCGCCGAAGGGCGCCTCGCCGTTGCCGTCGGTTCTTGCTATCATGATCGTTATACGTGGAACGCCCGGCGACCGCAAGGGACAGTGTGAAAAATTCCGCAAATGGTAACATGTACGAGGTAGCGCTCGAAGAGATATGGGAGCTGTTCTCGCCCTACCTCGATGGCGCGCGGACGGGCGTCGTGTGCGTGGCGAGCACGGCCCGGCTCGGCGACGCCGCGCGGAGCGCGCTCGAGAACTCGGCCGCGGCGCTCGGATACGGGCGCGCGTGCTGCACGTATGTCGCCCTGCGGTCAGAAAGCGCAGCCGGGAAGGCCCCGGGCACCGAAGAAAGCGGAACTGACAAGGAGAGAACTGCCGATCACGAGGTTGCCGGAGAGGCAGAACTCGACGGCCAGGCGCTGTTTCTGCTGCTGGAAGGATTAGATCCGCTGGTCGTTGTGGCAGCGGACGCCGAGGCCGCTCGGGCACTCGGCGCCGCATATCGTCAGGAGGTTCCCCTCGACGGCGCCTGCCGCCTGTTCGGGCGAGACGCCGTGTCGTTCAAGTCGTTCGAGCATATGCTGGACGACGCGCAGAGCAAGCAGGCCGCCTGGGCTCTGCTCAAGAAGCTGCCGCGGTACGGTGAGCGCTAGCTACGCCCTCACCACGGCTTCCGCGGCATCCAGCAGCGCATGCACCTCGTCCACCGTCTCGGCCTCGGCGTACACGCGCACGAGCGGCTCGGTTCCGGAGGGGCGCATCATAACCCAGGCGTCGCCTTCGAGGTAGAACTTCACGCCGTCGCGACGGTCGACGTCCACGACCTTCTTCCCGCACACCTCGTCGGGCGCGTAATCCGGCACGACGCTCGCACGGAAGCGCGCCATCTGCTCCTCGGTGATGGAAAGGCCGCGGCGCTCGAACTCCAGCTTGCCCACCTTCTGGAACATGTCGTCCACCAGCTGACCCAGGCTCATGCCGCGCTGCGCCATCGTCTCGGCCAACAGCAGGGCCATGAGCAGGCCGTCGCGCTCCATGACATGCGTGGGAATGCCGATGCCGCCGGACTCCTCGCCGCCCAGCATGACATCGCCCTTCTCCATCTCGGCGTAGATCCACTTGAAGCCGACCGGCGTGCTGGTGAGCTCCAGGCCCAGGCGCTTGCACTGGCGGGCGAGCATGGCCGACGCGGTGATGGTGGACACGACGCGGCCGTGCTGGCCCTTGTCCTCGGCCAGGTGAGACACGAGCAGCGTGATAATGCGGTGCGGGTTGACGAAGTTGCCATGCTCGTCCACTGCGCCGATGCGGTCGGCATCGCCGTCGTTGATGAAGCCGGCGTCATAGCCCATCTCGGGCACCTTCGCAATGCAGCGGTCGACCCAAGGCGGAATGGGCTCGGGATGCAGGCCGTCGAAGGTCGGATCCTCCGCGTTGTTGATCTCGCACACCTCCACGCCCAGATCGCGCAGCAGGTCGGCCAAGTAGTGGCGACCGGCGCCGTAGAGCGGGTCCACCACCACGCGCAGGTGGGCGTCGCGTATGGCCTCTACGTCCACACGCTGCTTGAGGGCGTCGAGATAGGCGGTCATGAGGTCGGCCTCTTCGCAGGCGCCGCGCTCCGTGGTAGCGGCATCGGGCAGCACGGCCTCCACGCGGTCGGTGAACTCCTTGCCCGCCGCGCCGCCGTCGGCCATGCGCAGCTTCACACCCAGGTACTCGGCCGGGTTGTGGCTGCTGGTGAGCATGATGCCGCCCACGGCATCGGCATCCTGCGCCACCGACCAGCAGAGCGTCGGCGTGGGGCAGTAGTCCTGCGTGAGCAGCGTGCGGAAACCGTGCGCCGCCGCGACCTCGGCCGCAAGGCGGGCATACGCATGCGCGTCCCGGCGGCAATCGTGGCCCACGATGAGGGTGCCGGGAGCATCGGCCGGGCGCCCGGCGGCAACGGCATCCTCCTTGAAGATGCGCGCTGCCGCATCCACGACACGCACCAGGTTGTCATCTGTGAAATCTTCACCGATGATGGCGCGCCATCCATCGGTGCCGAAGTGTATGTCTGCCACAGGTAGTCCTTTCCACACGGGAAGCCTCGGTTGCGGGCAGGCGCACGCCCGTCCGTATTTCCACTCATTATAAGGCTCATCGCCAAGGCTCGCGAAAACGATGCAGGATCATCACCGACAGAGCAGCGAAATAATTAGCACGAATCCGCTTCCCCGGGCGGTGTT
>OLND01000300.1_pt1 | contig 64016 bp, 57 predicted proteins | sample 1672031 | NCBI WGS metagenome assembly OLND01 (sample SAMEA3136638, study PRJEB25190) | human gut metagenome | biome: human gut; feature: human-associated habitat; material: faeces | place: Austria | collected 2013 | reverse complement strand
TCTATGAATTAAAATACGATATATCAAACAGTGCAGTACTGGATATGCCAAAAACAGGAGATAACGGGTTCTGGAAATTCGGTATTCTTGGATTTGGATTAATGACAGCTACATTCTCTGTAATGACAAAAAGAAAAAAGAAAAAATAAAGGAAAAAGGCCTGGCAGCAAAAATGCCAGGCCTTTGCTCTGTAAAAATATAAAAATAACGCAAAAAAATAATTTTATTTTGCATATTAAATATACAGGGTAGTTCTGAAAGAAAGTATACACAAAAACAGATACAAAAAAATAAATAGCCTATCGAAAAACAGAAAAAAGGAGAAAAAAATATGAAAAAAGGACCTTAAAAATATTTGCGAACATGTATGGCTGAGAAAAACAGTTAATTCTAAAAATGCAAAAAAAGGAGAAAAGATTATGAGAAATAAAAAAGTATATAACCCTTCTGACAAGGGAAAAAGAAAATATGTATCTTCCATGCGGAACAGAATCCTTGCAGGATTGGTTGCGGCTGTGACTGCGGCTTCACCAATGATAACAACCGCAGCGGAGCTTGGAGAATATGACGTTGCTTCTGAAACAGATGGAAGTACTGAAAGCCTGGATGTAAATACAGGCGGAGAAACTGGTGCGGAGACCGTAACTGATGACAGCGGGACGGTTAGTGTGACGACCGAAGTTGGAAATAACGAAAATACAGCAGAATCAGCAGAATCTGTTAATGACGTAATTACAAAAGCAGAGGAAAGTGAGAGCACAGGTGAGAAGACGGAAACAAAATTTTTGTTTATCAACCTGGCAAAAGCAAAGGGTGGAACCGTAATCCTGAATGAAGGAGAACTGGACGATGCCGGAAAGTCTGCAGAAAAAAGAGTAAAGCTTGTGACGCAGACTGGCACTGACGAGCTTGGAAATGAGACAACAAGAACACTGATTAATGTTTACGACAAAGACGACGTGCTGATTGACAGCGAAGATGCCGCTGATAATGCGAATATCTATGTCTGCGAAGTAAAAACAGATGAAGTCGTTACTGTAAAGGTCGTTGCTGATGACGGATATGTTATATCAAAATATGACCTGCAGGACAGACTGGTTGACGGGGTTAAAACAGATGTCGGATTCGACAAAACAGAAGGCGATGACCTGACGGTTGCTGAAGGCGAAGATAAGAGCTCTGCTTCAGACAAGACTGAATTTTCTTACCCAGTGTTTATGAAAGATAATATGGCTTTGACAATTGAGCTGGAAGAAAAGCAGGAGAAGACCGGAAGTACAGACGATGCGACGAATGACACCGCAAAAGATGAAGAAGCGGTGGATGATGCAGACACAGCAAAAGATACTGATTTGACTGTGGACGGTGAAGTTGCTGCTGACAATTCTAAAAAGGATATGGACACTGACCTGACGGTTGATGAAGAGAAAAAGGATGAAGAGGCGAAAGACCAGGAAGATACTGACAATACAAATACAGCTGAAGATGGCGGTGAGGTAACTGAAAATGTTGCCGATAATGATGCCGGCGAGGATGTGAATGCTGATGAGAGCGGCTCTGTAGATAAGGAAAGCTCCGGTGAAAGTGTGGAAGATGTAAATGCGGACGAGACGAAAGAGAGTTTAGGCCAAGAACAAGCAGACGACATCGAAAATATCAATGATAATGATGTTTCTGCGATGCCAGAGCAAGACACATCTGACCTCGATGCTTCTGATTTTACATCAAGAAGACTTGTTTTAATGGCAGATGATGATAGCATCATTATAGATAAAGAATATCACTTACTTGGTGAGTATAACAATATTTATTTATTGTATTACGATACTGTAAATGAAACAATGGATGCTTATCAATATTATAACTCTTTAGCTTATGCAGTGGAACCAGATGTGGTTATGGCTGCAGCTGATGAAGAAAATGTTAATGATGCAGTGACTGATGTGGATATTACAAGTTTTGAAGTTAGTGATTCTACAAATCCAATAACTACACTTGATGATGAAATTTCTACACCTGTAGAATCAGCAAAAAAAGAAAAAGTAATTGCATTAATTGACACTGGTGCAGAAGAAACACAGAATGTAATTGGCAGGGTATCTTTAATAGATGACAATTTATCAGGAACAAATTCACATGGAAACGAGATGGTTAATGCCATAGTTAGTCAAGACAAGAATGCAAAAATACTATCAATCAGAGCGCTTGGCGATGATGGAAAAGGGACAATATCTTCTATCGTTGCAGCAATGGAATATGCAATTAGTCAAAATGTAGACATAATAAACCTTTCATTGTATGCTAAAACAAACGCTTTAAATTCAGTACTTGAAGCAGAAATTGAAAAGGCAGACGAAGAAGGAATTATGGTTGTCGGAGCCGCAGGAAATGATGGTGCAGATGTATCTAATTATATGCCTGGTTCTGTTTGGCAGGCAATCATCATTGGAGCTTGTAATGAAGAAGGAAGAAGATATCCGTTCTCTAACTATGGAGAAAATGTTGCATATTACGTAAATGCAGATTCAACATCTGAAGCTGCAGCAAAATTTAGTGGGTATTTATATTCACATTCATATATATCAATTTCCCCAGACAATGTTTTAATTTTTGATACGGATGAAGTTGAGAAAAAAGCTGTTTCAAACCAAATAGGAATGAAATCAGATAAAACAATAAAAATGTACTATTTATTCCATGATGGAACAAAAGAAGATAAAGATACAATGCATGTAATAAGTTCCATGATTGGATATAAAGAATATGAAGTCCTTGAAGATGGAACTATTAGCTGTAAAATAAATCCAGACCCTGACTTATATGATTATAATGAAGATGGTATGGGGAAAATGAATGAAATTGATATTGACATCAACAGAGGTGGCCATGGAACAGGAGCAAATAAACAGACAGCAATCACAGATGAGTGCCAATATGATGAAGAAACAGGATATCTTAAAGTTCCTGCTGAATATGCAGGGAAAGATATTACAGTAACAGTATGGCAGTCAAATAACACTGCTTTCTATAAAAATATGGTACCAGATGAATTTAAACCAGATGAAGATAAGACAGGAGAACTAAGTATTGCAACATATGCACAGGACTGGCCGAATGGGCTCGACTCCTGGTGGGAACCGATGGGCTGCAACATAATAACAGTTCCATCATTAGAGAATGTAAAGGTTGGAGATGTATATGATATCGCATGCAAACAGGAAGAAGGTCATGAATCATCTTGGTATATTGGAAAAGGTTCTGATTCAGACCAGAAGGACTGGAGTTTTGTGCCAGGGGCAGAGGAGTATAAAGAAATAGGTCATGCTTTTGGCCAGATTTTTCATATAGACGATTGCGAGAATAAGAATTTTGTTAATGCAGGAACCCTAGATACCGATGGCAAATTGAGATGGCTGTTTGGCGCTTGTATAAGTCAGGTTAATAACAACTTCCCTGGAAAGCCTCATTCTGTAAGCCCGTCATACATAGAATGCTTATCATTAAACGCAAACAAGACTGAAGGTAAATTCTATCTGCACGTTACATGTCAAGGTGAAAATGGACAACAGGCTCAAACCATGGCGTGTACATTTAAGGCTTCGGTAGAAGGCACATCTATTACATTCAGTAAAAGACTTGGATTGGTTAAGAATTTTTCTAATAGTACTTCAAGGATAAGACTTGAAGGAGTCAAAAATAAGGCCTTATTTACAATATATAAAGATTATGCCTGCACAAACAAGTATAAAGAAATTAAGGTAAAAGCTGTTGGAACATCTACAAAGATTACAATAAAAGATATAGCTCCTGGAACATACTACATGAAAGAGACAGGAAGATGTTATGGAGCGATAAAAAACAAAAAAATTTACAAATTTAAAATAACACAAGGAAAAAAGACAACTAAGTTGTCAATTTTAAAAGATGGAGTAAATGAAGTAGATTCAACTACGAGCTCAATAAAAAATGTGCCGTTCATATTTACTGGAAACCTGTTTGCAAAATACAAGACAAATACCGTTGAGGGAATTGAAGGTGCAATTTTTAAGGTTGAGTATAGTGCGGATGCAGACGATGCATCAACAGAAGCAGATGAATTTGCTACAAATAAATGGCATAGGAAATGGTATTTTAAGTCTGATGCAAATGGAAACGTAGCATATGATGCAGACCATTATTTAGCTTCATGGAATGGCGATAATAGTGACGCAATGTTTACGTGGATAAGAAGTGATGGTTCAACTACTTATTGTATACCACTTGGAGAACTAAGAGTGCAAGAAGTGCAAGCTCCTGGTAATTGTATCCTTGATTCAACTGTAAGAAACTTTTCTCTTGAAGCAACAAAAGATAGTGATGGTGAGTTTACAATACAAGCTTTACATCTTGTGTATGATGGATGGTCACAGGCTGGAGTTATTTATAATGATACACCTACACCAACACCGTCACCAACTCCAACACCTGCACCATGTCAGGTATATGTTACAAAGCGTTCAACTGCAACAGCTGCGGTCCTCGCAGAAAACGAATACAGCGTTGGAGGAGCAGTCTTTGGAGTGTATTCAGATGCCAACTGTTCTCAGGAAATTGGAAAGATAACAACTGGTGATAATGGAGTATCAAACCCATTGCAGTTACCGTGTACAGCTGCTGGAAGCTATACGTATTATGTAAAAGAAAAGATTGCACCAAAGGGACATGATTTGAATGCTGAAGTAAAAGCAGTTAACGTATCCTTACCAACAGATAACGGAAAATGGTTTAATGTTGACTTCTGGGATGCGGCAAAGTTTTCACATATCCAAATCAAAAAAGTGGCAGCTGATGGAGCTTCATGGAATGACAACCTTAAGGGCACGGAGTTTTCACTGTATCTTGGAGATACCTGGCTTGAGACAATTTCAATACAGAATTCAGACTTCCACGCCTTCCAGTATGGATGCCTTCTTGGTAAAACCTATACTGTGAAAGAAACAAAGGTAATGCCAGGAAAGATAAAATCTCCGGATTTCAATGTTACAATTGACAATGAAGCAAATTATAAGCCAACGTATTGGTATGCTGTAACGAATAAGGATGTACCGAAGGTAAAAGTCACAAAGAACGTATCCGAAGGTAACGACAACGAATTGCTGCAGCTTAAGTATTACAGCCGTGCAAACGCAGTATTTGAAGTTTATGCAGATGCAGCACTTCAGAACCTTGTCGGAACGCTCAGTACTGATGAAAATGGTGAGACGGGAGAAATTCCTTTACCCTGCCAGACCGATGGTACATATACGTATTACGTGAAAGAGACAAAAGCGCCGGATGGACATAAAATCACGGATGCTGTGAAACCGGTAACGGTTACACTGCCGCAGGATGCGGGCACTACAAAAGGTGTTGAGTTTACGGATGAACCGGATGTTGCGGATATACCAGATGCAGTAGTGCAGAAATTAAGTTCAAAAGGTGAACCAGTTGAAAATGTTATATTTGAAGTAAAATTATACGATGGAACATATAATACCGCAAATGAGTGTCCAGCAAATATGTTGAAAAAGACGTGGTATTTAAAGTCTGATATAGACGGAAATATAGAATTTGACGAAATGTATTTAGCAAACAGCTATCATGTAAGTGACTCTTTCTATAAAGATAAAAATGATAATATTGTAATCCCTAAAGGCTGTACTTTAACAATGCAAGAAAAGAAAACTCCTTCCAAGTACATTCTAGATGACAGTATTATGTTTTGGAAAACTGGTGAAACAAAAACGATAGAAGTAAAAAAATTCTACAATCAGGTTGCCCCGTGCAAAATCAAAATAAGAAAGCTGTCTGATGACGGTGCCCCACTTCAGGGCGTTGAATTTGAATTGAAATTTGTAAAGGAAAGTGAACCATATACAAGTGACGCAGATAAATCATACATACCTTTATTAAAGCAAGGTGAAACCACAAAGGCGACAACTGATACAAGCGGATACATTGTATGGCAGAATCTTGACCAGGGCGAATATCAGATTACGGAGACAAAAACGATATCAGGTAATACACTGCTGAAAGACCCAATCAATATCACACTTCCAATAACCATGACTGACAAACAGGCAAAAGATATGTCTGCGGCTACTGATAATGGACAATTTGATGATTATACAAACAAATGGTACTTCTACGAAGCAACATTTGAAGTTACCAACAGTGTGAAGTTTATTATGCCAACCACAGGTGCAAATGGAGTATGGAGGTTTATCTTCTTCGGCTTCGGAACAATGGCAGTTCTGACAACTGGACTTGTTATCTATGATACAAAAAATAAGAGAACCAGAAAACGTAGAAAGAAATAATAAATGAAATAGAGCACACGCGAAAGCGTGTGCTCTTGGTATACAGGGAATAAAAATGAAATTAAAAGTATATGTGACAAAAATTCATTCGGTAGAAGCTCTCAGAAATGGAGTTATTGTAATGCACTGTGACCCAATTGAGGATAAGGCTTCTAAAGATAAAGATAGGATTATTTTTTTAAATAAAAAAACGTACAAAATGATTAAAAGAAGAGGGTATTTTTATCTTCGGTCTGGATTGCTATAAAACGATTGACAGATGCTAACATTTTTAAGAATTTCTTCATCTGAAAGTTCATTTGTCTTACGATAGAAAAAATTCATTGTTTTATTACAAAAAGATTAACGAAGGGCGGAAATTCCCGGCCAAGCAATTGTCAGCGGGTAATAGTTTTATTTTTTAACTTCGTGCGCAGGTTCTAATCCACGCCAGAAACGCGCTTCGCTAATCATTCAGGCCTCGCTTGCCACACTTCGTACACTACACTCAGCCTTGCGGCTTCGCTTGTCAGCGGCAAAAGCCGCTTGGTAACGAGCCAGAACGGCGAGTTATCAAAGATTTTTATAAAAGTCGTTCCATTTGCAAATTTTTCGGCATATTGAATGTGTAGGAAATCTTAAGAACAGAAGATGACATGTAAAAAATATATAAGCATCAATGTTTTTATTGTATTTTACTTGTCTATTCTAAAAATGTAGAGAAAACTTGGATGGCATATGTTAATTATCGGCCTTTACTGACCACATAGAGAAATACTATAAGCTCAAAAAGAAACTGTAAGTATTGCAAATATAGTTCTGCATTCATCTATTCGTCCTCCTTATCACTTTCTATACGTGTAGGAGATGGTGCTCCTGCACGTAAGTGAAAGAATAAGAGAGGACGGGTCGCCGACTTTACCGTTGGCAAATTATATACGACAAAGTGAATACTTTGTCAAAAATTGCCATTCCAAGTCTCTCTACGATATGTACAATATCAGAAATTTTAGTTTTTCGCAATGCGAAAGTTTGTTCTGTTAATACAAACTGTGACTGATACATAGAATTGCTAATAAAACAAAAAAATAAAAAACACACCACAATCACAAAAGCGATGGTGGTGTGTTTTAATATGTTAAGATGTTTATTTAATTGATACTGTATTATGATAACGGTGGCTGTGCGTCATAATTTACCCATTGTCCATCTAACAAAGCACGGTTAAATACATGCCCTCCATCACTGACAGCATGCCCAATATAATCATGCATTTTGCCGGTGTAGGTACTTACATATTTCACTTGAGCACCGGCATCTTTTGCAAAATCACCAAAGAAATGACTTGCAGTAAAGCAATCTGCAATTCCTTCTGAGTATGCGTATACATATTGTGGTGCACCGTTTTTGTACTTAAAATGCGTTTTGATATAATTCTGTGCCGCGTCAAGCTTATCTTTTAATGCCATATTATTGGTCCAAATCTGGTTTTCTACTGATTTAAGCCAAGAGTCATATCCGAGATACTCTTGCCAATCAGAAGTAACGGTAATAGTATATTTCTTTACAACTATACCATTATATTTTGCAATAATAACACCAGAACCACGTCTTAATGCTTTTATTGTTACAGATGCATAGTTATTTTCATAATCAAAACCAAGATTGCTAAATGCAAATCCTTCGCCTTGTAACTCAAATGTTACTTTTGAAAAGTCCTGAATATTAGGACACTTACTTGCAGTCGGTCCAATCTTTTTTGATTTTCCTCCTGCCAATGTTATGGTTTCAGATGTATTGTCTGGCAACTTCACCATCACACCACACTTCGCGCTCACTCCACTACCATCAGCAGCAGTAGCAGTGATATCAGCCGTTCCATTTGCGACTGCAGTAACAGTTCCGTTTGCACTTACAGTAACAACGCTTGAATTTGAACTGCTCCAGGTGATACTTTTGTTTTCTGCATTTCCTGGATTTACTGTTGCAGTAAGGCTTGCTGTCTGGCCTTTTGAAGTCATGGTTAAAGATGTCTGGTTTAATGTAATACCTGAAACCTTAACCGGTTTCGGTGTAGCTGTCGGAGCCGGAGTTGCTGTCGGTCTTGGTGTAGCGGTAGGCTGCGGAGCCTTTGTTGGCTGTGGAACAGCGGTCGGCTTTGGTGCTTCAGTAGGCTTTGGAATCGCCGTAGGTTTCGGTGTAGCTGTCGGCTTTGCTGGCTGAACCGGCTTTGTCGGCTGCGGAATCTGAGTAGGTTTCGGGATTGCCGTAGGCTTTGGAATCGGTGTAACTGTTGGCTTCGGCGCTGCCGTTGGCTTTGGAACCGCTGTTGGCTTTGGCGTAACCGTTGGCTTTGGAACTGCTGTCGGCTTCGGTGCTTCCGTTGGTTTTACTGTCGGATTCGGAGCCTCTGTCGGTTTTGCAATCGCCTTCTTCGGAATCTTCACTTTCTTAGTAGAAGAGTACTTGCCATATTTCTTGCTGCCTTTTGCCTTCTTGTTGTATCCGCGGATACGGTACTGATAGGTCTTGCCCTGTTTTAACGGGTATTTCTTGGAAGATTTGTGAGTATATCCGGTCTTCTTAGAGCTCACATTTGCAATCTTGACCCATTTCTTGGAATTGGAAGCCTTGTAATATACCGCATAAGAAGTGATATTCTTGGATTTCTTCCATTTAAGGCTGACCTTGTTGTAAGATGTTGCTTTTGCACTCGTAAGAGTAGCTTTTGTTGGCTGTTTTTTGTTAACAGCTGCGTCTGCTCCGCTCTGGAGGATTGCCGGAACGGCAATCATAATCGCCAGGAGCACAGCAAACAGGACTGACAGCCTGGTACATGTCTTTGTTTTATTCATTTTGTTTACCCTCCTTAATCTTGATTATATTGTACTACAGCTTTTTGCTGTAATCAAATGAATATTACAATTATAATATGCTGAATTTTGTTCGCAAAAAAAATAAACGTTTCATCTTTTTTACTTTTTTTTCATATTAAATTCAAGGTCCTTAAAAGCTTCAAAATATACCAAAAAGGAGGAAAAAAAGATGAAAAAGAACTTTTTAAACAAAGTCGCAGCATTGACTATGACAGTGTGTATGGCGGTGACCACGGCAGTGCCGGTCATGCCGGTTCAGGCAAAAGTAGTGACAACAACTACTAAATCAACAGTAGTAAAGAAGTATGTGAAGGTCAACTACTCCGCCCCTAAAGGGAGCGGAGCTTGCTGGACTCCTTCCACAATAGGTTATAGAGCTTGTGTCTCGTTCATTTGGTCCTAACGTCATTTTCCCGAAGGAAAAAGCTCCCAAACTATGCTTTAGCATGCATCCCTGGGTACACAGGATTACGGAAATCACATCGCCGGGCTGTTGACATGCCCGTTTTTTAATTTCAACAGGATATACCCACCAAAAATATATTTAGTTTTTAGAAAAATGCGGATTTATCTCACCGTTTACATATTCCAGACCAAGAGCAAAAAGATTCATTGCTCCAATCCTATCATCATTTGAACGATATCCACATATATCGCAAACATATTCATGAGTGTTATGATTTCGGTTTTCTTTATGTATACGGCCGCATACAGGACATCTCTGGGATGTATAGTTTGCAGGAACCTTAATCACTTTTGCTCCAATTTCATTTGCTTTATATGTCAGGAATTGTTCAAACTGGTAGAATGACCAGGACCTGAGCTCATATCTTCCGTCTGATGGACGGTTTTTTAAATTTTCTTCGCTAAAACTCACTCCTGTAAGGTCTTCAATCACAAATAGCGTATTTTCTCCATAACTGCGAACGAGTGTCTTAGATATCTGATGATTAATATCAGTCATCCAGCGGTTTTCTCTTCCAATCAGACGTTTTAATACGCGTTTTGCTGATTTCGTTCCTCTTGACTGAAGTTCGGCACGAACAGCCTGAAATTTATCTCTTTTTTTCATAATGTCAGTCCCGTTGACAAAACCAGTTTTTCCTTCTTCATCATATGTGGTGATTAAGAATCTGAGTCCACGGTCAATCCCAATCAAGTGCTCAGTGTTATCAGTATTAAATATTTTATCTGCCGCTTTTGTCATTGGAATATGAAAATACCATTCCCCATTTAAAGAAACAATCTTGCCTGTTCCAAATTTCCAGGTTCCGTCAAAATATTCCTTAAAATTGTCAGGAAGGTCATAGTTTACATATATACGCTTTTTTAATGTATTCAAGGAGAGTTTTGGTTCTCCTGTTACAGAGTCATTAACAAAGCTGTAATCTCTGTTAAAGACAAGGTCTGCCTGCGGACGCCTGAAAGCTATTGGTCTGTATAACCAGTCCAAAGTCCTCGTAATGTAATTCCATTCGCCATTCTCATCTTTATATTTATATGGTTTCTGAGACAGCTGTTCTTTTACAGATTTGTATCTTGCCGCAGAGGTCTTTATTGCAGAAATTGCCATCTGTGATTTCAATTTAAACTTATCTCTGATTGTGTGATAAATCTTTTCTTGAAGGCTCATAAAACCAAGTTCAAATCCATTATTAAAGATGTATTCTGAAATATAAGTACAGGCATCTGCATACACGGTAATAACATCAATTAATTTCTGCACATCATCTTTTGCTACATTGATGTGGAGCTTCATAGTTTTAACGATGTTATTATTTTCAATTTCTGCCATAAATTCCACCACCTTTATAATTTTTCTGGCATATTTAATATGCTGAAATATTTAAAAATTGGACACAGAAATTGAATTTTCTTATTTTTTACATGGAGATATAATATGGAGAAATATCAGCACAGACGTCACAATAAGAACCTGCTAATGGTACACTTGATATTTGTTACAAAATATAGAAAAAAGATATTACTTGGGAATTTTAATAATGATATTAAGCAATATATTTTTGATATATGCCAAGAAAGGCATTGGTATATAAAGAGAATGGAGACTGATAAAGACCATATTCATATTTTACTGCAGTATAATCCAACAGATTCGATTAAAAACATAGTTTCTCTGCTAAAGCAGAAAAGTACATATATGGCCTGGAAAAAATATAGTAACACGCTAAAGAAATACTATTGGAAAGAACATACTTTGTGGTCTGATGGATATTTTGCGGTGTATATTGGAATGGTGTCACAGACAATAATTGAACAATATATTGAAAATCAGGGATAATAAAACCGACCCTAAAGGGTCGACGCTTCATTTTAAATTCGGTGAATAGGGTTGCACCAAAGGCAAATAAAAAGGTGAGAGATGCTTTCAATAAGCTTGGGTTTAAAATCTGTATTAACTCTACGGTTAACTACAAGACCAAAAACATATGCTGCAATTAAGTCTGCATTAAGTAAACTGACCAGTGCACAGATTGCAAAAATCCAGAAAATATATGGACCACTTTGGAAATGAAATAAGACAGAGCCAATCATGGCTCTGCCTTATTTTGTTTTTCTCCCGATTTTGCATATTATCAGTATCCCAAAAATCAAGGGGAGAAAAATAAGATGAAAAAAAATTTAAAAAAAATCCTCATGCTTACATGTATGATGGTAATGATGCTGACAGCTGCGATGCCTGTGCAGGCTGCAACAAAAACAATGAAGAAGGTGCTGTACACAAATAGTACATTCTTTGTTGGCGGTTATTCCAACGCAAAATGGACAAGCAGTAACAAAAAGGTGGTTACTGTGTCTAAGAAAGGAGAGATGCGAGCAGTAAAACCAGGAAAGTCAACTGTGACTGCAAAAAGGGGAAAGAAAATTATCCTTAAAGTACAGATTACGGTTAAGAAGAAACCGGTTTTAAATTATACAAGCCGGTCTCTCTATGCAGGCAAAACTGTAGCCCTGAAGGTTACAAATGCACCCGGAAAGGTCTCCTGGAACAGCAGCAATAAAGCAGTGGTTACTGTTTCTAAAAATGGAAAAGTGACTGCAAAAAAGGCTGGAAAAGCAATTATTACTGCTAAAAGCGGCGACTGGGAAGGACGCTGCAGTGTGACTGTAATGCCGGAAAGTCAGAAGAACATGACAATCCGTCAACTGGCAGGACGGGCAGACGAGAATCTGCTTCGTGCTTTTGAACTGTTGAAGTTTCAGCTGATAATTGACGGAAACGTTAATTATTCCGGATACTTCACCGCAAAAGGCCAGAGTATCACATTAAAAGAAGCAGATAATACAGTTTATCACGAACTAGGACATCTGCTTGGCTGGGTTTCCAATTATGCTGATACAAGAGCAGAATGGAAAAATATATACGCAAAAGAAAAAGGGCTGGTAACGTCCTTTAATAAAGCGTATGTAACCCAGAATGCTTCAGAGTATTTTGCTGAGTCATATAGGGATTATGTACTCAACAAAAACACTCTGCGAAGCAGCAGGCCGCTGACTTTCCAGTATATAGAGAAGGCGCTTTCAGACCTTCATGACATGCCGGAAAGCAGATTTGCCAGGATGCATGACAGCTATGCTAAGGCTGGCATCTGGAAAAATTAATTTGGTTTTGTTTAAGAGTCTCTAACGAGACTCTTTTTTTACGGAATTTTTTGCGATTTTTGTTTTTGCTTCTGTATTGCATATTACAGGTGTCATTAGAAATAAAAAATTTCAAACAAAGAGAGGAGAATTACAATGACAAAAAAAATGAAAAAAGCAATGGTAACTATGATGATGGTAGTTTTTGCAGCTATGTTGCTGATGGTCGCACCGGTTCAGGCTGCGTCCAAGACAAAAACCACCAAGGTAACCATGAAAGCCGGTCAGTCAAAGACTCTTAGAGTTAAGACTGCCGGAAAAGTTAAATGGAGCAGTAGTAATAAGGCTATTGTTTCCGTAAACAAAAAGGGCAAAATTGTTGCCCGCCGTGCAGGAAAGGCAAAGATTACAGCGAAATACGGTAAAAAGAAAGCCGTGTTTGTTGTAACCGTTAAAAGTACCCCGTGTGTGGCTTCCAGTATCCGTAAGGAAAACGAAACCATGTATCGGATTGACCGTACAGAGTGGGGTGCTGATGGTTCTTCGTCTACGTCCAGTTATTATTACTATAGCTGGAGCAAGATATGGTAATTGTCATTTAAGGGCTCATTTCTGAGCCCTTTTTGTTTTGCAAAAAAATCCGCAAAATTTTTGTGGCTGTCCTATTTTGCGGCATATTAAATTCAGCATATTAAAAAAGAACAAAAAAATAGTTTTAAAAATAAAGAAAAGGAGAATAGTTATGAAATTAAAGGACATGAAACCAGGAACAACAGGAACAGTTGAATGTATTATTGTCAGTGTGGAGGAGAGAGCCAATAAGAATAATGGCGTATATCTGAATCTTACTGTCAGTGATGGAGAATCTCAGGTGAGTGCAAAGAAATGGAATGAGAAACTGGAAGGCTTTTTATTCCAGCCTGGGCAGGTGATTCTGGCCGAGATGAAGGCGGAAGACTACAAAGGTGATACCAGTTATGTGATTAAAAACATTACAGAATCTTCTGCTGACCCGCTGCTGTTTATCAGGACCGCCCCGGTGAAGGCAGAAGATATGTATAACTTCCTGCTGCATACTGCCGGAAGATGCGGTGTGTTTGCAAAAGTTACACAGCGCATTCTCACAGATAATAAAGACAAGCTGTTAATCTGGAGTGCAGGAAAATCCGTACACCATAATCTGCGCGGCGGCCTGCTTTATCATACATACCGTATGACCAAAACAGCAGCTTATGTGGCTTCTATTTATAATAAGGAGCCGTCTATCTGTAAATGTAACAGAAACATTAATGTTGAGTTACTGATTGCGGGCACAATCCTGCATGATATCGGAAAGCTGTATGAACTTGATACAAATACATTTGGTGCTGCAGAGTATACAATGAAAGGCTCACTGATGGGGCATGGGTTCATTGGCGCTGAAATGATTGGCAGATATGCAAGGGCAGAAAAGCTTGATGATGAAAATATTACACTGCTGCAGCATATGGTGCTGTCACATCATGGAAAGTATGAGTACCAGGCAGTAGCCCTTCCGGCAATCCCTGAGGCAATGATTCTTCATAATCTGGATATGATTGATGCCCAGATGTATATGTTTGAAGAACAGGAAGCAGCAATCAATCCTGGCGAGATGTCAGGACGTGTTTTTGGTCTTGAACAGAGGGTCTATAGACCATCATGGAGAAAAGAAGCATAATGTAGCAATGCCCGCAGAGATTTTTCTGCGGGTGTTTTTTTGTGATTTTTTGGATTCTGCATATTGTTTTTAAACCTGTTTTTAAAAAATCCGCAAAAAATTCAACATGATGTTTTTAATGTTGTTTAAAATTTAATTTATTTTGCATATTATAAATGCATAATAAAATCGCGCAAGCGACTCTCCCGTTTTAAAATAGGCAGTATGAAATTTTATTTATCATGCTGCTTATTTTCATAAAACAAATAACAGAAGGAGGCAAAAATATGTACAAAGGAAAAGAAAACTATGAAACCGTTAAACACCTGATGGAAGGCGAAGAATGTATTGTAACCGGATATGGCCAGTCCATGACTCCAATTCTGAAATCTGGGCAATCCGTAAGATGTATACCAGTGACTGAAAAAACGGTGCTGAAGAAAAACGATATAGTGTTGTGCAAGGTTGCAGGACATTTTTACCTGCATAAAATTTCCGCAATAAAGGGCGGAAAGACATTTCAGATTTCTAACAATCACGGGCACGTAAACGGCTGGATTGGAAAGAAATGTATATACGGTTTGGTAGTTGAAAAATTCTAAGGTTTTGCAGGAGCGAAGGCTCCTTTTTTTGTCGTTTTTTATCACGAATTTTTTTTGTCATACTATAAATGAAAATACTTAATACTGATTAAGAACGGAGCTTAAATAATAAATCTTCGTTCTGTTACCCCATTCGGCGAATTCAGGGGCGCCGTATATATAAATTTTAATTTTTTGTATAGCTCCGATTCGCGGGGCGTTCAGATAAAGATTTTCCTCCTCTCAGGGACACTGCTTCGGTAGTGTCTCTTTTTTTGTAAAAATTCGCAAAAATTTGCAGCATACAGAAATTTCTGTTAAGTTTCAGACAGAAAGAAAAAAATAGGCTGTAAAAAAAATATATAGAATTGGAGGATGCATATGAAACTCAGTATTTCAGATAGCGAGATTAATTTTTGGATTACAAATCTGTATGAAATCTGGTCTAGCGAAAAAGAAGATGAAGAAGTCAGGATACTCTGCAAGGGTGCACATGCGCTGATAAGATTTTTGCAATGCGGATGGTACAAGTACAAAAACGGGTTGGAAAATCTGGAAGAATACATGAAAAAATCAGAGATGGACAGACAGATATTCCACCTTATAAGAACTCAGCATGTTTCTGATGAGGACATTAAAAATACCTGTTGCAGATTAAACGAGCAGCAGATAAACTGTAAATATGACGAACGATTTAAAACATTTGATATTGCGAAGCTGCTGATTCGGTTCTACTACGACGCAATACAGTCTCATTGCCCGGATATCTTTGAGGAAGCTTATTGTGAATACAATAGAATAACAGTTGATTTAACAAATATGGACAAATAACACCGAAAAAAGTTAAAAAGCAAAAAAGGGGGCATAAAATGAGCCGGTTAGTTGATAACTATAATGCGAATGAGTGCTGCAAAAGCTTAAAAGAAATAAAAAGAAGCATAAAAACACCTTTAAAAAAAGAAACAGCAGTGAACAGTCAGATTCTGATACGGGCGCTGCAGTTAAAGATAGCGCAGAACCAGGATAAAAAAATGCAGAAAAAAACGCGTAAAAAGAAAACAGTGTCAGAAAAAATAAAACCGTTTCTTGGCGGGGAAGAGCGTGAGGTTGTAAATGCGATTCTGAAATCAAAAACTGAAAAGGCAATGATGCCGAAAATCCGGCAGCAGAAGGTGGACCAAGATGTGATAAGCCTTGTATGTAAGAATATTAATGAAATCGTGAAGGATAAAAACACTTCTAATGACGAGTGCAGGATATTTTATGAAGCCAGTTATATGATTCGGACACTATGGAAAAGGGTTGAGGAGAATGAAAAACTGGATGAGCCGTTGGATTTATATGAATAGTGTGTGCCGGCAAATGCGAGCAGATGCGTCTGTTTGCATTTTTTTTGCGGCGAAATATTCACCGTTTTTTATCGCGGATTTTCTTTTGCATGTTAAAAATGATGATAAAAATAATATTTTTGTTATGCCGATTATCGGCAAGGAAGAGAGGAAAAAATGATGAACAATACAGGAAGAGTATTGGGCTTTAACTTTTACGAAATGTGGCAGATGCCACATGCAGATGAGAGCTTTGCTCTCATCATGGTAAAGTTAAACAAGGAGGTTCCGGAGATGATGGATGACACATATGTGGAATCCATCATCTACCAGCTGAGGCAGCTGGGTTCGGGCGAAGTCTTCGTTGATTACGCTCGAAAAGAGGTTGACTCCGTGCGTAGTCAAATCTCTAAGCAAGCTCTGCGCGAACTTAGCGCAGAGAACCTGGTTGCAAACCACGTATACCGTGGCGGATGCGTGGAGACTGGCGCTCCATGCATGTACAGCAACGGGCCTTGTAGCTGTTTGCCAGGTTACTGCCCGTTTGGGCAGTGGAACGCGCTGGACGAAGGATTCATCCAAAGACAGCTTGCCAAGCTGCGTTCCAAAGAGGACGTAGCACGTGCGGAAGAAGAAATTCGCCGCGCGCGCATCCTCGCCCAGCAGGAATAGGAACCGGCTGGCTGTGTCCAAAAAGAGCCAGCTTAAGAGCCGGCTGTGTCCAAACAGAAGCCGGCTGCAAAGGCTGGTCGTGTCCAAACAGTATATCACGTTCATCATAAGGAAGCTTCGGCTTTCTTTTTTTTGCCTTCCTGTATTTCGCCGGCATCTTTTCGCATCTTCGCGAGAAAGCGTCTCTCTTTTTTTTTGATTTTTTTTTGGTATTTTTTATGTTTTTTTGTCGTGGAAGGATATACAATTTTCCGGAGTTATTTTTTTTGCAAAAAAATCGCGATTCCGTCGGCTTAAAAATTCGGCATATTAAATATGCGTAAAAACATATGGAAGGACTGAAAAAAAATGGAAATAAAAAGACTGACAAAAGAAGAGCTGCAGGATTTCGAAAGATTAAAAGGCTGTAAGATTGAAAATTTGTATTACCGCGGCGACATTTCCCTTTTACAAAATCCGGAGAAAATAATAGCCCTGATTGGGCGGAGAAATGCAGATGCTGATATGCTCAGAAACGCAAAGAGATGCGGAAAAATACTGGCTGAGTCTGGCGCCGTGACGTTGAACGGGCTGGCGGTTGGATGTGACACTGCAGGGCTGGAAGGTGCACTGGCTGCCGGTGGAAAATGCATTGCCGTAATGCCTTGCGGGTTGGATTACATATACCCGAAATGCAATGATTTGCTTGTGGAAAACATCCTGAAAAATGGCGGATGTATTGTAAGCGAGTATGGACCTGGCGAGAGACCTGAAAAATGGAAGTTTGTTAAACGCGACCTTTTGCAGGCAATGATTGCGGATAAAATTCTTGTTGTTGATTGTGACGCGAAAAGCGGTACTATGCATGCAGTCATGGAAGGCGTGAGAGAGAAGAAGGACATTGCCTGTATTGTAAGAAAGCAGGAAGAAAAAACCGGTTCTGGCAATCAATACGCGATTGACAATTTTGCTGCAGTTAAGATATGTGGGGAGAAAGCCCTGAAGCAGTTTGTGAATCAGGCCTGATTTTCCTGTCCGGTTTCGTGGTTTTTATTCTATAAAAAATCCTGCATAATAAATATAGAAGAATATTTGTAAGAATTATTAAAAAGGGAATTGATGGCTCGGCTTTTTTGCCGGGCTGTTTTTTTCTCCTGCGGCTTTTTCTTACACCAAAATATTCAGCATATTAAAAACGTAAAAATAAACCTAAAAAAGAAAGGAAAATGGAGGTAAATAATATGGACGTTAGAACAGAAGAAAGATATGAAGACGACTTTAATCAGGGTAATTTATTTATCATGAAGCGGTCAGGCGAGAGAGTGCCATTTGATGCCAGTAAGATTGTGAAAGCTATCGAAAAGGCAAATGCCGAAGTGACAGTTCCAATTGAAAAAATGGAAAAGTCAAAAATTGAACAGATTGCAGAGCAGATTAAGCGTGATGCGGAAAATGCCGGAAGAGACCTGTCTGTTGAGGAAATTCAGGATAAGGTTGAAAATGCAATCATGATTTCTGGATATTGCAGCCTGGCAAGGCTATATATCACTTACAGATATAAACACAATCTTGACAGAAAAGTATCTACACTTGATAAGAAGATTGAAAGCCTTATTGATGTGAAGGTGCAGACGGATGGAAGCGTCCGCGGAAGTAATGAAGAAGTCAACCAGGAGAACAGCAATAAGGACCCGAAGGTGCTTTCCGTACAGCGCGACTATATGGCTGGCGAATGGTCAAGAGATTATACCAATAAATACCTGTTGTCAGAAGATGTTGTAAATGCACACAGAAATGGACTGATTCATGTGCATGATGAAGATTATATGGCTCAGCGGGAACATAACTGCAGCCTTATCAACCTTAAGGACATGTTACAACACGGAACATGCATTTCCGGTATATGGATTGACCCGCCTAAGTCATTTATGACTGCAGCCACGGTTTCCAGCCAGATTATTGCACAGGTAGCATCTCAGCAGTACGGCGGCCAGACAATCAGCCTTGCACATCTTGCACCATTTGTGGATATATCAAGAAAGAAACTTAGAAGAAGACTCGCAGAGTCACACAATAAAAAAGGAACTCCATATACTGAAGAACAGCTTGAGGCAGAGACTGAAAATATGCTGCGATACGAAATTGAAAGCGGCTGCCAGACAATCCAGTATCAGCTTATCACTCTTCAGACAACAAATGGACAGGCGCCTTTTGTTACCGTGTTTATGTATCTGAATGAAGCACAAAATGAACAGGAAAAAGCAGACCTCGCACTTCTGATTGAAGAGATGTTAAGACAGAGAATGATTGGCGTGAAAGACAGCAGTGGCTATTATATTACACCGGCATTTCCGAAGCTCATTTACTGTCTACAGGAAGATAATATTACCGAAGAGGGCAAATATTGGTATCTGACTGAACTTGCTGCAAAATGTACAGCCAAGAGAATGGTTCCAGATTATATTTCTGAAAAGAAGATGCTGGAACTAAAAGGCGACGTATATCCGAGTATGGGCTGCAGGTCATTCCTCACCCCTGACAGATGCAGCGAAAAGGTGGGTAATATCGCTCATGCACTCGACTATGAAGAAGGAAAGAAGAAGTATTATGGACGTTTCAATCAGGGTGTTGTAACTATCAACCTCGTTGATGCGGCCTGCTCATCCGGCGGCGATGAAGAAAAGTTCTGGAAAATTCTTGATGAAAGACTGAACTTGTGCCACAAGGCATTAAGAGTAAAACATGAAAGACTTCTTGGCACTCCTTCTGATGTTGCACCAATTCAGTGGCAGTATGGAGCACTGGCAAGGTTAAAATCGGGCGAAGTAATTGACCCGCTGCTGTTTAACGGATATTCAACAATTTCTCTTGGATATGCCGGCTTGGCTGAATGCGTATATTTCATGAAACATGAATCTCATACTTCTGAAAACGGAAAAGAGTTTGGCTTGAAAGTTATGCAGGCGCTAAATGATGCTTGTGGTAAATGGAAAGCAGAAGAAAATATTGATTATTCTGTGTATGGTACCCCGTTGGAAAGTACTACGTATAAATTTGCAAAATGTCTGCAAAAACGTTTTGGTAAAATCCCGGGCGTGACAGACAAGAATTATATTACAAATTCCTACCATATCAGAGTAACAGAAAATATTAATGCTTTTGACAAGCTGACAAAAGAAGCAGAGTTCCAGAAACTGTCTCCTGGCGGGGCAATCTCATATGTTGAGGTGCCTAACATGCAGGGAAACATTCCGGCGGTCCTTGCAATCATCAAACATATCTACAATACAATTCTTTATGCTGAACTGAATACAAAATCAGACCAGTGCGAGGCTTGTGGATATAATGGAGAAATTCAGATTGTGAACAAAGACAGCAAACTGATTTGGCGCTGCCCGCAGTGCGGATGTACAGACCAGAACAAGATGCACGTTGCCAGAAGGACTTGTGGATATATCGGAACGCAGTATTGGAACCAGGGAAGGACTCAGGAAATCGCAGAACGTGTATTGCATGTATCTGTAGAAGATGATTCGGTGAACTTATGTTCACCGTCACCAGACGTGGACGGGGTTTCTGACTCCCCGTACACGTCCAACAACCTCCGAACCGACGGAAAACCAAAGGTTGGCCGCGGTCTCCCGTCCAACGATGAGAACTGATATCCAAACTTCGTAACTAAAATTTAACCTTAACATGGGGACAGGCATTTGCCTGTCTCTATTTTTTTCTTTTAGAAATTCCGGCATATTATACATATAAAACACAAAGAAAAGGAGAAGGATATTATGTATTACGGAAAAATCATGTACTGCGATACCGCAAATGGAACAGGCTGCAGGACTGTATTGTTTGTGTCTGGCTGCCATCATCACTGCAAGGGATGCTTTAACGAGATTGCCTGGAAATTTGATTACGGTAAGGAATATACACCTGAGACAGAAGATAAGATTGTTGAGTCGTTAAAGCCTGATTATGTTGAAGGCCTCTCAATCCTTGGCGGGGAACCGTTAGAGCCGGAAAACCAGGAAGAGGTATGGAAACTTATAAAAAGAATCAGGAAAGAAATGCCTCAAAAAAACATCTGGGTATATTCAGGTTTTACGTGGGAAGAACTGACCGGAAAGACCCCGGCGAGATGCAGGCATGGACTGGCTGACAGAATCAGGCTGGATAATATTTTGCAGAATATTGATGTTCTGGTTGATGGTGAGTTTCAGGAAGATAAAAAGAATATCATGCTTGAATTTCGTGGAAGCGAAAACCAGAGAATCATTGATGTGAAGAAAACACTTGAAGCTGGTGAAATTGTGTTGCTGGAAGTATAAGATTGTCCGCGCGGAGAAATCCGGGCGGAGTTTTTGTCCAGTAATGCAGGATACGTTTTCTTTTCTCCTAAAAATCAGGCATATTAAAGATGCAAAAAAAATCAAGAAATGAAGAAAAAATTATGAATTATGGAAAAATTATATACTGCGATACAGCAAATAGAATCGGTTGCAGGACTATTCTTTTTGTTTCAGGTTACACGCATCACTGCAAGGGGTGCTTTAAGAAATAAGTGGAAATTCTCGGTAATTTAATTGCCGAGATGAAAACGCCTAGACATACAAATAAACAAAAATATCGCTTGCGGTTTATTAATTTCTCTATGCTTCGGCGTAGAGAAATTTTTATTTTCTGCAAAAATTTTTCGCAAAAAATTGTCACCTTTTAGATTTTTTCAGCATATTAACTATGTAAGAAAAAAGCAGGAGGTTTTTGATATGGCAAAGAAAAAGTCCATACGGGTTGATTTTGTGAAATCTTGTATTACATATAACAAACTGAATACGATTGCTAAAATTGCCATATCAGGCATTGAAAATATCTGTAAGAGATTGAACCTTGGTAGCATCTATGATGTCATTAATGGTAGATTTACAATTCCTTCTAAAAGACCATCAGGTAAGAAGTCTTCTTCAAAGCGTGTCGTAAAATGCGACACCGTATTTGTTGCTTACAGGTTCTGCGGACATCCGACAGAAGAGCAGGCATCAGACTTAAACCAGAATGTTGGCGCTTCACGTTTTATGTGGAACCGCATGCTCTCAGATTATAAATTGATGTGGAAAATGTACGGCATTTCAATACCTATGACTCCGGCTGATTACAAAGATGTATCCGGTCTGGAATGGCTTAACGACAGGGATTCCCTGGCGCTGGCAAATGTTCAGTTAAATCTTGAAAAAGCAAGAAGTGATTATTTTGCCGGTGAAAGAGGTGCTCCTAAGCGTAAGAAGAAACATCAGTGCAAGGATTCTTACACGACAAACCGCATCGGAAAAAATATTCGTATTGAGGATGGCGGTCTCCGTCTTCCAAAGATTAACGGTTTGATAGAGCTTTCCATGCACAGACCGATTAAACCAGGTGGCACATTGAAAAGTGTTACGGTTACACACGAGCCTGACGGCAAATGGTATTTTTCAATCCTGATTGAATATCCAGCCGAAGAAATTGAATTATCAGACGGATTACAGAAGTTTTTTGTCTCCGGTGATACCAATATGATTTCTGGAATCGGGCTTGATATGTCAGTACCTTTCTTATATATAGATTCATTAGGAAATAAACCGTCTTACGAATTAAACGGAAAAGAAATAAAATTTATTAAGCAATATCGTAAACTTGAGAAACGTATTGCCAAAGAGCAGCGCAGACGTTCTCACATGGTTAAAAATTCTAACAATTACAACAAGCAGAGCGAGAAAATCGCCAGGCTGCATGCGAAAGCCAAGCATCGCAGGGAAGATTTTCTTCATCAGATTGCTGTAAGACTTGTCAGAACTTACGATGTGATTGCGATTGAAGACCTCGATATTGCGGCAATGAAAAAGGCTCTCAGCCTTGGAAAATCCGTGTCCGATGTCGGATGGAGAAGATTCATAACAATCATGGAGGAGCTCTGCCTAAAATACGGAAAGATTCTTGTACGTGTCAGCAGGTGGTATCCGTCCTCTAAGACATGCCATCATTGCGGTTACAAAAACGATGATTTGCAGTTATCTGACAGGATTTATGTCTGTCCGGTATGCGGGAATATCATGCCTCGTGACAAAAATGCAGCCATTAACGTCCTTGAAGAGGGACTGAGAATCTTGAAAGAGAATATATTTAGACCATCAGTAGAGGGATATTCTAAACCCGCTCTGATTACTACGATTGCATAAAATGCAGTCTTTTGATAACCAAATAACTTTACCGGTGGAACACCGGAGTAGCCTGTTGAGCTACGGGGTCACGCTTACAGACGTGACATAATATGTCACCCGGATAGGCAGGAAAAGAGAGAGCCTGCGGGCTCGAAGCCTGTGCCTTTAGACTGTCTTCTTCGGAAGCCTGTTTCTTTAGATGTGGGTAGTTCACTGATATGGCCTGGACATTTGACTTATGGCAAATGAATTACAACCAGTAGATAAAGTCTATCGTAAAGCAAATAGAAACAAAAAAACAAAATTGATACGGAGGCAAGATATGAAATATTTAGTAACATTTTGTTATGATGATAGTCTTATGAAGAAACAATGTTGCGAAAACATCATTATCTGGAATTTTGAAATTGAAGCAAGAGAATATACAGAAGAATGGATTGACAAAATAAAAGATTTTATTGCAAATAAGAATTATTTACATCCAGTCATTGTAAATATTATCACATTAGCTGGATAAAAGCGTGATTTTATAAATAGAGTATAATTATCAACATTGTCCACTGAAGAAATTCGGTGGACTTTTTTTTGTTCAAAAACAAAATTTTTCTGCATATTGTAAGAAAGCGGTGCGTCTCCACCGAAGAAAGCGAGAACCGAAAAAACGACGCGTCCCTGCCAGCTGTGAAGCGAAACGGGAACCGAAAACAGCGGTGCTCCTCTACCAAAAAATGAGGCCGAAAAAATAACGGAGAGATGCCTGCAGAAATGCGAAGTAAGGACAGACGGAGAGGCCTGTTCTTCCTAATGGGGGAGCGTAATAAGTACCCACAAATTCCAGATTCTTTTATATTCTGGGCGCTTCTCAAAATAAGAAGCTAGTGGGAAAACCTGTTGGATTCTGTTTTTTTTTCGTATGAAAAATATAGCATATTAAAATTGTAAACAATAAAATAAGAAACAAGAAAGGAGCAAAAAATATGCTTGAATTGAGAGGAAAATACAATACCACAAAGGTTTTTACTGACAATGTTGACAATGAGACCATCAGCCAGGTAATAGAATTGCTGAACCAGGATTACATCAAAGATGCGAAAATCAGAATCATGCCTGACTGCCATGCAGGTACTGGATGCGTCATCGGTACGACAATGACAATTTCTGATAAGGTATGCCCGAATCTGGTTGGTGTAGATATTGGCTGCGGTATGCTGGCTGTTAGGATTGCAGAAAAGGATGTTGACCTCCCGAAATTGGATGATGTAATTAATACATATGTTCCGGCAGGATTCAATGTAAACGATGAACCGCTTGGCAATTTCAGCCATTTGAATGACTTGGTCGCTCAGGCTAACATATCGCTGGCTTATTGCAGCATTGGAAGTCTTGGAGGCGGCAATCATTTTATCGAACTTGATAAGGATGATGACGGGAACTTGTGGCTTGTAATCCATACTGGTTCCAGACATCTCGGACTGGAAGTTGCGAAATACTACCAAGAGCTCGCATATAAACAGCTGAAGGATTTAGATGTTGGTGACAAAATCAAGGCTGTAATTGCAGACCTGAAAGCAAAAGGAAGGGAAAAAGAAATTGAAAAGACAATCCAGGCGTTAAAGATGCAGGAACCGCATATTCCGAAATCCTTGTGCTATGTTTCCGGCCAGGCGTTCAAAGACTATATCCACGATATGGAGATTGTCCAGAAGCATGCAGAGTTAAACAGAAAACATATTGCCGATACAATCATTGAGAAGATGGGCTGGCATATTTGCGAAGAATTCCAGACAATACACAATTACATTGATACAAAAAATTTGATTCTTCGCAAAGGTTCCGTGTCTGCACGAGATGGCGAAAAACTGATAATCCCGATAAATATGCGTGACGGGTCTTTGATTTGTGTTGGAAAAGGCAATCCTGATTGGAATTATTCTGCACCGCATGGTGCCGGAAGGATTTTGTCAAGAAGCGAAGCAAAAGATGCTGTCGGGATTGATGAATTTCGTGAATCTATGAAGGGGATATATTCTTCTTCTGTAATGGAATCTACGATAGATGAGTCGCCGATGGTGTATAAACCGATGGAAGAGATAATGGAAAATATCAAAGATACTGTTGACATTATGAAAGTAATTAAACCGGTATACAATTTTAAAGCACATTAAAACACACCGCCTGGAGGAATCCAGGCGGGTTTTTGTTTTTTCTGCAAAAATGCATATTTTTTGTATATTACAAAAGCAAGAAAGGAGTAATTGAAAATGGAAGACAAATTAATGAAGATGAGCGAATATGCTGAAAGCAGAGGAGTGAGCTATGAGGGAGTAAGAAGAAAAGTTATCCGGAATTACGATAAGTTGAATCTTTGTAAAAAAGGTAGAACAACGTATCTTACACAGCAGGCTATAGAATTCCTTGATACGCATAAACACAATTTTAAGAGTCCGACATACAAGCCTGATGCATTTTCAGATTTGGAAGAATTAATTGTAATTCAGGCGAAGGAAATTGAATGGTATAAGAACATGCTTGAGACTCAGCATGTAATGATGGATATCTTAAAAAAAGAGCTGGATGATATGCGTTCGTTAGCACAGAATAAAAATAAATAAGAAAGAAAAGAAAGGAAAGCTTGGTATGGCTAAATTCGAAGAAATGAGTATCAGACTTAACTACATCAACGATGTTCAGGAGCTGAAAAATATAATTCTCCAGCAGGCGCAGGAGATTGATAAATTAACGAAATATTCTGATAAATATCACAAAACACTGATTAATGCAGAAAATGAAAGACTTAAATACCTTGAACAGCTTTCAGAAAATGCGAGACTCCAGGTTAAGCTTGCTGACGCCGAGTTCCATGCGTATATGCATGAAAAATGTGCACGTACAGCGCTTGAGATTGCGAAAAGAAATAAAATAGAAACAAATATTATTGTTTAAATTTGTCCAAGTTTCAACCGGCTTTTTGCCGGTTTTTTCTTTTTCATAAATCTTAAAAACAAAAAATATATCGTAAATTTCGCAAAAAAAATCTGCCTTATATAAAATCCCGCATATTAACTATACAACAAAAATAAGAAAATGAGCAAAAACAATGATTAAAAATCCAAAAATTGGCCAGGAAGTCTGGTTTGCAGAAGCTTGTAATCAGCACATCCATAGCGCAAAACTTATCGCGCTTGACGAAGTTGAGGTTTCAACCCGAAAATATCTATATGCAAAAATCGAAATGAATGATGGCTGTAGGCTGGGATGGCCGCTGAAAAATTTGTATGCTTCGCGAGAAGAACTTCAAAAAGAATTAGAAAAAAAGAAGAAAGGAAGTAATAACAATGATTAATAATCCAAAAATCGGTCAGAAAGTTTGGTTCTTGGAACCTTGGGGACAATGTATCCATAGTGCAAAAATTACGGCACTTGGCGAAACAGAAGTTTCAATCCGAAATCCTGAGAAATATCCGTATGCAGACATAGAGTGGGATGATGGCGGAAACAGCGGATGCCTTCTGAAAAACTTGTATGCTTCGCGTGAAGAACTTCAAAAAGAATTGAAAAAAGAAGAAGAAAAGAAAATTGCCGAAATCAAGGCTAAAATCAAGGATGCGGGTGACCTGGTAGCGTTTATGTATGACCACTGCGTGGCCTGTGCGGAAGAGTATACTGATTGGACGGCGAGAAAAGCAGTTAAGGAAATCGCGAAGGAAATGCTTGGACTAGATTTGGACTAGATTTGGGATTACAAGAAAAAGAGATGGAAATCAGCTTTGCCGGTTTCCTTTTTTGTATAGAGAAGAATTGAAGAAAAAGAAAGAAAAAATGAGAGTGGAAGCGTGCTGGCCGGTCAAGCCGGAATGGAGGTTGCGGGCTAGCGTGAGGTTGTGTGGGCTGGTATGAAAAGATATGCGGTGAAAGGCTGTTGCCGGCTGGTGCCGGGAGGGAAGTAGTAAACGACCGGAAAGTGTGGTGCTCTGTAAAGAATCAAGCCGGAAAGGCGTTGGCCGGATGTGACCGGAAAGGAGTTTGCCGGCTGGCGCGGATGCCTGGCGTGACCGTCTTGCCTGCAGGTGCTGGCTGAAAAGCAAAGCGTAGTTTTGCAATGCAGTCCAGGATGCAAGCCTGGCTGTGGTGTTTGCGGGGCGCGAAGCTCCGCATATATTCCCGGTTTCAATGCTGACGAATTTCGGCATATTGGATATATAAAAAAATAAGAAAGGAGACAAAAATATGTCTTGTACGATTTGTGGGTATGGTTTTCCAATTGCTGATGGGGATGCGGTAACGCTGGACTTTGAAAAAGCAAAAGAATTTTTAAAAAAACATGTCGGGTCATTCGGGCAGACGGATGAGGAAATGCAGATTCTGGATGCATTAAAACATGCTGAAAGCGAGGATGCCGAAGAGGATGAACTGGAAGATGTCATGTATGACATTGAAGATTCATTTGAAGACGAAGAAACTGGTGATACTGGCTTTGGCGCTGTCTTGGCTGTAATAATGCGGCGCGAGACTGGGATTAACTTCAAGTTCTACGCTGCAGAGAATGACCTCGGAACGCCACCGGCGATTCTGTGGGTTCCGATGTATCCGTGGATGCTGAACGAAAAAGAAAAAGGAATTACGGAAAGCGATTTGTATGATTTCTGCAGGAAGTATATGGATGAACTGGAAATCTACTGTGACCCGGAAGAGATGGAGTTGGAATATTATTCTTAAACAAGATATTGACATATTTAATCAAATCAAGTATCATATAGTAAAGAGAATTATATTTCTTGTATGTATAGTCTCTGGGAGTGACGGGACTTAAACTTCGAATATCACTCAATTGTATGTATAATCTCCGGGAATGACGGGATTTAAATTTAGAATATCATTCAATTGTATGTGCATAGTCTCCGAGAGTGACGGGACTTAAATTTAGAATATCGCTCAATTGTATGTATACTTGAAGTAATAACTCCACTATATATTGTGGGGTTATTACTTTTTTCAGGAGAATTCAAATGATAAGACTTGTTAAAGTAAAACAGGAATTTTACTCTTTGTGCCAAGAGCATAATGTTGATGAAGAACTATTATTTAACGAAGCCGGAAGACCATGCGTTCTGTTAATACGTATGAATTACAAAAATAACATGCATGATTTTGTAGTGCCACTAAGGTCTAACATTTCTGCCAGGACTCCACACAATCAATATTTTGCATTGCCGCCAAACTCATCAACAAGGCCTCAATGCAGACATGGAATCCATTATTTCAAACTTTTTCCAATAAAGCGTGAGTATATAGACTCATACATAACAAATGACGAATATTATACACGATTGCTTGAGATTATCAACAGAAATAAGCGGCAGATAATTGCTGCATGTCAAGACTATTTAAAACAATGCGAATCAGGTAATAAACATTTCATTACTCCAAATATAGACGGTATCTTATCAATATTGTAAAGCTTACATATATATTTATGTAAGCTTTTTTTTGTATTTAACTAGCGCCCGAGAAATTCTCGGGCGTTTTTCTTTGCTGGCATAAATTTGGCATATTGGATATATAAAAATCAACAAGAAAGGGAGTAAAAAAATGAAAAAAAGAATTGAAGAAGATGGCGTGGTTTATACCATAGATGCAACCAGCGGTAACTGTATTGATATTGATGTGAAACCAGGTGTTGAAGAAGTAAGCTTCAATATTTCGTTTGGACGTGAATATCTGCTTGGTGACTGCAAAAAGACATTTCCTAATGTCAGGAAAATCGTGATTGACTATAGCGTATATGATATTGACATTCCAAATACGTTATTTCCGAATGTGAAAGAGGTGAAGAGTGATAATTACTACGGAAAATACACAAAGAACGGAAGTGTGCTTCTAAGAAATGACAATGACCAGATTTTGACAAACGTTTTTGTTAAAAAGGAAGGCGAGACCATAGACCTGAAATATGCAACCAATATTGATGATGACGCTTTCTCCGGGTGTATGGCTACAAAAATTATTAATTCAGGAAGTGTTACATCATGTGCAGAATACGCATTCAGAAATTCAGCAATTGGAGATTTAAAACCTGAACCGGCTGGAGCAGTTATTGCCGGGTCTATTCTTGTTAATATCGATGAAACTTCTGAAAATATTATTCTTCCTGACAAAAGAGTTTCACTGACGGCAATGCGAGACGGAATTAATTTTGATAATGTTAAAAGCATTACAGCGAACCGAGCTCAGACTGTAATTAATCTGCGGTATAAGCTGCCAGTTGGCATAAAGATTATTCTAAAAGATAAATCTTATATTACAGACGAGCAGCTGTCAGAGTGGAGTCCTTTTCCAATTTTGGAATTAACTGAAGAAAATCCGTATTATTCTACAAAGGATGGATGTCTTCTATCAAAAGATGGGTTGGTTTTAGTTAAATATCCATCGGCTATTTCTGGAACAGTACATATTCCTGATGGAATTGAAACTATTACATCGTATGCATTCATTCTCAGCGATGCTGAGGAGATATATTTTCCTGATTCGCTGAGGGTCTTGATGCCGAAGTGTTTCTGGCTGTGTAATAAATTACAAAAAATAGATTTTGGAAATGGCATTGAGGAAATAGGCATTGGACATGATTGCAGGTTGTTTATGCAATGCAGCATGCTTCATGAGATTGAAATTCCGTCGCAGGTTAGAATCATTGGAGAAAGTGCATTTCTTGGAACAGCAATCAGCAAAGTGACTTTTCATGAAGGACTGACGCAAATTATGGATTATGCGTTCAAGCAGAGTTGTATTAAGGATGTTACACTGCCGGCATCGTTAAAATATATCGGAAGACAGAGCTTTCCTGGTATGGATAGCGTCACACTGTTATCGGATAACATGCCTTATGGTATCGCAGAAGCAATAACGTCAAATACGATACCAGATAACAGCCCTATATATATTAAAATCAAAAAGCCAGCTGCAACAGTTTTCATGCCAAGATATATTGTTACAGCAGATGCTGTCACATTAGACACACGGCTTGCAATCCCGTCATTCAGAGAAAAATGCGAAGAATTACTATATGATTATGGAATGCAGCCGGAAATCAAGTGGAAGACTGCGATAAAAACAATGAAAGAATGCCCGAATGATGCAGTTAAAACATATCTCAGAAGAGTCAGTAAGAACATTATCGCAATGTACATGGAATTAAATGATGAGACTGGGCTGATTGATTTTATCAAGCTTGGTATCATGACACCAAAAGCATTAGATGATACTTACAAAAAAGCAAAAGAAAAGGGCCTCACAACTGTGATGGCGTACATCTGCGAAGCACAGAAAGACACGAAAGGAAGCAACTCATCATTTTCACTTTAATTTTTAAATCAGGCCGGAATTTTTCCGGCCGTTTTTTTGTCTTGAAATTTCCAGCATACTGAAAATATAGAAAAGAAAAAGAAAGGAGAAGACAACGATGAGTCTTAAGAACGAAAAATACAAAAACAAATTGGAAACTGAACCAGAAAGAAAAAAGAAATTTGGAAAAGAATTTGCTGAAATTCCGAAAGGTAAGCATTATGTGGAAGAATTGGAGCCGCTGATTGGTGCAGTGATTGTTCTGGAATGCGACGACTGGGTGTTTATCCCAGGAGAGCTTGGCGGTATGCCGTGCGAGAAACTGCTGCTGAAATCTGTGAAGCTGGTCAAGTGTCCGGCAAGCAGAGGAGTTGAAAATTAAGTCGTCGCATTCTTGTGACTTTAGACGGCTCGTTTTTTTTGAGTACATAAAAATATCGTTTATGCTTGCTCTGGTAACGAGCCGGTAACGGCGAGTTATCACGACATTTTATTTCTCTACATTTCGGTGTAGAGAAATTTTTTATTTATATTATTTTTTTTCGCAAAAAACCGTCTCGTTCCTAATTTTTTCGGCATATTAAAAGTATAAGAAATTTACAGAAAGGAGATGTACGATATGGCAAACTCAAACGGGAAGAAAGCCCGTAAATTACAGGCAGCCAAGAAAGCGAACGCCGCCGAAAGAGAGAAGGCTGCTAAGAAGGTAAAGCCTGCCGAAGAAAAACCGATAAAGTACACTATCACAGCAGAACAACAGGCTGACGGTACTTTTGAGTTTCACGGAGGCAAAGACGGATTCAATATCATTAAGCAGAAGAATAAAGCATTAGAGCCTTACGGAAAACATTATGTGATTTTGGTGTTGGCAGTATGACTTGGGAAGGTCAGAACTATTTAGCGAAGAAGAAGTGAAGTATACCCTGAAACTGATGCTGGACAGAGGGCTTGTTTTTGATGAAACAACCCGATACGGTGTTGTACAGGTTGGGCAGCTGACCTGGGAGGGGCAGAATTATTACGAAAGCGAAGTATCGCCAGACCAGAGGGTACGGAAAAGACCTCATCAGTAATCTTACGCCTGCAGCTTTTGCTGCAGGCTTTTTTTTTGGACGTGTCACTTTCCTCTGCGTTTTGCATATTAACCTCAAGCGAAAAAATCCGCAAAAAAATAAGGGCTTTTAAAATTTGCGGCATATTGCATGCAGAAAAACAAAAAAAGGAGGCAAAAATATGCCAAGCGTTGAAGAGAAAGTTGAAGAATATTTCAAGAAAATTCTTGATTCAAATAAAGTGAGACATTATGGAAAAACAGAAAAAATGAACCCGGCGATTGCAAGTGCGCTTAAAAATGCTGACAGCAAGTCGGGCGGCAGCGGGTGTAATTTTCCTGACATCCAGATGATGCTGGAAAATAGTAATGCGAGAAGAATTCCTGTTATGGTAGAAGCAAAAGGAACAAAAAATAAACTGGAAAAAAGGGACAAATCCGGAGCAATCGTTGGTATTACTTATTACGATAAGGACGGAAAGCCCGGGAAAGACGGTAAGCCGGTACATCTGAAAGGTGAGCCAAATTACAGTGCGGTGAAAGACTATGCGGTCAACGGTGCGGTGCATTACGGCAATGCGGTTCTGGATGAAGGAACATACAACGAAGCAATCGTTGTTGGAATTAACGGGACAGCATTGGATAATGCTGGTGGCGTGGCTGATGCAGAATGCAAGGCTTACTACATTTCAGAAAAGAATAACCGGATTCCAAAGTTAATTGAGAAAATTACGGCCGATGACTGGTCATTATTTAACCCTGATAATGTTGATGGGCTGTTCAGGATTCTTGACAAGCTGAATCTGACCGATGCAGAGATTGAGGAACTGACACGAAGAACAGAGGTAACATTGGAAGAGAAAATCAAGTCAATGCATCAGAGTATTTACGATGATATGCAGTTGAAGACGGCGCTTTCCACAAATGAAAAACTGTATCTGTTCTGCGGGCTGATTATGGCCGGATTGAGGACAAACGGAGTGAAGACTCTGGAAGCAAAAGACTTATGCGGGAATGATAACGACAGAAATAATGATGGTACATATATACTGAGCAATATTGAGGCTTTTCTGCATGCGAAACACTGCGACGCGGAAAGAGTCAATATGGTGATTGGCCTTCTGGAAGGTGTGTTTAAAAAATCAGTGCTCTGGAAGCCGAAAAACGGCATCAGCATTTTAAGGACACTGTTTGAACAGGTAAAAAGAGATATTATCCCCTGCTTGGAAAGTAATTTACATCTTGATTTCACTGGCAAAATCTTAAATTCTTTGAATGACTGGGTAAATATTGAAAATGATTCTGAAAATGATGTCGTTCTAACACCGCGATATATCACACAGTTAATGACTAAAATGTGCAGAACTGATATGAATAGTTTTGTATGGGACGCTACAATGGGAAGCGCTGGATTTCTTGTAAGTGCTATGGACCAAATGATAAAAGACGCAAGAGCAAAAATTATTGATAAAAATGCATTGAATGAAAAAATCCGACATATTAAAGAAAGCCAGATTCTCGGTATTGAGATTCTTGGAAATATTTATATTTTGGCGGTGTTAAATATGATTTTAATGGATGGAATTGGAGCAAATGTGATTAATGGTGACAGTCACGGATTTAAACTTCCAGATAATTTTCCGGCGAATGTATTTCTTTTAAATCCTCCATATTCTGCACCAGGTAAAGGATTTTGCTTTGTAGAAGAGGCATTAAAACAGATGACAAAAGGATATGCTGCAATTTTAATTCAGGACAGTGCAGGAAACGGGCAGGGTCTTCCTTATACGAAAAGGATTCTGGAACATAGTACTCTGGAAGCAAGTATTAAAATGCCATCTGGACTTTTTGGAAATAAGGCTTCGGTCAATGTATATATCTTTTTATTTAAGGTAAACAGACCACATGAAGAAGATGATATTGTAACGTTTATTGACTTCTCAGAAGATGGGTATTCAAGACAGAACCGTAAAAAGTCAACGCAGGAAGTAAACCTGAAAAATACAGACCACGCGGAAGAACGATATGCAGAAGTATTAGCATTGACAACCGGAAAGATGCCTAAGACACATTATTACACAGAAGAAAATGGTAAAGTAATTAAAGATGTGATTTCGTTGAATGGGGATGACTGGACATTTATGCAACATCAAAAAATTGACATTATACCTACAAAAGATGATTTTAAACACACGATTGCTGAGTTTTTATCCTGGAGAGTCTCGAATCTTATGAAGGGTACGATATAAATTATGAATAAATATTTTGTTATTGGCATGGTTTTTGAAAAAATTGAAACTAAAAAAATAAAGGGAAAAGCGAACGATTTTCCTACATCGCCAAATGGTGAGTATAATATACCTTTGTTAACTGCTGGAGTTGAAAATCAAGGACTTGCAAGGTATGCAATGAAGAGTCAATGCTCTACCATTTTATCAAATGTTATTAGCGTTTCTGCCAATGGAGCGAATTCTGGTGTTGTGTTTTATCATCCAGAAGAATTTGCTGTGTTACAAGATGCATATGCAATTAAGGTACGAAATTATGAGATACCAAATATAGAAGTCGGTTTATATTTAACAAGTGCTTTATACAAGGCTATAGCGTCTACTCACAATTGGAACTATAAGGCAGGATGGAACAGAATTAAAGATGATAACTTTTCACTCCCGGTAAAGGTTGATACAGATGGTAACCCTATTATTGATAATACATGTTTTTATCACAAAGATGGTTATATCCCTGACTGGGAGTATATGAAAAATTACATTAGGGAACTGAAACAAGAGTGTATAATAGAACAAGAGAGAAACAACGCGACGGAGTTGGAGAATTATTTAATTGCAGCCGGTTTAAATGATTACAAATTGACAGAAGAAGATAAATCAGTTCTAGCCGCAAAATTAGTAGACGGGGGGGTATTATCACGAAACTCGATATCTACAGATGGCTGCTTGAAAGAGGGCAGAAAGTTTAAGATTGACGACCTTTTTAAAAAAGAAAAACTTGGATGGACTGCAAACAGGAAATTTAATAAAGAAAAAGATGTCTCAAAAGAACAGACAAAAGAATTTGACTTACCACTTATAAATGCAAAAGACGGAAACAACGGTATTATGTATTATGGAAGAAGTACTGATTTTTCATATGTTGATAGTGGTATTGATATTGTGAACGATGGAATAGTATCTACTGGTAATGTATACGCTCAGCCACATAAAATTGGCGTTTTATATAATGCTTATATTATAAATTTAAAAAATGGAATGAAAAGAAAAGAACTTTATGGTTATTTAGCCGCTGCAATAAAAAAGTCAATTAAGCCTCAATTTAATTACAGCAATAAGGCTGGATGGGATAAAGTGAAAAAATGTGATATTTTGCTCCCTATCCAAACAAACCATGATGGGAGGCCAATCATTGACCCGGATAGAACGTACCACCCAGATGGTTATATTCCTGATTGGGAGTATATGGAAAAATACATAAAAGTAACTGAAAAAGAAATCATTAAAGAAGTTGTCCTGTACAAAGATGAGGTCATTGCGAAGGCGAAGGAGATTACGGGAGAAAAAGAGGTGGCTTGATGAAAATAAGAAAAATATTGGAAAAAGAACTAAGCAAAAGTGGCGGCCGGGCGGAGCTGGTAAAGGTTCCGCCGGAAAGAAGGCCGAATAAGGAATCGCTGGACAGACTGAACCGGGATGTAGAGGGGCTGCTGAGGATGACGGGGAATCAGGTTACGAAGTAATGAGGTAAGAGCGAAGAAAAAGTGAAAAAAGATACGGAATAAAAAACCGCGCTTGACTTTGAGGGCGCGGGGGAGTATAATATACATAAATATAGGAAGCCGTGCAAACGGTTTATTCCCCCAATAACTATTTAAGTATTATTTTTTATTCCGTCGTCTATTGCGAGTAGTCGACGGTTTTTGTATATAGAAATTTTGCTTGCGAAATTCAAGTTTGACTTGATTTTTACAATGAAATGATGTAATCTATATATAGAAATAGGGAAGCCAAAGAAGATTTGGCCTACCCCAATTAGTGACTAATAAGTATTAAAGCTCGAGCCGTTCACTATTGCAGTAGTGGGCGGCTCATTTCTTTTTGCCCTTAAATATGGTATAGCACAATCCAATAAGAGCAACGATAAATATACCTGTCTGAACCAAATCAGAATACGAAATATACATATCAACCTCCTCCTTTTTATAAAACTAGGAGAAGGCTATGAAACCTCCTCCCGTAAAGTAAAATAAGTAATGTAATAATGGAGGTAGGCCGCCTTTTCTATCTTTAGTTTCCCATATTAAAAAGTATAGCATGATTACATCTAAGATGCAAACAAAAATCCACGCAATACTGCCTGCATAAATTCTGCAGGCAATTTTTTTGTAAAAAAATAATCTGCCAGCTAAAAAATCCGGCATATTAAATACAGAAAAGAAAAGGAGGCAAAAAAATGCCTGAAAAAATATTAACGGAGAACGGGAAATCCTCGGCCGACAAAAAGTCGTCCGCGGGTCAAGTGTTCCGATTTTAACTTCGCACGTGGGTCTGAATCCCAGTTCGAAGTCTGGTTACGAGCGCGAAGCGCGAGTTATCAACAATCGATAATTCAACATTTTTTGTAACCTGCCGCATATCAGGTGAAGAACCGCAAGATGTGCACTGGTTTTTGGCCGGAGATAATACAGAAAGCCAAAACCCACTTGCAGACCAGAACTGTCAGTCCGTTATCCTGGATACCACCTGGATTGCAAAACAGGCGGAAGGAAAATGGCTTGGCTGCCGGTATATTCTGAACGGAATTCAATACGAAAAAATGCTGTGTTTCCTGTCTGACGATTTGGTAACACGGATGAACCGGAATTCCTTCGACAGGCTGGATGTGCACGATATATATGGAAATGCTAAAGATGTATACACAAAAAAGGAGTGAAAAATAATGCAGAAAAATAGACTTAAACCAAAACACAAGGCGACGCGCCATTCTGCAAAACAGCGCCGCAACAAAAAGATGCTGGAAGATGTCAGCCTGCTGAATGTATGGAGGGGAAATGGTTTTGCGATGTGCGGGCTTGGTGAGAAATTAAAATCGCTTGCAAAAATAAAGCACGCGATGCGATGCCTGAAGTGGTCAAAACAGCGTGCAACAAGAGGCTTTGCAGATTGTGATGTCTGGAATATGTACGGATATCTTGAAGAGCTGATGCCGGCGATGCTGCAGTATCTGAAAGATAACCGGATGGGAAGCCCGGCGATGCTCGGTGAAAATTATACTGACAAAAACGGGTTCATGCAAAACGACACCTGCCATAAAGAATGGGATAAAATCCTTGACCGGATGATTTTTCTTTGGGGAGAGCTGGACGAAGAAAAATGTACAAAAAAGAATCCTTACGACGAAGCTTACACAAAGGCGATGAATGAGTTTACGGATAAGTACGGATTTTTCGGTGAGAAGCTGGAAACAGAAGAGGAAAAAGAAAAAAGAAAAAAATCCGGCGGGCGTCTGGTGCATTTCATGAGCGAGGTTCCGGAGTATGCGGCGATTGATAAGCTGTATCATGATGAGGAAAAGAGGATTGATGAATATAGAGAGAAGTGCAAGGACGCGGTATTTGATTTAATGAAGAAGTATTTCTTTTCGTTGTGGGATTGAGGTGGAAAAATGAGAAAAAACGATTTAACAAAAGTACTTAAAAAGACCATGCTGAATGTGGATTATATGCTTGATGTTGCCATTCAAGAACTTGAAAATGTGAATCTGCTGAAAAAAGAATGGATAGAAAACATAAAAGACAATACAGCATATGTATATATGAAAACAGAGCCTTTTGAATACGCAGATTTAATAATTATATATGAAAACAGAGTCTTTTGAATACGCAGATTTAATAATTAGGAAAATTATCGGTATCGGGAAAGAATATGGTGTTATTTTTACTGATAAGAAAAACTATTTAAAAAATCCGGATAGTAAAGGGAAATATGGTTTATTTCTGCTGGCTGAACCTTGTTTAAAAAGTGTTGGTTTTGGAGATGTAACTGTTGAAATTTTCATTACAACGCCACTTCTTGAAAAAGCAGATGAATTTAACCGGGTTCTAAATAATCTGGATGAAAATATAATATGCGAAATTAGGAACGGAGAATACGCGAAGATTCTGGAACAGTATGAAAGAATAGCAAAAACCGATAGATTAGGTGAGTTTGAGCGAAGACTTGAGCAAAAACGAAGAAAAGAAACTCAGGACAGGTACTTGCAAGGATACAAAAATGGCACTCCTGGACTATATCAAAGAAGAATAATTTATATGCCACCGTGGTAGAATGGCTGATGGATACTGCCGAATTTGCGGCGGCATTTTTGGTAAAAATAGAAAGCCTGCATATTACAGATATATAATAAAAAAGAAAGGAGAAAAAAGAAATGGTAAAATATATTCTAATGCCGGAAAAAACTATCCAGAAAATAAGAAAAGGAGATAACTCCATCCGACGAAGTAACAATATCCCTTGTAACGTAGTCGGGTGGGGATGAATGTGCTCTAATAGATAAACTTGCATCTGACATTTGATTTTACTCTAGCCGTCGCAAATGTGGCGGTTTTTTTACGCAAAAATAAGCAAAGCAATAAAAATTTCAGCATATTGCTTGTAAATATATAAAAAAAAGAAAGGAAAATATTTTATGAGTAAGTATTTAATTAAGCTAGTTGATGCCATATTTAATGATTATAGCAGGACAATTAAGTATTCTGGATTTGGATATAATTTAGAAATGACAACGAGTGGAAATGGATATGAGATAGTGCCAAAAATAGAACCTGCAGACCAGGTGTATGGCTGCAAAATTACGGTAACAGATGACGGAAAAACACGCATTGTGCCGCCTACTGAATTTTGTGCTAATGAAATTGGAAAAATTCAACGAAGCATAGAAATGGCAGGAAAATTTTGTTTTGAACTGGAATGCCGATGGAATGAGCTGTGTAATGAGGTCAATAATAGAACAATGGAATCGTTTATGAATGATAAGATAAGATTGGCGGAATCACATTTTGATGCTTTTTGCGAAAGCGGTGACCGTGCAAGTTTTAAATATGAGGGCTATGGATACGAAATGCAAATAACATATAGGCACGAAAAATATACGATATTGGCCCGAACAATTTCAGACTTCCAAAATACGGTAAGTATTCAATGGTCAGAATCAGGAAAGCCGGAAATCATATTGCCAGAAAAGACAACAGAGCCGGAACGTGTAATCCAGGCAATAAAAAATGCTGAAAAGCTATGCGAGGAATTTGATAGAAGAAGAGATGAGCTACATGCAGAGATGAACGCTTTTATTGAAGAAGAGCGTAAAATCGTAAACAGAATAAAGTAATACCGAAAACTTTTCGCAAAAATGAAACAAAATTAAAAAATTCAGCATATTAGATATGTAAAAAATTATCGGAGAACGGGAAATTCCAGGCCGGCAAGAAGTCGTCCGCGGATAAAATGTTCTGGTTTTAACTTTGCACGCGAGTCAGAATCCCCGTTCGAAACGCGCTTCGTGCTGGTTATATTTATTCTGGTAACGACTCCGGCAAAGCCGGGGAGTTATCAATTTTAATCTGGTACCGAGCCGATACGGCGAGTTATCAAAAATGAAAGAAAAAAAATAAATCAAATTAAAAAGGAGAATTTAAAAAATGAATATAAGAAAAATTAAGATTGCAGGCATTATCATGGCAGCAGCAGGGACTGCAGTGCTTGCCGGCTGCGCGGCAGGTAAGGATTCCGGAAATTCTGATGGAGGTGTACCTGTAGCGCAGATTGTAGATAATACAAGCTCAACAACACAAGATGAGAAAAACGAAGCTGAACAGCCAATCACTACAGCAACTACAACACCACAGGTAACAGCAACAACTGCACCAACAGCAACCCCGGCATTAAGCACTCTTGAATTTGTTGCTACAGACGCCGTAAATGTAAGGGCGTCAGCCGGTACAAATGCGGACGTTATTGACAGCCTGGAGATTGGAGATAAGACGAAAGTCCTTGAAGAAGTTACAGGAACCGATGGAAATGCCTGGTATCACGTCAATTACAACAGAGAAGGCACTACCATTGACGGTTATGCATCTAAGTTATATATTAGCCAGTCGCATAAGCTTGATTCAACAGCACAGGTAAGCGGAACCACAATTAACAATGATATTGGCTCAACAACGGCTGCATCAACAGATGCGGCAAGTGCTGACGCTTTGGCTGATGATACCACTTACAGCCAGGATATTGCTGATGAGGATTTCGGATACTAAAAATAGAAAGGACTATATAAAATGGCAGACAACGCAGCAAATAAAGGTAATAACACAAAGACAATCAAAATTATCAGATGGACACTTGGAATTATGTTGATGGTTTTGATGGCCGTTGGAATTTTTAACGGAAAAGCCATCATTCAGAAATTTAAGAATAACACACCTAAAGAAGTAAAATATGAAGAATTCTTAAAAATGACTAACAAAAAAAACGTAAAAAAAATTGTATGGTCCGAGAAGAAAGATGCATTTACATTTTACGATAAGGCTAAAAAGCCATATTCAACAGAGAACCCGAAATATGAAGACTTCAAAAAAGATATGCTTGAAAAGGGTATTGAAGTAAAAGAGATTGGCGGACTTAGCAATTATGAAACGCCGATTATGATAATCGTACAGCTGGCAATGTATGGAGTGTTTTTTGGATTACTGTTTAAGACATCCGGGATTGGAGCCGGGCTTTCTGATAGGAAAGAAAAAGATGCAAAAAGTGATGTGAAATTTAGCGATGTTGCCGGCCTTGAAGAAGTGAAAGAGGACCTGATGACAGTCGTAGATTTCCTGAAAAACCCTGATGAATATAAAGAAGCTGGAGCTGAGATTCCGAAAGGTGTTCTCCTTTACGGACCTCCAGGAACAGGAAAGACACTGCTTGCAAAAGCTGTTGCCGGAGAAGCAGGTGTGAAATTTAAAGCAGTTTCCGGTTCTGATTTTGACGAGAAGTATGTCGGAGTCGGTGCAAGCAAAATGCGGAAACTTTTTGATGACGCAAAAAATAATGCACCATGCATTATCTTTATTGATGAAATTGATTCCATGGGAGGACGCAGGCACTCCAAACAGAACAGTTATGACAGACAGACTTTAAACACGCTGCTTTCTGAAATGGATGGTTTTGACGGCAGTGGCGGCGTTGTCGTAATTGCAGCAACGAACCGTATTGAGGACCTTGACCCGGCGCTGACAAGACCTGGAAGATTTGATAACCATTTTGCAGTAAGCCTGCCGGCAACAGCAAAGGAAAGAAAAATCATCATCAACTTATATGCAGGTAATAAAAAATTTGCAGATGATGTTGACATGGAAAGCTTTGCAAAAGAGACTATGGGCAGCAGCCCCGCAACGATTAAAACCGTATTAAATGAAGCTGCAATCATTGCCACAAGAAAAAACAAAGGAATCATCACACGCGAAATCCTTGATGAGGCATGGATGAAACAGCTGATGGAAGGGCATTTGAAAAAGAATGGTGAAAAGGACAACGTTGAGCTTGTGGCATGGCATGAAGCAGGACATGCGCTTGCAGGGTTATTGATGGGGCAGGACCTCACAAAGGCTTCTATCATCCCTTCAACATCAGGAGCCGGCGGTGCAACATTTATTACACCAAGAAAACTTGGACTGTTTACCGTAAAAGAACTACGCGAGCAGGTGGTAATGCTGTATTCAGGCAGAAACGCAGAAGCGGTTTTGGCAGAGAAAAATGGTGAGGACCTCGGCATAACAACCGGAGCTTCAAATGATATTGAAAAAGCAACAGGGATTATCAAAAAGATGATTACCGAGTATGGAATGAATGAGAATTTTGGTCTGCTGAATCTGGAAGAACTCGAGATTAAGCCTGATGTAATTGCAAAAGAGGCTGTAAACCTGTCAAAAGAATTATGCAGTGAGTCATATAAGCTTATGATGGATAATGCAGACACATTAAAAAAGATTGCAGAGGCACTGATTGAAAAAGAAACTCTGACAGGAGAGGAGATAAGGAAAATTGCAGGAAAATAACTTTGTAAATAAGATTACAGGACGCGGTGAAAAGCCAATTAGTAAGATGCCTGGCTTTCATCCGCCGGATGATGAAGAACATGAATACATATTAAAAAAGATTCAAAAGAATCTAAAAAAAGAGACGGTTAGCTCCGGAAGTTGGATGATTGTTGGAATTATTATCGTAATCATGTATATCAGGATGTATTTCAAATCAACATCAGATGATAAAGGTTATATACTGATGGCTGCTGGGGTTTTTGGGGTAATGGCCCTGATATGTGCATATCGCCTGTTTTTTGTAGACAAACAGATTTCAAATATCGTAAAAGAAAAAAAATATCAGGTAAGAAATGCAAAAATCCATCACATAATGCCTGGATTCGGAACAACATTTGGAAAAGCAGAAGCAAAAGTACAAGACGAAAACGGAACCGTTTACAGTTACGATTTCGTCTTGAGCGGAAAGATAAAAAGAGAATACAAAAAAAATCCGGAAACAGAATTTTTGCTTATTAAATTAGATGAAAAAAAAGAAATGTATAGTATTACATTGCCAAAAAAAGATAACCAGGAGGAGATGAAAGAAGATGAGTAAGTCCGGATACAGCAGAAGCGGATTGTTTGGAACCATTAATCATTACGATTCGCACGGTCATGATACCGCGAGCTACGCTCGCGTGTACCAAGCGGTCGTGACCGCTGACAAACGATGACGAAGTCAGAGAGTAGAGCACGACATGCGTGCGAAGCAGACGAAAGTCTGCGATGCTGAGCGGGCGGGGTTTCATACTCCCATATTTATTCTGGTGACGAGCCGGCAACGGCGAGTTATCACGCACGCGTCCAATTACCTTCAGACCGACGGACAACTAAAGTTGGCCGCGGTTTTCTCCGCCCGTCGATAAGACTGGAGAAAACAGGCCTGGCCTGTTTGGCTCTTATAACAATTATCGACAGGCGGAGAAAACCGCGGCCAGGCTTGCCGTCAGGGAATGAATGCCGCAAGCAGTCCGACCAGTATCATGACGATGACTGAAAAAAGGGATGGAGGGGCTGAATTTCCAGCTCCTTTGTTTTTGCATAGACAAAAATAGGAGGAAGAAAAATGAGCAGTGTTTTAGCAAAAACAGTGGCATATATGATTTTTTCTGTTCTGCTGATATTGTTTTTAAACATCGTGTCGTATCGAGAAACAAAAAAAATACATAAAAACGAAAGCAGTACAAAATATATTGTCAGTATACCTGCGGTACTAAAGTATACATATTTAACCATGTTTGTATTTGGATTATTCCTGTTCTGTGTCTTTTTGTTTTTCATGTTAACGGGAAATGAAACTGTAACGATGGGCCATATATGGTTTGCTACTGCCTTTGCATCAATCGGGCTTCTTGTATACTTATGGTCCAGCAGATGGCATATCGAGGTTGACAACCGCCGAATCGTGATACATACATTTTTCAAAAAGCCAATAAGAATACCCTTTACAGATATTGAAAAAATTACAAAAGACAGCAAAGAAAATATGTACATATACAAAAATGGCAGGAAAATTGCGACAATAGACGCATTGTCAGACAACTATGACAGATTCGAAAAAAGCCTAAAGAGATATGGAAAAATAATTGAAAAATACGATGATTAAGCCGGCAAAAAAATGCCGGCTTTTTTTGTGGTAAAAATGATACATTTTATTTTTTTTCGGCATATTGGATATGAAAAAAATACAGAAAAGGAGAGGTAAAAATGACACAGGAAATCAAAAAAGAAGTAAAAGAACTACAGGAGCTTATTAATAATCATGACAATATTGTATTTTTTGGAGGAGCCGGAGTATCAACTGAAAGTGGAATCCCGGATTTCAGAAGCCAGGACGGATTATATAACCAGAAATACGACTACCCGCCAGAAACGATTTTAAGCCATTCGTTTTTTATGAGAAAACCGGAAGAGTTTTTTAAATTCTACCGAGACAAGATGTTATGCGATACGGCAAGACCAAATGCGGCACATTTGAAACTGGCAGAGATGGAGAAAAAAGGAAAGCTGCAGGCAGTTATTACACAGAATATTGATAACCTGCATCAGATGGCCGGAAGTAAAAATGTACTTGAACTGCACGGAAGTGTATATCGCAATTACTGTACAAAATGCGGGAAATCCTATGATTTTGATTACATCAAAAATTCAGAAGGAGTTCCTCACTGTGAATGTGGCGGCATTATCAAGCCTGATGTTGTACTGTATGGAGAAAATCTAAATGACGACGTCATGACAAAAGCAGTAAATGCAATCTCAAATGCGCAGGTGCTGATTATTGGAGGTACTTCATTATCTGTATGGCCGGCAGCAAGCCTGATTGACTATTTTTACGGAAACCATCTTGTCGTAATCAATAAAGCACCGACAAGCAGGGATTTGTATGCGGATTTGGTAATAAGAGAACCGATTGGGGAGGTTTTTGGAAAGATTGTAGTCTAAAATTTTTTCTTAAAAAAAGTTGCAAAAAAAAGCGTTACAAAATTTATTTTATTTATCATATTAGATTTGTAAGCGAAAATGATAGTTAAAAACGGCTAAAAAAGTCAGCAGTAGAGCTTTGCCGAAAGCGCAACCCTCCTGTTGGAAAAAAGATATACAGTTGAAGATGCTGTTTTTATTTAAAAAACATTTTCGCATAATACAAATAGAAGAGCGTAAAAGAATACGCAAAAAAATCTAACAGGAGGAAAGAAAAATGCAGAGTAAAGCAAAAAGAAAGATTGACTATAAGAGGGTGATGGTATGCCTGGCAATGATGGCTCTTGGAACTATCATGTTTGTATTCCCAGCATTTGCTGCAGTAAGTGCAAGCACCACAATGGCAAATCTTATCAGCTTAATGTGCTCAATGTTTAAATATGTTGGTGCTGCAATTTTTGTTTGGGCTATCATCCAATTTGTTCTTGCAACAAAACGTTCTGATGCAGACTCTAAGGCTGATGCAGTACAGACAGCCGTTTGTGGAATTGCACTTATGAGTATAGCACTTATTGTAAATGCTCTTGGAATTGGAGATGCTATTGATGGTAGTGGAACTGATTTTACAGACGATAAATTAAAATAACTAAGCTAAATTAGTACAAAAAAGCAGGCTCTAACAAGCCTGCTTTTTTCATGCCAAAAAACTCGGCAAAAATTTGATTCCAGGAAAATTTTTCAGTATAATAATATTGAAAAAATATAGAAAGGAGGATAAAAAGTGTTAAAAAGAATCTTGTTAAGAATCGCAAACGAAATTGCTTATAATACAGGCGAAGTTACAGGAGTAATTACCCTTATTGTGTGGTTTTTATATACAAGAGACAGGGTCTTGCACGATAAAAGTCCGGCTGCTTTTATTATCTTTTTTTCAATCATTCTTTATCTTCCTCTCTTTTCTGCAATATTCTATATTCTTATGCTCATCCCCAAATTAGTTTGTATGACAATCTTGTTGGTAATTGATAAAAAAAATAGATATGGACATGACAGCGCTAAATCTAACGGCAAGGAATTTGAAGGTTTTTGGAAGGAACAGAATCAGGCGTATGATGATATTGAACGCGAGCGGAAAGAAAGAGAGAGGCAAAATGAACAGGCATGGCAGAATTCTTATGAATCCTGGAAGAGGACATATGAAAGATATCACAGCCAACAGGAAAAGAATTATCAAAGAACATATAACAAAAATAGACAGCAAGACAACACTGATTATGGCAGGCAGCAGAACAATGGAACCGCAGGCTATAAAAAAGATGAACTCCATGACGCTCTATCATTTTATGGGTTGTCAATACCATTCACACAGGACCAGTTAAGGGAAAAAAGAAGAAAACTTATGAAAACGGCACACCCAGATGAAGGCGGAAATACAGAAGCGGCAGCAGATATTAACAGATATTTTGATATTCTTAAAAAATATGCGAACTGATTTTAAAAAATTAAGCATATTAGAGTTAAAAAGAAAAGGAGTATATCAAAAATGAGTATAACAAAAAAAATAGTATTGACGCTGCTTTGTATATTAAGTATAGTGCTTGGGACAGGATATTTTCTCGGTCTTGCGTACTTTCAAACGCATTTTAAGATAGGCACAACCATCAATGGCTTCCATTGTTCATTTAAGTCTATAGATGAAACGGAAATACTACTTTCGCGTGAGGTTGAAAGCTATGCGATTGCTGTTAATACAAGAAATAATGGTGTTGAAAAAATTGCAGCAAATGATGTTGGCCTCACATTTGTCGGACGTTCCGCATTGGTCGATATCATTAATAAGCAGGATTACAAATTATGGTTTATCCCCGAAATGGAAGAGCAGCACCTGTCAGCAGACTGTTATAATATTGATGAGACAGAAATGTCTGCAGAAATGGCAAAACTGAAATGCATGAATAATATGGTGAAAGGCAAAAGCGCACATATTGTTGACACGAATGATTTTTATCAGGTATCTCCGGCTGTAAGGGGTACAGACCTTGACAAAACAAAAACAAGGCAGGTGGTTGAAACAGCCATCAGACAGTGGAAACAGGAAGTTAACCTGGAAGATTCCGGATGTTATATTGACGCAGATGAAATCAGTGAAGAAGAGCTTCAACAGGAATGCGATTTATTAAATTCTATACAGGATACCATTATTACATATGATTTTGGTGACAGAAAAGAAACAGTTGATTTTAAAACTGTTCAGGAGAAATTTCTTGATGAAAATTATATGTTCAGTGCAGAAAAAGTAAAGAAATATATAAAAAAAATCGCAAAAAAATATGACACAGTTGGAACTGAAAGAACTTTTATGACGTTCGATGACCGGCCCGCCATCATTTCAGGCGGCGATTATGGCTGGAAAACAGATATAGAAAAAACAGCAGCAGAACTGCTTGAATATATAAAAGAAAACACAATTGATGTAATAAAGCCGGTTTACACGCAGACAGCAGTCAACCGGTCAAAAAATGATATCGGGTACTCATATCTTGAAATTGATACTTCAAATAAGAAAGCAGTACTATATGTTGACGGAGCACCGGTTGTGCAGACTGACATTAAGTTAAATGGCGGCATTGAATCCGGGTTTTATAAGATGAAAAATAAATACGGTATCACAGATGACGGACTTGTCAATGCAATATCATTCGGAAGTGCATTATTATATCAGGATGACAGCAACGATGACAGGACATCAGGATTTACAGGAGACGATGATATTTCAGGATTTTCTGAAAGCACTATCCATGAAGGATGTGCTACAATAAATACAACAGACATGGAAACAATCTTCACTACAATGCAGGAGGACTGGCCAGTGATAGTGTATAATAAGAATAATATCAGTTAAGAAAAGAGGAAAAAATAATGGAAGAAAAAGATGAAGAAAAAATGAACAAAATTAAAAATATTCGGCATACTATTGTTGTATATTTAACTACTGCAGTTGTTGCAATAATCGCAATGGTATTTTTATATACGGTTGTACTTATAAACGCATATATTCCATCTGAGTCAATGGAGAATACATTGATGACTGGCGACAGGGTAATCGGCAACCGTCTCGCCTACAAATTTGGAAATGACCCAGAAAGATTTGATGTCATTATCTTTAACGCACCAGACAACAAGCCTGGGTTCTATATTAAACGAATCATTGGAATGCCTGGTGAAAAGGTGACCATCAAAGACGGAAAGGTTTACATTAATGACAACTCCGAACCACTCGACGACTCATTTATCAAAGAAGATATGGATGAAGAAGACGATATGGTATTTAACGTACCTGAGGATTCATACTTTATGCTTGGAGACAACCGTAATGAATCAGAGGATTCCAGATACTGGGATTATTCATATGTGCCAAGAAGCGATATTGTAGCAAAGGCATCTTTTAGATATTGGAAAGGGTTCAAGTGGGTAAAGTAAGATTTTACAAGTCGTTATGTTCGCCTGAATCCTTCCGGTGTTAAAAAAATAATCAGGAGGAGAAAAAATGAAAGACAAATATAACGACGATGAGTTCAACGACAAAGACTTTGATGAAGAAGAAAATGACCAGCTGATTGGCGGCGATAAAGAAGATACGATTGACGGCGAAGCGGAAGAAGTGGAAACCGAGGACGACCAAAAGCAGGTATATGAAAAACCAAAAAAGAAACAAAAGAAAACACGTGAGCCTGAATACGAAGAAGAAGACGATGAAGAATATGAAGACGAATATGAAGACGGTGACGAAGATTATGAATATGAAGAGGATGATGACGGCGGAAGCGGAAAGAAGAAAATTATCATTATCTCAATCGCAGCAGCTGTAATTATTGCAGCAGCTGGAATCTTTACATATCAGAAAATTAAAGGAAACCGTGAGGCACAGGAGGCACAGCAGGCTGTAGAGGAACAGCAGCAGGCAGAAACAGAAGAAGCTTCCGAGTCTGAAGAAGAACCTGAGGAGACCCCTGAAGTTACAGAAATTCCGGAAGTGACAGAAGAAGCAGAAGAGCCGGAAGACACTATTGCCCCGACATCTACTCCGAAGCCGCTGCCAACAGCAACTCCATCCGCAACACCATATCCAGAAGAGACAGATGACGACTATAACGATGAATACAATGACGGATACACAGACAGTCAGGTTGACGAGATTAATAACAATGGTGACGATTCCATTTCTGCAGGCGAAGCTGCTGAGAATTCAGAACCTGCAGATATAATCTTCCTTGGGGATTTAAGATTCAGAAGCATGGCAAACGTAGCGACAGGAGAATCTGCACTTTGGGAGTGTTCTTCATCTGCAACATATTCATGGCTTGCAGATACTGCATACCCGGATGTTGACGCACGTGTTGGTGAAGGAACACAGGTATTTATCAGTATGGGTATTAATGACCTGACAATGTATCAGTCATATACGACATCTATAAATGCAAAGGCTGCTGAATGGGAAGAGAAGGGTGCAAAAGTTTATTTTGTAGCTGTCGGACCTGTTTCACAGACTAGTGAGACAGCGAATGCTGACATCATGACATTTAATACATATATGTACCAGAACTTAAACATCCCGTTCATTGATGCTTATAATTATCTTGTAGAACAGGGATTTGAAACTACAGATGGACAGACATATACAGATGCAACTAGTAAAACAATATATGACTATCTGATGAGATTAATCGGACGATAAAAGATTAGATATTGGCTAAAGTTAAAACTTTAGCCAATTTTTTTTGCATGAAAACGAAAAAAATAAAAAAAATATAGCATATTGTATTTGTATGGCATATGCTGCCGCAAACTACAAATTAAAAGGAGGATAAAAAATTTTAAATGACATGACAAAAATAGGAGAAAAAGAAAGCAAGCGGAAAAAGAAAAAAAGAAAGAAAAAAATATCCGGAAGCGATATCGTATTAATGATTGTATTTATTGTAGCCCTATCAGTTGCAATATTTGCCGGATATCGCCTGTATTCCATATTCGCCGAATATAAAGCAGGTGTCGATGAGTATTCTCAGATTGCAGACACAGTAGTAAAAGAAAGAGATGCTGATGCAGAAAAAGTGCAAAAATTAAAAGACGCAAAAGGAAAGATAGTAAAACATTGGACAGCACCACTGGAAGTTGATTTTGATGAACTGGAATCAATCAATAAAGATGTTGCCGGATGGCTTTATATGGAAGCATTACCGGATATCAGCTATCCAATCGTGCAGGGTACAGATAATGACTATTATCTGCATCACACATATAAAAAAGAAGAAGTATTTGCAGGGTCCATTTTTGTGGATTGCAAAAACTCAAAAGATTTTTCAGACCAGAATACAATTGTATATGGTCACAATATGAAAAATGGAAGTATGTTCGGAACATTAAAACAGTATAAGCTCCAGGAAACAATTGACAAGAGCCCATATTTCTGGATTATCACACCTGACGAAGCATATAAATATAAGATTTTTGCCGTTTATACAGCAAATGTTGACGGTGATACTTATACATTGATTAAAGGGCCAGGAACGGAAACGGTAGAATATGGAGAATCTATGAAATCAAAATCCGATATTGATATGGGAGAATACGAATTCAAACAGACAGATAAGATGGTGACATTATCTACATGCACCGGAGATTCTGCTACACGGTTTGTTGTACAGGGAGTCAGGGTTGACCCGGAATGACAATGCAAAAAGAGATTTCATGGATTTTTCAAAAAGTGTTACAAAATTTTTTTTATTTGTCATATTAAATACAGAACCAGCAGACGAGTGTTAACCACTCAAAAAAAATATCGCAAAAGCGAAAAAATAGGAGAGAAAAAGAAATGAAAAATAAAATGATTTCAGCCATGCTTTTAGGCATGTCAGCTACAATGGCCGTGCCAGCCACAGCCGTATTTGCGGAAGATTTAGCAGAACCGTCCGCATTAGAAGAGGTCGCAGCTGAGACCCCAGCAGAGCCGGTTGAAACTCCGGTTGCAGAAACAGAGGCAGAAGTTTCTTACGATAACGACGATAACGAAGCTCAGGCAGAAGCTCCGGTGATTGAAGAAGATGTCGTTGAAGAGGGAGAGACAGCAGAGGTGCAGATTGCAGAAATGGCTGCATATGCTACCGATGAGGAACAGAAAGAAGCTGACACTCCTTCTGATTTCAAAGACAAACTTTCTGATTTTGAATTTGAAGCTGGCACATTCGGAAAATACGGTGCTCAGTTAACAGAGTTTATCAATGGAGACGAAATTGACAAGAGTTCTTTATATAACTGTGAAATGTCAGTAATTGAAAAAATCCAGAAGTTTGCAGTCGAGGAAAGCACAGATGCACGCAGGGCTTTGAAGTACGCTATCGCTCTTAAGTTTGAAAGTGAATACGGTGAAGATGCATTCCAGCCAGGCCGTGATATCAGACGGGCAATCCTTTCTGATTCCGGCACAGATAAAGATTATGAGTTTGCAGTTAGTGAGACAATCGCAGAAGCAGACGCAATCTATAAAGACAACGGCGGCATTACAACAAATCCAAAGGACCTTCTTATTCCAGAACCGGAAAAAGAGCTTTATGAATATGTAGTGGGTATGCAGGACTTTGAAATGAACCAGGGAGAAGAAATCAGTGTTCCTGAAATCTCATTTGATGAAACATACGTAGATTCAGTAGACATTGACACATCTACAATTGATAAGGATACTGCCGGAGTATACAAATTTACATACGTAATTAAGGGTGTAGACGGAAGCACAGTAAATGTTGAAAAGCAGTGTACAGTTAAGGCTGTTGAGACACCAGCAGAGCCTGAGGTAAAAGAACTTTATGAATACGTTTATGGAATGCAGGATTTTGAAGTGAAACTCGGAGATGCAGTTCCAAATCCGAACCTTTCTTACGATGCAGACCATGTCGCATCCGTGACAGTTGATACATCTGAAGTTGACACATCTGTGCCAGGAACATACAAGATTATCTTTGTTATTGTCGGCATGGATGGAGAAACCGTAAATGTAGAAAAAACATGTACCGTACTCGACAATGAAGAGCCGGCTCCGGAACCGGAAGACCCGGATAAAAAAGAACTCCATGATTATGTTAAAAACCTTGATGACATTGAGATGCAGGTTGGTTCAGACATTCCGGTGCCAACAGTCTCATTTGACGGAAGCGTTATTGAGTCTGTAACAATTGATACATCTGCTGTTGACAAAGATACAGTTGGAGCATATCCAATCACATATGTTATCACCGGCCTTGATGGAAGCGTAGAAAATGTTGAGAAGGAATGCCGCGTTGTTGAAGACGCAGCTCTCGAAGATTTAAGAGATGAAATGTGTGCAAAGATTGACGCACTTGGCGAAGATAAGTTTACAGAATCTGAATTCCAGTCTAAATGGGAACGCGAAGCAGGAGCTGCAAAAGCAAAAATCAGAACCATGACAGAGGAAGAGGATATGCAGGCTGAAGTTGATGCCTTTACCGATATCACTAACTCAATTATCGGAGAACAGCAGCTTTTCGTGGCAAAAGCAGGATATGTAAACATCCTTAAAAAATATCATGCAGGTTTTTCTTATGAGACAAATGCACAGAAACAGTTTGCGGATGACGCTATGGCAGCAGCCATTGACAAAATCAACGCGGCAAATACAGTTGATGAAGCGGCAAGTGCTCTTGACGCAGGAAAAGAAAGCATCAGACGTATTGGAGAACAGGATGCAGACTTTGTTGACGAATTAAAAGAATCAGCAAAAAAGAAATTAAATGCGCAGAAAGAATCAATCCAGGATGCGACAACAATCGTATGCAATGTATATAATGCATTTTCCGCAAGACTTGATGACTGTAAGACAGCAAAAGATATTGAGTCTCTTACAAATTCCGCAGACATTGCATTTAACGAGGCAGAGTCCCTGGTTAACGGAGACATGTCATCAGTAGCAAAACTTCTGAAAGCACTGAAGGGAATTTCCGGTGACGGTGACACAACCGCAACAATTGACGCTATTGCAGCACTTGGAACTCCTGCAACAATGGACGATGCAGAAAGCAGAGTATCTGATGCATGGAAAGCAATCACATGCAACGTTGAAGATTATGCAGCTTACTTAAGCGGACGTGCAGGAAAGCCTGTTACCGGCGATACTAAAGCCAGTGCATATGCTAATTACGTAAAGGTTACAGATGGAACTGCAAAACCGGATGAAGGGCTCCAGAAAGCAAAAGATGCAGCAAAGAGCGAGGTAGACAAACTTCTTAACGAGATTAAGTCTGATGATGCAGATGTAACAGCAAGAAAGGGCGAAATCAAAGAAAGTGCATATGCATTTATTGATGGCTCCACTTCAGAAGCAGAAGTATCTGCAGCACTTGAAAATGCAAGAGGAATGGTAAGCGACCTTGCAAATGATGTTTCAAAAGCAGCTGAGTTAAGCGCAGCAAGAGCAAAAGCAAAAGAAAATATCCAGGCTACAGTTGATGAGCAGACAGATGAAAATCTGAAAGCAGCTATCGCAAAACTTGCAGAGGCAGCAATGGTTAATATCGATGCAGCGGGAACAGCAGATGAAATTTCTGCAATCCAGGAAGCATTCAATACAGATGTTAAGACAACAACAGAAGCGTTTAAGCAGGATGCAGCACTGGCAACTGCAAAGGCTGACGCATTAAGAAAACTGACAGAACTTGCAAGCAGTGCAAAAACTGAGTACAAGAGCTCTGAGATGGATGAGATTGAAGCAAAAACAAGAGAAAGCATTGCAAATGCACAGACAGCAGATGAATGTTCTACAATCTATGCACAGGCTAAGCAGGATTACAAAGCTGCATATCTGAAATCAATGAGAACAGTCTTCTCCGCAAAACTTGACGAACTCGTATCTGCTGATAAGTTCACAGACAGCACATACCTTACAAAAGCACAAGAAGTAATTGCGACACAGAAATCTAACCTTGACCAGGCTACAAATGAAGACACAATGCAGAAATGTTATGACCTTGCAAAAGAGAATATTGACAAACTGCTTACAGCACAGTCAACGGCAACAACTCTTGCTTCTGCAAAAGTAACAGCCATTAACCAGTTAAATGCTTCTTATACGAATCTGTCAGACCAGCAGAGCAAAGTTCTGAACAAGTACATTGATGCAATCAATAACGCAACAACGACAGATGAAATCAACGACCTCGTAACAAAATGCGATGCAGCTATGAAAGAAGCTGGTGCAAATGCAGATACAGATGCTGCCCTGGCTCAGGCAAAAGCAGACGCAATCTCTGCACTTACAAATATGGCAGCAACTGCTCCGGAAGCAAATAAAGAGGCTGCACAGGAGGTATTAAAGACTTATACAGATAAGATTAATGCCGCGACAACAACCGATGAGGTTAAACAGCTTCTGGAAGACGGAAAGAATGCATTAAGTAAGTATGGTGCAGATGCAAATGCAGCTGTTCCAAACAGTAAGACACAGACAACACTTGGCTCTGGTTCTGGAAGCGGTGATGCATCCCAGAAGGGTGACGCTACAACAACAACTAGCGTTAAGACAGGTGACGATAATATGGGAATCATTGCAATTGCAGGAACCGCAATCATGGGTGCACTTGCAGCAGCATTTATCTCCCTTCGCAAATTCATTAAAAAATAATCCGGTGAAAATCCAGTAACCGTTAGCGGCGGTAGGTAATATGCCTGCCGCCGTAATTTCAAAAAAAATAAAGAAAAGAGGATATAAAAAAGATGAAAAAAGGATTAATCGTTGCAGTTGCGGCAGTTGCAGTCGTTGGGATTGGAGCTGGCGGATATCTGACATACCAGAAACAGGCAGAGCAGAAAGCATATGAAGCACAGATGACTGCCACTATTTCCAGCCTTCCAACAATCACAATGTATGAAAAACAGGACCTTCCGACTGTAGAAGAGGAATTTGCAGGAACAGAAAATGTGATTGATATTGATTCAATCCAGCCTGATATCAGCAATGTGTATGCAACAGAACCTGGTACGTATGAAGTAAACTATACTTTCAATGACTCAAAAGGTGAACAGCGTACGGCAACTGTAAAATGCGAAGTAAAACCTGAACTTGCTTCCCATGTGACTGGCATGCAGAATATTACAATCGATAAAGGGGACCCTGTTCCGACAGACGCAGGATGCTCTTTTGATGAGTATGTTGATTCTGTAACACTTAACACGGAAGATGTAGATAATGAAGAAGCCGGCACATATGATATTTCTTATACAATCCTTGGTGCAAACGGTGAAATGAAAACTGTTGATGGATACACCTGTACAGTAAATGAGATGGCGCCTCCAACACCAACTCCAACTCCGTCACCAACTCCAACGCCAACACCTGAACCGGAAGAAGAGAAGCCGGCAGATGAAGAAAATGCGGATGATGAGACAACAACAAATGAAGACACAGATGCTGAACAGCAAGACGCAGAAGAAACACCTGCTCCGGCTGGTGATGCAGTAGGAAATGTTGAAGTACAAAACAATGTAGTTGAAACTGGTGATGAAAATAATATTGCCGCAATCGTGGCAGTTATCGTTATCTGTCTTGGCGCTGCCGGAGGAGTTCTTGTATATAAGAAGAAAAAAGATACAAAAAGCAAGTAAATAACAGTGTTTAGGCAGCACATAAAAGTGCTGCCTTTATTTTTGAAAAAAAATATATAATTTTATTTCCAAAAAGTGCACAGGTTTTATTTTTTTCTGCATATTAACATAGGGAGAGAAATTCCAGGCCAAAACTTGTCAGTTGGTAAAATGCTTTGCATTAAAACTTCATGCGCAGGTCTGAATCCTCGCCCGAAGTCCGGTAACGAGTCCAGCTCTGCTGGCGAGTTATCAATTTATGATGATAACGGGTCCAGCTTTGCTGGCGAGTTATCAAAAGAGAAAGAACTTTATTTTTTTGAAGTTAAAAAACGAAATAACCCATAATTTGAAAGGAGAAATAAAATGGCAGAAGAAATTTTAATGGGAATTGCCAATAAAATAAAAGAAATTATTCCCGAAGCAGAAATTACAGAAGCAGGAGAGAAGGTTTTAATTACAGCAGAACATGAAATCGGAATCAAGGGCATCAGCATCACAATTGAATGCAGCACAAGAAGCATTAAAGTGAAGGGTTCACGCGAGTATAAGTATCCGATTACTGATAAAGCTGTAGAGGAATTCCAGGAAGAAATGCTTAGCAAATATCCGGGATATAGTATTTATGTATCTGGACAGATATTATCTTATTCAAAAGTATTTACATATCAGGATGAATTATATGCTATCAATGAAATCAAAAATAACATTGATATCATTGAGGATGCTGTTCTGACATTTGAGAATGACTGTGTTAACTTCATGGAAAAAGAAGTAGACAACAAAAACAGTAGTGAAGAGTACAATCCTGAAGACAACATCAATATTGTAAATGTTGACAACAGCTTCCACGCGGTAAGTACGACAGAACAGGATAACAGCAATTATGAAGAGCAGCATAATAATTATGCAAAAAAAGTATTTTATGACTTAGCTAAGCGTCTTGATGCTGACGTTAATGGGAACGAAATGTCAGCTGTTTATGCTGATGATACAACAATCAGATGCGTATTGTTTCCACTTGACGCAGAAATCCTTGTGTCTGTGTCAGTTCACGCGACAAGAGATATCGGTGCAATGTATGCTTCATACATTACATCAAACTATCCGGAGCTTATGAGCTCTTTTGATGAAGAAAGTGGACTCTTTTCAGTAAGAACATATTCATCACCTGATGAATATGAGCCAGAAGGTACTCAGGATTTGCTGGAATTATGTATTACAGCTTCAAAAGCGTGCGTAAACGAATATAAGCAGACTCTTGAAAAGAAAGATTCTGCAGATTTTGCGTCAGATGTACAACAGATTCTTGCCGAGCAGACAGAAACAGTGTGGGAAAGAGAAAAGGCAGTTGCTGCACGTGAAGAGGAAATGGCGAATAAAGAAGCTGAAATGATGCAGCGTGAAGAAGAGTTGAATCAAAAATTAAAAGAACTGGAAGAAGAAAAGAAAAGAATCCAGAATGAAGCCGAAGAGGAACGCCAGAAAATGAAAGACCATGAAGCTGAAATGGAAGAGAAAATTAAAGCATATGAAGACAGAAATACAAAAGATATCTTAAACATTCAGCAATTGGCAAATCAAGTGGCGGCACTCCAAAACAGACAGAATGCACTTGGAAAGGTAGATGATAAAGCCGAAGAAGAGATTTTCAGAATGAAAAATAAAGTCCAGCAGCTTACATCACAAAAGATTGCACTTGAAAAGAAACTGACAGAAAAAATCACTGGTAAGGATGCAAAAATCAGAGAATTGTCTGACGTTATCACTCAAAAAGACTCTGAATATAAGAAGCTGGAAAGCAATATTGACGATAGGGTCAACAGCAGGGTATCAGATGAAGTCAAAAAAACCGACGTAAAGATAAAGCAGCTGGAAGCTGAATTATCAAAAATCGGACATATACTGACACCGGAAGAAATGATTGACTACCTTGAGCAGTATATTGATGCGAAAATCGCAAAGCGCCATGCATCAAATGCAGAATTTGTAGTATACAATGACGAGGCGCTTGAAATCAGAATCCGTTTTGGGGAAACCAATTATGTAGATGTAACAAGAGAAGCTGCATTAAAAGATACAATCTTAAGAAAATTAAATACAAAACATGGTGATATTAAGTTTTTCAGCAAAGAAAACAAAATCACAGCGCGTTCATACTTTAAGAAAAATGCTACCGTAGAAGAGGTTGACGATTTAATCGCTTCACTGTCAGCACATTTTACAAAATAAGGAGGTAAAGAAATGGATAAAACAGTAGTTGTTCTTATTGGTGCAGGCGTTTGCTGTGTGGTAATCGGCCTTGCACTGTTTGTAAAACTGCTTACAACAAAAAATGACGATTCAGATGAAGCATCTGGAAACAAAAAACTTCTTGATGAAGAATATGCAGAAAATTTTCAGGAATGTTTTGATGATACGGAAAATATCGAAGATACTCTTGACCAGCTGGCAACAATCTATACAGGAAACCAGTATATGTACAATCTTCTTATAAATGCACTTGACTTTATCCGTGATGAACAGGGCGATTATGAAACAGCGCTTGAAGGAATCAATGTTGACAGTGACCCGGTTATTGCAAAGATGCATAGTACAGCAATTAAAAAAGCCTTAAATCTTGACACAAAGCCTGCGATTGTAAAACGCTCTGCAAAAAATGTAAAAACAGAGCCGGATTCTAAAGAGGATTTAGAAAACGAAGCCAGTACAGAAAAAGCTGCAGACACAAAAGCAAACGACAGTTTTAATAAAGATGCTGCAAAAGACAAGGTTGCAAATCCTGTTAAGAAAAAACTGCAGAAACAAGCTAAGGTTGAAGACGAATTTGAAGAGGATGAAGATGAACCGGCACCAGTAAAGCCTGAGAAAAAGAAAGAGCAGACTCAGGAAAAAACCGTTAGCAAATCTGTTGCAAAAAAGGAAGTGCCGGAGCCACAAAAGCCAGTTATAGAAGATGATGAGTTTGATGAATTCGAGGAAGACGAAAAGCCGGTTGTAAAAAAGAGGCAGGAAAAGGCTGTAAGACCTGAAGAAAAACAAGAACAAAAAAAAGAGGCTCCAAAAAAGAAGCCGGAAGTCAGTGATGATGACGATTTCGATGATTACATGGATGAACCACCAAAACCTGTTGTAAAAAAAGAAACAAAAAAAATAAAGAAAAAACCTGCACCAGTCAAGGTAGAAGAGGAAGAGGATGATGATGATGACGATGACCTTGACGGATTTAAGATAGGTTGAGGAGTTAAAAATGGATGGAAAAATTAAAATTATTATCGCAGTGGCCGCTGTTGCGGCCATCGGCATGGCCGGATATAACAAGCTGGCCGGAGATTTAAACCAGGACCCGCCAATCACAAGCCTGCAGGCAGAGTTTGTGGGAGAAGTTAAACCGGGGCAGACATTCACAAAAGGGATGTTCGATGTTCGTGGAGTTACAGAATCTGGAAAAATCGTTCAATTACATGACTTTTCGTCTGAAACAGAAACCGCGGCTGAAAATGGTGACACATGTGAAGTTGAAATTACTGCCCAGGGACAATCCGCTACAACAATTGTAAATATCACAAGAGAACCGGTATTTCAGCAAAATATTGGATATCCAAATGAAGAGGATGTAACAGTCACATGCTATGAAAATGGAGACCTGGAGTTTACAGGAAAAGGAGAGCTGACAAATTTTGGAAATATCTTACCATGGAAAGATTACGAATATTCACACGTATATATTGAAGAATCATTAAATATTGAAACAATGGACTCATGGTTTGAAGGAAATACAAATTTAGTATATTGTGATGATATGCCAAAAACGTTAAAAACAATGAAGAAGGCATTTGCAGGCTGTACTTCGCTTGAGAAAACACCAAATTATTTTCAGTGTTCAAATTTGAAAATTATGGACTATGCATTTTCTGGATGCTCTAACCTTAAAGAAATAGATATTTTGCCAGTAAATGTTACATCTGCACAATACACATTTGAAGGTTGCACGGCTCTACAAACGCCAGCAGACTTATCAAAAACAAGCAATCTCCAAAATATATCTGGACTTCACAATGGATGTATTAATTTAAGAGAAGCAACAGATATACCAGACAGTGTTCTATATATGTCAGAAACGTTTATGGAATGTTTGAACATTAAAGAAGCGGTTACGTTTCCAAATAAAGTTCTTGATATTTCCGCCGCATATTATGGAGACTCCGCACTTATAACAGGGGCAATGATTCCAGAGAGCGTTAAAGACTTCTCAAATTGCTATCAAGGGTGCTCTGCCCTGTCTGGAAACCTGGAAATAAATTCAGATACAGATGCATTTGAGGGTACACTTGCAAATGCAACGACAAACGGAGATAAGCTCACAATATCTGGAAACAGTGGAAACCTTCTTGCTATCCAAAAAGATGCCGGAAATGGAAATATTATGCTGGCAGACCCTGAGGCAGCATCACAGCAGAACGAAAGAATGTTAAGGGAAAGGGAGGAGTAAAAAAATGAAAAAAGCAATCGTTTTTATATGTTTCTTTGCTGGGGCTGCATGTTTTATTTCAGCTGGTTTGTATATCAATAAACAAGATGCAGGACTTGGAACATACACTGAAGAAACTGTAACGAAAGTAAAAAGTCCAGAACTTCTTTCACAGATTAATATGACTCAGTATGTTTCACTGCCAGCATCATTTTCAGATATTGATATCACAGAAGATATTGATAATATTGACGTAACAGATAGCAATGTGGACGATGTTATGTATGACCAATTAAAGAAAACAGCAACACATCTTGGAGCAATTGATAATGACGGCGAAACTGCTATTGTGGATTACACAATTACAAAAGATGGAACAGTTCAAGAAATGAAAAATAATTTTATGCTTGGATATTCAAATACATCTAAAGTATATAATGAAATTATGTATGATGCGCTAACAGGTGCTACAATTGGAGTTCCTGTGCATATTGAAAACGCAGTATTTAATGGGTATGATAACGTAACAGTAGATTTAACAATCTCAAATATATATGCAATGCCATATCCTGTAACAGATGAATATGTAAGCCAGAATACAGAATACGATAGTGTTTTTAATATGAAACAGGCCTTAATGAATGATTCCAGTGGAGAAGCAAAAGAGCTGGCAAGAGCTCATACAATCAGCAGCCTGATTGACACAATGATGAGTCAGACCACCTTTATCAAGCTTCCGGAAAGCCTGATTATGAAGGAGTTAGAAGTGCTGCAGAAAGAAAATCCAGATACAACATACGATGAAGCAAAGCATAGCCTGTATAAAATTTTCTTTATTGCATCCGTAATCAAAAATTACGATGTAGCGACAAAAACAGATATGGAAAAAAGATTTGCAAAGCAGGACGAAAAAGATACTGCAGGATTATCTGATTATGAAAAAGAAAGAATGAAATATCTTCTCTTTGAGGATGACGTAGTGACATGTATCTATAAGAAAATTCAGATAAATACGCAGACTGCTGCAGAATGAAAAAAAACTGAAATGGCGGGATAATCCCCGCCATTTTTTTTACGAAAAATTGCAAAAAAATATTACAAAAAATTTTTTATTTTGCATATTAATTCCGGCATATTGATTTCGAATGCAAAAAAAAGAACGGAGGCTTAAAAATGAGAAAAACAATGTATCTGGCAATGAAAAATCTTGCGGAATATATTGCATCAGATGAACGGGATGACCCAAAAGAAATATGGAAAGACTGGAAAGAAAAATATAAGCCTCTGCCAGACACAGTAAACACGTTAAAAGAAATGTGTACCCAACTGTGCAAAATAGATAAAGAAGAAATCAAAAATGTGCCGGAAAGAGGATATAGAGAAACCGTTAAAAAGATGCTTCAACCGGAAATTAATAAGGAGGAGTTGCGCGATGGAAGAGAAGAATGAAACAGTAACTGAAAATAAGTCAGAAAAGAAAGAAGTTGTATATACAAAAAATGAAAAGTATGGACAAGATGAAATCAATAAACTGGTAAAAATATACCATATGGCGCAAAAGGCTGGAGATGAAGTAACTGTCCAGGATGCATATACAAAACTTTATTATCATATTGAAAAATATGTATATAAAACTTTGTGGGATAACTATGGAACATTAATGAGAAACAACCACCATCGTGACGATATCATCCAGGATGTGTGGGTAAAAATCCTGACAGAGCTGAAAAATTACGACCCGGACAAGGGTGCTATTACAACGTTTATCGCGCCATGGATTAGACATGTTGTGTCAGATTATGCCAGTAAAAACTTCAGGAAAACATCTGTTTATTACGCAAATGCCATGAAGCAGATTAACGGGGCACAAAATTATTGTAAGCAATATGGTCTTAACCCTGACGATATTGAGACTCTTATTACATTGACCGGATTATCGGAAGCAACAATCAAAAACACTCTGGATATCATGTCCAAAAAAGACAGCGTTTCTTATGAAGCGCTTATTGATGCTGGAGCGGATTATGTGACAACAATTAAGGGACCGGAAGAGTCTGTTATTGAATCTGAATCAGAACGGAACTTAAAAGAAGTTCTTGATGACGTTTTGACAGATGAAGAGCTGGAATTACTGCAGCTTCTCTTAAACCCTGAGAATGTAAATAAAAAGCATTCCAGTTACCGCGAAATTGCAGAGCAGATTCCGGGAAGCAACATCCCAAAAATAAAAAGAAAAATATCAAGAATAACAACAAAATTGAAAAATAATAAACGCTTCGCCGAGCTATATCCATATATTATCGCTCAGGAAAAAGCGCTTGAAAACAATTACATACCGGTGCTTGATGATGACGGATATGAAAATATAGATGAAGAGTACTCCGAATTTGACAGTGAAAATGGTAATATAATCAAATATGTTGGAAAAAGAACAAAAAATGATGCGGATTTGCCAAATTGCTGACATATATGACGTTTCTGGTCGGTCCCAAATTCTTGAAAGAAATTTATTAAAAAAGCGTACCATTTTATTTTTTTTCTGCATATTGTAAATATCTGGTTAAGTTAACGGGTCTTGAGACCATGTTAACAATCAGGTTTACAAGAACACAGCAATTTTCAGTATGCAGGACACTGCGAGAGCAGAAGCGTGCAGAACAAAAATTGTCTTATCTGGAAACTATAGACAGCCGGAAGCACTACGACAGGGCTCCGAAGAGCATTGCAAATCTTTTACAACGTAAAATACAAAATAAAGGAGGATTACAGGTATTTTACAGGAAATGTTATGCTGCACAACTAAATATCGGAAGCAATATCTTACACATCTTGTAAGGCATCGAAAAGGCAGATGCATCTGCCGATGCGCTGAATCTTGTGCTGGAGACATGCTTCATCCTCAAGTGTTCGGCCGTGCTTGTAAAATAACGGTGGGGGATTCCGGATGTTGGTTTTGCGTCCGCTATTTCCAAAGGGGCTGAGAGCGCTGCAAGGCCCATGCCTAAGTGTCGGGTTGTAACGGCATAGAAGCAAGATTAATATAACAGTAATAACTACGGGCATGTCCGCAGTTATTATTCTGCATATGACAGATATACCGAGGCAGGTTTCCTGCCTGTGGAAGAAGTTATGAATTGCTCGGGTGTGTAATGCACCTGGTTAAGAGTAGAGCGCGGGGGTCATATGCCCGAGACGACGGCAAATCCCTGGAAACGGGGTCCGTTACACCGTTAAAGAGTGCTGATTCCGGGCCAAGAGCGGCTGCTATCAGCAAAGCATTGGAAACAATGCTCTGCAGGTACTATCAGGTGCGATGTTAATGCCGTGCGTCATGCTGGATGGCACGAGCTAAAGCTCGGGAACGTAAGGGGCAGGATATGCTTAGATGTACGCTGGGAAAGGATGAGAATTCTGGAACTGTCAAAGAAAAGATATTGAAGATGCGATAAGGACGCAGAAGGTTTGATTGAAAAAAGCGAAAAAATAAACTGAAAGAAAGAAAACCGTTTGGATGGGCGCGCGAGTGCCCTGAAGATTTGTCTGTGTGCCAAGTTGAAAAAAATTTTAATAAAAAATGTAAAGAAAAATTTAAAAAATAAGCTGAAAAAAGGTCTTCAATGTTGTAATTCCAGGGCTGTTACCAAAATGTGCAGCCAGACTATCAAAACCACGATGACGCGATGCGACTGATGTCCGACGGGTGTCAACAAAAATTTGAAAAAATTTTTATCGTATTACGAATCGTATAGGACATACCTTAACGAGCCTGGAGCCGTACTATACCCTTTTTTAAGAGTATTTTCTTAGGTATGAACTATACAAACTGCCGGCTCCGCTCCCTCAGACCTCTGGGGTCTACACCGCGCATGTTCAAGGTTACCGGTTTCCCGCTTCAGTACTCAAAATTAAAAAATTCTGAGGAAGCGAGAACACGAGAGACAGCAAAAATTGCGAATGCTGCATAACGTATGGTTAATATATGCTTTTACAGTTTTTATCATACATGTGTATGCGATAACCAGACACGCATTCACGGTTTTTGCGTTACAGGATATCACTTCTGCAGTTCTCGCGCAGAATTTTTTCAGCCTTATAATGCGAATCAAACTTTTGCAAGCCGCGCAAGATTCGCATTTTAAGGCTGCATGTTTTTTCTAATTAAAATAAAATATAAGGTTAATTCATGTTAAGGTTAATTCAGGTGGTTCTTATGATTTCAGGTGATGTTGTTGATATACGGTATGGTTATAGACCTGGTGCAAAAACAATCTGATGTTGAGGGTGTATTGGTCCAGCCGGTGCTTATTACTGCTGTGTGGTGTGGGAGCGGAGAGCATCTTACAATTGTATGTATTGCTGATGGCGCGTACTGCGTCTTTTTTTTTGTGTGGCGAAATCGAAATAAGTGTGGTAAAACATGATACATTTTTCTTATTATTTGGCATATTAAATATATCACAGGCGATGAGGAGGCCTGTCATACTATATGGCATACATTAAAATAAATTAAGAAGGAGGAAACAGGATATTTAACAATGACTTAGAGAAGAATTCTCCTATCCTCTTCAGGTAGTGAGATGAATTCTCTTTTTTTTGTAACCCAATACATGATATTTTTCTAAAAAATTTCGCAAAAAATTTCCTGTTTCAAGTTTTTTCAGCATATTAGATATGTAAGAAAAAAGCAGGAGGTTTTTGATATGGCAAAGAAAAAGTCCATACGGG
>OLND01000290.1_pt1 | contig 65485 bp, 51 predicted proteins | sample 1672031 | NCBI WGS metagenome assembly OLND01 (sample SAMEA3136638, study PRJEB25190) | human gut metagenome | biome: human gut; feature: human-associated habitat; material: faeces | place: Austria | collected 2013 | reverse complement strand
CAGCTTTGCGACCGCTCCGGCCCTGATCATCGTGGGCTTCTACATGATGGGTTCCGCCCTGAAGATCGAGTTCGACGATCCTGCTGAGGGCATCCCCGCATTCCTGACCATCCTGGCAATGCCCACTGCATACAGCATCTCTGAGGGCATCGCCATCGGTGTCATCTCCTGGACCCTGCTGAATGTCATCACCGGCAAGGCCAAGGAGAAGAAGATCAGCCCCCTGATGTATGTGCTGACCGTTCTGTTCATCCTGAAATACGTCCTGCTGTAACAGGCATTTGCAGCAAACAGAAAGCCCCGGCTCCGGCCGGGGCTTTCGTGCGTTTATTGGTTCCTGTGCGGGTGGGGCGGGCAGGGTTCAGCCGCCGAACAGCCCGAAAAAGCTGGTGTGTGTCATGCCCAGCACCAGAAACAGAAGAATGAGGGCAAACAGCACCCCAATGATGATGTCCATCTGGTGGACCGTGAGGGGGAATTTATCGTAGAGCTTTTCCTTGGGGTTGACGAAATTCGGGTCGTTGTTGTCCAGCAGGGTCTTTTTTCTCTCCGCGCTCTGGGCTTTGGCGGCGGCAAGTTCTGCCTGCTCCTTTTCCAGCTGGGCCTCCCGCTGGGCAAGCAGTGCCTCACGGCGGGCCAGCTCTTCCTCCCGCTGGGCCTGGTTCATTTCTGCCATGGTGGTATCCTCCGGCGTTTTTTCTACCAGTATACCATAGAATTGTGACAGAAAAAACTCCTCCCGCAAAAAGCGGCCTTATTCCGCCAGCAGATCCTCCACCACATCCATCAGCTGAGACGGATCGAGCTGGCACGCGGTACAGCGCGCGGCCAGGCGAAGGACCTGCACTGGGGCAACGGAGACATCTGAGATGAACCGCAGTTTTCGGTGTCGTCCGTGAGATGTAGAATACGCGGCGATGCCAAAGGATGTATACGCACCACACGCGGGATGATAAAGTCGTTCCATAACACAATGATACCAAAACACACCAATCACCTCTCTATCAAAATTGTCACGCCGCTTTGAAACGGCTGCATGAATGCAGGTTCGCTGCCCGCAAAATGTTCTGACAAAATTTATATACCATCTCTTGGCTTCAAAATAAACAGCCAAAATTTCAAAATTTGGCGGCGTGTTTTGCATGTCCGGTGAAACCGGTGGTGCAGTAAAAAGACGAACCGGAAAATGGAAATGAATATTTTTACGGAATATCGTGTAAAATTGAGAAAAATCAACTTCACGCGGCAACAGATAAAAGAATGTTTCACAGAAAGCCGAAAGCATAAAAGAAAAATCTTTGCCGCAGCTTAACCACTTTTTGACAGAAAAAGTTGCGAAATCAGTCGTAAGATCGAGCTTTCTGGTATATCACTTGTTCGCTGTGCGGATAAGGCTGCTCATTCTGCTTTGCCTCCGCATCGCCTGTCACAGACACCGGCGCTGCCCTTGCCTGAACCGCTTTCACTCCGGATGCAAACCAGATGAAAAATCCGACGGGCCGTGTCACTTGACTTTCCCCTTGCAGGGGAGTATACTCCGGGGCAGTGAAATATTCGGCTATGACGAGAAAGAGTACCCGGAAAGAATGCTGCAGAGAGCTGCCGGATGGTGCAAGGCAGTGCAGGGCGTCCGTGGGAAGATCCTCTCCGAGCTTTCCGGCTGAATGGGCGGTATCTACGCCCCAGTAAGCGGGAACGGCAGGCCCCCGTTATCACGGGCCGCGCATTGTTGGATGCGCACTGAGGGGCCGGGCTTTGCACCGGCAATAAGAGTGGTACCGCAGAGGATCTACGCCTTTGTCTCTTACAAACCGTAAGGGACAAAGGCGTTTTTTGTTTGCGGGAAAGCCATTTTCCGGATGTTTCATTGCCTTTGCATCCGCAAAAATAAGTGTTTTGAAAAAGGAGATTTCATCATGAAAACATTGGAAAAAGTAAGCGACTTTGTGGGCAAATACATGGCTGCCATCGTCATTGTGGTGGCGGCACTGGCGCTGCTGTTCCCCGGCACCTTCAGTGTGGTAAAGACCGCATGGGTCAACACCCTGCTGGGCATCGTCATGTTCGGCATGGGTCTCACCCTGAAGCCGGAGGACTTCAAGGTAGTGTTCAGCCGCCCGAAAGACGTGATCATCGGCTGCATTGCGCAGTTCACCCTGATGCCCTTTTTGGCATGGGCGCTGACGCAGCTGTTCCACCTGCCCACCGAGCTGGCTATCGGCGTCATCCTTGTGGGTACTTGCCCCGGCGGCACCTCCTCTAACGTGATGACCTACCTTTCCAAGGGCGACGTTGCACTGTCCGTTGGCATGACCGCCGTTTCCACCGTGCTGGCGCCCTTCCTCACCCCGCTGCTGACCCTGCTGTATGCCGGTCAGCGCGTGGATGTGAATCCTGTAAATATGTTCCTGTCCATCGTCAAGGTGGTGCTGGTTCCCATCGCACTGGGCTTTGTGGTCAATCACTTCTTCCACGCCTTCACCCAGAACGCCGTCCGGGTGCTGCCGCTGATCTCCACCACCGCCATCGTGCTCATCATCTGCGCTGTTGTGTCCGCAAACTCCGCCAAAATCATGACCAGCGGCCTGCTGATCCTTGCCGTGGTCATCCTGCACAACCTGCTGGGCTACCTCACCGGCTTTGGCGTGGGTAAGCTGCTGAAGCTGGATTTCACCAAGTGCCGTGCAATTTCCATCGAGGTCGGAATGCAGAACTCCGGTCTGGCCACCTCTCTGGCTGCCGCCCACTTTGCACAGTATCCGCTGGCAACCATCCCCGGCGCTGTGTTCTCTGTGTGGCATAACATTTCCGGTGCCGTCCTCGCCAACTTCTTTGCCCGCACCGCCGAGAAGAAGGACTGAGTTACTACATACCATAAGGGGCTGCTGCAAAAGGCTGGGATCTGCAACGATCCCAGCCTTTTTTCAAATCATTCAGAAGAGCTTGCTCAGAACCGAGTTCTGGCGGCTCTCATAGATGCCAGCATAGTGCTGCAGGAACTGCGTAATGACTGACGATTATCCTTCTACTTTGACCGTAGCACGATCGCTCTTTGCGTTTCCATCCGCATCCAGCGTGATATGCACAAAATGTTCCGGCTTATCATAATCCCTTGTCTCGCCGTCATCGGTATAGTATTCATAGGATGCACCATCGGGAGCATAGGCAAGCAGGCGCAGATCTGCAAAATCCACATCGGCAACGCTCTGGATCTTTTTGCCGTCCTTGGCAAGGGGCAGAAGGTGTCCCTTGCGCACAAAGAACACCACTTCATCCAGCTCCACCGGAATGTAATGATGGCCTGCCGGCAGCACGCTGGTTTCCATGCGGTTGCTTTCGCTGCACTTTACCCGCACCTGCAGCATCTCCTCCGGCAGATAAACATACCGACCACGGGCATTTTGCTCATATACCGGGGCGATCAACAGGCTTTCACCGATCATCACCTCATCCTCCACCCGGCGGGCAAAGTCGTCCTCCGGGAAGGCGAACGCCAACGGCATACAGTACATGCCGTCGTGCAGAGCAGCCTTCATGTACTCGCTGTAAATGTAGGGCAGCAGCAGGTAGCGCAGCTGTAAAATACCAGCAAAGGCGGCCTTGTTCTTAAAGCGGTAGGGCTCCTGCCGGCGGGTGTCCTTGGCAGAGTGGTTCCGCAGCAGCGGAGAGAAGATGCCCATGCCGTACCAGCGCAGCACCAGATCCTCCGTGGTATTGCTGCCAAAGCCGCCAATGTCGGGGCCTTCGTACAGGAAGCCGCACATATTCAGGGAGGGCATCATGTGCAGCGCAAGCAGAATGTGGCTCCACCAAGAATGGTTGTCGCCAGTCCAGATGCCGCCATACCGGTGCATCCCGATGCAGGCAGAACGGGAGTACATCAAAATGCGCTTGTCCGGCTCCAGCCGCTCAAAAGCCTCGCCTGCCGCACGGGTCATGTTATAACCAAAAAGATTATGTACCTTGTCGTGCCGCATACGCCCCTGTTTGGTGTTGTGGTAGAACAGCTTATAATCGTTTTCGTTGTTGGAAAGCTCTGCCACCATGCCGGTAAAAGCACCAAAGCTGGAAATATCCAGGTTTTGCTTGCTGTATTTCTCAATTTGAGCAAAGGTCTTTTTCAGTCTTTCCTCTGCGTAGAAGATAGCAGGCTCGTTCATATCATTCCAGAAGCCCTCGATCCCCTGATCCAGCAGAACTTTATATTGACTGCCAAACCAAGCGCGGGCTTCCGGGTTGAGCATATCGGGGAAGTGTACCCGTCCCGGCCACACACCGGCTACAAAGGGAGTGCCATCCTGATTCGTGCAGAAGTAGCCGTTTTTCACGCCCTCCTCGTACACATCATATCCCTCTTCGACCTTGACTCCTGCATCGATGATGGGGACAAGATGGATGCCCTGCGCTTTCATCTCGGCGGCAAAGTCTGCAAAACGCGGGAAGCGCTGCGCATCCACCGTAAAGTCCTTGTAACGCTCCATGTAATCAATATCCAGAACCACAGCGTCCAGCGGCATATGATTGGCACGGTAATTTGCCACCACCTCGCGGACCTCGTCCTCGTTCATGTAGCTCCAGCGGCTCTGGGCGTTGCCAAAAGCCCATTTGGGCGGAATATAACTGCGCCCCACCAACTGGCGGAACTGGTGCACAATATCGGTCAGGCTCTCGCCCTCAATGATGTAGAGATCGTAATTTTCCTCGGCCACCGTGATGCGTAAGGTATCCAGGTCGGTGTAGCCGCAGTCAAAGGTGACCTTGCCCGGGTAGTCGATAAAAAAGCCAAATGTATCCTTGCCGGACACGATCATAAAATTATAAGCACCGTACAGCGAGGATTTGCCCTCGGTATGGTTGCCGTCATCGGAGCATTTGCTTTCGTACACCCACCCGCGCTTGTTGATACCACGGACGTTTTCGCCAAGACCATACAGGACATCCTGCGGTTCCATGGCATAGGAGAAACCATTCGGCTCCTTGGTCAGATAGGGTATCGTTTCCATCATGGGCAGAAAAGAACCCACTACACTTTCGGTATCAAACGGTTGACCGTATCGCTTTTTGTAGATCATAGCAAAATATCTCTCCTCTGTTTTTTGAATCGTCACAGTGTAAAACGTACCAACGTATTTTTGATGGACAATCTTGAAACGTGATGTTCCTGTTTGCCCAGATAGGGCTTTATGTCAGCCAGTATCACGCACCTTACTGCAATGCACAGATCACAGCCACCGTTTCAGCACATCGTTCAGCTTATTCAAATCAAGCGGTTTGGCGATATGCTCGTTCATGCCGGTGTTCTTTGCCAGCTGCACGTCCTCGGCAAAGGCATTTGCCGTCATGGCAATGATGGGCACTTTGCCCCGGCTGCCGGCAAGCGCACGGATCGCAGCAGTGGCTTCGTAACCATTCATGATGGGCATCTGGATGTCCATAAAAATGAGATCGTACCACTTTTCTGGCGCTTCCATCACCTTTTCGACTGCAATTTTTCCGTTTTCGGCGCTGTCGATGGTCACGCCCGTCATGCCTATGATCTCGGTTGCGATCTCACGGTTCAGCTCGTTATCTTCCACAAGAAGGATCCGCTTACCCGCATAGTTTTCCTTCGCAAAGTCTTCCAGATAGTTCCGGGCGTTTTTCTCCTTCTTCCCGGATGTAAACTGCCGCAGAGTTGCCGTCAGACGGGAACGGAACAGCGGTTTTGCCATAAACGCATTCACGCCCGCTGCTCTGGCTTCTTCTTCGATCTCGCTGAAATCAAAGGAAGTCAGGATGATGATCGTGACATCTTCTCCTACCCGTTCCCGGATTTTTCTGGCGGTTGCAATACCGTCCATTTCCGGCATCTTCCAGTCCAGAATCACCGCAAAATAGTCACGGTTGGTCTCATGACGCGCATAGCAGCGCTCCACAGCTTCCTTACCGGTCAGGACCCATTCGCCCGCTATGCCGATCTCCTGAAGGGTCGCAACGGTGCTTTCGCAGCAGGTCTTGTCATCGTCCACGACCAGTACCGGCAGATCGAGCAGTTCTTTTTCCTGTTCCTTCTCGTTCTCCTGAAGCTTCAGATAGACCGTGACCGTGATCTTCGTTCCCTTGTTGGGAGCGCTTTCGACCTGAATGTCACCATTCATCAGGTTGACGATGTTTCTTGCAATGGCCATGCCAAGACCGGTGCCCTGCACCTTGGTCGTCCGGTGATCGTCTGCCCGGCTGAACGGCTCGAACATGATCTTCTGGAATTCCGGCGTCATACCGATGCCGTTGTCCTCGATGGAAAACTCGTAGCAGCCAAGCTCCGAGAAGCCGTTCGGTTTTTCCTTGATCGTAAGGGTGATGTTTCCTCCATCCGGGGTGTACTTGACGGCGTTGCTCATCAGGTTCACAAAGACCTGCTGGATGCGCAGACTGTCGCCGCAGACAGCTTCGTGCTCGATGTGCTCAACATGGACTTCGAGCTGATGGTGGTGCTCGTCGATTGCCGGTTTTGTGAGGGTGAGCAGGTTATCGACCAGCTCCGGCAGGCTGAAATCCTCCTCGGCAAGGCTTATTCGCCCGCTCTCGATCCGGGCCATATCCAGCACTTCATTGATCAGTCCCAACAGATGACGACTGGACTTTGTGATCTTGCCAAGGCACTCGACCACCCTGTCCTGACTCTCGATATTCGCACCCGCAATGGCGGTCAAGCCAACGATTGCATTCATCGGTGTACGGATATCATGGGACATATTGGAGAGAAATTCCGTCTTGGCGCAGCTTGCATTTTCCGCTGCCCGGTACGCTTCCTTCAGTGCCTTATGGGATTCGATCTCGGCCTTTTTCTCCTGCGACACATCCATAGAGCCCAGCAGCACTTTGACCAGCTTTGTGCCATTCCACTCCAGCGGAATGAAGGAAGCGATCTTATAGGTGTTCTCATCCATGGAGCAGTATTCAAATTTGTAGATATCGTTCTCGCCCTGCAGATTCTTTCGGATATTTTCCGGTGAAATCAAAGCAGCCAATGCGTCCAGCGGTTCCAGTGTCTTATACTTTGCAACCACCTGCTCCACAAAATCATGGTAGGTTCCCGTCGGCGCGTATATCATTTCACCTTGCAGATTATAGAACCGATACCGGTCATTCTCCAGATCGCAGACGACAAAGCGGTCCAGCAGACGCACCATACTCTTGATCAAAAGATCCATCGATGCGTTATCTGAGGCCATCTGCATCCGCCGTGCCGTCTCTGCTTTGGACTCTGTGATGTCCCGCAGAAAAATCATCGCATATTCGGAATCTTCGATCTCGCCGCGCATGACCACGTTGCTGACCCATCGTTCCTCCCCATTCAGAACGATGCGGCACTCCTGACACAGCTCCGTCTCAAGCCCCTTTAGTTTTTTCGTGATGTAGGCGCGATTGTAGAAATCCGTTACAGACTTTTTGTCCTCTTCAACCACATAGTTATCCACAAAGAATCTGACCAGTCCATCCCATGTGTGGTTCTGCTCAAAGGCCGTCATCAAAGAGGGCTCCACTTTGAAAGTATCAAAGGTGTTCTTTTCCAGATTTACATAGTATTCGCAGAGGTTTGCGCTGGTAAATGCACGGTGAAATGCCGCTGCCCGCTGCGCCTGCATCCGGCTTCTTTTTTCCGCGTCAATGTTGCTGATGATTCCGGCAATTCGATTGGCCGAGCCATCCAGACGGCGTATCACCTCCGCCGATGCCCGGAACCACTGGTATTGGCCATCCTGCATTTTCAGTCGGTACTCAACATTATATTTTGTAGTATTGGTTTTGTCCGCAATCGTTTCCAAAAGCAGCTGCATTACCCGGTCATGATCCTCCGGGTGCAGAAGGTTCGACCACGAATCCAGTTTGTTCGGAAAATCCAGAATGTCATGATATCCAAGGATCTGCCGGAACGCATGGCTCCAGTTCACATGAACGATCTCACCGTTTTCATTACACTCAAAATACCATAGTGCAGAATGGATGGATTCATTGACCAGCGCAAGGTTCTCATACGCCCAGTTCATCTGTACTGACATGATCCAGATCGGTGTTCCATCCGTATCGACTGCATCTTTTTTGTAGAGACGCACATAGACGGGAGAGCCATCTGCTGTAAGGATCCGGCCTTCCCCTTCGCCTTGGAGCTGGCGAAAGCGCGCATTGTCAAGGAATGTGCCATCTTTCTTATAGAAAAGATTCTTCAGCGAACCCTTTGTCTGCTCCATCAGGGATGCATAGCTGTGGTTCAGATTATGCAGCAACAGATCACTGACCGACAGGATCGACAATTCGGCATCATAGTACCCGGTAATGGTTCCGACACCGCCATTATGATAGATCGTCTCCTGCATGGCCTGAAATGCATCTTTTCCCAGCCTTACCGTATCGGAAGTGTAGATTTCATCTGTAAGTCTTCTATCGAATTTCATGTTCTTCATCCTCGCAGGGTTTCGATTCCGCCGCACGCTTCAATTCTGGTATGTCTTTTATGGGCAACTGGCATACTGATTTTCAATCAAGATTACACAGTATAACAATTATAGTATACTTGTGCAGCGCTTCAATTTCAAGCGCTAGTTGGCATTGGCTGTGTAAAAAAGAGAGGCCAATCTTCGTGAAAATTTATGCAAGTTGATCCCTGTACTTTTCCACAATCCGGCTATCAGTATAGACAGTCGCCCTGCGATGCGGTAAGGCGTGAATTGCGCGGTGTTGCCTTAATGGACGAAGGTCTCCGCGTAGGGCGACCATGCGTAGCTCAGGCAGTAGGCGGTGTAGCTTGCGGCGGGCACGCGGATGCGGCAGAACGCGGGCGCACCGTCGAGCAGAGCCTGCCCCACGGAAAGCCGCGCGGGGTCCGGCTGGGTCAGCGTGATTTCCTGCAGCGCGGAGCATTTGGCAAAAAGTCCATCCGGAAGCGCCGTGATATTTTGCTGTATCGTCAGTTTTTCCAACGTGCTGCATCCCGCAAACGTGTCGGAGGCCAGCGCCGTCACAGGTCGGCCGTCCACCTCACCCGGAACTGTCAAGGTGCGGCGACCACGTCCCGCCGCATTGACGACAAGACGGTCACTTTCCCATGTAAAATAGGCAGCATCGCTGTTATTTGCGGCTTCTGTGTCGGTCTGTATCCGGCGGGCGGGCATGGCGGGCAGCGCGATTTCGGTAGACGAGGTGTCTCCCAGTACAGCTTTGAGATCGCGGATGAGCTGCCGCGTAAAGACGGTCTTTCCGCTCACGTTCAGATGGAAATTTGTATCATAGAACCACCCGGCGTCCATCACGCAGGTATGCGGATCACCTGCCAGAGGTGCAGTCAGCTGTGACTGCAGATAGTCGGCATACGCGTCAATATCTTCCGCATTCGATACAGCAAGCACATTCATCGGCGGGAAATGATACAAGACAACTGCCCCGACAGACTCGGCCTGTGCAGTGTAGGCGTTGAGCGCATCACAGAAGTCGGTGTCCAGCATCGAGGGATCAAAGCGTATCGGCATTGTCGTGTCATAACCATCCGGCATAATATTGGCGCTGCAGAGCGGATTTACCACATCGCCCACCGCATTGAAGGAGTCGCGGCGATAGACGCCGTCCGGGGAAAGCGCACCGGTGAGAAAATAGCGGAACTTCGCACCTGCAAAGCGCGGAAACGCCCCCAACAAAGGCCCAAAATCCCGCGCGTGCAGGCAGGCAAGTGCCGAAAAGTCTCCGTCAACAGCCTGCCATAAAGTATCCGCGCCGACGGTATCGGAAAGCGCCTGACGCTGCTGCTCCGGCATGATGACGACAAGATCGCCGGGGCGCAATTCCTTTATGGACAAATCCAGCATGACCCGTGTGCCGAGTGCTGCGTACAGGCCAAAATTTATGGGCTGATAGTCAGGCAGCTCCCGGGCCAGCAGAGCGCTGTCAACGCCGAAAGCGGCTGCACTGCCGCCCACAAGAATAAGACGCGGTTTATCGCTTTCCGCGGCCAGCAGGGCACGCTTGGCGGGCAGTTCCCCCACAAACGTATTGCTGTACTGCGCGGGCAGGGCAAAGCCCCACACCGTCAGGAGCAACGGTATGGCGATAAAAACGCAGAGCATACTTGTAAACAGTTTTTTCATGGCAGGGTCAGAATTGGAAGTAGATAAAGGCATTGGTCGTGCCCGTGTGCAGTGTGGAAAACCACGCGGCGACCACAGTCAATGCCAAAAGACAGAAGGCCAATACGCTGCGCGGGGACGGTGCTGCGGACGACGTCTCGGGCAGCAGATGCAGGCAGAGCGCCCCCAAAACAAGCTCTGCCACCGGCTGTATACCGATGCTCAGCAGCGTTGTGTGCAGTGTGCTCAGCGACCAGTCGACAGGCAGGCGGGACAGCAGCAGAAGGGCATCCGAGACAGAGGCTGCCCGGAAAAAGACCCAAGCGATGCAGACCAGAGAAAATGTATAGGCGTGGCGTAGGCACACGGCGGTCCAGGTGCGGGCCTTGTGCTTTCCGCCGCAGGGGGTCAGGGCCTTTTCCAAAAGCAGCAGCGCACCATGCACACCGCCCCACACCACGAAATGTAATGCGGCGCCATGCCAGAGACCGCTTAACAGAAACACGACCATGGTATTTACGGCCAGCCGTGCCGTGCCGCGGCGCGAGCCGCCGAGCGGGATATAGACGTAGTCCGTAAACCACCGCGTCAGGCTGATGTGCCAGCGGCGCCAGAAATCACGCAGAGAGTCTGCGCGATAGGGGTGTTCGAAATTGCGGCTCAATCGCACACCCAGCAAGGCAGCGGCCCCGACGGCAATGTCGGAATAGCCGGAAAAGTCCCAGTAGATCTGCCCGGCAAAAAGCAGTGTCGCCAACAGAACAGCCGGGCCGGTGGCATCGGTCGGGGAGGCGTAGACGGAATCCACAAATACGGCAGCGGTGTCTGCCAGCAGCAGCTTCTTTGCAAAGCCGCGCACCATCCAAAGCCAGCCGCTGCTGTCCATACGGCGCTCCTGCGCGTGCAGCTGAGGCAGAAGCGCCGTGCTGCGTTCAATCGGCCCCGCTACCAGCTGCGGGAAAAAGCTGACGAATAAGGCGTAATACCCCGGATGCCTCTCCGGCATGAGCCGCCCGCGGTAAATATCAATGACATAGCCGAGGGTCTGAAATGTGTAAAACGAGATGCCCGCGGGCAGCAGAAGCGGCACATCTGTGCGGAAAATCCCGGCATATTTGAAGAGGCACAGACACCCGATGCACAAAACTGCCGCACAGGTCAGCCAGAGCTTTTTGGCCGTCTGTGTTTTGCTTTTTGCGATGCCCAGTGCCGCTGCATAGGTTCCCAGCGTGATACCCGCCAGCAGCGGAAGTGCCTGCGGACTGCCCACAGCGTAAAATCCGAGGCTGGCGGCCAGCAGCAATACCCAGCGCCGGCTCGGCGGCAGCATCCAATGCAGGGCCAGTACGATAGGAAAAAGCAGCACAAAAGCGGGTGCGGTGAAATTCATAAGCGCCCTCCTATCGGCCACATTGCTGCGGCGCAGGGAATTAACAGGCAGAGCAGCATTGTGCGGGTGGACACATCCAGTACCAGCGCTGCCAAAACCACCGCAGCACCCGAAACCATGCCGAGCGCTGCGGCCCATGCCCGGCGATGGGCCGCCAGCGCCAGCACAGTGGTCAGTGCAGCCAGAGCGCAGACAAGAATCATGGCGCGATCCCCTCCCCTTGCAGTTGTTTTGTCAGTGCATCGATGACCTGTGCCGTGCGCATAGTCATCCCGTTTGTGGACAGATGGTTGTCGGTGCCGTAGAAATACCGCCCGGGCATCAGGGAATCCTGCAGCGGCGTCAAGAACACAACATCGAGATTTTCTCGGAAATACGCATCCAGCGCGGCCACAGCCTCCGGCGTGGAACCCGCCGAAACGGCGCGGCTGTTGCGCGGGCTGTACGTCAGGTACACCCGCACGCCGTCTGCCGCAAAGCGGTCAAACTCGGCGTTGGCGGGGGCTATATACGTGTCATACGGGAAGGACGCCGTTGTGTAATCCACAGGCAGTCCGTAAATCGGCGTGTCATCGGCGGCATCGGGGCGGTACAGAACATAGTCACCGTACTCGTTGTAGCTCGGCGTGTCAACGGCATTTCCGTCCTCGTCCAAATCGGACGGCGAAACAGCATAGCTGCGCGCCGCCATGTCTGCGCGGGTCTGCAAATAGGAGCCAAGTGCCGAAAAAACGCCGCTGTACTGTTGCAAATTAAGCCGTGCGACAATGTCGTAGTCAGCCTCGGCCATACAGAAGAAGGCGTCGTCGAAGGCGTTTGTCGTGCAGAACTGGCGCTTGGCGGCGTCAAATTCGGGCGAGAGCAGCAGCAGGTCGCCGGGGCGCATCTGTGCGCGAATCAGTTCGAGCTGCGGCAGCGCATTGGTGTAGGCGAACACACCCATGTTCACGACCTCATAATGGGGCAGGGCAGCATCCAGCGCGGCGCTGTCATACCCGAACCGCGCCGAGGAACCGGAGAACAGCACAAGCTTCTGCGTATCAGCCAATGAGAGCAGGCGGTCGTACTTATCGGCGAACGTCGCGTAGTAGCTGCCGCTGTAGACGGGCGCAGTCGCGGCATTGATGTACAAGGTTTGCAGGCTTGTGCAATCTTCAAATGCGTAATCGCTGATCTGCTGCAGGTTGTCAAACAGGGTCACGCTCTCCGCGGCGCTGCCGCTGAAGGCCCCGGGCTGCACGCGGCGCAGGGTATCGGGGAAGATGACTGTTTTACAGGGCGCATCGGCAAAGGCCCCCGCCGCAATTTCCACGACGGGTGCGCCGCCCAGCGTATCGGGGATGACAAGCACTTCTCCCCTGCCCTGCCAGCCCGTTATAGCTGCGGCGTCGTTTTCAACCGTGTAGGTGAACTCCGCGGCGTCGTTTTGAGCAGCCCACTGCGCGTAAAGCTGCGCGCCGGGCTCGGTCCGACTGCCCAGCCCAACGGCCTGACCACTGCCGTCCGGGGCGGTGTTCCACCCCGTCAGCGTGTACCCGGGGCGGGTGAACAGCGCACCGTCGATGGCGGTGTTCAGCCGCAGATGGCTGGGGGTGACGGGCACAGTGACCCAGCCGCCGCCGCAGTTGTCATTATAATACAGCACAGTATCGCTCTTTTCCGCGGTCACTGCCACGGCAACGGAGTAGCGGACATCGGGCAGCGTCAGGATGTACGCCGCGCCGTTGCGGGTAAGTGACGCACCGGGATAGTCTGTGCCCGTCAGCGTATAGCCGTCGGCAGGGGTCAGGGTGAAGGTCACACTCTGCCCCGGGGTAACGGCTGCGGTCTGGGTCTGCGCTGTAAACGCAGGCGAGGATTCCAAAACGATGCGGCACTGCACCGCAGGGGCTGCCGGGGCGGCGGCACAGCCTGCCAGCAGAACCAGCATGGCAAGAATAAGCATCAGGCGGCGCAGGTGGAACACATCCTTTCAGAAAAATCTGTTTTTTACATCATAATACAAAATACCCCGGAGAGAAAGCCCCCCGGGGTGTGGATGAGGAAAAAGCTGTCACGATGAAGTGACGCGGGAATGGCGTATAATTACTGCTCGTTCACATTGGTGAAGGCGGCAATGATGTTCAGCACCACGGCAATCAGCAGCGCGGCCGTGCCGTAGATGGCGCTGGACAGGTCAGCCATCGTCTGGGCATTGTTCGTAAAGGTCATGATCGAGGCGATGGTATTGACGCGGGGGCTGATGAACTGTACGGCAGCCACAACCAGCGTGATACCGGCAACTACGCTCATCGCATCGGCGGCAATGGTCAGCTTCTTGTCCAGCACGACGCGCAGCACCAGTGCAAGGATGGCGATGACGGCGCAGCCGATGACAACCGGGCTGGTGCCGATCTTGCGGAAGGAATCAGTCCCGGCGTTGACAATGCAGAAGCCAAGGCCGACAGCACCGGCAACGGCGGTCAGAAGCGACAGGATCAGACCTGCGCCCTTTTTATTCGTAGAACTCATGGTTTGCACTCCTTTACTGCTTCTTGGATTTGCGGTCATTCAGCACATACATGGCGGCGGCCAGTACGGTCAGGGCGGCAAAGACGACCTGCACGGCAACGAGGGCGTTGTCATACCAGGTGCGCACGCTGACAAGGCGGGTGCTGCTGGCCATGCCGTCCAGCGCGTTGGAGTTGGCCAGCGCGTAGGCCTGCCATGTCATGGCCTGCTTGATGGCGCTCATCAGCTCGGTGTCCTGACCAACGTTCTCGGTGGTCCAGTAGGCAAACTTTTCGCTGACAGCGGCCATCGTGTTCTCACCAGTGAAGGTGGTCATCGTGCCGCCGTTGAGGGCATACTCCTTCAGCACAGCGTAGTTGGGGTTCATGATAAAGTCCTGGCTCTCCAGACCCTTGAAGCCCCACTCGCCGCGCAGAATGTTCTTGAGCAGGCCGGTGTGGGCGTTGGTGGCGGTGATGCCGACACGGTTGAAGGCGGTCATGACGCCCAGAGCGCCGGCATCCTCGATGGCAGCCTGGGTGCCGCGCAGTTCGTTTTCACGAGCCTGCTGCTCAGTCATAAAGACGGAAACGCCGGTACGGTTGATCTCGGTATCGTTGAAAGCAAGATGCTTGGGGGCAATGATAACGCCGTACTCCTTGCCGCCGCTGATAAAGGCAACGGCCTGACCGGAGGTAAGGACGGCATCCTCGGAATAATACTCGTGGTTGCGGGCGTTATAGGGGGAGCGGTGCAGGTTGGTGCCGCAGCCCCAGAAGATGGTCAGGTTGCTCCACAGGCTGTAGTTGCCGCAGATCTTGCCGTACTCGTTGGCAAGGTCTTTGTTGAAGGTCTGGGCAATGACGGTCTCGTTGACCATTGTGCCGAACTTGTATGCGAGGTTGGGGTCGTTGGCATCCACGGCGCAGGGGTCGGTACCGGCTTTGTCGGTGTTGGCATACTGACCCAGAGGATAGCTGTAGATGCCGTTGGGACCATCGTTCTGGATGGTCTCGGGGCTCATGATAGACTCGATGGCCTTGGTGGAGGTGCCGCCCAGACCCAGACGAATCATGCCCTCCTCCAGGGTGAGCTGATCCATCAGCAGACTCCAGCGCTCATCATCAAGGTCAGTGACACCCTTCAGGTCAGCCAGAGTCAGGCCGTTGTCGGCACCGAAGGTGACGGTGGACGGATCGCCGTTTGCGTTGATCTCATAGATGTCATTGTCCAGAATGTCGAGCATCTCATCGGAGGCGGTCAGATTCTTATAGGTCTTGGGGAAGGTGCCCTCCCAGTCAGAGCGGGTCATGTAGGTGGCAGTGCCGGGCAGCCAGCTGTTGATGTCCATGTCGGCCAGTTGGTTCTCAACGGCGGTGCCGTTTTTGGTCGTGGCAAAGGTCGTGTCGTCAAAGGAATCGAGCGTCCAGCTCTTGGCCTTGTCGGCGCTGCCGTCCACACTCTGACCCTCTGCGGCCAGTACATTGTTCACAGCCTCGTGTGCACCGTTGCCGATGGTGAAGTAGTAGTCACCGGCATCGAGAATGTAGCAGCCCTTGGTACCGGCCGCGTTGTCGGCGGTGGAATCCCAGCTGGCCATATTCTGCATGTCAGCGGTGATGGTCACGGTCTCGGAGGCACCGGGCGCAAGCTCGGCGGTCTTGCCGTAGTCCAGCAGCTGGATGGCAGCCTTCTCAACACCGTGCTCCTTGTCATAATCGGTGTAGGGCAGGCTGACATAGAGCTGCACAACATCCTTACCGGCGACACTGCCGGTGTTCTTGACGGTCACGTTCGCGGTGACGGTCTCGTTTTCGAGGTCAACATTCAGGTTATCGAGGGTCTGCTCAAACGTGGTGTAGGACAGACCGTAACCGAACGGGTAAGTAACCTCGTCGTCGTAGTTCCACGCGCTGCCGGTGGAGGAACCGACGGTGGAGGCGGCATTGCCCTGCCCCATGACGGTGTCAAAATAGCGGGTCTCGTAGTATTTGTAGCCGATGTAGATGTTCTCGGCCTCGACAATGGCATCGTTCATGCTGATGTCGGGGTTGGCGTTGGCCCACTGCAGATCGCCGAAATTCTGGGCGCTGGGGGCGCTGGCGTTCTTGACGGCATAGGTATCGGTCAGATGGCCGGAGGGGCTGACCGCACCGGAGAGAATGTCGGCCACACCGTAGAAGCCGTAGCCGCCCGGCAGGCCGACCTGCAGGATGGCGTCAACACCGACGTTGTCCTCGATCTCCTGCACCTCCATGGCGCTGACATTGTTCAAAAGGACAATGACCTTGCCGCCGTTGGCCGCCTTGGCGGTGACGGCTGCATTGATGAGGTCGCGTTCGTCGTCGGACAGGCCCAGCGGGTCGGTCTGGTTCAGGTTCTGGGTGGGATCAACACCGGCGGTGCCGGGGTTGTAGCTGCCGTTTTCAGAGGCGGAGCGGGCAATCGTGACGATCATGACATTGTTGTCATTCATGCTGTCCTTCCAGCCTGCATCCTGACTATCCATTGCGGCCTGACTCGGCTCCTTGCTGGAGAAAACGCCGGTGGTGGAAGGTGCGGTGATGTGGTTGTACTCCACAGTGCCGCCCCAGCTCTGGACCTCGGATTTGTACGTCGGCTTGAGGGCCTCGTACATGTCGGCCACAGTCTGGTTCAGACCGAAGCCCTTTGCCTTGAAGGCACCGACCATATCGACTGTATCGGCATCCGTGCCGGTGTTTTCAATATAGCTGGAACCCATATCGCCGCCCTGTACGGGATAGTAGCTGGAGAAGCCCAGAAGGGTGATCTTCTGGGTCTCATCCTGCGTCAGCGGCAGTGCACCGTTGTTCTTCAGCAGGACGCTGCCCTCTTCGCTCATCCGCTCACCCACATCCTGAATGCCGTGCAGCAGCTCGGTAGTGGAGGTGTAGTCGGATTTGAAAGTATACAGGTCAGTGCCGTCGGAGTCCTCGGTCACGAGCTTGGTGCTCTTGGTGCCCAGGAACTTGTCAATGTCAGTGCGGAATCCGTCCACGACGGTTGAGGCGCAGACACTGAGCGCCAGCAGCGACGCCGTGGCTGTGGTCACGCCGCGCCAGACGCGGCGGCCGGATTTTTTCTTACTCATGTTTTTCCTCCTTGTGTATCCTTGTGTATATCGTAATCGCGTGTAGGGCGCGTTACTTCTTGCTGCGTTCCTTGATAGCCTTCTGCTCCTCGGGCAGGTTCTTCTCAACCGTCCAGAACAGGATCAGGATGACGGCGCCGATGATATAGCAGACGGTCTCGACCCAGATATAGCTGACGGAGATCGCGGTCTGCACACTGGCGGTCTGGGCAGCGGTGCCCAGAGCGACGTCGGCGGCTTGGTTATAGCCGCTGCCGTTCAGCATGGCGCTGAAAATGGAGTTGCAGATCGGCGTGGCGGCGACCATAAGGGAGCTGTAGATGCTCATGGTCAGACCGTCGGTGCGGATGCCGGTGCGGTACTCAATGTGGTCGATAACGTCGGCAATCATGGCCAGGATCAGATAGCAGGCCGGGGAAGAACCCAGACACTTGAGGGCCACGCCGATGGCGACCGGCACGATATTGCCGCCGCCCAGACCTGCGATGATGCCGCCCGCGGCACCCAGCAGCATAAAGCCGCCGCAGACCAGACGCTTACCGAACTTGTTGGCCAGAGGTACCACAAAGACCGCAGCCACGGCCATCGGGATAGCGCCCATGATGCTGAGCAGGCCCTGGGAGGCACCCCATGCGTCCGCCGTGCCGAAGAAAGTGTTGTCCAGAACCCATTTGCAGAAGTAGCTCATGGAGCCGTTCTTCATCGCGCCGCTCCACTGGAACAGCATATAGAACGCCATGACGATCCACCACATGCGGTCACCGGTAACGGCCTTGAGCTGCTCGCCCAGCGTGGCGGACTTGGCAGGGGTCTCGGTGTCGGCGCGGCCTTCCTCGGTGACGCGCTCACGGGTGAAGACGAACTGCAGGTAGATGGTCAGTGCGCTGAAGATGGCGATGGCCAGCATGGTGAGGAACCACAGGTGCTGGTCCTCCTTCAGCGCGAAGGAAACGAGCATCGGGAATACCATCGAGCCGCAGCCCATAACGCCCAGGCCCGCCACGTTGGTGAAGGAAGCCAGCGCACCGCGCTGCTTGCTGTCACGGGTGGAAACGGGGATCATGGTGGAGTTGGCGGTGTTGTAGATGGGGTAAGCGACTGCGTAGTACAGGTTGTACGCGATGGCGATCCAGACCATCTTGGCCATGCCCTCAAACGGCACGATAAACATCAGCACACTCGCGACGGAAAGGGTCAGCGCGGAGAGCAGGATCCACGGGCGTGCCTTGCCGGCCAGAGCCTTGGTGTGCTCAATCAACTGACCGACGATGAGGTTGGACGCCACGATGAGCACCGTGGAGACCAGCTGCAAGGTCGTCAAAAAGCCAAGATCAAGCTTGAGGACATCGGTGAAGTAGTTCTGCAGGATGCAGGTGAAGATGCCCGAGGAAAGCAGTGCGCCGAAGGGGCCGATAAAATAGCCCAGCAGCATTTCCGGCATCTTGACGTCGTCGCTGGTGATACGGGACTTTGTCAGCGGCGAGGACCAGAAGTTGGATTTAGAGGTTGACATGATAGAGAGTCACTCCTTCTTTGTGTATATAAGGGCAATACCGCATAATTCTAAGTGCCGATACGGCGAGCGAGGTGCGGCAGCTGCTAAGCCAAAAGCGCAGATAATACTTTGTGTATTATCGAGCATTTTGGCAACGCAGATGCCGTGCCGCAGCCGCCGGAGCGGTGCTTAAGCCGTAAGGCGGGAATTATGCGGTGTTGCCTAAGCAATTTGTTTACGCTATGCCTTTACGCCTTTGCCGTAACGGTATATTCCCCGCTGCCAAGCACCTTCTCTTCCCCGCTCGGCAGCACGACGGTGCATTCGGTGCCGACGGGCACCGCCACGGTCATCGTCATCTCGCCGTCCGCGATCTTCCAAGCAGCCTTGATCACGCCGTAGGGCGTGCCCACCGTGCCTTCGGCCTCGGTGATGCCGCCGCCGACCACCGGCGCAAACTTGAACTTGCGGTACCCGGCCTCGGTGGGCTCCACACCCAGCACGCGGCGGTAGAGGAACGCGCCCACCGCGCCGCTGGCGTAGTGGTTGTACGAGATCATCATGTCGGTGCCGTCGTCGCCGATTGGGCACTCGCCGTTCTCGTCCAGACCGTCCCAACGCTCCCAAACCGTGGTTGCGCCCACGCGGACCTCATACAGCCAGCTGGGACACTGTGTGTTCAGCAGCATCTTGTAGGCAGTGTCGGCGTGACCGTTGTCGGCCAACGCGAACAGGATGTACGGCGTGCCCGGGAAGCCTGTGCCGATCTTGTAGTCGTTCTTCTCAACCAGCTTGACCAGATTCTCGGCAGCCTTCGCCTTGACGTTTTCGGGGAACATATTCAAGTACAGAGGCAGCACATAGGCGGTCTGGAATTCTTCCTTCGTCTTGCCGTTGCCGTCGGTCAGCACACTGCAATAGGCATCGGCCACCTTACGGCTCAGCTCCTTGTACTTGGCGGCGTCCTCGGTCTTGCCAAGGATGCGTGCAATTTTCGCCAGTGTACCGCTGGTGTTGCACAGGGACGCCGTGGCGGTGTACTTGCTGCGGGCCTGCCACTGACTCATCTTCGGCACATCGGGGGCGACCCAGTCGCCAAAATGCAGCACCGACGGCGTGTGCCAGATGTAACGGTGCTTGCCGATGCCGAACCCGGCCCAGAAGCAGCACGCCTTGACGTACTTCTGCATGGTGGGGTACATCATACGCAGCACGTCCAGGCTGCCCGTGGCCTCGTACAGAGCCCATGGCACCAGCACGCAGGCGTCGCCCCACCAGTCCACGGCCATCTCGGGCATTGTGGCGGGGAAACCATAGCCCTGCACAGGCACGGTGTTGGGGATGCCGCCGGTGGGCAGCTGCTCGGCCTTGACGTCGCGCAGCCACTTCTCCAAAAAGCGGCTCAGTTCAAAGTTGTACAGCGCGGTGGGCGAGAACACGGCAATGTCTCCGGTCCAGCCCATGCGCTCGTCGCGCTGGGGACAGTCCGTCGGTATATCAACGAAATTCGACTTGGCGCCCCATGTAATGTTGGACTGCAGTTTGTTCAGCATCTCATCGGAGCAGCGGAAGGAACCGCTGTGCTCCACATCGGAGTAGAGCGCCACGGCCTCGATTTCCAGATCCTTCGCGTCGACACCCTTGACCCCCGCATAGCGGAAGCCCATGTAGCTGAACCGCGGGCTGTAGGTCTGCTCGCCGTCGTGACAGGTGTAGGTCGCCGTGGCCTTGGCCGTGCGCAGGAAGGTCGTGTTTAAGCTGCCGTCGGGGTTCAGGATCTCGGCGTGGCGCACGGTCACGACCTGCCCGGCCTTGCCGCTGAATTTGATGCGGACAACACCCGCAAGGTTCTGGCCGAAGTCGTAAATCGTCTCGCCGTCGGGGGCGGTCATCACGGCCACGGGCTTACGCACCTCGTGGGCCTTGACCGGGGCACCGTAGTCCGCCGTGATGGCGGGGGTAACTTTCAGCGTTTCGGGCGCGGCGTTGTGCCAATCGCTGATTTCCTTCGTGGCATCGTAGGTCTCGCCATCATACAGATCCGCCATCCGCACGGGGCCGCTCTCGCTGACCTGCCATGTAGCGTCGGTGCCGATGGTCTCCGTCGTGCCGTCCGTGTACTCGATGCGCAGCTCGGCCAGCAGAGCCTGACGGTCGGCAGTCACGCGGTTTTTGCGGGTAAACACAAAGCTGCCCACCGCCCAGCCGCCTGCAACCGTGAAGGTCAGCGTGTCGACGCCTGTCAAAAGTGCCGTTACATCGTAGGTCTGATACTGCAAATAGGACTTGTAGCTCGTGAAGCCGGGGGCGAAGTATTGCTCGCCCAGCTTTTGGCCGTTCAGCTCGGCCTCGTAGATGCCCATGGCTGTGGCGTAGAGCCGCGCACGGGCAATGGGTTTGTTCGTTGTGATTTCCTTGCGAAAAACCATCGGCACGGGGCTGACCTTTGCCTCGGTGAAGTGGTAGCTCGGGTCGCTGATCCACCGGCCCCTCCAGGGCGTCTCCATGCGGCCTGTCTCAAAGGTAGTGGTGGCGGTGGCGGTCTCGCCTGCGTCGTCGGTAGCGTTCAGGCGCACGTTGTAGGTGGTGAACGGCAGCAGCGCAGGGCCGACGTAGGCAGCGCTCTGGCCGCTGGTCACATGGCCGGACCAGTCACCGACGGTCAACTCGGCGTCGGCCAACTGTGCGCCCTGGCGGTCACTGCTCAGGGAAAACCCGATGCGGGGTGTGGAGCAGTCGGTCACGCAGCCGGCGGCCAGATGCTCCACCGTCAGGCGTGTGATTTCAAACATGTGTTCTCCTCCTTCGTCGGACGGGCAGCCCGTCCGGAGATTGCTTCTTTTTTCTGTAAGCCTACCATACCACAAGAATCGTGCGGCGGCGCATCATTTGCACGAAATGCGCTCTTTTTTGCACAAACGGTTTTTGGTTTCGTCGGATTTCACAAGTCTTTGTGTTTGTTTTTTGTATACATTGCCAAACACAGCATCCAAACATAGACTTTTCCGCACAAACAACGCCCCCTGCACGGCGTTTGCCGATACAGGGGGCGTAAAACTTCATTTTTTATTCTTGCTGCGGCTGCCCCAGCGGAATCAGCACGCGCAGCTCAAACCAACCCTCGCGGGTCGTAATTGTCGCGGTACCGCCGTATTTTGCGGCGGCGTTTTGTATGCTTTTTACACCGAAGCCATGGTACAAGACGTCCTTTTTCGTCGTGACGGGCAGGCCCTTCTCAAATTTCAGCTCACCGTCAAAGCAGTTTTCAATGCGGATGGCCGCAAAGCCTTTTTGCCTCGCCACGCTCAGGTGGATGAGCCTGCGCTCCGGGTCTGTGATTTTGTCGGTGCTCTCGATTGCGTTGTCCAGCGCATTGCCGAACAGGTTGCTGATGTCCATCACGTCCATAAAGTCCAGCGCTGTGCCGTCAGCCACGCAGGTCAATTGAATGTTTTTGGTGCGGCAGGTCAGACTTTTGCCTGTCAGCACCGTGTCCAGCACCTTATTGCCGGTGTCGTTCTGCGCCTCGTAGGCTTTGATTTCCTGCTCCATATTGTCCAGCACGGCATTGCGTTTCTCGCCGCTCTCGGCGCGAAGCACCGCGATTTGGTGCTTCAAGTCATGATATTTTTGGTTGATGAGGTCAATGCTCTCCTGCCGGATTTTGTAGTTTTCATACTGGATGTGCAGCATGTTCCGCAAGGCATCCGCCTCGCGCTGTGTCAATAAATCGCGCAGCTGCGATTGATATGCAAACAGCAGCGCCACGCCGCCGAAGTAGACAGCCGTGCGCATTGTGTAAATTTCCATCGTGCCGCGGGCCGAAAACGGCGTGTTCAGCTGCGTATAGCTGATGCTGGACAAAATGTAGATGGCCGCCGCCATGACCGCCGCAATGCAGGTCGTGCGGGGCCGAATGTCAAACTGAATGCTGCCCGTGCTGCCGCCATCCTCCAGAAGCCACATCAGGCCGAAGATGATGCCGAACCCCGCCGCAATAAAGAGCACCAACGCAGGCAGGCTTTGCAATGCTGCGATGTAACGCGCAAAATATACATACATCTGCCATGTCAGCGCCCCGGCAAAACCCGCCAGAATAAACGCCCGCGTGCAGAAATACCCCACCTGCCAGCGGTCTGCACGGGTGGCCGCCGCCATAAAAAGCAGCATAAGTGCGACAGAAACCGCGTACAGCACATTGAACCGCCAGCCGTCAAAGCCGTCGGTGGCCACAAGGTAGAGTGCCAATGCCGCCAATGCACCACCGTACAGCGCCGCACGCTTGACCCCGCCGTAGCGCGGAGGCAGAAACCGCAGGTACAAAAGGCAGGCCAGCCAGTCTGCCAGCGCCGTGACAAGGCGCGGAATATCCATCTCATAATAAGGAATTTTCAGCGGCATATCGTCACCCTGCCCCGTTGATATAGTCGTTCAGTGCATCCAGAAATGCCTTGCGCCGCGCTCGGGCCAGCGGCACACGGTCTCCGTGGACGATGGCATCCTCGCCGTCCATTCGGTCAACGTGTTCCAGATTCACAAGGCAGCCCTTGTTTACGCGGAAATAACTGTCCTGCGCCAATTTTTCCTCGGTCTCCGTCATGGAGCCCGGGGCGGTCACCTCCCCTTCCGCCGTGTGAAAGACCAAGTCATGCCCGCAGTTCTCGATCCAATAAATGGCCGAGGTGTCCAGCTTATGTGCCGTGCCGTGGGCGTTGATCTGCAAAAAGTGCCGTGCGCGGCGCGCCACGCGCTCCACGGCGCGGCCAAGTCTCTGCGAAAACGCATAGTAGCTGACCGGCTTCAGCACATAGTCCAGCGCATCGACGGCATAGCCCTTGATGGCATACTGCGGCGAATTTGTGATAAAGATAATGATAACCTCGGTGTCGACCTTGCGGATCTCCTCGGCAGCCATCATACCATCCATAAACTTCATCTCGATGTCCATCAGGATGATGTCATAGACAGCCTTATAGCCAAGTGCGATCTCGTCGCCGTCGGAAAATTCTGTCACGGTAAATTTTTCGCCCGACACCGCGCTGTATTTGTCAATATATTCGCGCAGCTGGCTGCGGTAGAGCTCGTCGTCTTCGACAAGGGCCAAACGAATCATCCCCGGCACGCCCCCTTTTGTTTTTATACTAAATGTAGCATGTTCGCCGGAAAATTGCAAGGAAAGCCGCGGATCTCCATTCATATCGGTTTTCCGCAGCCTTCGGCTGACACTTCCTACCGCCGGGCGCACCAATAAAAAACCCGCATTGGTTTTGAATGCCAATGCGGGTTTTGGGGTTACGAGGCGGCAGACGGCTTTACGCTCTCATCAGCGTTCCCTGCAGGCTCTCCAATGCAGCCATGCGGGCGCTGACAGCAAAGACGCTGGCAACGTGGGTCAGCTCATCGGACCGGATATCCTCCGGGATCGTGCGCGCCAGCACCGTGCAGTGGTCAATGGCGTCAAAGCGGACACCTGCTTTGCGGCACAGCTCTACCGTGCGGTGGGCACAGCCGGGCATCGTGGCCAGGGCCGCCACAGCGTCCGGCGCTTGGGCGGGGTGGGCTGCGCCGGTATCGCGCAGCTCCTTGCCCAGCACAGTGCCAAAATGCTTCACCGCACGGCGGTTCGCGCAGCCCGGCAGCGGATCCTCCGTTGTCAGGTCCAGCTCCACCGGCTGGCGGATAAAGTCCGTGTACTTCCGTGTCAGGCGGCTGTACTCGCGCTGCAATTCCTTCCTTGTCAGATCAGTATACTGCATACCTTTCCACTCCTCTTTTACTTGCATCGACTATTATACACGTGGGAGTGGTGTATGTAAAAAGTATTTTCTGTATGTCTGATATATAAAATATACATGACAGACTGTTTTAGCAATTTTTTTGGATATGCAGCAAATGACAGCAGCCCTCTCCCCTGCTCTCACAGCTGCGCCAGCGCATCGCGCTCCTGAAGACGGAGGGCGGCGTGGCGGTAGCTGAACACAAAATAGGCGATCTCTGCGGCGGCGGTCAGCGCCCAGGAGCAGGGATACAGCAGGTAGAGCGCCGGAATCGTGTGGAAGTGGGCAAAGATCGTGTAGACCCACGCAACGCGGAATACGCAGGACCCCAGAATTACGATGACCGTCGGCCCTACCGTCTTGCCGAGGCCGCGGGAGGCGGCAATCGTGCAGTCCATGAACGCCGAGGTACAGTAGGCCCAGCCCATGACCATAATGCGCTTCATGCCCGCGTCGATGACAGCGCTCTCGGTTGTGAACAGCGCCAGGAACTGCCGCCCAAAGACGAGCAGCCCGCCGCCCAGCACCGCGCCCAGGCCAAACGAGTAGGCCAGCGCGATGAAGTAGCTTTTCTTGACGCGGTCCAGCTTGCCCGCGCCGTAGTTCTGGCTCATAAAGCTGGCGCAGGCCATGTAAAACGCCGCCATAGCGTCATAAACCATCGCGTCGGCGTTAGCTGCGGCGGAGTTGCCCTTGACCATCAGCGAGTCGAAGGAGTTGACGCCCGCCTGAATAAAGAGGTTGGCAATCGCAAAGATCGCGTTTTGCAGGCCCGCGGGCACGCCCAGCATCAGGATGCGCTTTGTCATGTTGAGGTCCAGCCTTACCTTGCGGAAATCCAGCGCATAGCAGTCGCTGACCTTTGTCAGCGCGTGCAGGATCAGCCCTGCCGAGACGCACTGGGCAATCGTGCTGGCCAGCGCGACACCGGCGACATCGAGCTTGCAGACGATGACGAAAAACAGGTTGAGCAGGATGTTCAGCACGCCCGCAAACGACAGGTAGGCCAGCGGCTTTTTTGTCTCGCCGATAGCGCTGAACACTGCGTTGCCGAAGTTGTAGAGCGCCAACGCCGGCATACCGAGAAAGTAGACCCGCAGGTACAAAATCGCACCGGGCAGCAGGTCCTCCTTGGTGTTCAGCAGCTCCAGCAGCGCAGGCGAGCCGAACAGGCCGACGAACAGCAGCAGCACACCGGCGGCCAGGCTGACCAGCAGCGCCGAATGGACGGTCTTGCTGACGTCCTTGGGGTGCCCGGCACCGTAAAAGCGGGCGACCAGCACATTGACGCCATTGCTCAAGCCGATCAGAAAGCCGGTGAACAGTGTGACAAACGTCGCCGTCGAGCCCACGGAGCCGAGTGCCGTGGAGCCGGCGAACCGGCCCACAACGGCAACGTCGGACATGTTGAACAGAATTTGTAAAAGGTTGGATAAGGCCAGCGGCAGGCTGACCAGCAGAATTTGTTTGGCCAGCGGCCCTTCGATCATGGTTTTGGATTTTGAGGTGGTGCTCATGATGGATGGTTTTTGCTCCTGTTTGAATTGTGACTGCACAGTAGGGGCCAGGCATGCCCGGCCCTCGCGCGTAAGGCAGATGGGTTCTTGCGGGAAAGCCGCGGTCCGCACATCTGCGGACCCTACAGTTCTGCCTTTCGGTTTGTAAGGGGCGGCGTCCTCGACGCCCCGCGGGCGGATATGCGATCCGCCCCTGCAATTTTCCATTACATCTTGTGATCCGCAAAAATCGGGTCATCCTGCCACAAAACGACCCGGCCCGCTGCGCGGGTCTTGTTCATGTCAATGATGCGCTGGTTGCTCGACCCGCGGAAGCGCAGACTGATGTCGTACTGGTCCTGCACAAAGTCGCCGTCCACAAGCACATCTATATATTGTAAAAACTCGTCGGTGACCTCGCATCGCCCGGGACCGGGCTGCCAGATCTCGTGCTCCAGATTGTTGCCGGTGTAGCACCAGATCGTCTTGTTGGGGTACAGCACCTTTACATTTTTAATAAAGGGCAGCAGCTCCCGCTGGTTCTCCGGCTCAAACGGTTCGCCGCCCAGCAACGAAAGCCCATTGATGTAACCGGGGGCCAGACTCTCCAGTATTTCATTGCGAACTTCCTTGGTAAACGGCGCACCGTAGCCGAAATCCCATGCCACGGCATTGAAGCAGTTCGGGCAGTGGCGGCGGCAGCCGGAAACGAACAGGCTCGTGCGCACGCCCTCCCCGTTGGCAATATCACAATATTTAATGGTTGCGTAATTCATGGTGTTCTCCTGCGGGGACATCCCCATATCTTGTGTCGGGCGGGCGTTCTGCCCCCAAACCCTGACATAGTATACCAGCTTTGGGGGCATACTGCAAGGGGGAACATGATTTTCGAAGAAGATATTTATACGCTGCATCGACAAACTGTGTAGAACCACTCAAAATCACCAAAATTTCAGTCTTATTTTTGGCAGGGCTTTTTTGCACGTTGAGGCGACGAAAACGGAACATTTTGTTTTCACTTGCTCGCCGGACACTATATCTTGTGGTTTTATGGATTGACTTTTTGCCCCCGGTGCGGTATTATAGTCTTGCTCGCAAATCGGGCAATTTACGAATCGGCATTTCATCTGCATTCTATACAGTTCGTATTGAACGCACTGTATTTATTTTTTTGTAAAGAGGAGTCACCATGAAGATCATCAAGCGCAACGGCAGCGAGGCTGTCTTTGACATTACCAAAATTATTGCGGCCATCACGAAGGCTAACAAGGTCGTACCCGATGCCCAGCGCCTGACGAAGCAGCAGATCATCGAGATCAGCGATCATGTGCAGGAGGTCTGCTATGCCCGCGGCCACGCGATGAACGTCGAGGAGATCCAGGACATCGTCGAGGACGCCATCATGGCCACCGGTGCGTATGAGGTTGCCCGCAGGTACATCACCTATCGCTACGTGCAGAGCCTCAAGCGCACCCACAACACGACGGACGACAAAATTCTCTCCCTCATTGAGTGCAACAACGAGGAAGTCAAGCAGGAGAACTCCAACAAGAACCCTACCGTCAACAGCGTACAGCGTGACTATATGGCCGGCGAGGTCAGCAAGGATCTGACCATGCGCATGCTGCTCCCCCCGGAGATCGTCAAGGCGCATGAGGAGGGCATCATCCACTTCCACGATGCCGACTACTACGCCCAGCACATGCACAACTGCGACCTCGTCAATCTGGACGATATGCTGCAGAACGGCACGGTCATCAGCGGCACTTTGATTGAAAAGCCGCACTCCTTCTCCACGGCCTGCAACATTGCCACACAAATCATCGCGCAGGTCGCGTCCAGCCAGTACGGCGGCCAGAGCATCAGCCTGACTCACCTGGCCCCCTTTGTTGATGTCAGCCGCAAGAAGATCCGCCGCGACGTCGAGGCCGAGATGAAGGATCTGGGCATTGACCCCGGCGAGGAGAAGATCTCCGAGATCGTGGAGAAGCGCCTGCGCGAGGAGATCAAGCGCGGTGTGCAGACCATCCAGTATCAGGTCGTCACCCTGATGACCACCAACGGCCAGGCTCCGTTCATCACGGTCTTTATGTACCTGAACGAGGCCGGTGACAACCAGCGCTTGAAGTCCGACTTGGCCATCGTCATTGAGGAGATGCTGCGCCAGCGTTACCAGGGTGTCAAGAACGAGGCCGGTGTCTGGATCACCCCCGCCTTCCCCAAGCTCATCTACGTGCTGGAAAACGACAACATCTATGAGGGTCAGCCCTACTATTACCTGACCAAGCTCGCCGCCAAGTGCACCGCCAAGCGGATGGTTCCCGACTACATCAGCGAGAAGAAGATGCTGGAATACAAGGTCGACAAGAACGGCGAGGGCCACTGCTTCACCTGCATGGGCTGCCGCAGCTTCCTGACCCCCTATATCGACGAGAACGGCAAGCCGAAGTACTATGGCCGCTTTAATCAGGGCGTTGTCACCATCAATCTGGTGGACGTGGCCCTGTCCAGCGGCGGCGATTTTGATAAGTTCTGGCAGATTTTTGACGAGCGCCTCGAGCTGTGCCACAAGGCCCTGATGTGCCGCCACAACCGCCTGAAGGGCACGCTGAGCGACGCCGCGCCCATCCTGTGGCAGTACGGCGCGCTGGCCCGCCTGAAGAAGGGCGAGCCCATCGACAAGCTGCTCTACGGCGGCTATTCCACCATCAGTCTGGGCTACGCGGGCCTGTATGAGTGCTGCAAGTATATGACCGGCAAAAGCCACACCGACCCTGCCGCCAAGCCGTTTGCGCTGAACGTTATGCAGCACATGAACGACGCCTGTACTAAGTGGAAGAACCAGCACAACATTGATTTCAGCCTGTACGGCACGCCGTTGGAGTCCACGACCTACAAGTTTGCCAAGTGCCTGCAGAAGCGTTTTGGGCTTGTGCCGGGCATCACGGATCGCAATTATATCACGAACTCCTACCACGTCCACGTGACCGAGCAGATCGACGCCTTCACGAAGCTGAAGTTCGAGAGCGACTTCCAGAAGCTCTCCCCGGGCGGTGCCATCAGCTATGTGGAGGTGCCCAACATGCAGGACAACCTCGAGGCCGTTATCAAGGTCATGCAGTTCATCTACGAGAACATCATGTACGCCGAGCTGAACACCAAGAGTGACTACTGTCAGGTCTGCGGCTACGACGGCGAGATCCAGATCGTGCCCGAGGACGGCAAGCTGGTCTGGGAATGCCCCAAGTGCCACAACCGCGACCAGAACAAGCTGAACGTCGCCCGCCGCACCTGCGGCTACATCGGCACCCAGTTCTGGAACCAGGGCCGAACCGCCGAGATCAAGGACAGAGTGCTGCATCTGTAATAGAATAAGTTAGCCCTGTAAATCTACAATTATATAATAGAGTTAATCAAATATTTGTTGTGGGGAATATTCCATGAAAGGTGCAGAATGCGGTTTAGCCGAATATATGCAGGGTGCAAACAAACGCTTTATTATCCCTGTATATCAGCGGAATTATGATTGGAAGCTGGAGAACTGCAAGCAATTATATGATGACCTCGTAAAAGTCATTAAAACCAATCGCAAAACGCATTTCTTTGGCAGTATTGTTTCTGTATATGAACCCTCTGGAAAAAATATCGAATTTCTTGTTATTGATGGGCAGCAACGCTTAACAACCGTTTCTTTGTTGCTTCTTGCCATGTATAATCTTATCCAAAAGGGCGTTATTGTGCCTCAAGATGATATGCTGGCAACCAGAATATACGAGGAATTTCTCGTTGACAAGTACCAGAAGCAGGAAACCCGCATCAAATTAAAGCCTGTCAAAAATGATAAAAAGGCGTTTGGTAAACTATTTGATGCTGATGACGAACACATACGCGGCTCCAACATAACCAACAACTATAATTATTTCTACGAACGCATCCAAAAGCAGGAAATCTCTATCGATGAACTTTTTGATGCTATTTGCCGTCTCGAAATCATCAGTATTCGTCTTGAAAATGACGACAATCCTCAGCTTATTTTTGAAAGCCTAAACTCTACCGGTTTGGATTTGAGTGAGGGCGATAAAATCCGCAATTTTATCTTAATGGGATTGCCGTCCCAACAACAGGAACTGTACTACGAAAAATATTGGAATCGCATCGAAGAACACACTGGATATGATGTCAGTGCCTTCATCCGAGACTATCTGAGCGTAAAGCAACAGGAGATTCCTGCCCAAAAGCGCATCTATCGGGATTTCAAAGAGTATGTCAACTCGGCCAATATAGAACTGGAAATTCTTCTTGATGAACTCCTGAAATACGCCAAACGGTATGCCATCCTCTTGCGTGGATGTCCTGATAACAGAACTTTGGATGCCTGCATTTATCGACTAAACAGACTGGAAACGACCGTTACTCGGCCTTTCTTCCTTGAGGTATTGCGCCTCCAGGATGAAAAAGTCCTAAATATTGATGATGTCACAGACATTTTCCTGACTACTGAAAATTATCTTCTTCGCAGAAGTATCTGCGATTTACCGACTAATGTTTTGAATAAGGTTTTCCTTACACTCCACCACGAAATCATGCGCTATGATGGAACGGCAGCCAATTACATTGAAAAATTCAAATATGCCCTTACTTCAAAGAAAGAGCGTGCTCGTTTCCCTGACGATGACGAATTTGCCATGCTGTTCAGTGAGCGGCAGATTTATCAAATGAACAGCAAAAACAAAGTCTACATACTGGAACGCCTTGAAAACGATAATACGCTCGAAGATAAAGATGTTTACCGCCACGTTGATGCGGGCGATTATAGTATCGAGCATATTATGCCGCAACACCTGACACCGACATGGATAAAGGCGCTCGGTGCTGATTACGAGCAAATCCATGAGCAATGGCTGCACCGTATTGCAAACCTTACTCTCACCGCATACAACAGCAAATACAGCAATAGTTCTTTTGAAGAGAAAAAGACTATGGAACATGGCTTTTCTCAAAGCGGCATCCGCTTAAATCAGGATATCGCTAAAAAAGACAAATGGACGCTTGTTGAACTTGAAGAACGTGATAGTGCATTAACGCAACGGGCATTAAAGATTTGGGTAAGACCCACTACTGACTATAAGCCCGCAGAAAAGCAGTTGGATTCCTATACCCTCGATGATGATGCCGAAACATTCAGTGGCCGCCTGATTGCAAAATTCAACTATAAAAACACAGAACAACCTGTTGGTAGTTGGGCCGAGATGTATGAAAAAGTGCTTCGTATTCTCTATGCAGAGGATATGAGCATTATTGAAAATCTTGCAGGTTCTTCCGAAGAAGGTGTACCTTACCACTTCAGCACCAACAAAAACGCATTTATAAAATCTGCTGAAGTTGGCGAGGGCATTTATGTGCTTACAAACAGTAGTACCCAAAACAAGCTATCTGTTTTGAAGCGCGTATTTAAACTGTACAACGAAGACCCAAATGACTTGGTGTTTTATTTGCGTGATAATAATTCACAGGCAGAAGAAGAAGCCGGAACAAGATTTGAAGTACGGCGCAAATATTGGGCTTTTGCACTGGAGAAGATAAAAGAAGCGAACATCGAAAATCATATGTTCCGCAATGTGACACCTGCCAAGGGTAACTGGATTAACGGTGCTTTCGGTATTGGTAGCTTTTATATTTGCTGCGTTGCTAACAGCGATTCTTCCCGTGTGGATTTGTATATGGGCAAGAAAGACAAGCATGCGAACAAAGCTGCCTATGATAAGCTGCTGGCAAACAAGTCTGCTATTGAATCCGTTCTCGGCGCGGCTTTGATATGGAACCGGGGTGATGATGTAAATTCGAGCAAGGTATCCTACCAACTCAATAACGTCAGTATCGAAAATGAAACCGACTGGCTTCAGATGGCAAACTTCCAAGCACAGTGGAGCAAGAAATTCTATGATGTTCTGGTTCCTTATCTGAGATAATTGCCAAAAAGACAAACAGGCATCGACCTCTTTATATGCACAAAAAGCCGCCAAACGATTTCACTCGCTTGGCGGCTTAGTTATATTTCTATACTGTTTTACCCAAACAATTCATTCAGCTTCTCGCTCAGCGTCCCATCTTTTGCATAGGGCAGCGCATCGCACATACGGAAGTTATTTACGGTATAGTTGTAGATTTGAGCAACTATACCGCTGTGCATTTTCTTATATTTAAGATATAGTTGTAAAAAATCGCCCCAAAACCACTCAAAAGCGGCTGTTTCATTTACGATACAATTGTAGATGAACATTAGCCCCCGACACCTGCCGCTGTACGGTATTATGTCGGGGGCTTATTATTTTGTAGGGGAGGTATTTATCCCTTCCTGGGTGCATTGCGCCAGCTGCAGGAAGATTAAGTCCGAGAACCTGCGCCGGGCCTTGCGGTGCCATGCAGTAAGGGCCGCACATGTGCGGCACGGCACTGTAAAATAAGCACCCTCTTGCGGGAAAGCCTGCGGGCCGGGCATGCCCGGTCCCTGCCGCATCGTATAGCAAAACAGGCAGGCCGCCAATTCTGACGGTCTGCCTGTTGCTGTAGCAGTTGTGAATTTTACTTCGCGTACTCGGTTGCTCGGCTCTCGCGGATGACGCTGACCTTGATCTGACCGGGGTAATCCAGCTCGTTCTCGATCTTCTTGGCGACATTGCGTGCCAGCAGAATGACCTCGTCGTCGCTGACCTTGTCGGGCTGGACAAGGATGCGGACCTCGCGGCCTGCCTGCACGGCGTAGGAGCTCTCGACGCCCTCAAAGCCGTTGCAGAGAGCCTCCAGTGTTTCCAGACGCTTGATGTAGCTCTCCATGTTCTCGCGGCGGGCACCGGGACGGGCAGCGGAAATCGCGTCGGCGGCCATGATGATGAACGCCAGCGTCGTCTTGGGCTCCACGTCGCCGTGGTGGGCCTCGATGGCGTGGATGACCTGCGGGTTCTCGCGGTATTTCTTGCAGATGTCAACGCCGATCTGGACGTGGCTGCCCTCGATCTCGTGGTCAAGGGCTTTGCCGATGTCATGCAGCAGACCGGCGCGGCGGGCCAGCTGAACATTGACACCCAGCTCACCAGCCATCAGACCGGCCAGCCAGGCCACCTCGAGAGAGTGGCTCAGGACGTTCTGGCCGAAGCTCGTGCGGTACTTCAGGCGGCCAATGAGCTTGACAAGATCAGGATGCAGGCTGTGAATGCCAAGCTCCATGACGGCCTTGTCGCCTTCGCGCTTCATCTGGATTTCCAGCTCGCGGCGGCACTTGTCCACGGTCTCCTCGATGCGGGCCGGATGGATACGACCATCGGCAATCAGGCGCTCCAGCGCCATGCGGGCGACCTCGCGGCGGGTCTGGTCAAAGCTGGACAGCGTGATGGCCTCCGGCGTGTCGTCGATGATAAGGTCACAGCCCGTGGCAGTTTCGAGTGCACGGATGTTGCGGCCCTCGCGGCCAATGATGCGGCCCTTCATCTCGTCGCTGGGCAGCGGCACAACGCTGACGGTGGCCTCGCTGGTGGCGTCTGCCGCGCAGCGGGCGATGGCCTGGCCGATCAGCTCACGGGCGAGGTTGTCGCACTCGTCCTTCATGTTCGCCTGGTAGGCGCTGATCTTCATCGCTTTCTCGTGAGTCAGCTCGTCATCGACCTGCTTGAGCAACACGGCGCGGGCATCCTCCTTGGACATGGCGGCGATGGTTTCCAGCTTTTCGGTCTGGCGCAGCTTGAGCTGCTCCAGCTCGTCCAGGCGGGCCTCCACGGTCTCACTGCGGCGCTTGAGGTCCTCCTCCTTGCGCTCCATCTGGGCAGTGCGCTTGTCGAGGGCCTCCTCCTTCTGGTCGATGCGGCGCTCCTGGCGGGTGATCTCGGCGCGGCGGTCCTTGATTTCCTTGTCCGCGTCGCTCTTGAGCTTGAAGGCTTCGTCCTTCGCTTCGATGATGGTTTCCTTGCGCTTCTGCTCGGCAGCCTTGATGGCATCATTCACGATGCGCTTGGCTTCCTCCTCAGCGCTGCCGATCTTCGCCTCGGCGGTGCGCTTGCGGTTTTCACCGCCGAGGTAAAAACCAAGCGCCCCGGCAACAGCGGCAGCAACAAGGACCAGCACCACGGTCAAAATTGGTGACATAGTCGGTTTCACTCCTTGATTTAACTAGGAGGATGCGGCGCAGCAGGACGCTTAACTTATGATATTGTTACAGTAAAAGACGCGGCAGGTCGGCCAAAAAGGCGCACAATGCCCCTGCACGCAGAATATACACAGAACCGTCAAAAAAGACGTTGAATATCGTAAAAAGCGGCGTTCCCGGTGGGCGACACCCTTTAAGGAACCACGCGCAGGTCACACCTGCCGTCTGGTTCTTTATTTCCTAGTTCTAATTTTACTTTGATTTAGTGCTTTTGTCAAGAAGAAGCCGGGGTCAAAGTGGTATTTTTCATGCAAAACGCCCTTATTTTATACTGATATCGTAGATACGTTAAAAAGCAGCAAAAAGCAGTTGCCAAAGCTGCGATTTACACATCAGCTAAAAAACAGGGATAACCTCTTACCAAGGCCATCCCTATTTTTTTGCGTTTTCTTTCAGCAGCGTCCCCGCCACCTATCCGGCTTGTGATTTCCGCACAACCCACGGTCCGGCTCTGCAATCGACTGATACCGACCCAGCTCACTGCTTCACGCCTTAAATAAAAACGGGGCCAGCTTTCGCCGGCCCCGCCTACTTTACCGAGGCTAATTTTATTTTACCGGTGTCTTAGAGCTGTCACGCATCATCTTTGCGAAGATATTCTAATGCTTTTGTTTCTAACATTTTAAAGCGTACGCTCTTTATCGATTTGGATTGCTTTGTTCCGCAGCTCTTTTTATTGTATGCGTGGACACCTTCCACAAGAGATCAGATAATCATGGCAATACTGTTGGAGCTAACCATGCCAAATGCAACCAGTGCCGTACCAATAAATACACCAGGCCAGATGCTGTTGGTCTTTCTGCGGATAAAAATTGCCAGACCGGAAGCCACGCAGAACTGCAGCAGCACATTAGAAAGGAGCAGCATGTAGAAGTGTGCAAAATGACCTGTGTAGAACGGGCGGTTCAGACGCAGCGTTACTTCATAGAAGATGAAGAGCAGCAACATACCCACCATGCCAATGCAGGCGCCCAAAATAACAGACTTGGTCATATCCTTGCCTTTGCTGACATCTCCGCGGAACTGTAAAGTATTGCCTGCAAGCGTAACCAGCAGGAAGTATGGCAGCATACCAAGGCAATACCAAGGCATCGTTGCACATTTGGCGTCATTCAGCAGACGGAAGCTGACACTGAGGCCGTGAACATCTGTATCCGCATAGCGATAGATCAACATCAGGACAAAGTATCCCAGCATAAACAGGATCAGTGCAAAGACGGCAGATTTTACAATATAACCAATGTGTACTTTGGTATCACTACCTGTGGCAAGGCCGTAGCTGGAAACATTGCAGCCTTTCTTTTTGCCATACATAAAGTGGTACGCAAGGAAGAATACCAGCATGCCGCAAGCCGCGAACAGGCTCCAGATCAGAAAGCCATTGGGGGTAGTACCCAGCTGGAACAGTTTATTAGAAGCCATCTGGTTGCCGACCGCTGTACCGGGGAAGAAGAACAGTACCGGAATCAGTGCCAGAATAGCAGCGCAGATCCACCAGCCCTTTGACTTAAAGGCAAATCCTGCTGTAACCTGCGGGGCAGGCAGCTTCAGGGACGAGAACAGGTCAGAATCCAGCAACAGATCTGCCACGCAGAACAACATCATAACGATGCCAATGATCACAACAAACAGCGCCACAAAGTTCCAGCCGTAGATCATATTGCTTACAGGAAGCGGATTAGGTGCCTCCATGCTGTTCATGGCGGAGTCCACTACCAGGCGGACAAACTGACCCCAGTACATATCATCTGCATGCGTCTGGTTGACCACATAGAAGATGCGTGCATTGTGGTCTTCCCACGAGCCATACAGTTTGTTGGGTTCGATCTCATCCGTGCCGAACAGTTCTGTCAGGAACGGATCTTTAAACAATTCATCAATCTTATTGACGCGCGCCAGCAGACCTTCATCATGCTGCCCGGAGATCTGTACAAAGTCCAGGTTGTAGGTGGGCATAGCCTCGCTGTAAATAACATCAGAAATGACCAGGGAAACCTGACGTTTGGTTGACAGGCAATAGCTGTAAAGCGAACCCATGGAATGTCCGCCCACGCCAATCTGGGTTGCGTCTACGAATGGCCGATTTGCCAGATAGTCGTAGACTGTTTCCAGCTCCATAGCACCGTGGTTCGTCCAATACTGCGAAGCATTATCAACTTCCGTATCGCCACAGCCGGTATAGTCCACCAGTGCTACCACAAAGCCACGGCGTGCAATCTCACTGGCCCAGGGAGTAAGCAAATCGGACGGGCTGTCACCACCGGGGCAGATAATCATGGCCGGGGCAGGTGCCTCCTGCGTTGCCGTTTTGGGGATATAAATTCTTGCACTTACCGTATAACCATTGTCATTCATCAGATAGAGGCGATCTGTTTTAATTTTTCCAAAATCCGTGTTGATTGCGTTAGAAAAGAAACTGCCAACCAAAATCAATACGAATGAAATCACCAATAAGATAGAAGTACGTTTTCTGTGTGTCATCGTTTATCCTTCTTTCCATTTTGATTGAAAATGTGTGTGCCTTGGCTGCAAGCACCGCTTGCTATGAGGGATACAATTTTGTTCTGTACCTTTTCACCACCTTGTGTTCTTGATTCTTCTATTTGCGTCAGGCAATCTAGCTCTCCGCTTCTTCGCTGTGCAGGCAGTGTCGCGATCACCAACCATGCAGCCAGGAAGAAAAAGGTCATTCATACAACTAGCAGGATTTCCGCTCTCCTGCGATTTGTGCACTTTACATTTAAATCATTGCTTTTCTTGAATCTTTGTGTTAATATTATACCATTCTGACACCGAATGAAAGCAATTCTTTTCCCATATATGGACATTTATTGACATAGTGGATTGTGAGAACCTGTTATGCTTGCAAAATTTGAAAAACGCGCCTATGTAGGCAGTGAAAAAGTGTGGGTCGGCAAGTACAGAAACCTGCAGAATATATCCCACTGGCACATGGAGCATGAAATGATCGTTTGTATGGAAGGGTGTGCCCAGGTCATGGTTGCCGACACAATTTACACTCTTCTGCCCAAGAGTGTCATTTTTTGCCAAAGTGGGTGTGTGCATTACATCCATACCGATCCTGATTGTCTGCTGTTAGTATGCTTATTTGATGAGAAACTCTGTGAACCGCTGACACATCCTTATCAGCTGTCAACGCCGCTTTTTCAGGATCACTATAATGTTCTGGAAAGGCTCACTGCCATTCGGCAGGAACTTTCGGAACAGCCCCGCTTTTTTGAGGTCCGCACAATTGCCATGATTGAGGAATTGATGACGGACATCTTTCGCAGCGAACCCCTTATCGCAAACGATCAGCAGCCAAGCGAAGTCACCGCCCGTTACAAACAGCTTCTGGACCGCATCGACCACGAATTTTACAGCATTACTTTTTACGATGCCGCCCTGTTTATGAATGTTTCGGGATCTTACTTTTCCCGCTACTTCAAACGCCAGGCGGGCATGACCTTTTCGCAGTATCTGAATGTTGTGCGGATTGAAAAAGCTGTGCAGATCATCAATGCCGAGCCAGACTTGAAGGTAACCGATGTCATGTCGCGCTGCGGCTTCAACACCATTCGCAGCTTTAACCGGGCCTTCAAGCTCATCACCGGTTACACACCGCGTACAATTCCCAAAGGATATGTACTGAACACACGATCTTTCCCCGCAGTACAAGGCACTTTTGACCCCACCCTTGCCGAGGCTGAATTACTGGCAGAATAATATAACGTCACCTAAAAAGTGCCGTGCGAATGGGAATCTACCATTCGCACGGCACCATTTGGATTATCCTTGCTTTTATTATTTTATGCCGCGGTAGGCCCCGGCCTTGCGCAGAATGTCCTTGACGACCTCCGATCCGCAGACCAGTCCGCAGGCGGCGGGCACAAAGGCATTGCTGGCGGGCACGGTGCGCCGTGCGGCAACCGGGGTCTCGCTCGTCTCCCCTGCCAGCGGCGGCAGGGGCGGCTCCTCCGAAAAAACGACCTTGACCTTGCCCAGGCGGCGCTTGCGGCACTCGATGCGGATGACCTTTGCCAGCGGGTCAACGGTGGTTTTCTCGATATCCGCCACTTTGAACGCTGTCGGGTCCAGCTTGTTGGCTGCGCCCATGCTGCACAGAATCGACACTCCGGCCTCTTTGCAACGGCGGATCAGCAGCAGCTTGGCGCTGACCGTGTCGATGCAGTCCAGCACGTAATCAAACTGCGTCAGGTCAACATCGGCGGCTGTTTCGGCGTTATAAAACATGCGGTTAGCGTGTACGACGATGGTGGGGTCGATATCCGCAATGCGGGCGGCCATAGCGTCCACTTTGTATTGACCAAGCGTGGAGTGCAGCGCCACCAGCTGGCGGTTCAGGTTGGAGAGCGCGACGATGTCGCTGTCAAACAAACTCAGCTCCCCTACCCCGCTGCGGGCCAGCACCTCAACGGCCTGGCCGCCGACGCCGCCGATGCCGAACACGGCCACATGGGCCTTGCGCAATGCGTCCAGCGCGGGCGTGCCCAACTGGGCGCGGGTGCGGGTGTATTGATCAGGCATGAATGGTTCCTCCCTTATATTCTATGCCGCCCAGTAGGGACCGGACATTTCCGGACCGTGGCTTCACGGCAAACGTTCTGTATCGGTATGGCTGAGGGCCGGGCATACCCGGCCCCTACGGTTCATTTGTTTTTTCGTTTGGCACGCCGTTCCAACACCGTCTCATAGCTCGACGACATCTTGTCGGCCATGCAGACCAGCGCGGCCTCGCGGCTGTGGGGGATGTCGGTGGGGGTCAGCGGCCACATATGGCTTTGGATAATGTCCTTTTCCTTGTCGGTCAAGGCAAACACAACTTCAGCGTTATAGTGTGCAATGCGCGGGTGCTTAAAGCCATGCCAGTGCGTGATATTGCTGCAATTATGCCAGTCATACAGGTAAAAGTCATGCAGGAACGCACCTTTTACCAGGCTGGCCTCGTCGGCGTGGGCACGCAGATGGATGTTGAGCCAGAATGCGATGCGCGTGACCCGCATACAATGCTCGTAGGTCGTCACACTGCCGTGCTGGATGAACTTTTGCATTTCCAGCGCATTGGGGTCATCGGCAATGCCTTTCAATAGAATGTGCATCCGCACTTCTTCCTCGGGTGTCAGTTTGCAGAACATAGCAATTCTCCCTGTATGTAACTTTTATCGAAAAAGTCACTTGACCTTTACATTACTTCATTGGCATCTGTCACAATGGCATTGAAGATTTCAATTTCTTCTCTGCTTTCCATATGCAAGGGATTGGAAAGTTTTGTGTCCATTAAGCTGGATTTCAGCCTTTCACAGCAGGGCTTAAAGGAAAGATATGTAATGCTGCCACCAAGAACGCCTCCTGCAACGGGAATGGCCTTTTTGAAAAAGCCCGCAAAGACTTCCTTCGTCATCTTTACACCAAACCACTTTGCAAGATGTATTTTTCGCGTACCTTACTTCACCAGCAGGCATACCGTCTCCACATGCCGTGTCTGGGGAAAGAGGTCTACCGGGCAGAATTTGGCGGCGCGCCAGCCCAGGCGGGTGAAGGCGGCGACGTCGCGGGCCAGGGTTTCGGGGTCGCAGCTGACGTAGACGACACGGCGCGGCTTCATCTTGTTCACGGCGGCGATGCACTCCGGCGTGCTGCCCGCGCGGGGCGGGTCGAGGAACACCACATCCGGGCGCAGGCCCTCGCCTGCGGCGGCCGTCATCCATTCGGTGGCATCCGCGCAGACAAAGTGGGCGTTGGCGATTTTGTTGCGGCGGGCATTGGCGGCGGCGTCCTTCACGGCGGCGGGATTGCGCTCGACGCCGATGACCTGTTTTGCCTGCGGCGCAGCGCACAGGCCGATCGTTCCGATGCCGCAGTAGGCATCAACGACTGTCTCACGACCGGTCAGTTTGGCGAGTTCCAACGCCTTTTTGTACAAAACTTCCGTTTGTGTGCGGTTGACCTGGTAAAAGCTGCGGGAGGAAATCGCGAACTGCGTGCCGCACAGCGTATCCAGCACAAAGCCGGGGCCGTAGAGCGTTTTTTCGCGATTGCCCAGCACAGCGCTGGTGCGGGTAGGGTTGATGTTCTGCACGATGCTGACGACCCACGGCGCTTTTTTTCGCATCGCGGCGCAAAAATTCTTGCTGCCGGGCAGCTCGGGGCCGGGCGTGACCAGTGTGACAAGCACCTTGCCGTCGGCGGAACTGCGCAGCACCGTATGGCGCAAAAGCCCGGTCCCGCGGTCCTCGTCGTAGGCGGTCCAGCGGCAGGTGCGGGCGGCGTCCAGCACAGCGGCCAGCGTTTTGTTCAAAATATCCTCCTGCAGCAGGCAGTCCGCACCGGGCAGGACCTTGTGCGTGCCCTCGGCGTACAGGCCGCAGACGAGCTTGCCGTGCTGGGCAGCAAAGCTGGCGATAGCCTTGTTGCGATAATGCAGCGGGTCGGCCATGCCCTGCACGGCCTTGACCGGCGCAAAGCCGCCCAGCAGTTCTTGCAGGCGGGCCTGCTTTTGGGCCAGCTGTTCCCGGTAGGGCATGGCCAGCAGCGGACATCCACCGCATTTTTTGGTAAAATTCAGGCAGGTAGTGGGCATGGGGATGGACCTTTCTTTAATGATTCGTTTAAACATAGTAGGGGCCACATATATGCGGCCCGCAAGTGGTCGTCTGCCGGAAAGCCGCGGGCGGCCTATATGCCGCCCCTACACAAATGCTTGCGTACTATGCTATAATGGTATACAGAGCAAATCTAAACGGAGGCATCTGTTATGAATGTATTACTGATCAACGGCAGCCCGCACAAAAACGGCTGCACCAACGCAGCACTGGCCGAGGTTGCCAAGACGCTGACCGAAGCGGGCATCGAAACGACGATCTTCCACATCGGCGCGGCCCCGGTGGGCGGCTGTGTAAGCTGCGGCGGCTGCGGCAGGGCGGGCAAATGCGTCTTTGGCGGACCGGTGGCCGACGTGCTGCCGCTGGTGGAAAAGGCTGACGGCATCGTGTTTGGCGCACCGGTACATTACGCCACGGCGGCGGCCAGTATGCTGGGCTTTATGCACCGGCTGGCCATCAGCGGCGGGAAGTACCTGCGCCACAAGCCTGCCGCAGTCGTCACCAGTGCCCGCCGCGCTGGTACGACCACCGCACTGGAAGCGATGGAGAAGGTACCGCAGTTCTTTGAGATGCCGCTCATCAGCTCAACCTACTGGCCGATGGTCCATGGCGGCAAGGCCGAGGACGTGCTCTCCGACGAGGAAGGCTTGCAGATCATGCGCAACCTGGGCCGCAACATGGCGTGGATGCTCAAGTGCATCGAGGCTGGCAAGGCTGCGGGGATCATGGCCCCGACGGCGGAGAATGATAAGCGGACGAATTTTATAAGGTAAAGTTGGTTCTTACGGGAAGGCGGCAAAGCCCTTCCGGTCATCGCTATCGCCCGACCGCCTTCCCTGTGAGGGGAGGCTTTTTTCGCGGGCTTTGCCTCTTTGCCTTTACGCCAAGCTTTTGCTTCTCCCGCCGTTCACGTCCTCCTCGGTCACGGCGTTGGTCGTGGTGTCGGCCGTGTGGGCGTTTTCCGGCGCATGGCCGGTGGGCCAGACATCCTGCAAAAGGTCCAGAATCGGCTCATAGTCGCTGGTGCGGGCAGCAGCGGTCACATAGACCGTCTCACCGCAGTCGTAGTCGATCTGCGCAAAAATCGTCTGATAGCTGCCGCAGTCGTAGCGCACAGCCTCCACAGCGGCATCGGGCACAGTAAAACCAAAATCATACTTGACCGTGCCGGTGGTTTCTTCCAGTTCCTGGCCGGACTGGGTCAGAAAGTCCGTGTAGGCGTCGGTCTTTTGCAGCAGCACCACCGTGTAGCTCAGCTGATTGCCCGACGTCAGGGACAGGGTGTCGTCCTGCGCCATGACCGGCTGTTCCCACTGGTTCTGGTCGTAGACAACGGTCACGCCGTTGCCGCCGTCGCACTGGGCATAGTCCGGCTCGTCGCTTTTCACAAAGCTGTCGCCGCCATAAAGGTAGAGCATCACATCCTGAAAGCTGCACCCTGTCAGGGTCAGCGCAGTCACAGCGGCCAAAGCGGCCGCAGCAAGTTTTTTCATAATTACGTTCCTTTTACAAAAGCATAATGGCGTAAAACCCCAGGGCAGACGCCGCGAGTACAAAGGCGTTCCAGCCCAGTACGGAAAACACTGTGCCGAAGGCCAGGCCCGCCAGCACGTCGCTGACATAGTGTACCCCGGTCACGACGCGGCAGACCGCGATGACCACCGCCAGCACGGCCAGTGCCAGCCCCCAGGGCTGAAACACGTACCACGCTGCCCCGGCGATGGCCGCTGCCGAGAAGCAGTGGCGGCTGGGCATACTCTGCCCGGCCTTATCCTTGGGGAAAAGCGGCGTGAACCCCAACGCTGTGTAGGGGCGCGGGCGGTCAATGGCCTTGCGCACCAGCGTCCCAACCAGGAACGCCGCCGCCGGTACGACGAGCGCGGGCCAGAACTGCCCCATGCGATGCCAGACCAGCCAGGCCAGCATACCGAGATAACCCAGGTAGACCAGCGCCACCGCGCCGCGGCTGACGACCCTCAGCGCCATTTTAGCGACGGGTCTGGCGTTGAACCACCCGATAACGGCGCGGTACTGTTCAGCATTCATAGGGGCATCCTCCCACTAATAATAATACAGTATAAGAATAACATTCTGGAAAAGGGTTGTCAAACCGTGGGGGAAATGTTTATAATAAGTTTAGTTCTACATCAGGAGGTATCCCCTTTTGTTTGGTTTTGCAAACGGGCTGCTGCTGCTTTTGCTGGCGGCGGCTGTGATAGATTTTGCCCCGGTGGTGCGGCGGCGCTTGTCCCCTGCCAGCTGGTGGAATGACGAGCGGCTGCTGTTCACCCCGCGCGGCGGCGATTTGCGCCAAAAATACGGTGCATGGGCGTTTTTGCTTGGCGTGATGGTGTACGAGTTCCTTGTCGTATTCAACAACAGCATGGCGCGGGAGAACTGGCCCTGGCTGCAAACGAGGGTCTCCCCGGTGCTGGACTGGGTCATCTACCTGTGCTTCGGGACAAAAATTTTACTGGGTACAAAGTACAATGGCCGCAGCATTTTGTGCGCCGGTATGCTGTATTTTGTGGCGCGGTGGGTCTATTTCAACGGCCAGAACATCTGGTGGCTGGGCCTGTGCGTGGCGCTGCTGGCCGCCAAGGATGTGCTGCTGCGCCGTGTGATGAAAGCGTTTTTGGCCAGCGGCGTGCCCACGCTGGCACTGGTGCAGGTGCTGCACTTTGCGGGCATCATTGCACCCAACGCCGCCAGTGAGCGCGACGGCAGTTACCGGCTCATGTTCGGGTACGGCCACCCCAACACCTTCGGCGGGGTGGTGCTCGGCCTGCTGCTGGCCTGGGTGCTGCTGCGCCGTGCCCGGCTGACCTGGGCCGAGCTGGGCGGTCTGGCCGCCGTGGGCGTGTTTTTGATGGTAGCGCCCAAGAGCCGTTCGTCAGCGCTGTGTACGTGTTTATTGGTGTTGCTGCTGGCGCTTGCCAAGCTGTACACCCGCAAAGGCCCGCGCCCGGTCGGGCGGCTGGCGGCTGGCGGCTGTGCGGCGCTGGTGCCGCTGCTGGCGGCGGTCAGCTATATCCTGCCGCTGTTCGTCGTAAAAATCGGGCCGTGGGCGAACGATATCGGCCCCGGCTGGTTGAAAAAGCTCGACGATCTGCTGACCTGCCGCATTTCGCTGGCATGGGCGGCCTACCGGATGTTCGACATAAAAATTGCGGGCCAATTCTTACAGGAATGGCCCGCGCTGGACAATATTTTTGTGTATCTGCTCTACCTGACCGGCCCGGTCATGGTCGTTCTGGTCTGCGCACTGATGATGGCGGCCCTGTACGGCTACGCCCGGCGCGGCGCGTGGCAGACTGTGGCGTGCCTGGTCACGATGCTGGCCTACGGCTACATGGAGAGCCAGGTCATCCACCTGACCAGCGACCCCGCCGTGCTGCTGCTGTGCGGTGCGGTGTTCGCACTGCCGAGAGATAAGTGGATGTTTGAAGATGCGTAAAAGGCTTCTCCCGCGGGAGAAACTGTCCGCGAAACGGACTGATGAGGGGCGGCATTGCCAATATTGCCCTCTAAATGGGTAGCAAGACGAACGCGCCCCTCATCCGGCCTCGCTTTGCTCGGCCACCTTCCCCCGATGGGGGAAGGCTTTTTGTTTAATCCTCCGGGAACGCATCTGCTGAAATTTCCACGGTCTCCCCTTCCTCCAACGCGGCGTCGGCGCTGGCTTTGGCGGCGGTGACAAGGCCCGTCACTTCACCCGACGGCTTTTGCAGCAGGTAAGCCCCCACGGCCTTGGCCTTGTAGACCAGCAGCACGCAGTAAGTGTCGTGGTCGCCGGTGGAAAGCTGCGGGCAGAGCACCGTCCACTTTTCCACCGTTTTACCCTTGTAGTCGGCCAGATCCAGGCCGCTTTCCTGTACGATCTGGTTGAACGCCGTGAAACTGTCGTCCCACTTTTTGGGAATCTTCACTTTGTCCACAGCGGCACTGGCAAGGTCGGTGTCAAAGCCGTAGCCGGTAAAGTAGGTGCCAATGTCCTGGGTCGTCTCGATGCCCGGCACCGCCGCAGCCGACACCGTGACCGCCCCGCCGGTAAAATGCACCGCCGCAGCCACCGTGCCGCACAGGCACACCGCGCACAGGGCCAGCGCCCCGGCCTGCCGCAGACCCGGTTTGGTAACAGTAAATAAAAACATAAACGCAGCCCCCTCACACATTGTCAATGCAATGTATGCGGGGGCTGCGGCGTTTATGCGGTTATCGTGCATGAATTGCGGGCGCCTATGGAATGCGCCCCTACGGCACAGCGGTTACTCCCGGTATTTCTGCTTTGGCGCGTACCACTGGAAGATAACGGCGTCGTTCTCCGCTTCCAGCTTGGCGGTGTCATGCTCGGGCAGGGCCGTCCACATGACCATCATAGCGCCCAAGGCCGCATTGAGCTTTACGGCCCAGTTGCGCTTGGCAGGGCACCAGGCGATGAAATCCGGCCGCCCCAGAAAGTTACCGAACAGGTGGGAGAACGCAAACGCCGGAACGGCGTGCGTCCCATCCTTGCGGTAGCTCTGGTAGCTGTCGGCCAGCTGGCCGCGCAGGATATCCGGGGCTTGCCGCCGCACAATGCCCACGACGCGGGGGTCAAAGCTCTCGATGCAGTAGGGGCCGGGGTAGGCTTTCAGCTCGGCAATCGTGGCGCGGCAAAGCTCTTCCAGGTAGGTCTTGCTGTACTCGGCGCGGCTCTTGATCTCCACGATCAACGGCGTGTCGGGGTTTGTTTCGGCCACAGTGCGCAGCATATCGGCAAACAGCGGCGGGTGCTCGTTGCTGCCCGCCAGCGGCTGTGCCGAGAAGTCAGCCCAATCCATATCATGTACGAAGCCTTTGGCCGGGGTCATGCGGTCCAGCGTGTCATCGTGGAACACCACCAGCCGCCGGTCCGACGTAAACTGCACATCCAGCTCGATGCCGTAGCCATTCTGCGCGGCGGCGGCAAAGGCGGGCAGGCTGTTCTCCGGCGGGCGCTGATCCTTGCCAAAGTAGCCGCGGTGGGCACAGTTATGCCCCACAAACGGCGCACGCAGGGCATCCCTGCGCCTATTCGGCCAGACGGCGAACAGCACCAGCAGCACCAAAATCAACACAATGCAAAACAGGATTTTCATAAGTAGTCACTCTCCTGCCGTCATTGTACCGCGCCGCGCGGCAAAATGCAACCGCCGTTTGCAGATTTTACGATTTTTCGCGCCGCACCATCGGCAGGTCCGGCATGGTGTCATATTGTATAATGCTGTCCAACATGGCCGCAAAGCCCCGCGGGTCGCGTATTTGGTACTGCATATAGTTATGCCCCGCAAACACCGGGAACCGCCCGGCCGGGTAAGCCTGCATGACGACGGCACGGCATTTGTAGTGATCCTCGGCATCGCCAAAGGCAAACCAGCACCGCGCCTGCATTTCGGGATTTCATATTCCTATTCTATCACACTTTTGTAAATTTTTTTCGATTTTTTCACAATTCTTCCACTCTTGCGTTGTATTGTGGTAAAATAGAAATGGAGAAAGCAGCAAGGAGGTCTTTTCCCATGGCAAAAATTCTGATCGTTGACGATGAGCCGCGTATCCGTGACCTCATCCGTGAGCATCTGCAATATGCCGGTTTCACCTGCGAGGAAGCCGGTGACGGTACCGCTGCCCTCAGTGCGTTGAGCCAAGGCGGCATTGACCTGGTGATTTTGGACATTATGATGCCGTTTATGGACGGCATGACCTGCCTGCGGGAGATGCGCACCCGCAAGATCATGACCCCGGTCATCATGCTGACCGCCCGCAGTGAGGAGTACGACAAGCTGGCCGGCCTGGAAAGCGGTGCCGACGATTACGTTGTCAAGCCCTTCTCCCCGCGGGAGCTGGTGGCCCGCGTCAAGGCCGTGCTGGCCCGCACGATGCCCAAACCGGCCGAGGACTCCGGCAGCTACACCTTTGGCGATCTGCACATCGACACGGCCAGCCACAGCGTGAAAGTAGCCGGGCAGGAGGCCCCGCTGACCCCCAAGGAGTTTGACCTGCTGGTGTTCCTCGTCAGCAACAAGGGCATTGCCCTGAGCCGCGAGAAGATTTTGCAAAAGGTCTGGAACTACGACTATTACGGCGAGGACCGCACCGTGGACACCCACGTCAAAATGCTGCGCAGCCACCTTGGTCCCTGCCGCAAATACATCACCACCGTATGGGGCATCGGGTACAAATTCGACCCGGATACGCTATGAGAAAGCCCAACACACCTAAAAAGCCCTTTGCATTAAGCATCCGCTGGCAGCTGATGCTGTTTATCGGCGGCATTACGCTGTTTACGCTGCTGCTGGTGTGGGGCATCATCACCTACGCGCTGGCACCGCAGTACAACCGCAATATCCGCAATAAGCTGGACGCCAAAGCGGCGGCCATCACGGCGCTGATCGACCAGTCGGACAGCGCGATCTCCAACCGAAGCTATCTGGGCCTGACGCTGAACGAGGATTTCTGGGACGGCGTCAGCGAGACATTCCAGGGCAAAAAAATCAATGTGGACAGCTGCTGCGTTGATTTTTCCGACACAACGCTGCGCTGCCTGAAAGCCTACGAGAGTATGTACCCCTGCCTGCTGCACGAGAGCACCGGTGCATTCGACGGCGCGTTCGGCTACAATGTGGACACCCATGTAGCCATTCAGCTGCGGCAAAAGCTGTTCCAGAACGGTGAGCTGTACCAGATCGTGAAGGTCGGTTCCACCATGCAGATGTGTGTGGGGCGGCTCTCGGCAGACGGCCAGTACGGCGTCATCGTCTCCACAAGTCTGGCACAGATCACCACCGCCGCCGAGGTGCTGCGATCGATCCTGGGCCCTGTGGCGCTGCTTCTGCTGGTGCTTGACCTGCTGTTTGCCATGCTGTTCAGCCGTTGGTTCACCAACCCCATCCGCAAGCTGTCCAACGGCGCACAGGAGATCGCAGCGGGCAACTATGACGTCGCCATCAAGGTGGAGCACCACGACGAGATCGGACGTCTGGCCGAGGATTTCAACTATATGGCCGCCGAGGTCAAGCGCAGCGCCCAGCTGGAAAAGGACATTCTCGCCAACGTCAGCCACGACCTGCGCACGCCGCTGACCCTGATAAAGGGTTACGCCGAGACGGTGCGCGACCTGACCGGCAGTGACGATGCCAAGCGCACTGAGCAATGCAACATTATTGTCGATGAGACGGATCGCCTCTCGACGCTGGTAAACAGCGTGATGGAACTGAGCAAAGTGCAGAGCGGCGCGGAAAAGCCGAACCTTGTTGACTTTGACATGAGCGAGCTTTGCTTTGAAGTAGCAGGCCGCTACGATGCACTGTGCGACAAAAATCACTGGAAGCTCGACTTGCAGGCCGACGACGCCTGCCCGGTGAGCGCTGACCCCGCTATGATGGAACGGGTGCTGCACAACCTGCTGGGCAATGCGTTCCACCACATCGGCGCGGACGGCGTCGTGGTGCTGCGGGCCGTCCCGCAGGAAAAGGGCTGCCGCATTGAAATTGAGGACCATGGCCCCGGCATCCCGCCAGAGGATTTACCCTACATCTTTGACCGCTACTACCGCGCCCGGCAGGACAGCGGCCGCACCGGCACCGGCCTGGGCCTGTCCATCACCAAAGCCATCCTGCAGCAGCACGGCTTCGCCTTCGGTGTCAACAGCGCCGTCGGGAAAGGGTCAACGTTCTGGTTCGAGATGGTGGATACGAGAAATAAATAACTGCCAGCCGTAAGGGTCGGATATGTCCGGTCCTCAACTTACCCGTAAGCAGCATCTGCCGATACAGCCGCGGGCCGGGCACGACCGGCCCCCACACCACAGCACCCCAAAAAGGAGGCCCCCACATGGAAAACGTAAACGCCAAAATGGATGAGCAGCTGAAAGCCCGCGTGGACGATTTGACGCGCTCCAACGATGAAAACCGTGACGGCAAGCTGGATGCCGCCGACCTGAAAGCCCAGCTGAACCGCATTGAGGCCCAGCTGGAGCTGCAAGACCGGCAGAACCGCGGCATTATCGCCAACCAGCGCAAACGGATGATTTTAAGCGTCGTGCTGGTGGTCGTGATTCTGGCGGCGCTGGCGTTTTTCGGCTGGCGGATGAACATTGCCTACAACAACGTCATGGACGCCTGCAGCCGCGTCAACGACCTGGCCGACACGGTGAACACGAGCCTTGCCACGCTGGACCAGAGCGAGCTGGACGCCATGATGCAGGACCTTCCGGAAATCACCGACCAGTTGAAAAAAATCGACGTGGACGCGCTGAACAACGCCCTGACCCAGCTACCCGCCCTGATGGACACCGTGAACAGTCTGCAATCCCAGGTGCAGAGCATCGTGAATCTGTTCAGCGGGTTAAGTTCCGTGTTTGGACGGTAAGGTAAGCCAAAAATAACCAGCGCCCCGCAGGCTGCAATGCCCGCGGGGCGCTGTTGTTTATATTGCGTAATGGTAGTACGCCCACCTCGGCGTGCCGTCCTCGGTGTAAATTGTCCCGCAGCGCACAAAGCCGCAGGCTTCCAGCGTGTGCTGCATATAGGTATTGTCGGCGTGGGTATCGGCGCGTACCGGCAGGCCCTGCTGTAAACACCACTGCACGCACAAGCGCCCGATGCCGCCCACGTGCCCCGCCGACGCCAGACGATGGATCGTCGCGTAGGGTACATCCTCGGGCCAGGCACCGTCCTCGATGTGATGGTAGGTGGGGTCGTCGCCGGGTATCAGGCAGAACACCGCCTGAATGGTCTCCTCCCCCATCACCACATGGCAGACGCCTCGCTCGATTTCAGCGGCCAGGCGGGCTTCACCGGGGTAGCCTGCGTGCCATTGGGTGGGGTTGCCGTGGGTCTGCATGAAGGCCCGGGCGTTTGTGTATAACTGCATCAGTTCCGGCAACTCGGCGGTTGTTGCCGCGCGGACGGTCAATTCCATAGACAGCACTCCTTAATAATACCCGCAAAGTATATCACATTTCATCCCGGTGCACAATCACTGAAACTGCGGCGGCTTACCGCTTTTTGATATTTTTCTTGCATCCGGTCCCTGTGTGTGCTACACTGTATCTGCAAAGTTAGAAGAGCCAAACTTTTAGACAAAAGAGGATTGTAAAATGACACTGGCAGAACTAAAAGTTGGGCAGGATGCTGTGCTGCGCACGATTGGCGGGCAGGGCGAACTGCGTCATCACCTGTTGGATATGGGGCTGACCCCCGGCACCGAAGTCACCTTGCGCAAGGTCGCACCGATGGGCGACCCTATCGAGGTGGAGCTGCGTGGGTATGAGCTGACCCTGCGCCTGGCAGACGCCGCGAAAATTGAAGTGGAAAATATCCACGAAACGGATCGCGCCGCCCGCAGTGAGCAGCGGCACACCCCTGTCCCCCACCCAGGTGTAGGCGAACTGCGCAAGGCCCCCAGCTATCATGACCGCAAGAATGGTTCGGAGATTGCCAAGGGCCGCCCGCTGCGCTTTGCCCTGGCCGGCAACCAGAACTGCGGTAAAACGACACTTTTCAACCAGCTTACCGGCTCCAACCAGCACGTCGGCAACTTTCCCGGTGTGACGGTGGACCGCAAGGACGGCGTTATCCGCGGCCACAGCGAGGCCACCGTCACCGATCTGCCGGGTATCTATTCCCTGTCGCCTTATTCCAGCGAGGAGATCGTCACGCGTGATTTTTTGCTGAACACGCACCCGGATGGCATCATTAACATCGTAGATGCGTCAAACATTGAGCGAAACCTGTATCTGACCATGCAGCTGATGGAGCTGAATATCCCGCTGGTGCTGGCGCTAAATATGATGGACGAAGTCCGCGCCAACGGCGGCACGGTCATGGTCAACGAGTTGGAAGAACTGCTCGGCGTTCCGGTCGTGCCCATCTCTGCCGCCAAAAACGAGGGTATTGACGAACTGGTCGAACACGCCTTGCATGTGGCCCGCCACCGCGAGACGCCCGGCCGCATCGACTTTTGTGATGCTGGCGACGGCAAAGGCGGCGCGGTGCATCGCTGTATCCATGCTGTGAACCATTTGATTGAAGATCACGCCGCCCGCGCGGGCCTGCCTGTGCGCTTTGCCGCGACCAAACTTGTGGAGGGCGATCCGCTGATTGAAAAAGCGCTGGATCTGGATGAGAACGAGAAGGAACTGCTGGGCCACACGATTGCCGAGCTGGAAAGTGAAACCGGACTGGATCGTGAGGCCGCCCTGGCCGATATGCGGTTCAACTTCATTGAACGTCTGTGCGAAAAAACCGTTGTGCGCCCCGGCGAAAGCCGCGAGCACAAGCGCAGCGTAGCAATCGACAAGATACTTACCGGCAAATATACGGCTCTGCCATGCTTTATCGGCATTATGGCGCTGGTGTTCTGGCTGACCTTCGGTGTGATCGGTGCAGGTTTATCCGACCTTTTGACCCTGGGCATCGATGCCGTGACAAATTTGACTGACCGTGCGCTGACCGCTTACGGCATCAACCCGGTCGTACATAGCCTTGTCATTGACGGCGTGTTTGCCGGTGTAGGCAGTGTGCTGAGCTTCTTGCCGGTTATTGTCACACTGTTCTTTTTCCTTTCGATTCTGGAGGACACCGGCTACATGGCCCGCGTAGCCTTCGTTATGGATCAGCTGCTGCGCCGTATCGGCCTTTCCGGCCGCAGCTTTGTTCCCATGCTGATTGGCTTTGGCTGTTCTGTACCGGCCATCATGGCGACCCGCACATTATCCAGTGACCGCGACCGCAAAATGACGATTCTACTCACACCGTTCATGAGTTGTTCGGCCAAGTTGCCCATCTATGCGCTGTTCACAACGGCGTTTTTCCCGCGGCAGTACCGGGCCCTTGTCATGATCGGGCTGTACCTGACCGGCATTGTGTGCGGAATTTTGTACGCCATCCTGTTAAAATTCACCAAATATAAAGGTGAGCCGGTCCCCTTTGTCATGGAGCTGCCCAACTACCGTTTTCCCTCTGCGCGCAGTGTCGGCCAGTTGATTTGGGAGAAAGCCCGAGACTTTTTGCAAAAGGCATTCACCATTATTTTTGTTGCCACGGTGCTTATCTGGTTCCTGCAAACATTTGATGCACGGCTCAATGTGGCCGCCACCCCGGACGCCAGCCTGCTGGCGGGCATCGGCAGCTTTATTGCCCCCATTTTTAAACCGCTCGGCTTCGGCGACTGGCGTGTTTCTACGGCGCTTATCACCGGTTTTACCGCAAAAGAAAGCGTTGTTTCCACCCTGACTGTGCTGCTGGGCGGCGATACCACTGCGCTGGCTACGCTGTTTACGCCGTTCACGGCAATCGTATTCCTGGTATTTACCTTGCTGTATACGCCCTGTGTGGCCGCCATTGCGGCTGTCAAGCGTGAGCTTGGCGGTGCAAAGGCTGCTGCCGGGGTAGTTTTGATGCAATGTGCTATTGCATGGGGCGTGGCATTTGTGGTACACTGTGTAGGCAGTTTAATAGGTTTTGTGTAACACGATACAATAAATCGAGGTATCCTACATGGCAAGTGTCATTGTTGTTGTAATTATTTTTGTTTTGCTGGCGCTGGCGATCCTGTTTATCTGCCAGAACGGCGGCTGGCAGGGAGGCTGCGGCGGCAACTGCGCCGGCTGCCATAACAAATGCGCCGAGAGCGAGAAGAAAAAGAAGTAACGCACTTGTAAAGGCTTTCCCCGCGGGGAAAGCCTTTTTCAAATGGCTCTGTTTTCCCATCTTGTTTTCCTTTCCGGGTTTCGCGTTTCTACTCCCCTATGCTTAATGCCCGGCCTTTTTTCTTGCTGCCAAGGTTGCACAATCCATCAAAACCGGGTATACTATTTATATCTATATTTTGGGGGAGGTTCTGCCCATGAAAGCCGATAAATACCGCTTTGACGGCTCCCGCGCCTGTGATCTGCGCGCGCTGTCCTGCGATGGCAAGGATGACGCGCCCGACAAGGACGAAATTATAGCCAAAACGGCCGAGAATCTGCAAAAAATGGCCGCTTTGCAGGACGCCTTTTACGCCGATGGGCGCGAAGGGCTTATCATTGTTTTGCAGGCGCTGGACGCCGCAGGCAAGGACGGCACGGTCAAACACGTTATGTCCGGGCTGAACCCCCAGGGCGTGCAGGTCACGAGCTTTAAACAGCCCAACAGCGAGGAATTGAAGCACGACTTCCTCTGGCGCGTCAACAAAGCGCTGCCTCCGCGCGGGACCATCGCCATCTTCAACCGCAGCTATTATGAGGATGTGCTTGTGGTGCAGGTACACGACCTGCAAAAGACTTACCAGATGGCCGACCGCGTGCTGGGCGAGAGCAAAAAGGCATTTTTTAAAAAGCGCTACCGCCAGATCAGAAATTATGAGGAGTATCTTTTCGACAACAGCTACCGCATTGTGAAAATTTTCCTCAACATCTCCAAGAAAGAGCAGAAAAAGCGGTTTTTGGAGCGCATCGACAACCCGGCCAAGAACTGGAAATTCTCGTCCAGCGATCTGGCCGAGCGGGCGCATTTTGACGAATACCTGGACGTATACGCGGACGTCATCGACGCCACTGCCACGTCGGAAAGCCCCTGGTATGCGCTGCCCGCCGACCGCAAGTGGTACACCCGTTATCTGGTCAGTGAAATTGTGCTGGACGCTTTGCAGCAGTGCAGCCATACCTACCCGCAGCTGGACGCCGCCGCACAGGCCGCGCTCAAGGACTGCCGCACCCAACTGGAGGCCGAGTGATGCCGCCTATCCGTGTTTTGCAGATCATGCCCGCCATGGACGCCGGCGGCATGGAGACGTTCGTCATGAACGTATACCGCACCATCGACCGCGAAAAGGTCCAGTTTGATTTCCTCTACCATTACGATAAACCGTGCTTTTTTGACGATGAGATACGTGCCCTGGGCGGCCGTATTTACAAGTTGACCGTCCGGCAGGACAATAACATCCCCCGCTACCTGCGCGCGCTGCGCACCCTGCTTGCCGCCCACCCAGAGTGGCGCATCATCCACGGCCATTACAGCGGGTTTGGGATGTTTTATAACCCTGTGGCCAAGCGGGCGGGCATCCCGGTACGGTGCGGCCACAGCCACAACACTGCCTATGAGCCGAACCTGGTGGGCCAGCTGGACCGCGTCATGAGCAGCTTTTTCCGCTTTGGCCTGACCGACCGCTTCGCCTGCAGCGAGAAAGCCGGGCAGATGCTGTACGGCAAAGCGCCGTTTACCGTAGTGCCCAACGGCATTGACACGGCGCGATTTGCCGCCCGCGATGCCCAGCGCCGCGCCCTTTTGCGGGGCGAGCTGGGCGTGACCGACCAGGAGATTTTGTTCGGCCACGTGGGGCGGTTTTCGGCCCAGAAAAACCACCCCGGGCTGCTGAAAATTTTTGCCGCAGTGCGTACACGTCTGCCCAAGGCGCGGCTGGTGCTGCTGGGCGGCGGTGAACCTGCCTACGTGGAAAAAATGCAAAACCTGGCCGCCGAGCTGGGCCTGGGCGACAGCGTGATTTTTGCCGGTGTGCGAAGCAATATGCAAAGTTTTTATGATGCTATGGACGCCTTTATGCTGCCCAGCCTGTTTGAGGGGCTCCCTGTCGTGCTGGTGGAAGCCCAGACCGCGGGCCTGCCCTGCTTTGTGTCTGACACGGTGGACGCGGGCGCGGCCTTTACCGACCGGGTGAAATTTTTGCCGCTGAACGATGTTTCCGCCTGGACAAATACAATCGCGGCGGCATCTTTCCGCCGTGACCCGCAGGCGCGGGAAAAGGCCGTGAAGGCTGGGTATGATATCCACACCAGCGCCCAAGTGCTGCAACAATTTTACCTGCGCCGCTATGCCGAGGTGACGAAATGAAGCCCTGCGAGATTGCAGTCATTGTGCCGGTACATAACGCGGCGGCGTTTTTGACCGCCTGCACCGATGCCATTGCCGCACAAAAATTTGACGCCTTTCGGTGCATTTTGGTGGACGACGGCTCCACGGACGGTTCCCCCGCCCTGTGCGATGCCATTGCGGCGGGCGACCAGCGGTTTGTGGCCATGCACCAGCCCAACAGCGGTGTCTGCGCGGCCCGTACAGCCGGACTGCGCCGCGCCCAAGAGCTGGGCGCACGGTGGTATGCCTTTTGCGACGCGGACGATCTGTATCACCCGGAACTGCTGGACACGCTGTACGCCGCCGTGACCAACAGCGGCCTGCCGCTGGCCTGCTGCCGCTATGACACATTTACCGACGCTGCACCGGCAAATTTTGCCGTACCGTCCAACTGTAAGGTCCTGCGCAGCCCCGCGCATCTGGACGCGCTGCTGCATGACCACGCCGTGGACTACGGCCTGTGGAACAAGCTGTTCTCGGCCGATTTGCTGACCGAGGAAATGCTGGACAACGGCCTGGCCTACAATGAAGATTTATTGGCGAACTGGCGTGCATTTTTGGCAGCACCAGGGTGTGCCTACTGCGATTTTGCAGGCTACCACTACCGCCAGCACGCGGCCAGCGCCAGCCACCGCGCCCTGCCGCCGCAGAGCATCGACGACCAGCGCCGCGCTGCTGCTGAGATACGCGCAACCGCCCCCGACGCCCTGCGCGAGAGCGTGAACGCCTTTTATTATGAAAAGCTCGTCTACCTGGCCAGCATGATTTTACGCCGTGCCAACGCCGACGATTACCGTACCCAGCTGTGTGAGCTAAAGGTGGCGATTGCAGCCGGGGAAAAAGACCCCCAGCTGGGCCGCAACCCGCAGCTGCCGCGCAGCATACAGCTTGCGGCATTTTTGACGCTGCACGCGCCGCGTTTGTGGCGGTGGGCGTGCAAAAATTTCTTGAAGGACCGACAATAAATGCGCATTTTATTTGTACTGGACCGGGTGGAGAACGCCGCCAGCGCCAACGCCCTGATGGGGTTCCGACTGGCGGAACAGCTGGTTGCCTGCGACCACTCCGTACATATTTTGACCTTGTGGGACGGCCTGCACACCCCGCCTGCCCCGCCGGAAGGGGTCGTGCAGCATCTGCTGGCCTTTGCCGACGAGCGCCTGATGAATGAGGCGCTGGAAAACGGCCGCAGAGGCGGCACGCCGGTACCGCTGCGGCTGGCCCGGCTGGCCGCCCACCCCACGGCTGTGGCGGCAGCGTTCCGCCAGCTGGTGCTGAAAAGACCCCGCCGCACCGTGGATACGCAGCGGAAGATCGAGCGGCTGGACGCTGAATTTCACTATGACGTCGTCTGTGCTGTCTGTGCACCCTACCGCGCGGCCTTTGCGCTGGAGGAGGCGTCCATCGGCGGTAAAAAGTACCTATGGCAGCTAGACCCCTACGCCAGCAACCGGGACTACACGGCCCCGGGCGGCTTTGCAAGGGAGGGTCGGCTGCTGGACGCGCTGGATGGGACCTTCATCACGCCGCAGGCCGTGCCCGACTATGCCGACGATGCCCCGCTGGCGAACTGGTGCGAAAAGACCCATGTGCTGGGCTTCCCGACGCTGCTGCCGCGGGAGTGCCGCGCGGAAGAACACGACGATATGCGGTGCGTTTTCTGCGGCAGCTTGTACCCGGAACTGCGGGAGCCGCACTTTGCGGCGGCATTGTTCAGCGCCCTGCCCGGCACAGACGTGACCCTGACGATGGCAGGCGGCGGCTGGGAGCGGTTCGCCGCCGATGCCGCCCAGCTGGCGGACAAAATGGGCGCAAGATTTGTGCGCCCGGGGATGCTCTCACCCGCCGACGCCGACGCACTGGAAAACAGCGCGGATGTTCTGGTGAGCCTGGGCAACGCCTACGACAATCAGATGCCGAGCAAGCTGTTCGGCTATTTTGCCACCGGAAAGCCGGTCTTGCACCTGGCCGTGAGCGAGAGTGACCCCACCTTGCCCTACCTGGCCCGCTACCCGCTGGCACTGGTGCTGCACACGGGGGAAGGCGTGACGCCTGGCGTAGTGGCAAAACTGGACAAGTGGCTGCATGATGTAAAGGGAAAACATCTGCCGTTCGCCGAGGTGGCGAAGCTCTACCCAGAGTTTACGCCGGAGAAGGTGGCGGAGGCGTTTTTGCGGGGAATGTGATAGTAACGCCCTAGTGCAACCGTAGGGGCGGGGCTCTGCTCCGCCCGTGCCCATTTGCCGTGTGACAGGCTTTCCGGGAAAAGGGATACCATCGAAAGGCTTCCGGGCGGAGCAGAGCCCCGCCCCTAGCCTGGCAATCATTTTGGTTATAGAAGGAGCACCCCATGCACATTCTCTGGCTTGTAAAAACGACGCTGCCGCAGGCGGCGGTGGCGTGCGGACTGGCAAGGGCCAGCGACGTGAGCGGCAGCTGGCTGACCGGCCAGCTGGCCGCACTGCGCACCCACGCCGATCTGCACCTGACGGTGCTCTGCGTCGGCAAGGCCGATGCCAGCGGCGCAGCGGACGGCGTGGACTACCGCATCGTGGCCGATGCCGCCGCCTTTGCGCCGCTTTTGCAGGCCGGGGCGTTTGACCTTGTGCACATTTGGGGCACCGAGTACGATGCTGCCGCCGTGATGGCCGACGCCGCCCGGGCGCAAAACCTGCCAGTGCTGTTCAGCATCCAGGGTGTCATGCGGGACTGCGCCGCCCACCTGTGCGACGGCGTGCCCGACGCCTACCGCCATTCGGGCGCGGTGTGGCACGCCATTGACCGCGCCGTGCCCGGGGAGCTGCTGGACAATATGCAGGCAAATTTTGACGCACTGGCGGCAAAAGAAGCGGCTCTGCTGCACGATGCCCGCCATGTGACCGGCCGAACAGGTTTCGACCGTGCCGTCTGCGCCGCCCTGGCCCCGAGCGCCCGCTACTACCCCTGCAACGAAACACTGCGCCCGCTGTTTTACACCGGCACGCTCTGGCACGCGCGGGAGTTTGCCGCCGCGCCGGTGCTGTTTCTGCCCCAGGGCAACTACCCACTGAAAAATTTGCACACCGTCATCAAGGCGCTGCCCGCCGTGCTGGCCCAATACGGCAACGCCCAGCTGCAAATTGCGGGCTGGCCCCCGCTGGACAAAGGCCCGCTGCTGCGCCCGGTCATCGACCGGATGTTCCCTTACAAACTCTACTGCAAGCGGCTGGCCGCGCAGCTGGGCGTGGCGGGGCACATCCGCTACACCGGCCCGCTAGATGCCGCCGCCATGCGCCAGGTGTATCTGGAGGCTGACGTTTTCCTGCTGCCGTCCAGCTGCGAGAACAGCCCCAACAGCCTGGGCGAAGCCATGCTGCTGGGCCTGCCCTGCGTGGCCGCCGCCGTGGGGGGGATTCCCTCGATGCTGGAAGATGGCCGCGAGGGCTATCTGTACGGCGACGCGCTGGATGAAAAAGCGCTGGCCAACGCGATCCTGCGGGTGCTGCAAAGCCCAGACGGCGGCACGGCCATGGGCCAGGCCGCCCGCGCCCGGGCGCTGCGGACCCACGACGCTGCCCGCAACGCCGATGATTTGATACATATCTACGAGACTATTTTGCGCGAGGAACACAAGTGAGCATCCGTAACGTTTCCATCATCATCCCCTGTTATAAGGCTGCGGCCACGCTGCGCCGCGCCGTAGCAAGTGCCTTGACAGACGCTCCCTCCGACATAGAGATCCTGCTGGTGGACGACGGCAGCCCCGACGACACCGGGGCGCTTTGTGACGAGCTGGCCGCCGCAGACCCACGCATAACGCCCCTGCACCGCGAAAACGGCGGCGCGGGCGCAGCCCGCAATACCGGGCTGGACGCGGCAAGCGGCGAATGGGTGCTGTTTTTGGATGCCGACGACGCGCTGCTGCCCGGGCTGTGGTCTGCGTTGGACGGCGTAATCACCGACGCCGATATGATTTTGTTCGGCCTGACGCGGGTTTCCACAGGTGATATCCAGCCCACGGACTACCTGCCTGCGGGCGAATACGCCGACCTGGCCTCACTGGGCGGGGCGCTCTCTCCCCTGCTGTTTGACACCGGGCTGCTGGCTGCGCCCTATCCTAAGTTGTTCCGCCGCCGCACGCTGGGCGGCCTGCGGTTTGACGATCGGCTGCAAATCAATGAGGATGTTTTATTTAACATACAATTTTTACAAATTTCCTCTGCCATTTATTGCCTGCATGGTGTATACTATAAGCAGTATGATATGGAGTCTGGCAGTCTGTCCCGCCGTCTGCGGGGGGATTTGCTGGACGCCGAGCGCATCACCCGCCCGGCGCTGGCCGCCCTGCTGCGGAAAAGCGGCCTGGACCCCGCGCCCTACGAGCACACCAGCCGTCTGCGGGCCTGCCTGAACCAGTACGGTTTGCTGACTGGCTGCAGGGGGGATCTTCCGTATGCAAGGCGTCGCGCACTGTTTGCTGAGATCCTGGCCGACAATGACGCCCGCGCCGCCCTGCAAGAGCGGCTGCGGAATGACCCAAACAAGATTCTGGCCGTGCCGTACCGTATTGGTGTGGCATGGAATTGGCCGTGGTTATTGGCGGCGTATACGCTCATCAAACAGCGGCTGCTGTAATGCGGGCGCATATAGAATGCGGCCCTCCGCCTTCCCATAAACGCCCGCTCGCCTTACACGACCGGGCCGGGCATGCCCGGCCCCCACAAGGCAGTTACAATAAAAGGAAGTACCTATGTCTGACCATCCCAAAATCAGCATAATCTCCACGGTGTACAACACAGGGCCTTATCTGCGCCCCGCAGTGGAAAGCATCCTGGCGCAGACCTTCACCGATTTTGAGCTGCTGCTCGTCGACGACGGCAGCCACGACGGCTCGGCGGAAGTCTGTGACGCACTGGCCGCGCAGGATGCCCGCATCCGGGTATTCCACCAGGCCAACGGTGGCCCCGCCCACGCCCGCAATACCGGGCTGGACAATGTCCGGGGCGACTACATCGGCATCGTGGATTCCGACGACCTCATCGAGCCGACGATGTTCGAGACGCTTTATAACGCAGTTCAGGCCCCCGGCGTGCGGCTGGCGGCCTGTGCGGCGGACTGCATCGACGCCGACGGCAGCAAGATCGAGGGCCGGATGGTCACGATCCGCCAGACCGGCGTGCGCGACGCCCAGGAACTGCTGCTGGAGGCATTCCAGACCGGCAGTTTCTATGGGCCGCTGAGCTGGAACAAGCTGTTTGACGCGCGGCTCTTCAAGGAAAAAGGCATCCATTACGATGAGACGATGCTGTTTGGCGACGACGCCAGCGTGCTGCACCGCGTCTTTGAAGGTGAGCGCTGCAACTGCCTGGGCGACGTGCTCTACCATTACCGCACCCGCGCCGGGCAGATCACGACGGCAGGCTTCCCGCCCCGCAAAATCGATGACTTGCGGATGTACTGGGAATGGCTGCAGTATTTCTCGGCCCGGCCGGGGCGCGAGGAATACTACGACTGGGCCGTTGTGCGGTACTGGCAGATTTTTTACCAGTTCTGGTGCCAATCCGACGCGGCAGGTAACCTGCCCGAACTGAAGCCTAAATTTTTGGCGCACAAAAATCATCTGGACGCCATTTTGCCGGATATCATAGCCAGTAAGCATCTGCCGCTGGGCGAGAAGCTGCGGGCCGCAGCCTTCTGCGCAAGCCCCACGCTGACCTACGGCGCGGCGGCGGCCTGGGGACGTCTGCACAAGAGGAAGGGGAACTAACCATGGAACATATTGCGATCAGCGTGATCGTGCCGATCTACAACACCAAGCCGTATCTGGAAGAGTGCATCGAGAGCATCCTGGCCCAGAAGATCAATGTGCCCATCGAGGTGCTGCTCATCGACGATGGCTCCACCGACGGCTGCGCCGAAATCTGCGATAAATATGCTGCCCGGGACGAGCGCGTGCGGGTCATTCACCAGGAGAACCAGGGCCTGTCCGCTGCGCGCAATGCGGGCATTGATAACGCCAAGGGCCGCTACTATTCCTTCGTCGACTCCGACGATATCGTACTGCCGCGCTTTTTGCAGACGCTGTACGACGCCTGCGAGGAGCACGACGCCTATATGTCCCTCTGCTCGGTCGAGGACGTGCAGGAGGACGGCAAGAGCTGTGACCCGGCCTACTTTACCCGCCCCACGCAGGAGGGTATTTTCTGTGGGAAGAATCTGCTGAATGAGTTCTACACCCCCTACGGCACGGTCTACACCGTGGCCTGGAACAAACTCTACCGCGCCGAGGTCTGGAAGCTGCTGCACTACCCCGAAGGCCGCCTGCATGAGGATGATTTTGTGGCACACCGCCTGTTCTGGCGCTGCGATAAGGTCGTCTGTGTGGACAAGCCGCTCTACCATTACCGCCTGCGCAACGGCAGCATCTGCCGCACCAACATCAAACCCGAAGCCTTCGACGCCGTGGACGGTCTGGCCGACCGCTACCGCTTCTATGTAGAAAACCGCGCAGACCGCACGGTCGTGGATGCCGCCTATGCGGCCTGCTGGCGGCGGTATCTGTTCCTCTGCGCAAAGGTACGCCAGGCCCCGACGCCCGAGCTGGTCAAGGCTATCAGCAAGGAGCAGTTCCTGATGCAGGGCTTAATCAGCTACCTGCCCAACTGCCGCAACATGAAGATGACCGAAAAGCTCAGCGCCGCCCGCTGGGCCATGATGAGCGCACAAAGTTTGTGCCCGATCAAGTAAGGTTCGCGCGGCCCTCAACCTGCCGGGAACTGCCTTCCTGCGGGAAAGCTGCGGGCCGGGCATACCCGGCCCCTACACGCAGCCTATATCTGTTCAAAATCCACTTTCTAAGGAGCCTGCATTGGCGTTACGAAATCACGACAAAGAAAAGCGTCCCCGCGTGCTGCTGATACCGCCGCCGGATCTGCCGGTGCCTGCGGTGCAGGGCGGTGCGGTGGAAACCCTGCTGACCCATCTGATCCGTGAAAACGAGAAACAGGGTCAGCTGGAGCTTTTGTGCGCCAGTGTGCCCGATGATGTCGCCCGCCGCGCTGCCGAGGGCTGGCAGCACACCAAAATGCTTTACGTGCCGCGCCCCAGCGGGCACCGCCGCTACTGGCCAATGGTCTTTCTGGAGCGGTGCGTCGGCATCGCCGCCCCCTATGACCCCTGGTATCAAAAAGTTCAGCTTGCCCTCGCACTGGAATTGCCCCCGCCCGACCTGATTATCGGCGAGGGCGGCAACCTGACCCAATGCAGCGCCATCAGCCGTATGTATGGCCGCAGGCGCTGCCTGGCGCACCTGCACGGCCAAACAAACTGCACCCCGGTCATGGATGATATCTATGGCGGCGTGCTGGCCATCAGCGAGTTCATCCGCGGCGAGTACCTTTCCACCAGCAGCATTGACCACCAGCGCGCCTACATTCTGCATAACTGCATTGATACGAACCGCTTTCGCCCCGGCCCGGCGTCCAAAACGCTGCGCGCCCAGCTGGGCTTTACCGATGAGGATTTCATCGTCCTTTACTGCGGCCGCCTTGACCCGGACAAGGGCATCCACAAATTGATGGAGGCCGTCGCGTCGCTGCCGCTGCCCCACGTCAAACTGCTGATCGTGGGCAGCCCCTTCTTTGCCCGCACCCAGCAAAGTGTGTTCCAACGCAAATTGGAGCAGCAGGCCAAGAGTCTGGGCGACCGGGTGCAGTTCACCGGTTATATCCCTAATGAAGATTTACCAGACTATTACCGCCTCGCCGACCTGTGCTGCGTGCCCACCCTGGTGGAAGAAGCCGCAGGTCTTGTGGCAGTGGAGGCCATGGCCTGCGGCCGCCCGGTGCTTGCCACCCGCAGCGGCGGTATGCCCGAGTACCTGGAAGGAAGCCAGGCCGTGCTTGTCGAGCGCGGCGACACCGTGGCCGACCAGCTGGCGTGGAGTATCCGTATGCTGTACGAGCACCCGGCCCTCTGCGCCGAGATGGGCGCGGCCGGGGCCGAGCGCGCAAAGGCATTCTCGGTAGAACATTACTATGCGGAATTTGTGCGCATCGTGCGCGACATGACTGAAAACGGAGGTGCCCAGTGAGCAAGCCGACCATCACCGTCATTGTGCCGGTCTACAAGGCCATGGCTACGCTGGACCGCTGCGTCGAGAGCGTTGTCTCCCAGGACGTGGCAGGCGGGCTGGCCTGCATCCTGGTGGACGACGGCAGCCCTGACGACAGCGGCAAACTGTGCGACGCCTGGGCCGTGCGTGACCCCCGCGTGACGGTCATCCATCAGGACGACCTGGGCGTTTCCGGTGCGCGCAACAGCGGTCTGGCTGCAGCGGACAGCGAGTATATCGTCTTTCTTGACTCGGACGATGCCCTGCGCCCTGGGGCTTTGCAGGCGGCCCTGGACGCCCAGAACGCCGCACCGAATTCTTTCGTCTGCTGGCACTACACCACCGATGAAAACGACACTGCGCCTGTAACAGCCGCCGCCGAAACCCGCCCCCAGAGCGGCCTGGCCCGGCTGTGGCTGGACTGCCTGTTGGCGATGCCTTGGAATAAACTCTACCGCACGGCCTATGCCCAACAGGTACAGTTTGACAGACAGTATACTTTGGGTGAAGATTTACAGTTCGTATTGGATTATGTCGAACTTTTGGGCAAAATCACCCCGGATTTCGCCTATACGGCCCTGACCGCACCGCTGACTTTTTACGATTGCAGCCGCGGCGGGACACTCTCGACCCGATATCACGCAGATTACTGCAAGATTTGGCCCGAGCATTTTGCCAAGCTGAACCGTGCCTGCAACGCCGCCCACTGCCCACAGGAGGATATGCGCCCCCTGCACCGTGCCGAGCTGACCGTTTTTGCCGAGGGCATCGCCGACATCCTGCGCCGTGACCCGGCCAAGAGTGCCCGCGTGCGCCGGGATAAGGCCATCGCCGCGCTGCGCAGCCCCTGGATGCACGCTTTGCTGGAACGCATGAAAATTGAGGGAGCCTATTCGGCCTACTACCTCCCCTGCCGCTGGCACAGCACCCGCCTGATCTGGGCGCTGGCCGAGGCCAAGCGCACCGGCTCACCCCTGTACGGCAAGCTGGATTGGGCCGGCTATTACCTGCTGCGTGGAAAAATGCGCAGAGATTAAACGCAAAACCGCGGTGCCTGGCCGCGGTTTTTGTGTTATAAGGGCTGTGGCGCGAATCCTCTATGTCGCGCACAAAAATCCATATTTGCACTTTCGTTCTCCTCATGCTCCCGCCCTTTTCTTGATACACTTTGCAAGGTTTGTCCTTTTTGGAAACGTTTCCTATTGAAATTGTTAAATGTTTGTCGTACAATACGTTTATACGCCAAGCGTATAACGTTTGTATAGAGAAGGGCTCCCCATGGATAAAAAACTGATCCTCGTAACCTCTCCGCCCGCCTGCGGCAAAACCTACGTTGCCAAGGCGCTGGCTCACGAATTGCAGCATGTCGTCTACCTGGATAAGGACACGCTGATCGTCCTGTCCAAACAGATTTTTAAGGTAGCCGGGCAGCCGTATGACCGCAGCAGCGCGTTTTTCCAGGCCAACATCCGCGATTATGAGTATGACTGCGTCCTGGCCCTGGCCATGGAGGCGCTGGACTATGACGATATCGTACTCATTAACGCGCCGTTCACTCAGGAAGTGCGCGACAATGCGTTCATAGCCAATCTGAAGGCCAAACTGGCTGAGAAAGGTGCGACGCTGGCCGTCATCTGGGTCGAGACCTCGCCCGAGGTCGTCCACCAGCGGATGATCGACCGCAACTCCGACCGCGACACCTGGAAGCTGACCCATTGGGATGAGTACATTAAGCAGTGTAATTTTGCCATCCCGGAAAACCTGGCCGACCCACAGCATAAAGATAACTTGATTTTGTTCCAGAACAACAACGACGAGGAATTTGCCGCCTCTATGAAAAAGTGCGTGGCGATTCTCGAGGACGCCGAGAACTGAAAAACGCCGGTACAGCACTTACGCTGTACCGGCATTTTTGTGATGTGAACTTTAAACGATGGTGAACTGGCAGTTCCGCATGGCGTCTAGCGCGGTCTGGTGCGACCGGGGCGTGACCCCGGCGCAGCAATCAGACTGAATCTCGATTTCCGTTTCCGGGAAGGCCGCGCGCAGCACCATCGCGTTGCTGATGACGCAGATGTCGGTGCAGTAGCCGTAGATGACGAACTTTTCAATATCGGTCGCGGCCTTGTTGTGGGCCATCAGCTCGTCCAGAATGTCGCTGGGCAGCATATAGCTCCCGAATGTCGGCTTATTGACAATATGGGTGACTTCCGCCTCGGTCGCGGCCATGGCGTCCTCCAACTCAGGCGCAAAGTTCCAGCCGTCCTCGCCCTCGACGCAGTGTTCCACCGGCAGGCGGCGGCCCTCCCGCGTATCCAGATAGTTGTCCTCGTGCGTGTCACGGGTGAAAAACATCCAATGCCCCGCCTCGGCGTGCGCCTTGGCAACCTTCGCCAAATGCGCCACATTGGCCTGCGCCTGCTCGTTCGCCAACGCCCCAGTGATAAAGTCCTTCTGCACATCGACTACCACGTCGATGATGATTTTTTTGTCACTCATAGCTGCAACTTCCTCTCTGCGTTTGCAACCAGTATACTGCAATATACGCGGGATGTAAAGGGCTGCGGTGAGCATGGGACGGGCGGATATTTGGGCGATTTTTTAGGAGAAGAAGAAAAATAGTTGAAGAAAACATTTGCATTTTTCTGTGAGATTTGCTATACTATATAAAGCCAATTATGTAAGCCATAAGTAATCGTGGCGCGGTTGGATAGTACGTTGGACTCCGACAACTGCGGCATCGCAGGCTTCAGGCTCGTTTTTACTCGATACAGCGTAATTTGTACTCGCAAAAACGCGGTGGTCAACGGTAGTCAGACCACGAATTGACCACTATTGG
>OLND01000283.1_pt1 | contig 66009 bp, 56 predicted proteins | sample 1672031 | NCBI WGS metagenome assembly OLND01 (sample SAMEA3136638, study PRJEB25190) | human gut metagenome | biome: human gut; feature: human-associated habitat; material: faeces | place: Austria | collected 2013 | reverse complement strand
TTGACCGTACGCGGGTCAAAGGCTGGTTTTGCCGGTTTGCGGTGCGACACCATGCGGTGGTTCTCCTCACGGAAAGGTTATGGTAATCAACCTAGCAATATTACCAGCTGGTACTGCCGCGGTGCTTGAATGGGAACCATGAGTGTTGAAGTGCCCGAAATCGACCAGCTGCTAGCCATGACCAGTCCGGCACGATATGGCGACGAACTGCCGGATGAGGGCGGCCGCGGCGGTGCTCTCCACCTATCCTCGGTACTTCCCGCCATTTCCAGCGCCATCGGGCATCCGATTCCAACGGCCATCCATGCCGATCCGAAACGACTCCAAGAGGCACTTGGCCTGCCGGACGCGCGTTCGGCAGTCGTGGTCCTGGTGGACGGTCTCGGATATTGGAACATCAATATGAGATTGGGGCATTCACCCTATCTACGGTCGCTGATGGCGGATGGCGTTAACCAGCGGCCAATCGCCACATGCATGCCCAGCACCACCGTGGCCGCAATGTCCACGTTCGGCACCGGCACATGCCCCGGATTAACCGGCATGACGGGATATACGCAGCTCAATCCCGACAATGGCGAAATCTGCCAGCTCATCTCTTTCAAAAACGCGCCCGCACCGCTGAAACTGCAACAGCAGCCGACCATATTCGAACGATTGGCGGAACAGGACGTTCGCGTCACCAGTTCGGGACTGCCGAAATTCGCGTTCTCCGCGTTGACTCAGGCGGCGTTACGTGGCAGCGACTACATCTCCAATGACGATCCACGCCGACGTATCATGACCGCGGCGAAAGCGGCGAACACGCCCGGACTGACATACGTGTACCTGCGCGACGCGGACAAGATCGGACACAATTACGGCTGGGACTCCGACAAGTGGATCGGCACATATGAGCGTATCGACGCCCAGTTGTCTTTGCTGCGTCGAAGTGTGCCGAAGAACACGCTGATCGTCATCGTGGCGGATCATGGCATGATAACCGCCGACCCGGAAGCCTGCATCGACATAGCGTCCGAACCCCAGCTGATGTGGGGCGTCGCGAATGTCGGCGGCGAACCACGCTGTGTCATGCTTTATGGCGAGGATGGCGAGAATCCGGAGGACATCGCCGCTCGTTGGCGTGACGTGCTGGGGGAGCGCGCCCAGGTGCGCACCCGCCGGCAGGCAATCGAGGAAGGCGTCTACGGACCAGTCGATGAACGCGTCAAGTCGATGATCGGCGATGTGGTCGTCTCCGCTGCGGGCTCTACCACCATTGTCGATTCCCGCACACAGGCGGAGAAGGCGATGCATCTGCCCAGCGTGCACGGGTCGCTGACCTACATGGAATCTGATATTCCATGCCTGATTGACGTGGCTTGATCGAATGATCCGAACGTCTGAACGGATGTTGCCGTGGGATGTTAGGGAACGTTAATCAGTCACCGAACAGAATTTCATCCCAACTCGGCACTGCGGAGCGTCCTGCACGGCGCTTCGATTTGGTGGTGCTCTGACTATGAGGATCGGATGATGCCGTCTTGGACTTATCGGACTGCTGCTCGCCGGCGGATTGCGTGTTTTGCGAGTTTTGGGCAGGTTCCGTCGTTGAAGGGGCGGGGGACTGCGTCGTCGCGATTTCCGGACGGTTCGGCAGCGGAACGGTCGCCGATGACTGAGTCTCAACGGTGGTCTTGATATTCGTGGCTTGTGGTGCAACCGGTTCCGGAGCATTCCAAGCGGACACCGTCTGTTCGATACGTGCGGAACGTGCGGAATCGCCCGGCAAATTCAATGATGCGAGAAAATTCTGGTCGACCTGCTTCTCGGCGTGTCCTTCCGTAGGCGTGTCTTGCTCGCCGATGAGCTTGCGTGCCGTTGCGTTCAGACAGTTGACCGCGTTGTCATGCATGTTCCAAGACCATTCCGCACGGGCGGCATGACCTGCGGAATCGAACTCCGCGGTAATCTTCCACGGTTCCAAACCGCGTCTGGTGGCCTTCCACCGCACATCCTCCAACCGTACGTGGGCTGCGGCGAAAGTGCGTTCGATCAGTTCGGAAAGCGTGCGCACACGGCTTTCCTTCGGCGCGGGAACCGCCAGGAACTGTTCGATCGCATATTGCTTTTCGGTTTCCACCGCCGCCGAGAAACGCCGAACAAGCGCTTCGCTCAACGAATATCGCTCCGCCACGCGGGTCGGATTGGCTCCGGCTCGAATCAAGGATTGGATTTGGGAGATCGGCAGCGTGGAAGGCGCTTGCTGCTGACGCTCCTCTTGGGTTTCGGTGCGAATCTGTTTTGCCTCCAAAATGGCTCTTTCAAGCGCTTCATCGACCTTGACGGCGAATTTGCCGGCACCTGAAACAAAGACGAGCTCACCGGTTTCACTCACATGATCGAACCGTGCATCTTCGAGCGCATTCTCAGGCACAACACACCACTTTCCCTTAGATTTTTCTATTAATTCTATTGTGCCCCACGTGTCGGATTTTACGAGTATTTCAATTCGTGTATCCTAGCGGGGGAAAAGTCATGTATTCTATGGCGCATAAGCACCATAGATGACGAAAGGAATCTCGATGGCACAGGATTATGATTCCCCGCGCAACAAAGACGAGGACGAGGAGTCGCTCCAGGCTTTGAGCAAGGGTTCTCAGAACAATTCCAACGATATGGACGATGACGAGAACGCCATTGCCGAAGACTACGAGCTGCCGGGCGCCGATTTGAGCAATGAGGACGCTTCGGTGACCGTCATTCCGATGCAGGGCGACGAGTTCATCTGCTCCGAATGCTTCCTGGTGAAGCATCGCAGCCAGCTTGCCTACACTACCGACGACGGACAGCCGGTATGCAAGGAGTGTGCGGCCTGATGGCGTTCGACGAGGCATACAACGAGCCGGAAAACGTCGAGGTTCTGGTAAAGTCGCTGGATCCCGGGCAGCCGGCTCAGCTGCATTACGCCCATGCCGGAGATGCCGGTGCCGATCTGCGCACCACCGAAGAAGTGACGTTGAAGCCGTTCCAGCGGGCGCTGGTGCCCACGGGAGTGGCAATCGCATTGCCTGCCGGCTATGTGGCGCTGGTGCATCCGCGTTCGGGACTCGCCGTCAAGCAGGGCGTCACGGTGCTTAACGCGCCGGGAACCATCGACGCTGGGTACCGTGGCGAAATCAAGGTGCCGTTGATCAACCTCGATCCGGAACGCGCCGTGACGTTCCATCCGGGCGACCGCATCGCACAGCTGGTCATCCAACGCTACGTCGAGGCAAAATTCATCGAGGCGCAGACCCTGCCCGGATCCGACCGCGCGGAACGTGGCTTCGGATCAACCGGCGTTGCGTCCTGACGGGACTGCAATACACAAAGACCGAGGATGTATCCGGCCGTGCAACACGCGGCCGGATACATCCGTCATATGGTGATGCGCGGGTACTATAGGGTACATTCCAAGCGAGGAGGAGCGAAATGAGCGACATGGATCATGAGGTTCGTTCGGCCAGAATGTTGGGCTGCGAGATCAGCACGAATCCGCTTGACCCGCTTGAACCAATCCTCAAGATGTGCGAATACCACCATCCCGACGAGGACATGAGCATTCTCGCGAGAGCCTACCGGCGCGCCGTCAACCAGCATTCGTCGCAACGGCGTAAATCCGGCGAGCCGTACATCATCCATCCGCTTGCAGTGGCGCAGATCCTCGCCGATCTTGGCATGGGGCCGCTGGTTGTGGCAGCGGGCCTTCTGCACGACACAGTGGAGGACACCGACTACACGCTCGACGAATGCCGCGCCGAATTCGGCGACACGGTGACCGGCCTGGTGGACGGCGTCACGAAGCTTTCCAAAATGGAATACGGCGATTCCGCCCAGGCCGAGACCATCCGCAAAATGGTGGTGGCGATGAGCCGCGACGTGCGCGTGCTGGTGGTCAAGCTCGCCGACCGTGTGCACAACGCCCGTACATGGCGTTACGTCAAGCAGTCGAATGCGCAGAAAAAGGCACGTGAAACGCTGGATGTGTATGCGCCGCTCGCCAACCGTCTTGGCATGAACGCCATCAAAACCGAGTTGGAAGAACTCAGCTTCAAGGTTCTGTATCCGAAGATCTACAACGAGATTGTGGTATTGGTGGCCCGTCGCGCCGGACAACGCGACGTGTACCTGAAGCAGATTCTCGCCGAAATCAATGAGGATCTCGACGAACAGCACATCAAAGCCTATGTGACGGGCCGTCCGAAGGACTACTTCTCCATTTACCAGAAGATGATCGTGCGCGGGCACGATTTCGCCAACATTTATGATTTGGTGGGCGTGCGTATCATCGTCGACACGATTCAGGACTGCTATGCGGCGTTGGGTGCCGTGCATGCGCGGTGGAACCCTGTTCCCGGCCGTTTCAAAGACTATATCGCCATGCCGAAGCTCAACATGTACCAGAGCCTGCACACCACGGTGGTCGGTCCCGGCGGCAAGCCGGTGGAGATTCAGATCCGCACGTGGGACATGCACCGCCGCGCGGAATTCGGCATCGCTGCGCATTGGAAGTACAAGGAGAACGGCCAAGCCGGACGCGCGTTGAGCTCGCCTGACAAGTCCGACCGCAAGCGTGGCGAAAACCAGGAGCTGAGCGAGGCCGACAACCTCAAATGGATTCAGCAACTTGCCGACTGGACGAGCGAAACGCCGGATTCCGACGAATTCCTTGGCTCCCTCAAAGAGGATTTGGGCGCGGCAGAGGTCTACGTGTTCACGCCGAAAGGCAAGATCGTCTCGCTTCCCGCCGAAGCCACTCCGATTGATTTCGCTTATGCGGTGCACACCGAAGTCGGTCACCGTACCATGGGTGCGCGCGTGAACGGACGATTGGTGCCGCTTGATACCAAGCTCGAGAATGGCGATACCGTTGAAATATTGACATCCAAGTCCGAATCCGCAGGTCCGTCGCGTGATTGGCTGAGCTTCGCCAAGAGCCCGAAGGCACGCAACAAGATTCGTCAATGGTTCAGCAAGGAACGCCGTACCGAAGCCGTCGAGGAAGGCCGTGACGAGCTGACGCGCGCCATGCGCAAGCGCAACCTGCCAATCACCACGCTGCTGACTCCGGAAGCATTGGTGGGCGTCGCCGACGAGTTGAACCTTGCCAACGCGGAAGCCGTGTTCGTGGCGATTGGTGATGGCCAGATCTCCACGCAGAACGTCATCTCGCATCTGGTCCGTGACGCGGGCAGCGACGAGGTGGATGAGGAAGTCGAGCAGGAGGCGTTGCCGCTCAAGCAGGTGGAGCGTACCAAGAAGACCACCAGCTCGTTGGGTATCTCCGTCAAGGGCGTGGGGGACATCTGGGTCAAGCTGGCCCGATGCTGCATGCCGGTTCCTGGAGACAAGATCATCGGCTTCATCACCCGCAACCAAGGCGTGTCCGTGCATCGCGTGGACTGCCAGAACATGCTCGAACTGGAGAAACGCCAGCCCGAACGTGTGGTGGATGTGCAGTGGACCAGCACCAAGGGCGTGTTCATGGTCAAGATCCAGGTCGAGGCGCTTGACCGTCCGCATCTGCTGAGCGATGTGACACGCGTGCTGTCCGACCACGGCGTGAACATTATCTCCGGCTCGATTTCCACCGGCACCGACCGCGTGGCCACCAGCCAATTCAGCTTCGAAATGGCCGATCCGCAGCATCTGAACACTCTGCTCGCCGCCGTGCGTAAAATCGAAGGCGTGTTCGACGTGTACCGCATCACCGGCGCGAAGGATTCCGCGGAGCCGCGACTGCGCAAAATGTGATGTTGACGAATCACATAAGCCGGTGATTGCAAGCAAACGCCTCTATAAATAAAATGAAGAAAGCCCCTCAATCGAGGGGCTTCCCTATATTGTACGGCTGTGCGGGAAACGCTTACTTGAGCACTTTCACGGACACGATGCCGACCGGCTCGGTCGGACGGTCCATGCGATCGGTGTTCACGGCTTCGAGCTTGTCGACCACTGCCTTGGAATCGTCATCCGCAACCTCGCCGAAGATGGTGTGGTGGCCGTCGAGCCACGGGGTCGGCACGGTGGTGATGAAGAACTGGGAACCGTTGGTGCCGTGGATCTTGCCGTCCATGCCACGACGCAGGCCGGCGTTCGCCATGGCCAGCAGGTACGGGTGGTCGAACTTCAGATCAGGAACAATTTCATCGTCGAAGTCGTAGCCCGGGCCGCCGGTGCCGTTGCCCAGCGGGCAGCCACCCTGAATCATGAAATCCTTGATGATGCGGTGGAAGGTTAGACCGTTGTAGAACGGCTCATGGGAAGGCTGGCCGGTCATCGGATCGATCCATTCCTTCTCGCCGGTGGCAAGGCCGAGGAAATTGGCCACGGTTTCCGGGGTTTCGTCGTCGAACAGGTTGATTTTGATGTCACCTTCGGAGGTGCGCATGATAATGGTAGTCATGGTCCTAAGTGTCTCATGGGCTTGAGACCGGGTGGGAATGCTGCGGCTCTTGCTATCGTGCGTATGAGCCGCAAGCGCTATGCCAAACTTGCGGCTCATTCTAGATAAAACTAGTCTGGATTTACCAGGCAGATTTGGTTATCTAATTATTGTTATTACTCTTTATGGGCGGATAACCATAATATACGGAATCGTAATGCGGTGAAGAAGTATTGTATTTTAACAACGTGTATGATTCTGCCTCACCAACTTTTGTAATATTTTTTGCTAGACTGGCTGGTGTATTGATGGCCCCAGCGTCAACTTTACTGCTGCTACTGGCAATTGAATTCCAAATTTTTGAAGCGAAAGTAGAACAGTTGGTAAGATAACCCCATTTATCGTTATTTTTAATATTAGTATTTACTGTATTTAAATCAATTTGCCTTAAGGGTAATTGAATGGAAACATTCTGAAGATTAATACCATTGGAATTAAGCTTCGAATCAAGATTGAGCCACAGACCCTTATGTTCTCTACTGACATCTACAGATTCATCCCAAGTGCTTGCTGTTATAGATTTACCATCAGCAACGTTAATCCCAGCAATGTTTACCGTAGAACCAGACAGGTTTGTGATCATAAGCCAAGAATGACCGAGATTCGTGAAACTAGATGATGAGCCAGATCCTGTAGTGGAATAAATCCGCAGTAAAGCTACAGCCTCTGCAGCGCGCGTTTTGTAATTAGCGCCCCGAGAAGGAGATGAGATAATTCTCAGATCTTCGTTATCTGAGGCTTTCTCAAGATCTTCCAGAGAAGCATTAGACGGAAAGCTAGATAGGGTAGGACTCCTATAGGGAGTCTCCATAGATTCTGCTGCCGACGCATTTACTGTCACAGTTCCAGCCAATATTACAGATACTAGAGTAGCGGCAATTTGCTTGAGTTTCTTCATTTATTTCTCCTTTTTATCACGAATAAAATAGTTTCGACGGCACCAGCAGTGATAAGGAAGGGAACTGCTCGTAAAAAATAAAGGTATGAAGGAAAGCTGGACACGTATTCTGGATGTAGGTAGTCAAAAATAAAGCCGCTTACTGTGCGTAGGAGTCCGGCACACACTAGGAGACCTACAAGAATGTGGCAAATTCGGCGCATATTGACTCGATTCTCGAACTGCGGAGGAATGAGTCCTATTGTAGTAGGACTTGCTGGAGAGACCAGGCTCAGTTCAAGGAACAGAAAAAGTGATATGAACTGATTTTTTGTTCCGCATTCCCCTAGCTCGATGGGAGATGATGGGATTATGGCAAAGGGCACTTGATGCGCGGGCGAGTTCAAGGTGAAGGCCGTCCGGTTGCTGACGGAATTCAGGGCCTCATATTCGTCGAGGGTGAACGCGATCGGCGCGGCGGCGAGGTATGTGGGGATAGCGCAGGAATGAATCGGGATGCCATTGTGACGGCCGGGACGGTTGCGCGGGACGCGTATCGTTCTGCCCGTTGTCCGACGCGGAGGCGTGCTGCTGGACGAATGCTTTTGGGCGTCACCCATGCTGAACATCATGAAACCACAGGGTGTATTGTTCTTTTCCATGCCGGTCGACGAAGACGCTGAGCGCCGACAGAACGGTGGAGTGTTCCCGGATTATTTTCGGGTGCCTGTAGGTGCCTCGTGGAAAATGAGCGTGACCGACAGGTTTCCCAAGGACAGAAAACCTTGGAATAAAGCCGAAAACAGTCGATCACAGTTATCATGCGAGGTGCGCATGATGATGGTAGTCATGGTCTTAAGTGTCTCATGGGCTTGAGACCGGCCGGTGGGTGCATGAGCTATGCTCCTTGTGGGACCTGCCCGGTTGTGAGGACTACTCTCGGGAGAGACATGATGTTCGGAGCGGTTATTTCCAGTTGAATGTGTAGCTTTGGTCCGGCTGTTCCTCGCCATGGGTGGTGACGGTCGGGATGTTGCCGTGCCAGGTGACGGTGAAGTTGCCCGAGCCTAATGATTTGCCGTCGTTGTGCAGATCCGTTTTGATTTCCGTGACGTTCTCGGAACCGATAACACTGGGATCGGTGTCCCAAGAGACTTTGACCGTGATGCTGCTTGGGCCGAAGAATATGGGCGAGCCGAGTTCGCTGATGGTCACTTCGCAGGTGCCGTCAGCGGATTTCGCATTCACGATGCTGTGGGGCATGTCTATTTGCGTCCATATGAGGGTGCAGCCGCCGGCCCAGACCAGCGCGATCGCAAGAACGATGTGCTCGATGATGTGTGCCGCTTTATGCGAGTATCCTTCGGTCATAAATGTCCCCACGCTCGTGTCATCATGCCATAGCCTTCAACCGGAGCCTTTTCATCGGTCGTTGAAAAGATGGTTGGCGATATCGCCCCGACCGCCGAAGCCGGACGGCACGTCACCCGAAGAGTTCTTAGCGAAGTCGAACAATCCCATGGTCATGCCTCTTTACCTTTGGGAAACCAATATGCCTACCGTATCAGTTGTCGGCGTCATCGCCGAGGCTTGCGATTTGCGGAAGTGGCCCATATCCATGCATCGCGTCATGAAACGGTACGCCGTCTCGCGCGTAATTCGTGCCTGTAGAATCTTTAAAGACCAAGTTTGAAGGGAGCGGAATCATGCCACGCAAGCTGATTATGTGCGGGGACCATCCGGTTCTTGCGTTCGAATACGATCCCGAGTCCGGTCGCGCGTGCTCCTCTGGCGAGGTCCTTGACCATGATCGTCTGCCCCTGGAGTTCACCACGCACGGCAAGAGCGCGCTGTATGCCAAGAGGATCGACGAATGGTGGAGGTCCCGCGCCATCCCCTCCACCCGCGACGGCATCCGCCGCGTGCTCGAATCGCTTGGCGCGGCATCGACCGGGGAGCTGCTCGACCGGACCTACGGTTTGAGCCTGTCGGACCAGTACTGGGTCAGACGCGAGGATGACCCGGCCGAATGGAAGGACGTCAACTTCTTCGACAATCCCTTCGACGAGGCGCTGGGCGAGATCCTGCTCACCTCGTACTCGTCGTCCCATGACATCAGCCTCAACGCCCCCGACGTGTCCACTGGCGGCGATCTTCCCAAACGCTGGACAATCGACAGGGCCACCGGCAGGAGACTGCTCGTCAAGTCGGGCCGTACTGGCCAGGAGCCCATGAACGAGGTCATCGCCTCGAGGCTCTGCATGCGATTGGGCGTTCCGGCCGTCCGGTATTCCCTGGCGCGCAACGGCAACCGTCTGGTGTCCACATGCGCGGACATGCTCTCCAATCATGAGGAGCTGGTCTCCGCCTGGCAGGTGCTCCAATCCGTCAAGGCCGTCAACGGCCTCAACTCGCATGACCAGTGGATCCGCGCCGCCGTCGGCTTCGGCGCAGACGAACGGGCGGTTCGTGACGCCACGGACGATTGGCTCGTGGTCGACTACCTCATGCGCAATACAGATCGGCATTACAACAACTTCGGTCTGATCCGGAACATCGAGACCCTTGCGGTCCGCCCGGCTCCGATCTACGACACCGGCGCGAGCCTGTGGAGCGGCGAGCTCGATGTGGACGGCCGAGACTGGTTCGCCAAGCCGTTCTATTCGGCGACCGGACGCCCCTCGGCCTTGCGGCAGCTCAAACTGGTGGAGGATTGGGGCCGGTTCAATCTGGATGCTCTGTCGGACTGGCCCGACGAGGTGGCGCATGAGTTGTCGCGCATGCGCATGTTCGCGCCCGAACGCCTCGATGCCATCCGGGTACAGTTGGTAAAGCGTATCGGGATGCTCCGCAGGATCAGGGAAGGTGAGGTCCTTCGTGTTTCTGGCCCGATCCGCAATAAAACGGATTTGATGGACAGGTTTGGCGAGACGTTGCGGAAGAACCTTGGACAACGGGACGGGGATGCCAGAAGCGTCGGAACCGGACCGGATGCGTTGAGCCGTCATCTGAACCGCTAGCGCAACGAATCACTACTGGAATAATGGACTTTGCAACCGGAACACGAAAAGAGGAGCATGATGCCTAATCCTGAGCTGTCGCAGCGCATACGGGCATTGCCCGAGGAACTGCTCGGCCTTGAGCGCGAGCCGGGAACCGCCGAATGTCTGCGGAGGATTGACGCGTTGAAGGGCCGGGCCCGCGCGTTGGAGCCTCTGGATGGCGTCGAGGAGATGGCATTGTCGGATTACGACCGCGACTGGCTGGTGCGCTACACCTACAACTCGAACGCCATCGAGGGATCCACACTGACCCTGGAGGACACGTCGCTGGTATTGGAGGGCGAGTTCGTCCCATCGGACTCGCCGGCCAGATACGTGTTCGCAGCGCGAGGGGTCGCTGACGGCATGGCCTACGTGCGCGAATATGCTGAGGAGGGGCGGAAGCTGGACGAGGAACTGGTTCGGCGTGTCCATGAGGTGACCGCGCTGGATCTCCAACCGTTCGCCCGCGGCACGTTCCGCCCGTACGGTTATCTGGCGAGGACCACCGCGACCCGTGTCAAGACCGCGGACCCGCTGGAGATCCGCGACGACCTGCGATCCTTGATCGACGGGTTGGATGGCTGCGCAGCGCATCCGCTGCTCAGGGCCGCCGGTTTCCACGCGATGTTCGAGAACATCCATCCGTTCATGGATGGCAATGGGCGGACCGGCCGCCAGCTGCTCAACTTCGTGCTGCTACGGAACGGATACCGTCCCGCAGCCATCAAATACGATGCGGGTCGGGCATACGCGCGCGGCCTGGAGGCATGGCAGGTGGACGGCAAGCCGGATTCGTTCTGCTCCATTTTCCTAGACTGCGTGGAACAGGAGGAACAGACGCTCGTCGATCTGATCGAGCGGCTTCGCCATCTGAGATAGGTCGCGGGAACACTCGTATGCTTCTTTCGTGTGCGTCGGTAAGCCGCTGATATGCACAGAAGAATGAGATTATTCTTGGGTTCCTGTAGGTGCCTCGTGGAGAACGAGCGTAATCGGCATGTTTCCCAAAAATCGAAAACCTTGGAACAAAGCCAAAAACAGCCGGCCACGTGTATCATGCGAGGTGCGCATGATAACTGTAGTCATGGCTCCAAGTGTCTCATGGGCTTGAGACCGGCGTGGATGCCGACGGCACGGATACAGGACGGCGGATTGGTAGACGCGTAGTATTAAGACGGTGTTCGAACGGTCAAGAAAAGAGGAACGAACATGTCGATGAAGGACACGCTGAAGAAAGCCAAGATCGCGGCGATGAAAGCCAAGGACAAGGCCAAGCTCAACCCGATCAACCTGACGTTGGCGGACATCCAGAACCTGGAGATTGCCAACGGTCACGAAGCGACCGACGAGGAAGTGCTCAAGGTCATCCAGAAGGGCGTCAAGACCCGTCGTGAGACCGCCAAACTGTACGAAGACAAGGGACTGGCGGATAAGGCCGCTCCCGAAACCGCCGAGGCCGATTTCCTGGAAACCTTCCTGCCGGCGGCCGCCAGCGACGAGGACTACGCCAAAGCCGTCACCGACGCCGTGGCAGAAGTGAACCCGGCCGGCCCCAAGGACATGGGTCGCGTCGTCAAAGCCGCTCGTGCCGCGCTTGCCGGCAAAACCATCGATGGCGGCAAGCTGGCCGGTCTGGTCAAGGCCGAGCTCAACAAGTAATCGTCTACGAGCAGCGTCTCTTTCCGCGTACGAAAAGCGGGTCCAAACAATAAACGTTTGGACCCGCTTTTCATGAGGAACGCGAATGTGCTGGCTCAACGCTCGTGATGGTCGATATGGTCGGACACCACGTCGCCGATGGTCTGCACGATTTGCACGAGAATGACGCACAGGATCACGGCAACGGTCATCACGTCGTACTGGTAACGCTGGTAGCCGTAACGGATGGCGATATCGCCCAGGCCGCCCGCGCCGACGGTACCGGCCATGGCGGAGAAGCCGAACAGGGTGATGAACGTCAGTGCCGCACCGCGCACCAGCGATGGCAGGCTTTCGAACAGCAGCACCTTGAACACGATCTGCAGGTTGCTGGCACCGAAGCTTTGCGCGGCCTCCACCAGACTGCCGTCCACTTCGGCGAGCGACTGTTCCACCACGCGCGCCACGAACGGAGCCGCGGTGATGACCAGCGGCACGATGGCGCCCGGCACGCCGAGCGAGGTGCCGACAATCAGTCGGGTCAGCGGGATGATGGCCACCAGCAGAATGATGAACGGCACGGAACGCACGATGTTCACGATCCAGCCGAGCACGGTGTTGAGCGGTGCGTTCGGACGGATGCCCTTTTTCGCGGACGTGATGAGCAGTACGCCGACCGGCAGGCCGATCACATATGCCAGCAGCGTCGCCACAGCAGTCATGATGATCGTGTCACGCACGCCTTCGACCAGCAGTTCGCCATAATCGGCGATGAATTGCGAAACCACCTGTCCCATCTCACTTCACCTCTTTCTGGGCGGAATCATCGGCCGTCCCATTCTTCGCGCCATCCGCCGTTTCGTGCGTATGCCGATGGTTCGTCACCTTCGCGTCGGCGATCAAAGTCTTCAGAATGTCACTGTGCGGATCGGCGAACAGCGCTTCCGTATCGCCCATTTCCACAATGCGGCCTCCGTCTATCATGGCCACACGGTCGCAGATGTTGCGTGCCACGGACAGCGAATGCGTGATGACGACCAGCGTCACATTAAGTTCACGGTTGATGCGACGCAGCAGGTCGAGGATCTGCGCCGTCGTGGTGGAGTCGAGCGCGCTGGTGGCCTCATCGCACAGCATGATGGACGGATTGTTGGCCAACGCCCTTGCGATGGCCACGCGCTGCTGCTGGCCGCCGGACAGCTGGCTGGGGTAGCGGTCGGCCAGATCAGCCAGACCGACCAGATCGAGCAGATACCGCGCACGTTCCTCACGCTTGGCTTTCGGCGTGTGGTTGAGTTCCAGCGGGAAGGTCACGTTGTGCAGCACGGTGCGCTGCTGGAACAGGCTGAAGTTCTGGAAGATCATGCCGATTCCGGCGCGCACGTCCGCCAGCTCCTTGCCCTTCACGCCGGTGATGTCTCGTCCGTCGATGAGCACCTTGCCGGAAGTGGGGCGTTCCAGCAGGTTGATGCAACGCACCAATGTCGATTTGCCCGCGCCGGACGAGCCGAGAATGCCGAAGACCTCACCCGAATCGATGGTCAGGTTAATGTCGTGCAGCACCTCATGCGCTTCGGCGCCACTGCCGTAGCTTTTGTGCAGATGGTCGATCTGAATCGTCATAATGTCCTGTTCCTAATCGTGTTCCATAACAAGAATGCCGCAGGGTAGTATACCTGCGGCATTGAACTCCTACTGCCGAAGCGGGTCTTAGAAGACCGGAACGACAGCGCCCTTGTAGTTCTTGTTGATGTAGTCACGCACCTCGTCGGACTTCAAAGCCTTCTTGAGCTCCTTGGTCTTGGCGGTGTTCTCATTGCCTTCCTTCACCACGAGGATGTTCTGGTAGGTCTTCGCGGCCAGACCGTCGGCCTTCTCGGTGGCTAGCGTGTCCTTGGTCGGGTCGAAGCCGGCCTGGATGGCGTAGTTGCCGTTCAGGGCTGCGATGTCGACATCCTTGATGACGGTCGGCACGACGGCGGCCTCAAGTTCCTTGAACTTCAGGTTTTTCGGATTGGAGGTGATGTCCTTCGGCGTGGCGTTGATGTCCTTCGGATCCTTCAGCTTGATCAGGCCGGCATCCTGCAGCAGCAGAAGCGCGCGGGCCTCGTTGGTGGCATCATTCGGCACGGCCACGGTGGCGCCGTCCTGAAGATCCTTCAGCTCCTTGGTCTTGCCCGGGTACAGGCCGAACGGCTCGAAGTGGATGCCCTCCACGGACACCAGATGCGTACCCTTCTCCTTGTTGAAGTTGTCGAGGTACGGCTTGTGCTGGAAGTAGTTGGCGTCAACCTCGCCATCCTCGGTGGCGGTGTTCGGCTGCACGTAGTCGGTGAATTCCTTGACGACCAGCTTGTAGCCGTCCTTCTCGACGAGCGGTTTGACCGCCTTGTTCAGGATCTCCGCGTGCGGGGTCGGGGAGGCGGCCACGGTGATGGTCTTGTCGTCCTCCTTGGAGGCGGCACCGTTGGAACCGGAATTGCCGCAGCCTGCCAGGCCGAAGGTCGCGAGCGTGGTGACGGCGAGCAGTGCGCCGAGAATCTTCTTGTTACGCATGGTTGAGTTCCTCTCTCTCAATTTCGCTACACGGCCCGGACGCTTACTGCGGTTGCGGGCCAACGATTGACCAATATAGAGGAACCTGTGACGGCAACACGTCGCGCGCTTATCGGAATTATTTATAAAGGGCGCGAAAACCGCAGGAATATGCGAAAAACAGACTTATGAATCGTAAATAATCTTGCGGAAACACCGTCATATAACGCCGAAATGCTTAAGCGCGTTGGCTATGCCGGCGTCGTCGACGCTGTCGGTGACGTAATCGGCCGCCGCTTTCGGCTCGTCGGTGGCGTTGCCCATTGCCACGCCGATTCCCGCGAATCGTAGCATGTCCACATCGTTGCCGCCGTCGCCGAATGCGATCGCATTGTCTTTCGTCCAACCGAAATGCTCCAGCATCACCTGCATACCAACCGCCTTGCCTCCATCGGCGGGAATCAGGTCGGTGAAAGCGGGATGCCATCTGACGCCGCGCACGTTGCCGCACATGCTGGCGATTTCGGCTTCCATCGTCTCGTCCACATACGGGCTGATTTGGAACGTGGAATGGTTTGCGATGCGTTCGCGCGGATCATGCACGTCGATTTTCGGCGCGGTCTTGCCGAGACTGTTCCACGTGCGTTCCAATGCGGCGTTCGTGCGATTGAAATACCCGTAGTCGCTTTCCGCATAGTTGGCGACCACGTCGGCATGCGTTTCAAGCCAGTCGGTGATCAGCTTCACGTCGGCCTGGTCGATCGGATGCCGGTAGTCGAGACCGTCGCGCGTGGTGCAATACTGGCCGTTAAGTCCCACGATGCCGTCGAACGTGACGGGAATGGTATCAAGCACCACGCCCATGTAGGAGGGTGCGCGGCCCGAACAGATGAACACCTTCACGCCATTGCGCTGCAATGCATGCAACGCGTCGACGGTGGACTGCGGCACCACATGCGTGACGAAACTCGTCAACGTGCCGTCGATGTCGAAAAACGCCGTCTTGATGTCCTGAGCCATGCTGCCTCCATGAAAAACCATGTCAAACCCGGTATCCAGCTTACGAGGATATGTGCGAAAACGTCGTGCACGGCACGGAACACGACCACGAAAATAGGAAAAACGGCCGGATGTGCCTACAATCGTCAACCATGAGCGAACATATCGAAATCACGCCGGAGATCATCGAAATCAGGCACTATCTGCATGCACACCCCGAACGCAGCTTCAAGGAATACGAGACCAGCGCCTACATTGAGAAGCTGCTGCGCGCACACGACATCGAAGTGCTCAACAATCCGCTCGAAACCGGCGTGGTCGGACTGATCCGCGGCGACCAGCCGGGACCACGCATCGCATTGCGCGCCGATATCGATGGTCTGCCCATCCAGGAAGACACCGGTCTGCCGTTCTCATCCGTCAACGACGGCGTGATGCACGGCTGCGGCCACGACCTGCACATGTCGTACATGCTCGGTGCCGCGTTCTGGCTCGCCAAGCGCCGCAAACACATCAAGGGCTCCATTAAACTGCTGTTCCAGCCCGCCGAGGAACTTGGCCTCGGCGCGAAGGCCATGGTCGACGCGGGACTGCTCGCCGACGTATCAGCCGCCATCGGCGCGCACAACAACCCGAACTACGCGCCCGGACAGATCGCCGTCGGCCCCGAACCGATGATGGCCGGCTGCGTGAAATTCCATGTAACCCTGCACGCCACCGGCACACACGCCGGCTATCCGCACAAGGGCACCGGCCCGATCGAGGCGCTCGCCACGATGGTCCTCGCATTGCAGACCATCGTGAGCCGTAACGTATCGCCGTTCCATCCGCTCGTACTGTCCATCACCGAAATGCACGGCGGCCACGTGTGGAACGTCGTACCCGACAAGGCGAGCTTCCAAGGCACCGTACGATACTTCCACAAGTCCGACGGTGAACTGGTGGAGAAACGCTTCAAGCAACAGGTCCAGTCCATTGCGGCCGGTTACGGCATCACCGCCGACATCGATTGGGACGATTTCCAGAACCCGCTCGTCTCCGATACGGAACTATCCAAGATAGTCGCCGACAACGTGCGCGATTACGCCCAGCTCGAACCCATCCACCCGTCGATGGCGGGGGAGGACTTCTGCGATTTCATGCCCGTCACCATGCCGGTGTTCGCCTTCATCGGTTCCAACGGCGAGGAAGGCTGCCCGGATTGGCACAGCCCGCATTTCGTCGGTCTTGACGAATCGCTGCAAGCCGGCGTGGAATTCTACGCCAACGCGGCGCTGACGGTGCTCAACGAACTGTCGTGACGCCACGTGCGGAACGCCGTAATCGTAATTTTCATAATCGTAAAAAACACAACATATCCAACAAATCAACGGTAAGTTAGGCAGCTATGACAGACATTCGCTTCGCACTCGCCCAAATCGACACCTGCGTCGGAGACCTTGATTCCAACGCCGACAAGGTCATGCGGTACGCGCATCTCGCCGCTCAGCAGGGCGCGCAGGTCGTCGTGTTCCCGGAAATGACATTGACCGGATACCCCATCGAAGACCTCGCCCTGCGTGCCACCTTCCGCAAAGCCGCATGGGACAAAGCCAACTGGCTCGCCACCGAACTGGCATCCGACAGTCTCGGCGAACTATATGTGGTGGTCGGCACTGTAGGCACCGACCGTGAAACCTCCAAACCGCGCAACCGTCTCGTCGTCCTGCACGACGGCGTTGTCTGGGCCGGCTACGACAAGCATTTCCTGCCCAATTACGGCGTGTTCGACGAATTCCGCATCTTCAGCCCCGGCAACAAATCCATGGTGCTCGACGTGAACGGCGCGCGCATCGGCGTGGCCATCTGCGAGGACATCTGGCAGGACGGCGGCCCTGTGGCCGAACTCGCCAAGGAGAACATCGACCTGCTGCTGACCATGAACGGTTCGCCATACGAGGAAGGCAAAACCGACACCCGTCTCGACCTCGCGGTGCGCCGCGCGGCCGAAGTGAACGCCCCGATGATCTACCTGAACCAAGTGGGCGGCCAGGACGACCTCGTCTTCGACGGCGGCAGCTTCGTTGTGGACGCCGACGGCACCCTGCTTGAGTGCTCGCCGATGTTCATGGAGGATCTGAGCTTCTTCGACTTGGACACGTCCGCGGAGCATCAGAAGGTCGGTACGATCGCAGCCAAACCCGATCCGGACGAGGAAGTGTACACCGCCTGCGTGCTGGGTCTGAAGGATTACATGGCCAAGAACCATTTCAAGGGCGTATGCCTGGGCCTGTCCGGCGGCATCGATTCCGCGCTCGTGGCTGCCATGGCGGCCGACGCGGTGGGCGGCGAGAACGTGTACGGCATCTCCATGCCGAGCATGTATTCGTCCGACGGATCCAAGGACGATGCAGCTGATCTGGCGCGCAATATCGGCGCGCATTATGACATCCAGCCCATCGAGCCGCTGTTCGTCTCCTTCCAAAACCAGCTGGAACTGGAAGGCGTCGCCGCCGAGAACCTGCAGGCGCGCATCCGCGGCGTCATCGTCATGGCCTACTCGAACTCCAAAGGACTGCTGGCCGTGGCCACCGGCAACAAGTCCGAACTGGCATGCGGCTATTCCACGATCTACGGCGATGCGGTCGGCGGCTATGCGCCAATCAAGGACCTGCTCAAGACCCGCGTGTGGGAGATCTCCCGCTGGCGCAACAAGGCTGCCGCCGCCGGCATGGGCATCGGCGGTCTGCATGTCGTCGGCAACGAGCAGGGGAGCGCGGGCACTCCGCTGCCGGATGGTGTGATGATCCCCGTCAACTCGATCGAGAAGGCGCCGTCCGCCGAATTGCGCCCAGGGCAGAAGGATTCCGATTCGCTGCCGGAATACGCGCTGCTCGACCAAGTATTGGCAATGTACATCGAGCATGCTCATGGCCGCGCCGACCTGCTGGCCGACGGCTTCGACGAGGCGACCGTCGACACGGTCATGCGATTGGTCGACCGCGCCGAATGGAAGCGTCGCCAGTATCCGCTGGGACCGAAGGTGACGGCGCTGGCGTTTGGACGTGATCGCCGTCTGCCGGTCACCAACGCATTCCGCGAATAATCGGCGATCGCAAGCAGAACATCGAGAGCCGAAGGAAGCTGATATGGAAAAGCAGTGGTATTTCAACACCGTCACCGAGCAGCCGGAATTGGGCATGATCTCTCCGGCAAGCCACCGCATGGGGCCGTACAGAACCCGTGAGGACGCGCTCGACGCGTGGAAGATCGTGCAGGAACGCAATCTCAAATGGGAGGAACAGGACCGCGAATGGAAACGCTGGTCGGCGGACGGCTCGGCATCTTCCGAAAAGTGAATTCCATATGAAAACCACGCCCGATTGTGATTTATGTCACTAATTTCGGGCGTGGTTTTCAGGCTTTTCGCAGATGATTGCCGTTACAATCGTGAAGTAGCGACGGCGTAACGATGCGTCGCCAACCGACACCCAGTAAGGAGTGGAAATGGCAGCAGTTGATGCAACGGCGGTCTCCCAGGAGGAACTTGAGGCTAAGGCTTGGGAAGGCTTCACCGAGGGCAACTGGCAGAAGGACATTGATGTCCGCGACTTCATCCAGAAGAACTACACGCCATATGAGGGCGACGAGTCCTTCCTGGCTGACGCCACCGACAAGACCAAGCACCTGTGGAAGTATCTGGACGACAACTATCTGTCCGTGGAGCGCAAGCAGCGCGTCTACGACGTGGACACCCACACCCCGGCGGGCATCGACGCCTTCCCGGCCGGCTACATCGATTCCCCGGAAGTCGACAATGTGATTGTCGGCCTGCAGACCGATGTGCCGTGCAAGCGCGCCATGATGCCGAACGGCGGCTGGCGTATGGTCGAGCAGGCCATCAAGGAAGCCGGCAAGGAGCCCGATCCGGAGATCAAGAAGATCTTCACCAAGTACCGCAAGACCCACAACGACGGCGTCTTCGGCGTCTACACCAAGCAGATCAAGGTAGCTCGCCACAACAAGATCCTCACCGGTCTGCCGGATGCCTACGGCCGCGGCCGCATCATCGGCGATTACCGTCGTGTGGCCCTGTACGGCGTGAACACGCTGATCAAGTTCAAGCAGCGCGACAAGGACTCCATCCCGTACCGCAACGACTTCACCGAGCCGGAGATCGAGCACTGGATTCGCTTCCGCGAAGAGCATGACGAGCAGATCAAGGCCCTGAAGCAGCTGATCAACCTCGGCAACGAGTACGGCCTCGACCTGTCCCGCCCGGCACAGACCGCACAGGAAGCCGTGCAGTGGACCTACATGGGCTACCTCGCCTCCGTCAAGAGCCAGGACGGCGCCGCCATGTCCTTCGGCCGTGTCTCCACCTTCTTCGACGTCTACTTCGAGCGCGACCTGAAGGCCGGCAAGATTACCGAGACCGACGCACAGGAGATCATCGATAACCTGGTCATGAAGCTGCGCATCGTGCGCTTCCTGCGTACCAAGGATTACGACGCGATCTTCTCCGGCGATCCGTACTGGGCGACTTGGTCCGACGCCGGCTTCGGCGACGACGGCCGTACCATGGTCACCAAGACCTCGTTCCGTCTGCTCAACACCCTGACCCTCGAGCACCTCGGACCTGGCCCGGAGCCGAACATCACCATCTTCTGGGATCCGAAGCTGCCGGAAGCCTACAAGCGCTTCTGCGCCCGAATCTCCATCGACACCTCGGCCATCCAGTACGAGTCCGATAAGGAAATCCGCTCTCACTGGGGCGACGACGCCGCCATCGCATGCTGCGTCTCCCCGATGCGCGTGGGCAAGCAGATGCAGTTCTTCGCCGCTCGTGTGAACTCCGCCAAGGCCCTGCTGTACGCCATCAACGGCGGACGTGACGAGATGACCGGCATGCAGGTCATCGACAAGGGCGTCATCGACCCGATCAAGCCGGAAGCCGATGGCACGCTGGATTACGAGAAGGTCAAGGCCAACTACGAGAAGGCCCTCGAATGGCTGTCCGAGACCTATGTGATGGCTCTGAACATCATCCATTACATGCATGATAAGTACGCTTACGAGTCCATCGAGATGGCTCTGCACGACAAGGAAGTGTACCGCACCCTCGGCTGCGGCATGTCCGGCCTGTCGATCGCGGCCGACTCCCTGTCCGCCTGCAAGTACGCCAAGGTCTACCCGATCTACAACAAGGACGCCAAGACCACGCCGGGCCACGAGAACGAGTACGTCGAAGGCGCCGATGACGATCTGATCGTCGGCTACCGCACCGAAGGCGACTTCCCGCTGTACGGCAACGATGATGACCGTGCCGACGACATCGCCAAGTGGGTCGTCTCCACCGTCATGGGCCAGGTCAAGCGTCTGCCGGTGTACCGCGACGCCGTCCCGACCCAGTCCATCCTGACCATCACCTCCAATGTGGAATACGGCAAGGCCACCGGCGCCTTCCCGTCCGGCCACAAGAAGGGCACCCCGTACGCTCCGGGCGCCAACCCGGAGAACGGCATGGACTCCCACGGCATGCTGCCGTCCATGTTCTCCGTCGGCAAGATCGACTACAACGACGCTCTTGACGGCATCTCGCTGACCAACACCATCACCCCTGATGGTCTGGGCCGCGACGAGGAAGAGCGTATCGGCAACCTCGTTGGCATCCTGGACGCCGGCAATGGCCACGGCCTGTACCACGCCAACATCAACGTGCTGCGCAAGGAGCAGCTCGAGGATGCCGTCGAGCATCCGGAGAAGTACCCGCACCTGACCGTGCGCGTCTCCGGCTACGCGGTGAACTTCGTCAAGCTCACCAAGGAACAGCAGCTCGACGTGATCTCCCGTACGTTCCACCAGGGCGCTGTCGTCGACTGAACGGCACAATCAGCCAAATGAAAGCCGTCGCATGAAACGACGGTAATGCGAAGGGACGGAGCTCGTGGCTTCGTCCCTTTCGCTTTTCCCATATCGTTTTCCCATATGATTGGGATGGCAGATGAAAGGGGACATTGATGTCTGAACATATTTTCCGTTCCACGACCAGACACATGCTGAGGGATTCCAAGGACTACGTCAACCAGACGCTGATGGGAGGCCTGTCCGGATTCGAATCGCCAATCGGCTTGGGCCGTCTCGACCGCATCAAGGCGTTGAAAAGCGGCGATATCGGTTTCGTGCACTCGTGGGACATCAACACTTCCGTGGATGGTCCTGGCACCAGAATGACCGTGTTCATGAGCGGATGCCCTCTGCGCTGCCAGTACTGCCAGAATCCGGATACTTGGAAGATGCGCGACGGCAAGCCCGTCTACTACGAAGCCATGGTCAAGAAAATCGAGCGGTATGCCGATTTATTCAAGGCCACCGGCGGCGGCATCACTTTCTCCGGCGGCGAATCCATGATGCAGCCGGCTTTCGTGTCCCGCGTGTTCCATGCCGCCAAGCAGATGGGAGTGCATACCTGCCTCGACACATCCGGATTCCTCGGTGCGAGCTACACCGATGACATGGTGGATGACATCGACCTGTGCCTGCTTGACGTCAAATCCGGCGATGAGGAGACCTACCATAAGGTGACCGGCGGCATCCTGCAGCCGACCATCGACTTCGGACAGCGTCTGGCCAAGGCAGGCAAGAAGATCTGGGTGCGTTTCGTGCTCGTGCCGGGCCTCACATCCTCCGAAGAAAACGTCGAGAACGTGGCGAAGATCTGCGAGACCTTCGGCGACGCGTTGGAACATATCGACGTATTGCCCTTCCACCAGCTTGGCCGTCCGAAGTGGCACATGCTGAACATCCCATACCCGTTGGAGGACCAGAAAGGCCCGTCCGCGGCAATGAAACAACGTGTGGTCGAGCAGTTCCAGTCGCACGGCTTCACCGTGTACTAAACGCCCGTCCTCTCAATGGCTTTCCCATATTCGCTGGATATGCGGAACGCCTCATATTGGTCCATGCCGCCGACTGAATCGATGGCATGGACCAATTTATTCATACGCTGAAAAATCTTCACATTCGACGCGCGGCAAAGTGGTTCGAAATACTACGAAATGCCCTTCTCTGTCGTAGCCTTGAACTATGGCAGACATCTTTGATTTTCCACGAGATGCGCGCAACGTGGCGCGCGCCGATGGCAAGGGAGCGGATATGGGCGGCGAAGCCCCACAGACCATGCTTATGCGACCGCAGGGCGTTCCCGACCAAGTCTGGAACGCGGTGCTTTCCGTGGACCGTATGCGGCGTTTGAAAGGCATGACATACCGTGAGATTCCGGTGCCCAATTCCATGGCGAACTTCGGCATCGGCGTCGCGTTGGAATGCGATGAAACATACGCATCCGGCTGGATCATGATCCTGTACTCGCTCAAATTCCGAGAGGACTGGCACTCCCACTGGCGTTGCGTGGCTTTCGCATCCCTGCCACTGCCCGACAAGGAGGACGACTGCCTGACTCCGGGCATGTACTGGGACATGATGATGGAACGTCTCAATCCAAACGATTCCGAACATGTATCCGGCACCGTCACAGTCACCCAAAACACAGCATTCGGCCATGACCCCGATGTGCCCAGGGTGGGCTGCGAGATCCGGGTGTCTTGGACTCCACTAGACTATGCCGATGGAGGCCTTGACGCCGGCTCCCAAGTCGGACAGTGGGCGTCGTTCCTCCGGTCCATGACGCAATCCGAGGAGGAAAACCCCGTTGACTGACGAGCCGAAGCTGCTGGCGGAACCGCGCGAAGGCGTGCCCAACGTGATCGACACGTTGCCGGCATTCCGTGACTATTGCAGTGAGCTGGCTTCCTCACATGGCTCCCTTGCCGCGGACGCGGAACGCGCATCCGGCTTCCGGTATGGGCATGAGGACTGGTTGGTGCAGTTCAAACGCGACGGAGCCGGCATCGGCCTGCTCGATCCGCAGGCGCTCGCCGCGGCCGGGGCGGATTGGAACGATTTCAACCGTGCCGTCGGAGATGCGGTATGGATTCTGCATGATTCCCTGCAGGATCTTCCGGGATTCGACGAACTCGGCATGGAACCGCAACGGCTGTTCGACACGGAAATCGCCGCGCGTCTGCTGGGATTGAAACGATTCGGACTTGCCGCCGTCACCGAGCACTTTCTTGGACTGACCCTTGCCAAAGAACATTCCGCGGCTGACTGGTCGTATCGTCCGTTGCCCCGTGACTGGCGAAATTACGCGGCGTTGGACGTCGAACTGCTCATCGAGCTTGAAACGAAGATGCGCGCCGAACTCAAACGCCAAGGCAAGATGGAATGGGCCCAGGAAGAGTTCGATTACGCGCTCAAAGAAGGTCTGGGACCACGCAAGGAGCATCCGATTCCCTGGATGCATGTCTCACACATCACTGAAGTCATGCGTGACCGGCAGGCGCTGGCCATCGTCCGCGCGCTATGGACCCGTCGCGACGAACTCGCGCGCGAATACGACATCGCGCCGACCCTGCTACTGTCCGACAGCTCCATCATCGAAGTGGCGAAACGCAAACCACACAACGCTGCGCAATTCCGTTCGATTCGCTCCATCAACGAACGCGTGCGCATCCATACCGATTCCGAACAGGACAAGATGTTCGAACGGTACGCGCCGATTCAACGCAAAATCAAACCGAGCATGTGGAAGAACATCATCCAGGACGCGCTCGCCCTGCCGCCAAGCGAATGGCCGGACGTGGACGGCGGCGCCGCGCGGCGTCATGAATCGCAGTCCGCTTCGGCTCCCAAATCGATTCGCGTGTGGAAGGAACGGTATCCGGAACGTCTGCAAGTGCTCAACAGGGTGCGCAAGGCGGTCTCCCAGATAGCGGAGGACACGCGCACGCCTGTGGAAATCGTCATCAAACCGCAGTATTTGCGTAACCTGTGCTGGACGGACGAACCTCGTAAGCGTGACGTCGCGCGATTCCTCAGCGAACAGGGCGCACGCGATTGGCAGGTCTCCCTAGTTGCAGAGTCCGTAAGTCGCGCTATTATGTAGAGGTTGCCTAACGGCAGAAATATGAAGAACCGTATTTTTCAGGAGCGCAAGCGTGAAAATCAGCGTCAGGAATCTTGAGCCGACCAAGGTGAAGCTCACCGTCACCGTCGACCCGGAGGAGTTCAACCCGTATCTCGACGAGGCTCGCAAGGAAATCGCAAAGCAGGTCAACGTGCCTGGCTTCCGTAAGGGCCACGTGCCCGGCAAGATCATCGACCAGCGTATCGGCTTCGGTGCCGTCGCCGGCGAAGCTGTGAACAACGGCGTGCCGGAGCTGTATTCCAAGGCTCTCGAAACCAAGAAGATCCACCCGATGGCTCAGCCGGAGATCGACGTTCAGGACGTGCCGGAATCCGCCAAGGATGAGACCAAGCTGAAGTTCGTCGCCACCGTCGAGCGTCGCCCGGACATCGAACTGCCGGCTCTTGACGGCATGGAGATCGAGGTCGCCAAGGCCGAGGTCACCGATGAGGACATCAACAACCGTCTGGAAGCCCTGCGTCAGCGTTTCGGCACCCTCGTGAGCGTTGACCGTCCGGCCGCCAAGGGTGACTACGCCAACATCGACCTCAACGCCGAAATCGACGGCGAAACCGTCGACTCCCAGGAGGGCGTGAGCTACGAGCTCGGCTCCGCCACCATGCTCGACGGCTTGGATGAGGCCCTCGAAGGCCTGTCCGCCGGTGAGGAAACCAGCTTCGAAGGCACTCTCGAGGCCGGCAAGCACGAAGGCGAGAAGGCCCTGATCAAGGTCAAGGTCAATTCCGTCAAGGCCGAGGAACTGCCGGAACTCGATGACGACTTCGCTTCCGAAGCATCCGAGTTCGACACCCTCGACGAGCTGAAGGAAGACCTGAAGAAGGTCGCCGCTCAGGACGCCGAAGGCCGTCAGGCCACCGCCGCTCGTGACGCGTTCATCGCCAAGCTCGAGGATGGCCTCGAGATTCCGGTGCCGAAGGGCGTCAAGGCCGAAATGGTCGAGCAGCAGCTCAAGAACGTGACCGCGGATCCGTCCAAGGCCACCAAGGAGCAGAAGGCCGAAGCCGAAGAAACCGTGGAGAAGGAACTGCGCGACCAGATGGTGCTCGACGTGCTCGCCGAGACCATGGACGTCAAGGTCTCCCAGGGTGAGGTCTTCAACTTCCTCGCCTCCATCGCCCAGCAGTACGGCATGGATCCGAACGCCTTCATCCAGGCCATCATCCGCAACGGCCAGATCGGTTCCGCCGTGCAGGAAGTCGGCCGCTCCAAGGGCCTGCTCTCCGGCATGCGCGCCGTGACCTTCAAGTCCGAGGGCGAGACCCTGGACCTGAGCGCCTTCCTCGGTTCCGCAGCTGAGGACGAAGAGTCCGAGAGCGTCGAGGCTGCTTCCGCTGCCGCCGCCGTGGCTGACGAGCTCGCTTCCGACGAGAAGTGAGACCGATTGGCCGCCTGTGGGCGTTGTATTGACGCAGCACATGCGATAAAGGCTGGAATCCTAAGGGTTCCAGCCTTTTTCTATGATTCCTTTGCCTTGCTTTACACTGGAATACAGTGTGTGACTGGAGGAACAATGAATCAGGGATTCGCGGTGGTTGATTTCGAAACCACGGGATTGAGTCCGGCGAAAGGCGATCGGGCCATTGAGATCGGCTTGGTGCACGTGGCTCCGGACGGCACGCTCGAAGACGAGCATGAGACGCTGATTCATGTGGATCGCAGTGTCGGTGCCTCCTGGGTGCACCATATCACCGCGCGCGATCTGCTGCACGCGCCGGATTTCGAAGGCATCGCACATGAACTGCGTGACCTGCTTGCCGGCCGCGTGTTCGTGGCCCACAACGTGTCGTTCGACTCGCGGTTCCTGCTCGCCGAATACTCGCGCATGGGCGCCTCCATACCTGTTCATCAGAGCACTATGCTGTGCACGATGAAACTGTCGCGGTCACTGATTGGTCGCGGCAAGCTTTCCGACTGCTGCGACTACTTCGGCATCGCCAATGAGGATGCGCACAGCGCGTTGAGCGACGCGCATGCCACAGCGCTGCTGCTCGGACGGCTGCTGGAAGCCGATCCGAATTGGCCCGGCTTCCAGCGTCGTCTCGAATCGGCCGCGGATGCCGCGGAACAGTGGCCCACATTCGCCGCATTGCCGAAAGGGCAATGGCTGCCGCGTGGTACGCACGCCGCGGCGCAACGCCAGCTGACCTTCGGACATTGATCCAGCGGGGGAAGCGATTTCTAATATCCAAGCTCGGAACTTGCAGGAACTAGGACAGCAGGAATTTGATTTCGGCGAAGAATTCGCGGACCATGTTGTTCACCAGCATATCGGGCGGTGAACCGGCCGCGATGCCTTGGGCTTCGTCAAGTCCATTGTCATGCGCGATCTGCAATGCGCGGAACATGTGGAAGTCATTGGTGATGATGCCGACGGACGCGTTGTCTCCGGCAATGAGCTTCTTGCTGTTGACGATATTCTCCTGGGTGGTTTTCGACTTGGATTCCTGAAGGATGCGGCCTTCCTCAATGCCATGTGCCTTCAGATAATCGGCCATGCCCTGTGCCTCGGGGAATGGCTCGTTCGCGCCCTTGCCGCCGGAGACGATGCAGATGGTATCCGGACTGTTCCGCAGATAATCGGCCGCCGTGTCCAGACGATACCGCAAGGCCTTGCTGGGGCCGGACTTGCGCACCTGCGCGCCGAGCACCACCACATAATCGAGATGCTGGTCGCCCCGCGCATGCATGTTGCTGATGATGCACCCCTCCACCGTGCCGAATATGGCGATGCCGATGCACACCACGGCGATGATGACCCCTCGTATGATGCGGGGGAGCGCTACCCACCAATTGGCGGCGATTCCAACCGCGAGGAGGGCGAAAACGGCGGCGATGACCAGCCAGACCTTCCAGAAGCCGGTACCCGAATGTGTCTTCATCACGGCGAACGCGTAGAACGCCGACAGCAAAGCCAGCGCCATGCACAGAACGGTTCCTATTTGCCGTGCCATCGTCTTCATGCCAACCTCTTATCGTGTGGTGGTATACGCCGCTTGAAATCCATGGTCAAGCGTAAGCGGAATGGGGTTGCGGATTCTTGCGATGCGGACGATGTAGACGATTCTTTCGCAAATGTGACGTGTATGCTGCTGATGCGTTTCATATGCGAAACGCTGGCGGACATGGGAACATGGCGTCCGTATAATGGCGCGCGTCGTTCCTGCCCGGGCTGCGCAGGTCGAGGAACGGCCCACGGCGACCGCCGCGATCTCCAACTCACGGTGCGCGGCGTCAACCAAGGCAAGGATTCATCATGGCAGAGCCATCCTCTGAAACGATTACCCAAAAACCACGCATCCCGATGCTGAAGCATGCTCCGCAAACAACGGAGGAAACACGCAGATCCCTGAAATGGCGTGTCGTCGACATCGCCGTCGGAGCGGCCGTCGGCGTAATGTCCGGCGTGATGTTCTGGGTGTTCGATGGCATGTCCTATGGCTTGTTTCCTTTACTGACTCTGATACTTCCAGGCTCCGCGGCACTGCTGCACGCATTGTTCTATTTCCCCGCCACACTGGGCTTGCTGATCGTACGCAAACCGGGCGCGTCGGCCTACGTGCTGTTAGTCGCCTCGTTCGTGGAAGTGGTGCTCGGCACGAAATACAGTGTGAGTCTGGTAGTGATCGCGCTCGTGCAGGCGCTCGCCGCCGAAACGGTGTTCGCGGTGTTCCGCTACCGCCGTTGGACGCTTGGCGTCACATTGCTGTCATCCGTGGCGATCGGCATCGTATACAACTTCTACCTGTTGTTCTTCTACTACCAGGCGTTTTCGTTCTTCAGCCCGCGCGGCCTTATCGGCACGGCATGCGAGCTGCTGAGCGCGATCGTATTCGCCGGGTTCGGCTCGTGGATCCTCTACCGAGCCTTGGCCAAGTCGGGAGTCCTCACCCGCTTTGTCTCCGGACGATGACGCATGCTCGGGGGAATTTACTTTGATTGGTCGGCGTGCCGGAATGTGAACCAGGCGAGGATCTGTTGCTCGCTGACTGGCTTGAAATCCCATGCGTCGAGCCCCACGTTCACGCTGAGCGGATCGGTGCCGTCTGGAATGCCTTGATGCGTGTGACCATAGAGCAGCCAACCTTCGGTGGTCGGTGCCACATCGGCGAACTTGTTCCAGTTTTCCGGCCAGTTGCCGTGTTCTTCGGTCAATGCCGAGAGTCTGGGAAAGTGGCTCATGCCTATGGTCTGCCGTGTGGTTGCGGCCGTCGGCTTGCCGGTTTCGTCGAGAACGGGAAGCTCCATGTCGATCTCACGGTAGTCGTCGATGGTCTCGAACACGTTCTCGTATAGCGCGTCATTGGAGCGGAGACGGAAGTTGCGGTCGTGGTTGCCGATGATCAGGTGCAGATGGCGGCAGTTGATGCGGCGTAGACAGTCGAGCGTGTGCTCGACGGTGCACCGGTAGGAGAGGTCGCCGAGAATCCATAGTTCGTCGTCGCGTCCAACGAGCTTGTTGATGTTGCCGATGATGGTATTCTCATGGCGTTCGATGTCGCACATGGCTTTGAACGACGTCTGATTGTCGCGCACATATTGCTTGATCCACGCGTGCGCGGCATCGCGTCCCTGTGCCTGCCAGATGCCAAGGTATTCGGCACGGAGTCTGCCATTGTTCAGGAACCCGCGCAATGCGGTGACCAGAGGGTGGCCGAAATGCGTGTCTGAAGTGAAATAGCGCATGTGATTCCTTACGGTATGCGATTGCTGGATCCTTTATCAATGATAGAGCGCAACATCACACGAATAGTCCTCTAAAAACGCTTGTTGGCTTGTTTGTGGCACCGTTTGGCGATTATGGCGAGTATGAGCGTTGATGAGGAGGGGTGAAATCTGGACTGTGCTGGCTGATGGTTACGCGAGAAAGCCTCGGCCGGTTGTCGTTGTGCAGAATGACGAAATCGAGGGTTTTGACTCTACTGTGGTATGCCTGATGATTTCTTTTACGTCGGATGATATGACTACCCGGGTTAAAGTTCCTCCTACTGCGCAGAATGGTTTGATTAAAATAAGTTGGGTGATGACGGAGAAGATTCTTGCAGTGCACACTTCGGCATTGGGCCAACGCATTGGAATTTTGGAAGATGATGTCATGCGCTAGGTGGAAAAGAAACTTGCACATGTTCTAGCTCTATGAAAGCGCTTGATGTGATTTCGCGGGTCGCTATGCCGCAGCAGATAGCGGAGATTGCTCGTCCTATCGCGCTGCGGCATCATGTCAATGAACTGTACCTGTTCGGTTCCATGGCTCGAGGGGAGGGGCATGCGGATTCGGATATCGATTTCATCTATCAGTTTGACGACACCGCCAATCCAATGATTGATGAGTGGGCTTTGCGTGATGATCTTGCATCGACTTTTGGTCGGGAGATCGACTTGGTGAAAAAACGATACATTACCACTGAACTGCAGGACAGACTGGCTGAAATGCAGCGTGTGATATTCGTCAATTCCATAACCTCCAATCCGATGTTCCGCATTATCTGAGGTGCGCTATGGGAATGACGGAAAAAGATACCTTGCACATTGTTGCGATAGTCTGTGCGCTTCACATATTCCGCTTAAGAAAACGTATGACATTGATTATTCCCTTCAATGTTGGGCTTTTCTTCTGACAATGAGATTCAGAGAGCTGACAAAATTGGTCAGGTTGCTGTGTCTAATGCCACCGTTTAGGATGGCATAATCCCCAGAAATAGTTATCATTCGACTCAGCTTGTTTTATAAGCCATGACTTATCCTTGCGTGGCTTGATAAAAAAGAGCCTCCGGATTTGAGCATTGTTAAGAGGCTTGGAGGCTACTGTTACTACTCATAGTAACAAAGAGGTAGAAAAAGAGGCCCGCCGCATTTCGGGACGTAAACGTAGCCTTGGGTGGGCGCTGATATACAGGACTGTACAGCCTTGGGCAATTGAACATGCCACATGAATGGCAAAATATGCAATCAAGATGTAAGTGCGCGAACACATTCTGACGGATTACTAATGTGGATGCAGATTCTATCCGGTGGAAACCTATCGCGCTCGCGAAGAAAACATGGCCCATGGTGAATGCGGATTGCCCGCATGTTATCCACCGAACAGGCAAAGGAGCGAATACCATGGGTGTTAAGCGCAATGCGTCTTACCAGAGTGGGGGTGTAGCTGAAAACTCTAGCGGCCGATTGGCCGATACGCTGGTGCGCAATCTGAACGGTGAGTTCGACGAGATTGGCATGGAGCTCAGCTCGGAATTCAGAAAAGTTGAGTTCTCGGAAGATGGCGAAATCACGATTCACGCGATTGAGATAGACGACTGAAAAAACCGATGGGCTGGAAGATGTTAAAAAAGAGGAGCCGACGCATCGGCTCCTCCTAGGTGTCGCCCGAAGGCTTCCACCGCAATTAATTGGCTGATTTAGCATGAAAACAAATGCCACACGCCGATAGAACAGTTTTTTTCAATCGCTCCCATCTGAAAACTTCCTCGTCTCCTAGATCTTCCTCACACCCTGTGAACTTACGAGCTTGCTGAAAATTGGTTGAGGGAGCGATGCTCTGTATTCTTCCAAAATTGCAAGAAAATCATCTAGAAATTTGGTTCTGTCTGCCTTTGCAAATTGAAGTTTCGTCAACAAATAGGCCATCAATACAATGTAGTCTGTTATTTCGTTGAAATTGATGCCGGTTGTTCGAATCTCCATTTATCAGCCTACCGATACCCTGGTTAACCGAATTACTTTTGAAACGGACGCCTACCACTATCCCATTATGGGCAACAGCATTACGAAGATCTTTAAGGGTGAAAATGATATCGCCAAGAAGTGAAGCCGAGTTAAAGTTGCTTGGCCTATTCAGCTCTTGGACAATCGCTTGCTTTACACGCGCATCCAAACATTTGTAGAACGCTCCGAAAGTCCCGAGAGTAATCACCTCGAAAATTGACCAAATCGGTACTTGCTTATCAGCGTCAAAAAAATGTTGAATAACCGGTACGGAGCTTTTATAACGTTGAGACAGGAGACTGTCCATCTCATTCCTCAATCTCAACCGGCGCAGCAGCTTTATTTTGTATTGCTTCTTAGCGCCACGATATTCCTTATACGCATTCAGACTTTGAGCAAAAATCTGATCAAGAAATGGTGACTCTGCATCTTGAAGAACTTCCTCCAATGTGTAATTCTTCAAAGCGGTTTCCACGGCGATGATTCGAGGGTAAATTAAAGATTTCAACGCCATATCAAAAGAATTCAACGATGAAATCTGCTCGAAGGACTGCAAGTGAAGACGATTCTTTGCAATGCCAGCGAATCGGTACCCCTTATAGCCGTGGTAATACCCCAGGTTCTTCAATTCTCTTTTTTGCAATTCACCAGAACAAGCAATGCCGTTATCGCACAGATGCTGCATAAGCTCATCCAGTGTTTTCATTGCACCCCTATTCGCCGAAGTCATGAGGATTAATTGTAACTTGATGCATGCCTTAACAGTGTTGTGTCTGCCGGCTCATGGTGTTGGAAGAATCTTTTTCATTACGGTTATGGTTTTCGGACACTACCACCGCATGCTGCCGTTCCTCGGGACTGAACATACGATAATCCTTTCATTCAGTCTCCAAGAAAATGTCTGCAGCTCCCTTCTACTCAAAAGTGTTTTTCCATACATGATAAATGTCACTTAGCTGATCAGCTTCTTTGTCGGGAAGGACAATCCCGACGCTGTAACGAGCTCGCGTGACTGCAACATAAAACCGTGAACGTGTTTGATTTTTTAAATCTTTTTCATGATCGCCGAGCCATTTTCGGACATCGCCAACAGGATAAATCAGAACGTCATCATAAGTTCTTCCTTTAGATTTGCCGAAATTGAGAATGCTGGATGAATCTATGGTTTTGACATTGCTTTTATTGCGAAGGACGACTGGATGATATCTATCGGAGTAGAGTTGGGCGGACGAATTTGGAACAAGCCAAACTCCAGAATGACGGCTTGATGATGATTTCGCTAAAGATTTGGTTTGGGGGAATGTGGGATATAGTTTGTTGGCGAACTGGATAATTGTTTCTCCGCATCTGTGGCTGCCGTTCAAGGTGCTTCGATCTACTGGACATCTACCGGTCAGTTTCTTTTCCTGAAGAAAGCATTCAAGTGTTTTGCCCTTGTTTTTGCGGCTTCCATTGGTTCTATAAGTTTTCTGTCGCTCATCTCCACAGAGGATTATATCGATATCGGAATTGATGAGAAGTTCTATGAATTCGTAGTCGTATCCAGCCATATCTTGAACTTCGTCAATCAGGACAGCATCAAATATGCGTTGCAGTCTATTAAGTACTGCTCCGTCACTCTGCTTATTACAGAGCAAAGCGAGTTTAGACAGCTTAGCCGCATAAATTGCGTTGGACGAGTTGCAGTAATGTCTAAGGGCTGGCTGTTTATAATAATTACGGCCTTCTGGCTTTATCTGTATGCCGGTAAATTGCATATTCTTAAAACCAGCGGCACCTTGGAATGGGCGAACCCCATGTTCCAACAGGAAGCTGAACCATGGAAGAATGGTCACGTTCGATGGTACGCATCCGTATTTTTTGATGAGCATGTCTCGAGCGTTTTCTGCGTTCTCATCCGTAAAAGTTGTATATAGATACCTCTTGCTTTTATCTGATGTTTTTTCCAGAAGAAATGTTGTTTTTCCGGAACCCGCCGCGGCTAGATACATTCTAGACATTATTTGCCAACACCAACCTTCTTGGCGCCAACTTTACGGGCAGCCCATTCGATAGCTTTAACAATGTAATTTGGGTATGTTATCTTTTCTGTTGCATCAAATATTTTTAGAGCCACTTCGGTTTTATGTTTTTCCATATAGTCGAGTGTTTCATCGCGGTTATTAGTTGATCTGCCCAGAATTTTAGCTAACTTCTCCGCACCTGCCGACTCGTATATCTCAGATTCGAGGGTATTATAGTTTACTTTTTTCGCTTTCCCCTCAGTGAGATAGCCTTCATCATAAGAAATGACTTGATGGGCATTGGTGGCTTCTGGCGAATTAATAAAAGGATAGTCCTTGTATTTGCTTCGAAGGGCTTTGACATTCCCGTCATTATCGGTAACGACAACAGTATCTTTTTCGATTTTTTGAGCGATTTCCAAGAATCTTAAGAAAGTGGTTCCCCCCACTGATATGACGTCAATGCCGTCCTGAATCGGAAGCCTTCCATACGAGTCAAGGTATGCGCGCTGTACAACGAGTTCGTCGGCGTTCCCTTCCACAAGTATTGATGCCCTACAGAGCAAGACTCGTAAGGTATTGTAGCCAGGAGCCTTCATGAAAAAGCGAGACGTGTCTTCTTGCAAATCTGTGAAGGAAGTTGATTCGTCTCCGTTTAATAGTATGAGATTGTTGAGGTTAAGTTTGTTTGCCACGAAACTGCTATGAGTTGTTACTACCAATTGCATGTCTCCACAGCGTTTTTTAACATCGTCGAGGAACATGCTCAGCCGTGTATGAGATAAGTGGTTTTCTGGCTCTTCAAGAAGAATCACATCTTTTTGACCATCTTTACTTTTCGATAGTGCCAATTCTGCAGTGATAATGCTTTTGGTCCCATCTCCCACATTTGAGAAAGGAATATTCTCCAATTTTGTTACAATGCCGTTTTCCCAAGAACTAACGGTATCTGCCTCGAAGCCTAAGGTAACCTTTTTCCTGGTTAGACTTTCTACTTTCTCGGATATCTTATCATTGATCTGTTGGACTTTTTCATTTGTGGAAAAGTTGCTTCTCATTTGTCTATGCGCCTGAGAGACAACAATCCGATCACTCGGTTCCAGCACATTCCGAGCAATTCTTGAAACAACCGCTTTAGCATTTGCCCAAGCAAATGCGTGCCCTCCGCCAATTAGTGAAGCATTGAATTTAATCCCGACAGGGCGGATTGATTTACGGGCAAATGTAGTCCAAGAACAAGAGTAGTACTCTATCGGAATTCCAAAGCATTCTCTGGAATCAACGAATTCTTGATATTCATTGGCGAATGAGTCTGTATCCAAGGTGATGCGAAGGGATATACCAGATTCCTTCGCCCCCTTGGAATTGGCGTCCCCTTCATAGAGAGCTAATAATTCTTCTTGGTCATTACCGCCAAATACAGCTTCGATAAGAATCTCTGGCGGTTCGCATTGAGTTCCTGAACGAATATTTTTTATGTATGTGGCTACATTTTCAGCATTAAATAAATCCTCCGACAGATTCCTTGCTAAAGAGGTTCCTCTATATTGTCCATCTAATACTGCGGTGATGGCTTCGAGAAGTGTTGACTTTCCCGCATCGTTATCACCGACGACAATATTAATTCCAGGTGAGAATTCAACTTGCAGCTTGGAAAATCTCTTGAATCCAAATACGCGCATTTCCTTTATGTACATCGCCTATCCCCCAGACTGTCTAATTAATTATCTTGTTGTCTAAATGAAAGTGCAACACCCGTTAGATTGGTAACTATCCAGAAAACCAATCCAACGGGATGTGAATTGGCAACGGTGTGTTGGACGGTTTCCTAGAAGATGAGTCCTCGTTCGGTGAATTCTTTTGGACTCCAGTATCCAAGAGTGGAGTGGAGTCGCTGATTATTGAACCGCCACACGTAGTCGTTGAGGTCGCACCTCAGTTGCTCGATTGTGGTGTGTTGCTGCAAGTTGGCGTCCACAGTACGAGTTGGTGACTTTTTCTTGAACTCCCTGATTGGGAGTAACAAGTATGCTCGAAACATCGTTGTGCGTTTTACTGCATCCGTGCCTTTAAGAAGGCGCATTGTTGAACGGAAACCGATTTATCAGCGATAATCTTTCCCATTTTCTTTACGGAGCGTTGCAAGCGTCTTGTCCTTGCGCGCTTTCCGCCCGTCCTTATTTCGAATGGTGCCGGTTGGAAGGTCGTGCTTCTTCTCATACGTGTCAACGGTGCAGTCGCTTCTTGTCTTACGAACTTTGCCGAACATGATCTGTCTCCTTTGACCTCAGGTTATTCTAATTGTTAAGCTTGCGCATCATTATATTACCTATTGCTCGAGCGGTGGATAGCTGCATATCGAAAGAGACCCTTAGACCAGGATAAACGGAATGATTCCACAACTAGAGTTGATATGCCGATACTTCCACACCTAGGAATACTCTGAAATATTCTTGTGTCTTAACACTGATGTCTTAGCAGAGGGAGAATCGCATGGCGGGCTCATATGGTGCGGAGGCGACGCAAGGGGAGCGGTACCGGCTTTCCTTCACTGTCGGTGGACTTCTTGCCTCGCAGGGCCGGGCGCTTGCCGAAATGTATCTGAATCATCTGAAGCATCTGAACCATGCAGTCGGCGGCAACGTCGAGTGTTCTTCCCAAACCGAGGTGGGCAAGTCCATTGTTGCGATTCGCCAGCAGGCCATCGAGGAAAACGTTCTCGCAATTCGCACGGATTCCGCGAACAGGCGCGTTGTGGCGGAGACCATCAGGCGGCTCAGCGCGCTCACGGTTAGGGAACTTGCATATTTGGCAGGCCCGGATTCCTCCGCATCCGACCGCGAGGCGCTTATGTGGATCGCAATGTGCCGGTATTACGCAATCGTTGGGGAATTCGCTGTCGAAGTGCTCAAAAAGCACTATCTTGTAGGGAACCTGCATCTTGATTTCGATGATTATGCCCGCTTCATTGCGAACAAGGCCACATGGCATCCCGAGTTGGAGACCATAAGCGAGGGAACGGCGAAGAAGCTCCGATCCAATCTGTTCAAGGCCATGGCTGAGGCCCATCTGTTCGATAAAAATTCCGACACGGTGGTCTCCTTCCTACCCAGTCCCTCTTTGACGGATATTCTTATGAAGAGACCGGATTCCTTCGGGTTTTTCCCGATGCGTGAATCATCCTTGTGAGTATGAATGGGGGATAGCATGACCGATTTCATCGCAGGCGTTGAAGCTGCCGATGAGCACCGTGACATTGATGCTGATTTCGCTCATTTGCGCGAGATTATGGAGTCCCGTTCGTTCAGAACCAATAGTGGATTGGCCGGTGAGCAGCCTTATTACATTTATGACTATCCGCCTAGGCAGGAGCTTGAGGTCGCCGAACATATCAGGCAATTGGTGAGTCAGCTGCAGACGATGACGCCGAAATATGATGGCGATTATGCTCCGCAGGTGCTCACTCTGGATTTATTCGATGTTGTTCTGGAGATTCTTGGTAATCGTGGCATTCTGGATCGTGTGCTTAACAGGGAGGCAAAACGCCACAGAAAAGTCTCGTCGGATGCGCATACGGATAAGTTTTTAGGACTGCTCGATAACGTGTTGGGCGCGGATACGGCTCAGTTGCCTGATACCATTCGTGATCATTACGAGCAGGCCAAGAGCGAGGGCGGAGCCAATATCGTATTCATTACGGGAATCGGCAAGGTCTACCCGTATATTCGTGCGCATACACTGCTTAACGCGTTGCAAGGGCGCATCGATGATCGCCCATTGGTGCTGTTCTATCCGGGTACGTTTACGAGAAGCGCTTCCGCGGGGTCGGTCATGTCGCTATTCGGCTGTTTGCCTGGGGATAATTATTATCGTGCGCAAAATCTGCGTGAGATGAGTGTGCGACTGGAGGAATGACAGGAATGACGGCCTAAGGGTTGTTTTGCCGATTTAGGTGGAATGCGAGTAACGCTTGCGAAGTATTCGTTCAAAGAAGAAGGGAACGCAGATGAACGGGGAAAGCGCTATCAGCTTCAAGGAGTTGTTCAGCAAGGACATTGACCGCAATATCAATGGTGTGATCAAGGCCAATGATGAGAAGAACCTTGACGATGAGGTCAACGAGTATGTGCTGACGGAGGAGATTTGCCGCAATCTGGCCAAATTCCTCGATGCATATAACGACCCGTCGAACCACGAACAGAATGGCGCATGGATTTCCGGTTTCTTTGGTTCCGGTAAATCGCACCTGTTGAAGATGCTGTCGCATATTCTGGGCGAGGTCCCGGCTGAACTCGTTGACAAGGGCAATAAGCCGACCATGAGTCGCGAACAGATTGTTCATGCCTTCATGGGCAAGGCCGAATCGCAGGACGACCAGATGCTTGCAGGTCAGCTTGAAAAGGCTTTGACGATACCAGCCACGTCGATTTTATTCAACATCGATCAGAAGGCGGATAAATCCAATGCCTCCGACATGCTGCTGTACGCTTTTGTTCGCGTATTCGATGAGGCGCGTGGTTTCTACGGCAAGAATCCATACGTTGCGAAATTCGAACGCGATTTGGCGAGCAATGGTTATTTCGAGGATTTCAAACAAGAGTTCGAACAGGTGGCTGGCAAACCATGGAGCGAAGGCCGTGGTGAGGCCGTGCTATGGGATGATGAGATCTGCGAAGCCTATGCCGCGGTGACAGGCAAACCGGAGCAAGACAGCATCATTCAACGGTACGAGGATACGTACACGATGACGGTCGGCGACTTCGCAGACGACGTGAACGTGTGGCTGTCCCGTCAGGAACCGAACCGCCGCATCCTGTTCCTCGTGGATGAGGTAGGCCAGTTCATCGGTGAGAACAGAGAACTCATGCTGTCACTGCAATCCATCGCCGAGGATCTTGCCGTCAAGACCAACGGGCGTGCATGGGTGGTGGTCACTTCCCAGGAAGACATGGATACTATCGTCGGCGATCGGACCAAGCAACAAAGCTATGATTTTTCGAAGATCCAGGGCAGATTCTCCATCAAGCTGAAGCTCAACAGCGCCGACGTGGTGGAGGTCATTCAGAAGCGCTTGCTGACCAAGAAACCGGAATATGAGTCGGTGATGAACGAGCTGTGGGATGAGCAGAACGCGAACCTGCGCACCATGTTCGAATTCACTCGTGAGACTTCGAAATTCAGTAATAGCAAGGCATACAGCAAGGACGATTTCATCGCATCGTATCCGTTTGTGAACTATGAGTTCGAGCTGTTCCAGAACGTGCTGCGGGAAATGAGCCGGTACAACATGTTCTCCGGACGCCACGCATCTGTGGGTGAACGGTCCATGCTTTCCACCATCAGCAGCACGCTGCGGTCCAGTCAGAATGAGATGGTCGGGGCCCTGATGCCGTTCGACAAACTGTACGACGGCATCGCCGACGCCATCCAATCAACCTCGAACTTCCGCATCAACCAAGCCGAAAAGAGACTTGGCTCCGATATAAAGGAACTGGGCGTGCGCCTGCTGAAGGTGCTGCTGCTGGTCAAGCATGTCGACGGATTCCCCACCACACCGCATAACCTGCGCATTCTGCTGACCGACCAGTTCGACATGGACGTGATGGAACTGGAACGGAACATCAAGTATGTTCTGGGAGAGTTGGAAAAAGACACGTATGTGCAGCGTGTGGGAGATACCTACAATTACCTGACCAACGAAGAGCAGGATATTGAGCAGGAGATCAAGAGCACGGACATCGACTCCAGCAAGGAAATCGACGAGCTGAAGAAGATCCTGGTCAGCGACGTGCTCGGCAAGATGACCGTGGCATACGGCGAACAGCGTGCCCAGTTCCGCTATGGTTTGCGCATCGATGGGGTGCAACAGTCCGCGCAACAGCCCATCTGGTTGAACGTGTTCACTTCGACCAATGCGCAGGACCGTGCCGATGCCATTCGCATGGGCATGGGTATGCGCGACACCATCACTTTGCTGTTGGATATGTCCGACAAAACATTGCTTGACGACCTGCGCATGTACGTGAAGACCTATACGTACCTTATGCGCACCGACAAGAACAGCCAATCTGAGGTTCGCCAGCAGATCATCTCCCGCAAGAGCGTCGCCAATGAAAGGCTCTATGCGGAATTACGCACCCGTGTCGCCAAGGCCGCAGCCAATGGCGAGTTCGACTATAACGGCGGAACCGTGGAAGTGAAATCCACCGAGGTGCAGGCCCGTATGGCGGAAGGGCTTGGAACGCTCATCGGCCGGTACTACACGAACTTTTCCCTACTTGGTGGGCAAAGATACGAGGAAACGGATCTCGCTCGCATCATCATGAACGCTTCGCAGCACCAGCCTGGCATGCTTGACGGCATGAACGCAGTGCAGGACAAGCTCGACGTTCCCGCCGATGATGTGTTCGCCGCGGTCAGTCGTGACAAAGGCAAAGGCATGGTCGCCACCGTCAGGAGCCTTCTTGATGTCTACGGCAACGTTCCCTATGGTTGGCCGTACGCCGCCACGCTCGCATGCATCGGTCACCTGTATGGTTCCGACAGAATCACACTGACGCTGGACGGCAAGCCGGTGCAGCGTAGCGAGGCCGCCCGCGTGCTTAGGGAAACGAAGAAGCAGGATTCCATTCGGGTGGATCTGCCACGCGTATTCGACACGAGAAAAGTCTCGCAGCTGCGTGACTTCGCCAGGGATTTCCTTGGGCTCACCGCCGCGGACCTGCCATCGAACGCGATTGATCTGGCGGAGGCCGTTACCACGCGACTTAAGCGGGAAGCGGAGAGTCTGACCCAGCTGCGCGTGCGCAATGCCCGATTCGGTTTTGTGCAGCAGCTCGACAAGGCCATTGAGAAAATCAACTATGCCTCCGGAATGGGTGAGGACTGGCTGCTTGGCGATTTCACCGCACAAGAAACCGAAAACGGTTCCGAAGAACTGCTCGAGTTTAAAGAAGACGTAATCGACCCGATTGTCGCTTTCCTCAACGGCTCCCAATCCAGGATTCTTGCAGACGGATTGGAATGGCTGAAAAACAACAAGCCGAACATCGACTATGTATCTGGCACTACGGCAGCAAGCCTGTACCAATCCGCGGAACAGCTGGCAAACGACCCGAACATCTTCCGCAGAACCAATAAATTCAAGACCGCCATTGACGATCTGCGTGAGGCAACAGACGCAACCATCCAAACCGAACGCGCCAACGCACTTAAAGACGTGGAAGATATTCGCGCCAGAATCCACGATTCCACCGAATATCAGCACGCAACACAAGCCGCGCAAACCAAGGTCGAGACAGAACTGGACCAAGTGGCGGAACGCATGCAGCGCATACCGTTCATCTACAAAATGCGCGAAAGCGTACACGAACTGAGCGAACGTACTTACCCGCAACTCATCAACGCACTAGCAGCCTCCGCGCCGAGGCCGAAGACCGCGCTCGCAGGTGAAGCGCAGGCTGCTACAGCTACTACGCCGATGGATGCGAACATTCCTGAATCGCAACAAAAGGAAACCCCGCGCGTGGCCGTGTCGTTCGCCACCATCAGCAGGCCGCATACCAAGGACGCCTTGGAGACCAAGGATGATGTGGATGACTTCCTTGATGCCTACCGCCGTGAGCTTATCGCCGCCATTGAGAACGGAAAGAAGATCCTGCTATGAACACGTCGAAACTGCAAGCCTTCGCAACGGATGCGCGCCGCCAGCTCATGAACGCGGTGAGGGCCCGGCTTGACGCCGCATTGGTGCCGAATTCCGACGCCCAGGTTGACGACCCGCGTGCGTTCGATTTTCTGCAGCATGAGATTGAGCGTGCCGGCGGCGGTGAAGAGGGCCGCAGGCATGTGGTGGAACGTTATGCGTACCGATGGTTCAACCGCATCATCGCATTCCGTTACATGGATGTGCACGGGTTCACCGGCACGCCGGTGGTCTCTCCAGCTGGTCTGACCAGCACGAATGGACTGCCGGAAGTGCTTGCAGCCGCGAAACGAGGCGAGTATGACAGCAGGGTGTTCTCGTTGCGGATGAATGATAAGGCCAAAGAGCGCATCGAAGGGTTGCTGAGCGGTTCCATCTTGGCGGATGACCCGCAGGGCCTGGCTTATGGTCTGCTGCTGCAATCCGAATGCCGGTTCTGGAATCGTAACCTGCCGTTCATGTTCGAAAACGTCGGCAAGGAGGCCGGCAGAGTGGATGAACTGCTTATGCCCGCCGATCTGCTTGCCGAGGGTTCCGTGTTGAGGAATGCGGTGGAGGTTATGACTCCGGAGGATTGCGGTGTTGACGATCCGTCCGGCAATGTGGAGATCATCGGCTGGCTGTACCAGTACTACATTTCGGAACGCAAGAACGAGGTGATGGACGGATTCAAGAAGAACCACAAGGCCGGAGCCGAGGAGATTCCCGCCGCCACCCAGCTGTTCACGCCGGACTGGATCGTGCGCTACCTCGTGCAGAACACCGTAGGCAGGCTGTGGATGCAGTCCCATCCAGATAGTCAGTTGTACAAGAACTGGGACTACTATATTCAGCCTTCGGAGGATGATTCCACTGGGAACGAGGATATTCTCAACATCCAAGCGCCTGAAGACCTGACTGTCTGCGATCCCGCATGCGGTTCCGGCCACATGCTTACCTACGCGTTCGACCTGCTGTATGAGATCTACGAAGAAGAAGGGTATGCGCCGAGCGATATCCCCGGCCTGATTCTCAAACACAACCTGTACGGCATGGAAATCGATGAACGAGCCGCAAGCCTTGCCGCCTTCGCCCTGACCATGAAGGCACGTTCCCGTTCCCGCAGATTCTTCAAGAAGCAGGTGGAGCCGAACATTCAGCACATTTCGCCGATTGCGTTCAAGGAAGACGAAGTTGCCGGGCTGAATGACCTATACCAGGTGAATCTGGACTCCACGGTATGGAACACCTATGCGAAGGCGGACGTGTACGGTTCGCTGATTCAGCCGCCACAGGAGCTTGTTGATCTTGCCTCATCGGCAGAAGACACTGAAGCCGAAACCACATTGTTTGACTCGCTTCTGCGTGAATGCGCGGAGGAGGTTTTCGCCCAGACAAGGTATCTTGCCCGCAAATACACGGCAGTAGTGGCGAACCCGCCATACATGGGCGCAAAGAACATGAGCGCCGAGCTCAAACAGTTCGTACAGGATCGCTATGAGGATGGTAAAGCCGATCTCTTCGCTGCATTCATCATGCGTAACCGGCAATTCCTGCGACATAACGCGATGTTGGGCATGATTACGATGCAATCGTGGATGTTCCTGTCTTCATTTGAGGATTTGAGGCGCAACCTGCTTGCTTCTTCAGCTATAGAAACGATGTCGCATCTTGGTGCCGGAGCATTCGACAGCATCGGCGGCGAAGTGGTCTCCACGAATGCGTTTACGCTCAAAAATAGCCCTAGTAGCGGGAAGGGTATTTATATTCGGCTGGTGGATGTCTCCGGTGACAGTAATCAGGCGGATGCTTGTGCGGAAGCGATTAACGGTGATGCGAATTATCGCTTCGAGGTGAACCAACACGAGTTCGCGCGGATTCCCGGTTCGCCAATTGTCTACTGGCTGTCCGAGGCTGTTTTTAAAATATTCGACAGAAAAATCGCTAAGGGCGCCGGTGGTGACGCCCTGAGCGACATCGCCGATGTCGCTAAGGGCGTCACCACCGGTGATAATGCGCGTTTTTTGCGATTCTGGTGGGAATGCTACTGTAGAACAATTCAATTTGACCGAATCTCTTTGCAGGAAACTCCACTGCAAAGGTGGGTTCCATGTGATAAAGGCGGCGACTTCCGCCGTTGGTCTGGGAACAATGAATATATTGTTGATTGGACTGAAAACGGGAAGAAACTTTTTGATTTTCCGGGCTCGACTCCACGAAATCGTGAAATAACATTCAAAAATGCATTAGCATGTTCAAAAATCAGTTCTGGGCAGCCTTCTTTCCGAAGACGCAATCATGGATTTGCGTATAGCGACGCTGCCGTTGCTTTATCGGACTCAACCTTGTTGTCTGAATTAAACTGTTTTCTTAATTCGACGACGGCTTTAACTATTATGCAGGCATTATCTCCGACACTTAATTTTGAAGTTGGACAGATTCGATCGCTTCCATGCAAATTTGGTATTTCAGCTAACTGGCGTGACCGTGAGAAGGAGCTTGTATCTGCAAGTGAAAAGGATTGGGATTCTTTTGAGACGTCATGGGATTTCCAACGGTTTGCGTTGCTTGACCCTGATCAGGGTGCCCAAGCAGGAAATTTGCTTGAAGATGCAGTATTACATCTTCGGGAGTATTGGCACCGCGTGTCCGAGGAACAGCGCCAGCGTGAGATCCGTAATAACGAGATGGTTGCGGATGCGTATGGCGTGCGTGGTGATGTGCCATGCGATGTGCCACTGGAACGCGTGTCGTTGAAACGCAACGTCGCGTTCGCATATCCGAAGGACACTCCGGAAGTACGCGACGAGAAATTCGCCCAAGATGTCGTTAAGGAACTCATTTCCTATGCGGTGGGCTGTATGTTCGGCAGATATTCGCTTGATAAGCCGGGATTAATTCTTGCATCGCAGGGCGAGACGCTTGATGATTTCCACGTGCAGATTCCGAACCCATCGTTCGAGCCGGATGTGGACAATGTCATTCCGGTTACGGAAACGGATTGCTTTGAGGATGATATTGTGACACGGTTCCGCAGGTTCCTTGAAGTCGCGTTCGGCAAGGAGAATCTGGCTGCGAACATCGCGTGCATTGAACAGGTACTGGGCAAAAGCATCCGCAAGTATTTCGTGAACGACTTCTACAACGATCATGTGAAGATGTATTCGAATCGACCGATTTACTGGCAATACTCTAGTCAAACCAGCAACAAGGGAACCTTCAAGGCGCTGGTGTACCTGCATCGGTATACGCCGAAAACCACAAACGTGGTACTCAACTATCTGCGTGACTATGCCAACAAAATCGCCGACATCGCCGATAACTTGGAACATTCAGATCGTGCCGCGAACCAGAAACAGGCCGCCAAACTGCGCAAGGCCGTTCTCGAGTGTAAGGATTACGAGGACCAGACCCTGTACCCATTAGCTACCCGCAACCTGGAAATGGATTTGGACGACGGTGTGCTGGTGAACTACCTGCGCATGGGCAAAGCCCTTCGCGCCATTCCCGCCATCGAGCGAAAGCGCAAAGAAGTCTCCACCTGGACCTGGCCCGTCCATCCGCTGAAGGAACAAGACAAGGAAGTCAGTAATGGCAAAGAATAAGCTCAGCATTTACCTGATAAAACAAGATTTCCCAGTAGGGGAGATAGTCCCTCCTGCTTCAGATAATGGGAATCCTATTATCGAATTGCAAATTAAGGGGCATGAGAGTTGCAAGCTGTTCGTTCGTGCCACAAAACCGCATGAACCTGAATGGGCTAACGCATTTTTTAATTCAGCAGTAGAAAGCGAATCCCTTAAAGTTGCCAATATTGGAGCGGCTCTTGTCATTCCAGTTCTCATTGAGAATAATTCGTTTGATGCAAAAGCAGATGAAATTTTTTCGTCTGTTGGTGAAGAAAATCGGCGTTACTTTGTTCTTACTTTTGGATATGGTCGTACGCTTATCAATCGTTCGGCAATAGAGGAACGTTTTGGTCTGAAATGTGTACTTAATTCTGTAAAAAATGATACATTGAGAGCGATTCATTTCGCTGATGTCTCGGGTAGTGCCAAGCGTTCAAGTGAACAGTTGTCACGAATAGGAGATATCGATGATTTTGCCATCGATACTGAAAGGAATTTGTTAAGCCAGGTAACGGCTAAATGCGGAGAAGATGAGTTGCTGTGTGGAACGGTGACTGGCGGTGATTCGCTTGCTGTTACAAAAGAAATTGATATAGATAATGTGCAAGAATTCCTTAAATCTCTCTATGAATTGTTCTGTCAAGAAACTTACAAGCAAGATTTTGATTGGGTTGACAATATCGCTCCTGTAAAAGATCCCGCTCTAGAACAAAAATTATGGGACGAATCTATTCGGCAAATCGCAAACTATAGCTATAACGATGACAGTCAGCATGATTTGTGGATGGCGGTTCCTGATATTATTGATTGGGATAGAATCGAAGGTTTCCAAATTGGGTCTCAAACCGATGAGAATGATGAGCCTATCCTTCAGGATGATGTACTTTTAGCAGATGTACTTCGTTCTTTTAAAAAGCCTCTTACTTCTATTGACCAACTTAAAAATAAACGAGTAACTGCTATCTCAAAAGAAAATGGCTTGCCTTATCAAGGTTGGCAAGCGCATAAGTGTCTTGTTGGTGATTTGGCATACGGTGGGGAATCATATTGTGTGCTTGATGGCGCTTGGTATGAGATTCGCTCGGATTACCTTAATCGAATTAATGAAGATTTTATGGATACGGACGAATCGGATATAGATTTCATTCCATATCCTCAAAATGATGGAGAACAATTTGTTGATGATTTTGACGGGAAAAAGATAAAACTTGAGAAGGAAGGGCTATATAACTATAAGCTTGAGAAGGCTCTTGCTCAAAAATTCCCTAATCATTTTCTCTTAATGGATAAAAGATTAATTTCGTATGGTGGTGGTCGTAGCCGAATTGAATTTTGTGATGTGCTTGCTGATGATGGGAAAAGAATTCATATAAAGCGATATTCGGGTTCGGCAACAATGAGCCATTTGTTTAATCAGGGGCTTGTTTCGGCTTCTATGGAGCGGGATGCTGCCGATTATGCGGAAAAAGTGAATGAAAAAATCAAGCAGGTTGGCAAACAAGAGGGGCTGTCCTCAGTTGAGAATTTTCTGTTGAATCAGAATCAAATTCATGATGTCGTTTTCGCCATTGTTCCCAAGCAAGATAGTCATAGTCATGATCTTCCCTTTTTCAGCAAGGTTGCGTTATGCTCTGTTAAAAAACAGCTGAAGCGTATGGGGATAGAGACAAAACTGAATTGGATTAACCGTATAAATAAGTCAGAAGGGCAAACGCCTAATGAGCATTGAGACCTTGTTGAATGGCGAATCCAAGAATGTGGAGTACAAGCTCACTCCTCCCTCTAGGAGCATCAACTACACCAAAACCGCGGTGGCGTTTGCCAATGGACAAGGCGGATGTTTGGTGTTCGGCGTCGAAGACCAGACGCTTCGCGTGGTTGGTATTGCCGAAGACAAGGTGTTCACGGTAATGGACTCCATTTCGGACGCCATCGTCAATAGCTGCGAGCCACTGATTATTCCCGACATCACCATGCATGATGTGAACGGCAAAACGGTTATCGTGGCTGAGATCGCTCCCGGCTTGCAGCGTCCGTACCATATCAAGTCGCTCGGCCAGGAACAGGGAACATTCGTCCGCGTAGCTGGCACCACGCGTCAAGCAGACCAGCCCACCATTCGGGAGCTGACCATTGAAGGCAGCAATCGGAGCTTCGACCAAGTGCACTGCCTTGGACTATCCGTAACTGAAGAAGACATCGAAGCACTGTGCGCAAGTCTGACGAAAACCGCGAAGAACAACGCCGAAGACCCCGCAAAAGTCAAAACGGTTACGGAGAAACAGTTGCTGCAATGGGGCGTGCTGGCAGAACAGGATGGGCAATTGGTGCCCACCAACGCTTATGCGATTCTGACTGGTAATACGGCCGTCCGGTCCGTGGTGCAATGCGGCGTGTTCAAGGGAACCACCAAAGCCGTGTTCGTGGATCGACGTGAGTTCGCGGGTACGCCCCAGGAACTCATCGAAGAGTCCTACCAGTATGTGTTGCGCAACATCCATATGGGCGCCCGATTCAAGGGCGTGTACCGGCAGGACGTGTATGAGATTCCACCGGATGCCATTCGGGAGCTGATCGTCAACGCGATAGTGCATCGCAGCTATATCGACCATTCAAGCATTCAGATCGCAATCTACGATGATCGATTGGAAATCACTTCGCCCGGGCGCTTGCCGCTGGGACAGACCATTGAACGCATGAAGCAGGGCTATTCGAAAATCCGCAACGAAGCATTGGCCTCTGCCTTTGAGTACATGGGTTACATTGAGCATTGGGGGAGCGGCATCCTGCGTGTGATGCAGGAGGTGCGCGATGCCGGATTGCCGGAACCGGAATTCCTCGGCGGCGACACGGATCTGCGCATCAATATCTATCGCAATGGCTCAGAGACAGGTTCTGATGACGGGATTGTGACGGGATTACGACGGGATTCGCTTTCTGATGACGGGATTGTGGAAGAAATAACTTCAAAAACGAATGCTGCTCCGAATGCCGCCATTGCGGTGCTTCCATCCCAGAAGGAGCGTATTCTTGATGCGCTGCGTAATAATGCGAGCATTTCCATCTCAGACGCTATCCGGATATTGGGCGTGCAGGAAAGGCAGGCTCAGCGAATATTGAAGAGTCTGATAGAAGAAGGTAACGCAGTGAAAATCGGTGCTGGCCGTGCCACTCGATACGCCGAAGCAAAGAAAAGGACGGAATCGCATGAGTGAGAATAGCCAAGTAACAAGGCTGCTTGCCAAACGCTTCAGCCAGCCAGACGAGCATGGGCGCATCGTGTTTTGGCTTGACGACAAGAAGCAATATGCGGATGTTGTAGCAACATTGGTAGGCGAGCACGCTGCCGATGAGGCACTGCGCGAAGTCGAACTGATCACCCCGGAAATAGGGGATGAGAACGACAGACGATATATCCCGTTCACTGTGCGCTACCGCATGTTCCACGAAAAGCCGAATCAAAAATTCCTTGTGTATTTGACGGAACCGGCCCCGGCGCTTCAAGATGACTGGCTGTTGGATTTGAAACTGGCATACGGGCCTACATTCACCATGGATAAGCTCGCCGTGACTCTTACGGAAATGTTGCCGGAAACTTCCGACGACACTCGAAAAGAGTGGATGGAGGTAATGAAGTGTGCGCCGGAGTTCTTCGATAGTGAGGAACGTGTCAAGCGCTTCGCGAAACGACTCACTGCGCATGACGACATTAAGGATTTTCAGGCGAAAATGATCGCCACGTTGTTGCACCTGAAAGATGACCGACACAGCATGCAAGACATCTGGGCGGAACTTCTCACGCAATATTCGCAGGGGGATGACTCTGGTATCACGGCAATCGAGCGCATGGGATTGAGCGCGTTCCATTGGGCGGGAACACGACGCATCTACCATTTTGATGTGGATACTGACTCCGGAAACGAACCGACGGTGAAGGATTTCGTGCTGTGGCTGTTTCAGCTGGCATGGAACGGATTTTCCGATGGGAAGAACGCGCTTTCCTCATATGCGAACATTATTCGCGACTGGGACGATTGGTATAAGAACATCGATATGCGCGCGGTGCTTCAGAATCTCTCCGAGAATGTAGTGGATGAACTGCAGCTGTCCGCACAAATCGCCGACATGAGCGTGGAGGAACTTGCCGACCGTGATTTGTTCCGCGACGTGGATGAAATGATCGTTAACAAGCTGTACGAACGACTGGGAGAACAATCCATTACGGACGACCAAGTGCAGCGGATCATCAATGGGCGCAAGCAGAAGCTTTGGTATGCGGATTACGCCGACCAGTATGAATGCATTGCCGCAGCAAGCGAGCTTCGTGCCGTTTTGACTGAATGCAGCGGACTCATCGGCGCTATCAGCTCGCCGGAGCAGGGTATGGAACTGTATGCCGACAAATTGTATAAAGCTGATGGCACATACAGAAGATATGTGCTCGCATGGCATCAGGCCAACCCGGATGCGGTGAGCGTGAACGATGATCTTCAGAACGCCTATGAAACCTACCAGCAGGATTTGGGACAGGCTTGGCAGAAGCAGGTCGATACCCTCAGCCAATGGAAGTTCGTGGGGACGAATGCGCAAACCGACTTCTATGACCGTGAGGTTGCGCCGACCTTGAAGGCCAACAGAAAAATCGCTGTGATCATTTCCGATGCACTGCGATATGAGGCTGCGCAGGAGCTGTCCGAACGCATCGATAGAGAAAGCCGCTTCAGCACAAAACTGGATATGCAATACAGCGTTCTGCCATCCTATACGCAGCTTGGTATGGCGGCCTTGCTGCCGCATGATTCACTTGAGTTCGACAGTAAGAATCCCACGCCTAAGGATCGTTTGTATGTTCTGTCGGATGGACGCAGCACCAGAGGAGTCGGAGCGCGTGATGCGATTCTTTCGGATGTAGGCGGTAAAGCGATTAGATACGATGATCTGATAAAGCTGAAAGTCAGTGAGATCAAAGAGCTTTATAAATCCTGCAATGTGTTGTATGTGTATCACAACCATATCGATGCCACCGGTGATGCGGAAAAAACGGAAACGGAAACGGTGGACGCATGTGAAAAGACATTCAAAGAACTCGGCGAATTAGTCAAAAAACTCGCCAGCGGCAACGTATACAACATGATCATCACCGCCGATCATGGGTTCCTCTATCAGGATCGGGATTTGAGTAGTACGGAATGGCTGAGCGAACAGCCTAAGGGCGATGCAGTATGGGTGAAAAAGAGGCGCTTCTCCATCGGATCCAATCTCGCTCCAGGACGCGCATTTGTGACATTCACCGCTGCGCAGATAGGAATGGATGATTCTCAGGATGAGGGTGTGAGCATTCAAGTTCCGAACTCCATTATGCGTTTGCGTATGCAAGGCACAGGTGTGCGATACGTGCATGGAGGGGCTGCGTTGCAGGAAATAGTCGTTCCTGTACTGCATGTCAGTAAAGGACGTTCCGCAGCTGACGACGTAAGACCTGTGGAATTCACCATTCTGCAACGGACCGACAGACTTTCCAGCAGACAGTTGACTGTGGAGTTTCTTCAGAATGAGCCTGTCGGTGGAAAGATCCGTGCACGTACCGTGCTGGCCGGATTGTGGGGGCGTGATGCGGCAGGCAATGATGTGCTTATCTCCAATGAGACGCCGGTCGCCTTCGATCTGCTCGGTCAGGAGAAAAGCGAACGCCATGTGAAGGCTACGCTCATGCTGACCAGTGACGCGGAACGATTCAATGGAACGAATATCGAACTGCGCCTGCGTGAGAAGACAGATGGGTCAAATGTGCTGGTCATGCTTGACCAGAAGGCACGATACTTCTTCAAACAGGGCGTGGTGGCCGACGATGCCGGATTCTTCGACTGAATTGGATGAGCACAGAGGAAAGCGACCGTAAGGGGTAACGCAATGAATGAGCAGGGTATGAGCCAGAACGGTTGGATTGAAAGTCCTGAACACAACGCGGATGGGAATTCCCTGAGCGCGTTGGACGCTAAGATCACTGATATGTTCCCCGGGGTCACCGTCCGCAAGGATCTGGTGAACAAGGTCAAAGGCAATGCGCTGGTGCCCTCATATGTGCTGGAGTTCCTGCTCAGCGCATATGCCACGAACACCGACCAGGCCAGTATCGAGTCGGGTGTGGATCGAGTGCGTGCCATTCTTGCAAACAACTATGTGCATCGCGAGGAAGCCAATCTTATCCAGTCGAAGATCCGAGAGAAGGGGAGCCACAGGATTATCGACCGTGTGCAGGTGGTGCTCAATGGCAAAACCGACCTGTATGAGGCGACGTTCTCCAATCTCGGCATCAGTCAGGTCATTGTCGATCCAAGCCTTGTAAAGGCTTATCCGAAACTCCTAGTGACGGGCATCTGGTGCATGTGCCAGATTGGTTACGCATATTCCGGCGACCCGCGCGAAGTGCCATGGCAGTTGCTACAGCTCAAGCCTGTGCAGATGTCGCGTGATGATCGCGAAAACTACATGCAGCAACGTTCGCAATTCACCGATAGCGAATGGATCGATCTGCTGATGCAGTCCATTGGGTTCAATCCCGATCTATTCTCCGATCGTGCGAAACTGCTGCATCTGGTACGCATGGTGCCGTTTGTGGAGCGAAACTACAATCTGGTCGAACTCGGGCCGAAAGGCACCGGCAAATCGCACATCTACTCGGAATTCTCACCGCACGGCATGCTCATATCCGGCGGGGAAGTGACAGTGGCCAAACTGTTCGTGAACAATTCCAACGGACGCTTGGGGCTTGTGGGCTATTGGGATACGGTGGCGTTCGACGAGTTCGCGGGCAAGGCCAAGAAGGCCGGCCGGGACTTGGTGGACATCATGAAGAACTACATGGCCAACAAGTCGTTCTCCCGTGGCGTCGAGACGTTCCAAGGCGAGGCGAGCATGGCGTTCGTAGGCAACACTTCGCATAACGTGCCGTACATGCTGAAAAACTCCGACCTGTTCGAAGAGCTGCCGAAGCAATACCATGATCCGGCGTTCCTGGACCGCATCCACTTCTACCTGCCGGGTTGGGAGTTCGAACAGATCCGTTCTGAGATGTTCACCAGCGGATTCGGATTCGTGGTCGACTATCTGGCGGAGATTCTGCACAACCTGCGCGATGCCGATTACAGCGACCGGTTCGAAAAGTATTTCGAACTGTCTTCCACACTGTCCACGCGAGATAAGGACGGCATCAAAAAGACGTTCTCCGGATTGATGAAGCTCATCTACCCGGATGGCAATGCTACTCCTGAACAGATGGAACCGTTGCTGCGTTGCGCCATCGAGGGCCGCAAGCGCGTCAAGGATCAGCTATGCCGCATCGACTCCACCATGGAGGAAGTCGAGTTCACATACAAGCGTGCGAGCGACGGTGAAGTAGTCGCCGTGCAGACGTTGGAGGAACTCGACTACCCGCAGCTGTATTGGCGTGGGCGTGTAGTTGAGAACTCGGAAGATGAAGGCGAGTCGGAATCGTCTGTTGCCGGTGAAGCCATGGCAATTGCGGGTAACGAGAAAGAAGCGAGTTCTTCTGAGAACGCCAATGCCTTGCCCGTAGTGCGGCAGCAAGAAACAGCTACGATGACTCCAATCGAGCGTCTTGCGGCAAAGGCCGATGGAAAGCAGCGGGAACTGATCGAAAACCAACGTGGAATTACGTATTTCGGATTATTCGGCCCCTACTTGGCCGGGGCAAAGAAAATCGTTGTAGAGGATGCGTATGTGCGTAAGCCGTACCAGCTGCGTAATCTGGCTGAGTTCTTGGAGATGCTGCTGAGATGCAAAAATCCCGATGAGGATATAGCCGTTCATCTGGTGACCGGGCATAATGAGCCTGGATTCGTGGAAGCGCAGCTAGATGGTTTGAACGAACTGGCATCGACGTTCTCACAGCTGGGCGTGAACCTTACCTACGAATTCAGAGACACTTTGCACGACCGTTCCATTACTGCGGATACCGGCTGGGAAATTCTTCTCGGTCGTGGTCTTGACATCTTCCAGAAATTCGTTGATGGCGACTGGCTTAACCCGTTGTTGCGGCACCAGCAGCTTCGTCGTGTCAAAGAATGCAAGATTACGTATCGACGAATTGATGAGAAGTGAGGCAAAAATATGAATGTTCAATGTCCAGCTTGCGGCACGTATGTGGCAGAGACCGCGACCATGTGTCCGTATTGCGGCTTCCGCGGCGATGATCCGAGCCGGCCAATATACAAGCAGGGGGAGTACCACCCTGTACCGATTGTGCCTTGCGAAATCGTGGTGGATGATGGCCGGAGTTGTGAGATTCGGTTGTCTGACGAAGACAACAAGAACCTGTTCCGGCATCTGACTGATTGGAAATGGCTTTCAACCATGATTCCGGCTCTGGCGGAAACACTAGAAAGTATATTTGGTGGAACTGTGCATTTGGAAGCCAAGCTTCCGGAACATATCATGCACATGATCGAAGAGGGCAAACTTCATTTCGCCACGGATAAAAACGGCGAGATTCTTGCTGATGTGTTCGATGAACGCAACAAAATCTTCAAACAAGTGCGTTTGGAGAAAGTCGTCAGGAATGATGCGTTATTACCGGCTATGCAGCATCTTGAAACGCAGGCTGCCCTTTGCTTGGTAATGGAAAAAATCGATGAAGTCGGCCGAGCTGTGCAACAGCTTGGCGAGGAACTGCAACAGGATCGTTTGGCCCGTATCGATGCCGCGCTTGATATGTTCCAGCAAGCGTGTCGTATCAAGAGCAGCCGGGAACGTAATGAGTATGTACGTGAAGCGTTGAACGAGGCCACGCGCGCGAAGGCTTTGCTGGTGCGCAATTTCGCGCAGCAGCAAAGGCTGATGGAGCAGGGCGGCAAAAAATCGGACGCCGCATTAAGGGCGATGCAGGATTATGTGGCGATTGTGAATGCAGTGAACGTGCAGATGCAAACGCATATGGCGTTGGGACAACAGGATGCGGCCGCGTATTGCCTTCAGGATCTTAATAAGTTCATCAAGAACTATGATCTCGATAAGCGCGATACGATGCTCAACCTTGTGGGCAGCGTGAAGAGCAAGAACAGAGGCGACAATCCGGAAAAGTTCGTTGCCGGTTCCTTACGAATAGCGGCAAACGTCGAAAACGTGGCGAAGGCACTCGACGCGGGCGAAGCGATCTCTCCAAAACTCATTACCGAGAGTGAGAGGAACGGGAATGATTCTAACGATGAGGAGAAGCAGCATGATGAAGAAGATTGAGGATGCTGAAAAAGTTGCTGATGAAATTGCAGGTGTTGGCGAAGAAAATCCTGCGTCGAAAAAACGCTCTTGCATCAAGTGCAAGATAGAACTGGCTTCCGACAACAAGCTGCCGTTCTGCTCGGCTTGCTGGGAGGAAATTACCGGTTACGTGAAAACGGCCGGAATCGCCTTGGGAACCTTGATGGTCGCTTTGATAAGAAAGTATGGCCCCAAAGTCGGCAAGGCGGCATTCATGACACTCAAGGCGATATTGAAGAAATAATCATTTACATTTCTTCTGAAATTTGTCCGTGGCACATTGCCTACGGTGTGAGGCTGTTGTTCTGTCGCGTGATAATTGAGGAGGTGGAAAAGCGATGTTGCGAGAGGAGGCATCATGGACGCTGGCAAGAAAATCCTGCTGGACTTATTCACCGGTTCGCTTCGGTTCGTGGTTCCGGTGTATCAGCGCAGATACTCATGGGGCGAAGCACAGTGCCGGCAATTGTGGGCCGACATTGTAACAGCTGGCAGGCACCCTGAGAGAACCCATTTCACCGGGTCGATCGTGTGGATGCAAGAGGGTGGCATCGGCCCGGATGGTGTTAGCCGATGCCAGCTCATCGACGGCCAGCAGCGCCTTACCTCTGTGACCCTGCTGCTCATCGCACTGGCCGAATATGCCCGCGAACACCCTGAGAGCCTGCGATTCTCCGCAGACATGCTCATCGACCGTGGGTATCTTGTCGATAAGTACGCAACCGGCGAAGGCCGGTACAAGCTGACGCTTTCCGGTGATGATAGGGAAGTGCTGCGCAGCATGTGCGACCATGTGGTCGCCCCCGATCGCCCGAGTCATACCGATACGGGTTCCCGGTTGGAAGCGAACCTTGATCTGTTCCGCTCACTTGTCGCCGCAATCGATGATGCGAACGTGGTATGGAACGGTCTGCAACGCCTTGAAGTCGTGTCCGTCACTCTGGATCGGGGGTGCGACGAGCCGCAATTGGTATTCGAATCGATGAATTCCACCGGGCTTGATCTTGAGACTTCCGATCTGGTACGCAACTACATGCTCATGGGGTGCCCCATGGTCGAGCAGAACACCTTGTATGCCGATTACTGGCTGCCTATGGAGCGTACTCTCGGCAGTCTCTCATTCGACGCGTTCCTGCACGACTGGATGGTCGTCACGCTGCAGAAGCCCGTGCCCAAAGGCCGCGCCATGTATTCGGAGTTCAAACGTTTTGCAGCCGATAGCTCCATGCCGCGCATGGAGCGCACGCGCAATCTTCTCGAGAACATGCTGGAATATGCGGGGTACTACGCCGTTATCAAAGGCGTTGCGGCCGCCGGCAGCGGTGACACTAACGTGGACTATCGGCTCGAATCGATCCAAGACCTGGACAGCACGGTTACGGATTCATTGGTTATGTACATGTTCGCGGCATGGAAGCATCATTGCACAAACCGCGACGGATTGCTGCGCATGCTCGCGGATCTTGAATCGTATCTGTTTCGCAGAATGGTCTGTTCGGTGTCCAGCAATGGATTGAACAAACTTGTCCCATCCCTGATTGCCAAACTTGAATCAGCCGAACATGATTTGGCCGAAACCTTCGCCGCGCTGCTGCTCACCGAAACCGCCAAAGCCACGCGCATGCCCACAGACGAACAATTCAGGCAGGCGCTGCTCGGCGAGGATCTGTACCGCCCGGCCCCGCGCTGCAAATATCTGCTCGCCGGATTGGAGAACCATAAACACCCCAAGGATACGCGATCCTTCAGCGAATACACCATCGAACACATCATGCCGCAGAACGCCATGGCGCATGCCGAGTGGCGCAACATGCTCGTCGACCCCGACCGATTCCCACTGCTGGTGAACAGTCTGGGAAATCTGACACTGACCGCATACAACTCGGAACTTTCCGACGGAACGTTCGAGCAGAAGAAAAGCCGCATGATTGGCGGATACGACAGCGAATACCTGTCCATCTCCGCGGAACTGCACGATGCTTCGCAATGGAACGAACAGGCGATCGCGCAACGAGGTGCCCGGCTTGCTGATCTCGCATTGCAGGTGTGGGCACGCCCCACAGCGGGGGAAGAGGTGATGCAGACTCTGCGCAATCGGAATGCGAACCAGGGGGAACGTGAACAGAATGCCGTTGATTTCGCTGATCTATGCAAACGGGGCATTCTTGCAGCTGGAGCCGCGCTGGAAAGCCGGTATGCCGGCATAACCGCCACGGCGACCGTAACCGAAGACCACCGCATCCGCCTGTCCAATGGCGAAATATTCGGCAGCCCATCCGGCGCATTCCGCCGCGCCAGAATGCTTGAGACCGGCGAGGACAAGCACATCAACGGTTGGACAGTGTGGAAAGTCGCGGACGGCAGAACCTTGGACGAACTGCGGCAAGTCAGCGGTAATATCTCGCTGCGGCGCAGCTTCTGGAATGGACTGTACGAATATGCCGCGACGCGGCCCGACTTTGTTGCTGTATACGGCGACCCATCCGGCCGCAAGACGAACAGCGACACGTGGACCAGCTTCGGAGTAGGTTCGGGTTTCTGCCACCCGGATGGGGCGTTGAACATTCGAGACGGCTATATTACGGTGGACCTGTATTTCACCGACACGTTCCAGTACGCGAAACTCTACGCCATGAGGGATTCCGTTGAACGGATGCTGTCTGATTTTGGCGCGGTGACCTGGGATGAGCCGGATGCCGACAAGAAGAACCGACACCTTTGGGTGCAGCACGATGTGGATTTCTCCGGCGACATGACGGATGCCTACCAGTGGATGACGGACGGACTGCTCGCCATGCGCAGCGTATACGATCTGCTGGTCTGATTACTCGATCTGCTACGTGTTCAGCACTGTATAGAATGAGCATGACCGTTCGAAAAGAGACCGCCATGAAATACGGGATGAGAAAACCCAGCTGGAAGAAGAGCCTGCCCGCGCGCACGAAGGGACGCGCCATCCGTGCGGTCAAGCGGGCGCTGATCCCCGGCTACGGCAAGAAGGGCATGGGGTGGCTGCATCCCAAGCGCAAGCTGTACAACGCCATCTACAAGAAGACCACGTTCAGCCTGTTCGACCTGTTCAAGTAGTCGGTAATCGGGTAATCGCTAGAACAAATCATCATGCGACCCGGTCCGTGTGAGCACGAGTTGCAGCTCCTGCTTCTCCACACGGTAAATGACGAGCCAGTCACCCTCGATGTGGATTTCGCGGTATCCCCTCCAGCTTCCGGTCAGCTGATGGTCGCGGTATTTTGTGCTGAGCAACTGTTTGTCTTGGGCCATGAGCGTGTCGATGGCCTGTCTAAGCTTATCGGGATTGTAATGCTTTTTAAGCAGAGCCTTGAAATCCTTTTTGAATTGCGTTGTGCGAAAAACCGACTTAAGCATCCAACAGATCCTTCATCAACGCATCCGTGCTGGTGAAGGATTCTCCGTCATGGGTTTCCGCTTGGCGGCGTGCCTCAATGCTGGACGGATTGTCCCTGGTGATCTTGAAAGGCATGCCGTTTTCACGGATTGACTGGCGCAGAAAGATGTTGATCGCCGTTGACAGATCCATGCCCATGTCGGCATACAGTTCCCTTGCCTCTCGTTTGATCGCTGGATCAGTGCGGAAACTAATCGTCGCAGTGTCGCTCATGGTTGCTCCTAATCATATGCAGGTAACAGCTACAAGCAATTGTAGTGCGAATGTCATGCTGTTGTCTATACACTAGATCATGCCATACGGGAGCACATTCCGTATAGCGGAATCTTCTACGTTCGTAATATCGCATTTATACTTCGGGAAAGGGTGATCAACGTTTTGGAATCCATGCCGGCAAGCGTTGCGGTCATTCCTGCAATGTGAATTGGAAGGGACCGTCGGCGATGGAACCGATGCGCATGCGGGCGCCGAACCGTCCTTCACGCACAGGAACATTACCTGAGCGCAACGCTTCATTGAAACGAATCCATATCAGATTCGCATGCTCATCATAGGCATCATGAGATACCAGCTGCGGCCTGCCGACCGCGGAACGCCGCAACGTGGTGAGCGGCTGTGGAATCGACAGAATCTCGCCGTGCATCTCCTGAACAGACAGCGACAGTCTGCCCTGCGGACCATCGAAACAGCGTAACGTGAGCACACGATGCGCCATCCGTGCAAGCGTTCCCTCATCATCATCAGGTTCCACTTCAATGGTCAGCACCAATCCGGGCCCGATCTGTGCCATGTCGAATGTCGGATCCGGTGTGCCTAACTCGTTCAATACGATGGCGCTCGCTTCGGTCACGCGTTGCAGGGAAACTTTCATAACGACCAAGTGTACGGCAGCGGATCGGACGACCGTCGCATGGAAAAAACGGCTGGACACCGGTAGATTGGGGTGTTATCTACCGGTGTCCAGCCGTTTTTTCACGAGTCGGATGGCGTCAGCTCTTTGCGTCGAACTTCTGCGCTTCCGGCACGGAGCCCAGCGATTCCTCGTTGTTGTTCCATTCGGTGGACCAGCCGTCCACGAACGCGCTTTGCACCTTGTCCCACTTGCCGGTGCCCTGTGTGTATTCGACCAGCGCGGAGGCGATGTCGTCCTGCCACTGCTGATCCGGAATGGTGAAGCTACGCACTTCGGTCTTGCCGTCATTGCTGTAGGCTCGGGCAGCCTCGGTCAGAGGATTGTCCGGCTGGTAGTCATCGGTGAACGTGGTGAATGGCACGGAGAATCCCATGTCCTTGGACAGGATCTTCTTGGCTTCGTTGTCGGTGATCATCCACTTGATGAAGTCGAGCGTGGCCTTCTTGTCCTTTTCGGAGGCGTTCTTGTTCACCGCCCAGCTCGCGTCATACACTCCTACGGGGCCGCAATCCTCCTCGCCCTTGATGCCCATGTAGTAGGGGAGCATGCCCAGGTCCTCATCGGCCACGTCATTGCCCTTGATCTGCGAATACGCCCACACGCCGTTCGGGTAGAACGCCACCTGGCCGAGCGCGAATTCGGAGGTCACGTCATCGTAGGTCTTGGAGCTCACCATGCTTGCCTCGGTTGGGCTGGTCTTGAGCTGCAGGTCGAACATGTCCTTGTAGTTCTTGAGATACGTGCCCTTGATGGTCTTCGAGAACGTGGTGTTCGCGTCCCGATACTCGTAGTAGAGCGGCAGACGCGTCATATGCGCAGCGAATCGGTACGTGTCGGAGGTATCCAAGCCCGGGGTGGCGAACGCGCCGTCGACGCCGAGGTCGTCCTTGTGCTGCTCGATGGATTCTGCCACCTGCTTCAAGGTCTTGTAGTCCTTGATGATCTTCTTGTTGTAGATGATGCCGTACCATTCGGCGGCGTACGGCAGGGTGTACGAATTGCCGTCGATGGTGTACGAGTAAGCCTTGCCGGTATCGTTGAGCAGTTTGAACACGTCGGTGTCCTGCAGCGGTTCGACGTACTTCTGGTACTTGGCGAACTGGTCGAAGCCGGCGACGTTGAACATGGTTGGTGCGTTGTCCTTGGCCAATTCGGATTTCATGGTGGCGTCATACGTGCCGGCGGCTCCGGTCTGGATGTCCACCTGCACGCCGGTCTTCTTGGTGTACATGCTGGCCAGTTCCTTGTACTGGTCCACGACCTCGGCCTTGTTGTTCATGAAATACACGTGGCCCTTGCTGGAATCGGCGCTGCTGCCGCCGCAGGCCGCCAGCGATGTTCCCATGGCGAGCGTCGCCGCGATGGCGACGATTCGTGTGATGTTGCGGTTCATGATGTGCTCCTTTGCTTGGTTGTTGAATGCGAATTGCGGTTGATGGGGTCCGGTCAGCCGAGCGCGATCCACGCGGTGGTGTCCTGCGGCAGACGGCCGTTGTCGGTGAGGGGTCCGGAGACGAGCAGGATATCGCCTGCCGGCAGTTCGGCCGGTTCCGCACCGAAGTTGGTGACGCTGGCCCAGCCGTTGGCCCTACGGAAAGCGATGGTGCCGCCGGTGTGCCCCTCGGCGCCGTCCGGCTTGCCGGAGGACCGGTCGCAGTCGAGCCAGGTCAGGGTCGTGTCGGCCGTCATCCATTCGTGACGCAGTCCGAGCGCCTTGCGGTATAGGTTGAGCATGGAGCCGGAGTCCGTGTCCTCCCTGTCTACGGCGTAGTCGGCGAACCATTGCGGTTGCGGAAGATGCGGCTTCTCGCACGGATCGCCCGCCTGGCTCGCGTCCACGCCGGCGCCTTCATGCTTGGTGGCGGGGGAGAAGCCGAAGGTCGGCGTCCCGGCCTTCCAAGGCAGCGGGACGCGGCAGCCGTCGCGGCCCTTTTCGATCTGGTCTCGGACGCGGTTGAACGCGGTCGGATCCTCCAACTCGTCCCACGGGATGTCGGCGACCTCTGGCAGGCCGAGCTCCTCACCCTGGTAGATATAAGCGGAACCTGGTAGCGCGAGCTCCATCAGGATGGCCGCACGCGCACGCTTCGTGCCGAGCTCGCGATCCTCATGGTAAGAGGTACCGTTGCGCAGCAGCCAATCCTTGGCAAGTTGGTGGTGGGCTGCAGCCGGCACCTGCGGCAGCCCATAGCGGCTGACGTGGCGGGGGATGTCGTGGTTGCTCATTACCCATGTGGAGGTGGAGCCGGAGCGTTCCGCAGCGGCGATGCCTTCTTCGATGGCGAGGTGCATGTCGTTGCGAATCCAGTCTTTCTTGGCGAATTCGAAGTTGAACACTTGGCCGAGTTCTTCGGGCGAGGCATACCGGTATTGATGCTCCGGAGGTACCCAGGCTTCGGCGACGGCGAATGCCGGCGGATCATACTCGTTGAACACCTTGCGCCATTCGCGATAGATGTCGTGCACTTCGTTCCTGTCATACAGCGGATGCGTGCCGTCGGCGCAATGCATCTCGCCTCCGATGATTTTGAAAATCATCGAGATCGTCACGGTCGAGATCCTTAGCCAGGCCGTGCGCCACATCCACGCGGAAGCCGTCCGCTCCATGGTCGAGCCAGAAGTGCAAGGTCTTGATGAAATCGGCGCGCACGTCCGGATTCTTCCAATTCCAATCGGGCTGTTCGACGGTAAACATGTGCAGATACCATTGTCCGTCGGGCACTCGAGTCCAAGCGGATCCACCGAAGCTGGCAATCCAGTTGGTGGGTGGCTCGTCGCCGTTCGGTCCTTTGCCGTCACGGAAAATATAACGGTCTCGCTCCGGTGAGCCGGGGCCTGCGGCAAGCGCGGCCTTGAACCATTCATGCTGGTTGGACGAGTGGTTCGGTACGATGTCGACGACTATTTTGATGCCTGCCGCATGTGCGGTTTTGGTGAGATGGTCGAAGTCGTCCATGGTGCCGAGTTTCGGGTCGACGTTGCGGTAGTCGTCCACATCGTATCCGCCGTCTGCCAGTTGAGACGGATAGAACGGGCTGAGCCAGATGGCGTCCACGCCGAGTCTTTTTAGATATGGGATTTGTTGTGCGACTCCTGCGATGTCTCCGAGGCCCGACCCGGTTGTGTCTTTGAACGAACGCGGGTAGACCTGATAGACAACCGCCTGCTTCCACCAGAGTGATGGATCGTCAGCGATGTGCCGCTCGTTGGCTTCGTTGCTCATTGGGTTGCCTTCCTTCATTGGATGCATTGTGATTTTGTTATAGCTTTTTATGGAAGCGTTTTCACTAGTTCATTCTGTTGAGAACGCTCTGTTTTGACGATTGGAATCACTTCGTTCTCGTCTTCGTATTGCTTAAAATGATAGCGCTTTCATTCTGTGAATGCAATAATTGTTTTGTTATGGCGTGTCTGCTTGTGAAATCAACGATTCTGCTAATATGAAAGCGCTGGATAAACAATGGGAAACTGGAGTGGATATGACACGAGCCACCATCGCCGAAGTAGCGGAACTGTCGGGAGTATCTCAGGCGACGGTTTCGCGGGCATTGCGAGGTGCTGGCAAGGTCGCTCCGAAAACGCGTGCCAAAGTTGAGGCAGCTGCGGACCGGTTGGGCTTTACCTTATCTAAAAGCGCATCGTCTTTGGCGTCCGGGAAAACCATGCGGGTTGTCCTGCTGTTTTCCGGCAAACTCAACGAATGGTTCAACGCCAACGTGTTGCAGGGCGTGTGCGAAGTGTTGGAACCGGAAGGCTACGACGTGTCGCCCACATTTGTCACAGGCAGACAGGAGACGGAGCGTTACTTCGCAAAATTGCCTAAAAATCGCAATGCTGACGCGATCATCATTTCGTCGTTCCAACTCGACGAATCCGCACGTGAGAAACTGCGTGTCACCGATATGCCGACGGTCGGTGTGAACATTCCAGCCGAATCGTTCTGCGACGCAGCCATCGGTGTTGACAACTACGATGGCATGTCCAAGGCGGTGCGTCTGCTCAAATCGCTTGGACACCAGCGCATCGCTTTCGTCGTTGATTACATTCCCGACGACATGGTCTACAGCACCAGCCAGCGTATGGAAGCGTTCTTGGAAGCGGCTGAACAAAACGGTTACGACGATGAGTATGCCTACGTCATAACCGCGGACGAGCATGATGCGCCATTGTCGAAAGCGGACCTTGCTGCGCAACTGGTGGCGAAATTACTGTCATTGCCACACATGCCAACCGCCATCTGTGCCGAAACCGATCAAGTGGCAATCGCAGTCATCAAGGAACTCGGCAAGCAACAATTGCATGTTCCTGAAGATATCTCCGTCATAGGGTTCGATGATGCCGACATCGCACAGGCGGCGAATCTGACCACCGTTCGACAGAATCCGCTGGAAATGGGACGCAACGCCGCCCGTAAGACGTTGTCCCTTCTGCGTGGACAGACGCCAGACGCATCCTATGAATCGCAGGAGGCCACGCTGATGTTGCGTGACACCACCAGACGCGTGGCGACCGACCGTTCGTGACGGTTCTTCCGTATTCTCCGAACGGAATGAACGCAATATGGAAGGATATGGGCCCATGTAGCCTATGTGCCCTATGATGCGTTGAAGGAAACCGGTCTTCGGAAAACCGAGACGGTGGTCGAACCATACGAAGACATCGAAAGACATTCGGCAGGGCATGGGCAAAATCAACGAAAACAGCGCAAAGTCAACGAAAACGAAGAATGTGACGCCCGCGGTCACGCCATGGGGCAAGAACCGTGTGAAGAACACCGAAACAGGCAAGCACGTACTCATCATGCCGGGCATCGGCTACACCGTGGACAGGCCGCTGCTGTACTGGTCGGCGCAGGCGCTTGCGGCCAACGGCTGGTTCGTGGACCGTCTCGACCTGAAACTGACGGAAAGCGTCGAGTTTCCGGAAATGATCGCCTGCATGGAACGCGTGGTCGACGAATGGCGCAAGGCGGCGCTCGAACATGCTGCCGAATCGGGTGAGGAGCCGCAGTTGCTGGTCGTCACCAAATCGCTCTCCACACTCTCATATCCGCATTCCGCAAAGCTAGGATTGCGCGTGGTGCTGCTCACTCCGGTATTGAATCCGCCGCCATTCGACAAGCACAAGTCGGTCATTCCCGCGCCGCTGCCGGGAACTGCCGGCAGCCCGATGCCGTTGATCTGCGCCGGCGACGCCGACCCATACTACGATGACGCCAAAGCGCATCTGCTCACCGACCATGTGCGCACGTATGCTGGTGCCGACCATTCCATCGAAGTGCCGGACGATTGGCAGACATCGCTCGACTATCTGAAACAGGTCACGCAGGCCATCGTCGACTACGCCGGCTGAAAAGAACGGGACGGAATATGCGCATCGTATTGCAGAAGGTCAGCGAAGGATCCGTCGACGTGGTCGACGAGACAAGCGGAGAAGTCGACACCACATTCGAACCACAGCATATAGGCATCGGCTATGTGCTGCTTGTCGGAGTGGAAGATACGGACGGAGCAAAACAAATCGACTGGCTCGCCCACAAAATCGCCAACCTGCGCGTTTTCGAAGACGAGAACGGCAAAATGAACCGTTCCATCCACGACGTGGACGGCAGCGTGCTGTCGATATCCCAGTTCACGCTGTATGCGGACGTACGCAAAGGCAACCGGCCAAGCTTCGTGAAAGCAGGCGCGCCCGACCATGCCGAACAGGTATGGAACGGATTCAACGACGCCCTGCGCGCGCAAGGACTCGAAGTAAAAGAAGGACGATTCGGCTCCCACATGCGCGTGCGGCTCGCCAACGACGGTCCGGTCACCATCATCCTTGACACCGACGAACTCGGCGTCTGACCCAAAACCCAACGTGAAACCCTATATCCGACGATTGCCATAGGGTAAAACGCATGGGAATATGGAACGACCGCAAACTGATCGTCAACTGCCTGCCGTTGACCGAATCCGAACGTGCGCAGTTCACACGCGCCGCGAAAGACATGCCGCAGGAATTCGTCGGCGACCCGGCACAACGAGGCTCCATGAACTGGACCGCCGAAATACCGGACGAACTCAAAGCGTATGCAACCGCGGTCATCGGCAACATCACGCCCGAAACATGCGCGCAATGCCCCAGACTCGAATGGCTGCAGACCTGGAGCGCCGGCGTCGACAAATACCAGCGGCCTGGCGTGCTCCACCCCGGCTCCATGCTCACCAACGCCACCGGCGCCTACGGACAAAGCGTGTCCGAACACATGTTCGCCATGATGTGGTCCATCATGAAAAACCTGCACATCTACGCCGTCGGCAACCCGAACGCCGCATGGCAGGACGCCGGCCGCGTCATCAGCCCCGACGGCAAAACCGCGCTCATCATCGGCACCGGCGACATCGGATCGCATTTCGCACGCCTATGCAAGAGCGTCGGCATGTCGACCATCGGCATCCGCCGCAACCCCACCGTCGAAGCGCCGGGCATCGACCACATGGTCGGATTCGAATCGCTCGACGACGTGCTGCAATACGCCGACGTGATCGCCATGTGCGTGCCATCCACGCCATCCACACACCACCTGCTTAACGCGGAACGCATCGCAAAACTTAAAACCGACGCCATCGTCATCAACGCGGGCCGCGGTGACGCCATAGACACGCAGGCGCTCGCCGACGCGCTCGCCAACGGCATGATCCGCGGCGCTGGCCTCGACGTGACCGAACCGGAGCCGCTGCCGGCGGCATCGCCATTATGGAGCGAGCCGAAATGCCTGATCACCCCGCATGTGGCGGGCGGCAACCACTTGGAGTCCACCGAACGGCGCATCATCGCCATCGCATTGGGCAACGTGCGCTGCTACGCCAACGGACAATCGCTCGACAACCGCATGCCTCTCAAGGGCTGACGTTCATTAAAAGTGGGTATCCGCTCCTTCGGTCGTCGGCTGAATGGTCCGAATCGGACGGCCTCCGAGATGAACTCTGAAACGAACCACATGAGGAGGTCTATCTGGTCTGAAGGCACATGCACCGCGCCCGGAATACGTCACAAAAACGGGCAAACCCGTATGATGGCAGCCATGGGGAGAAAGGCGGGAGATATGACATTGGACAAATGGCAGCGGATGACCGAGTGGTTCATGACCGCATTGGCGTTGGTGTTCCTGTTCGCGTATTCGTGGGAAGTGCTGGCGAGAACGCATATCGTATTGTGCGAAACGGTGATCAACATCATCTGGATGGCGTTCATCGTCGACTACGTCGTTTCGATTCTGCTGGCGAAGGACAAGAAAGCCTGGTTCAAAGGCAATCTGCTGATGCTGGTGTCCATCGCCTTGCCCGTCTTCAGACCATTGAGGCTGCTGCGATTGGTGGCGGTGCTCAACGTGCTCAACCGTACCGGTGGCATGGCGGTGCGTGGACGTATCACACTGTACACATGCTGCAGCGTGACACTGCTGATGTATATCGGCGCCCTTGCCGAATTGGATGTGGAACGTGGGGTTCCAGGCGCTTCCATCACCGATTTCGGCGAGGCGATATGGTGGTCGTTCGTGACCGTCACCACAGTCGGCTATGGCGATTTGTCTCCGGTGACATGGCAGGGAAGAAGCATCGCCATCGGGCTGATGATAACCGGCGTGGCCCTGATCGGCATCGTCACCGCGACACTGGCCTCATGGATAGTCGATTGTGTCCGTGACGAAACCGACAAGCGCGCGGACGAGGCGGAATCGGAAACGGAACAGTTGCGCCACAATGTGCGGGAACTGACGGACACCGTCAACCAGCTGCG